>Ga0187844_10000742_pt1 | contig 25427 bp, 24 predicted proteins | sample SpaLakP09_SKY_50_FD_134517 | JGI IMG/M metagenome (GOLD analysis project Ga0187844, IMG submission 134517) | Oligotrophic lake water microbial communities from Sparkling Lake, Wisconsin, USA - SP09_SKY_50 | ecosystem: Environmental > Aquatic > Freshwater > Lake | place: USA: Sparkling Lake... | reverse complement strand
GCGTAAATATGTTCAGGCTTCAGTGATGAAATGCTTGCTGAACACGGCCATTTCCATCAGGTCGATTGCCACGGCAAATCATGGCATCTCAAGGATAAAACACACCAACATGAAAGCCCGCTGCCTTGACTGCCGGCAGTTCAAAATACAGCTTGATGTTTTGTTCACCGCCTGCGGCAAAGCCTTTTTCCAGCTTGTCTTTTTCGGTCAGGTAATCAGCGGGTGTAAAGGCGCGCTGCAGCAGAGGCTTGTCTTTGATGTCGTTCAGGACCAGTTCGATATTCGGCCAGGTTTGTGCCACATCACTCTGGTTTTGTATTTGCATGACCAGCATAAAGACATTGCGTTCCGGTGCCAGGTTTTGCAATTCATTGGAATCGACGACTATCTTTTCTATCTGAGCAGGCAAAGTCACCTGGCAATTCAGATAGGTGCATGCCTGCAGCAACCAGGGCTTGCTTTGAGGTAGACGGGCCGCCAGCTGATTGCGCAAAATGTAGGCAGACTGAGCCAGCAAGAGCGGCATTAGCAAGACTATCATCAGCACCAGCATGATATTGGCCATGCGTTTGCGACCACGCTGCTTTTCTGCCTGGATGACAAAATTGGGCTTTTCTTGCTCTACTTCCGGATCGCTGCTGGAATCCTCACTAATGGCAGCCTGCCTGGCCAGAGCAGATTCTGCATTCTCTAAATGCGGCTCCTTGCCTGCTACTTCTTCGACAGCGTCATTAAGTGAAACTGCATCGCCAGATTCGGCAACATCGCCATGGTCTTTGTGACGCCACACCTTGCTGATACTGCTTGCTGACAGCATTTCAGTGGCTGCAGACTCATTTACCTTATCGTCTGCCTTGTCATTTGTCTGGGCATTTTTTTCATTTATCTCTTCCGACACCTCACTTACTGACCAGTCGGCAGTGGGCGGGTCCATCAGCGCGGCCCGGGTTTCCAGCTCCATACGGGCAATATCGGTCTCGTGCACTTCTTCAACTGGCAAAAAGAAACCGCCATCCCCAAAATCAAAATCGAGTGCCGATGAAGTACCGAGTGTGGGCTCTTGCCTGGAGACTGCTTCGGCTTTGTGAACGACGTGCTTGGCTACAGCAGATTGCTCTGCCGCTGCCGGGACAGGCTTCACCAATTGTGGAGCAGCTATAGTACTGGCAACTGGCGCTGGCGATATTGACTGGACTGGGTTTACTGCGGCCTTGACATCCCTGGGCATGTCAAAAGTCTCTGCCTCAAATTCCAGTTCTGCTTTGCTAATGGCGGCCAGTACTTCAGTAGCTGGCCTGGCAGTAGCACTACCTGGTTTGCCGACAGGTGCAGGTCTTTCAGGCGGCGCCAGACTGTCGGGCAAGATCGCGTTGTCTTCCGGCAGCGCGGCTGGCGGAAAAAAGCGGCCAACAGGAGCAACGGGGGTCGGCGGAATAATCCGCGTTTGCTCGAAATCCGGTTCGGGTTCTATCAGCGATGCCAGGTATTCTTCTGTTACTGGTTTGGCTTCGGTTTTATCTTCCGTTTTGTTTTCTGCTACAGCTTTGCTGACTGTAGCAGGTATGACAGGTTTTGCTGTTGGTGCTGATATTGGCTGTGCTGCACTGACTTGCGGCTTGGCTGGCGCAACGGGTGTGACTGGTTTAACACTGGCCGCTGCTATCACTGGAGCAACGACAGGTGATGCTGCCGTCAAACTTGTGGCGCTTGCCACGTTTGCTGGCTTGGTGGCCGCAGGTACAGGTTTTTGCCCTTCGCCAGGCAACAGGTTTTCAACAGCATTAAAGGTTTGCTGGCATGAGCCACAGCGCACCAGGCCCGCATGCAATTTCAACTGATCATTGGCTACCTTGAAGGCAGTCTGACAGTGGGGGCAGCGGGTCGCCAGTGCCATAGTCGCCTCAGTTACTCAAAGAGCCCGACAACGCGACCCAGCCTTCATGCTCAGCCCAGACTGTGAGCTTGATGAAAGGCGCATACGCTTCTGCCACTTCTTCAGCCTGCCTTGCCAGCACGCCTGAGAGTATCAGCGACCCACCAGATGCCACACGGCCAGCCAGCATCGGTGCCATCAGCTTCAAGGGGCTGGACAGGATATTGGCCACGACCACATCAAATTTCTGCGATGCCGGATGGGCTGCACCAAAACCTTCAGGCAGCGCATATTCAATCTGGCAACTATTGCGTTCAGCATTGAAGTTGGCAGACTCAATTGCTTGCGGGTCGATATCCACACCAATGACACTGGCCGCACCCAGTTTGCTGGCAACCATGGCCAGGATGCCGGAACCACAACCATAATCCAGAACGGACAAATCCTTGGGCGCATGCGCTTCCAGCCATTCCATGCACAGCTTGGTAGTTGGGTGGCTGCCAGTACCAAAGGCCAGGCCAGGATCAAGTTCCAGGATCAGGGCATCAGGATCAGGTGCATCATGCCAGCTAGGGACGACCCAGATATTCTTGCCGATATGGATAGGGGCAAATTGTGATTGCGTCAGTCGCACCCAGTCTTGCTCTTCCACATTGCGGGTGATGTAGGCTGGCACAACAGTCAGGCCGATGGCAGCGGCAGCTTCAGCCACCAGTTCAGCATGATCCGCATCGATATCAGCGAGTGCAACTACGCGACTGCGGTCCCATGCAGCTTCATCAGGCTCCATGCCGGGTTCGCCAAACAGCGGTCGTTCAGCATCCGTACCTTCATCGGCGTCTTCTACGGAAACCGACAAGGCACCCGCATCCATCAGAGCATCCGACAAAGCCTCAGCCTGCTCGCGCGCTACTTCTATGACTATTTCTATCCAGCCCATATTGCTACTTTCTTATACGACGTTATTACTTCCAGAAACCTCAAGACCCAAGGGCGCACCACAGAGACACGGAGACACAGAGAAAATCAAGAGAAAAATTCATCATCGACATAAACGCTGTGCTCTTCAACAATTTGGAATTGCGGTGCTTATTTAATTTAATACGTTAAAACATCTCAATAGCAAAAAGCTTACCACAGAGGTTCTATAACAAAGCCAAAAGCACAGGGAAAAACTTGTGTTTTCTCTGTGCTTCTTTCTGACGGAATTCTTGCATCCCGTCTATTCCCGAAGATAAAACCTGAGCTACAAATTCTTTATCTCATTACGACCGTAAAGGAAGCTCTGAGAAAGCGTAGCGAGCAGCGCTAGTTTGGGTCGAGAAGCAAAGCCGTACTTAAGTACGGTGAACATCGCAGGCTCAAAATCGCGTTGCGCTTAGCTTTATCAGGCTTACTTGGATTTCTTCGACAACTCCGGCATATCCGCTAACTTATGTTCCAAATAATGAATATTTGTACCACCTTCAATAAAGCGGGCATCTATCATCAGCTCGCGATGCAGCGGGATGTTGGTTTGTATGCCTTCTACCACCATCTCTGACAAGGCGATCTGCATGCGGCGTATTGCCTGTTCACGGGTTTCACCATAGGCGATGACCTTGCCTATCATGGAATCATAATTCGGCGGTACGAAATAACCAGCGTATGCATGCGAGTCCACCCGTATGCCAGGGCCACCCGGTGTATGCCAGGAGGTGATGCGGCCTGGTGATGGTATGAACTTGAACGGGTCTTCAGCATTGATACGGCACTCTATGGCGTGGCCCTTGAGCATGATATCGGTTTGCTTGAAACGCAGCTTTTCATTGAAAGCGATACGTATCTGTTCTTGCACAATATCGACACCGGTGATCATCTCGGTCACCGGATGCTCAACCTGTACTCGGGTATTCATTTCGATGAAATAGAATTCGCCGTTTTCGTACAGGAATTCAAAAGTACCTGCGCCACGATAATTAATCTTGCGGCATGCAGCGGCGCAACGGTCACCGATTTTTTCTATGATCTTGCGCGGGATGCCAGGTGCTGGCGCCTCTTCAATGACTTTTTGATGGCGGCGTTGCATGGAGCAATCGCGCTCGCCCAGCCAGATGGCACTACCATGCTGATCAGCCAGTATCTGGATTTCCACGTGACGCGGGTTTTCCAGAAACTTTTCCATATACACTTCAGGATTACCAAAGGCAGCACCAGCTTCTGACTTGGTCATGGTGACCGCGTTCAGCAGGGCGGCTTCAGTATGCACCACGCGCATGCCACGTCCACCACCGCCACCAGCAGCTTTGATGATGACAGGGTAACCAACCTTGCGGGCAGTTTGCACGATGACTTTAGGGTCGTCCGGCAAAGCACCTTCAGAGCCTGGCACGCAAGGCACACCAGCCTTGATCATGGCATGCTTGGCCGATACCTTATCACCCATCAGACGGATGGATTCAGCACGCGGGCCGATGAAGACAAAACCGGATTGCTCTACACGTTCAGCAAAGTCGGCGTTTTCAGACAAAAAGCCATAGCCTGGATGGATAGCCTGGGCATCAGTCACTTCAGCAGCGCTGATGATGGCTGGCATGCTCAGGTAACTTAAATTCGATGGTGCCGGGCCTATGCAAACAGATTCGTCGGCCAGCTTGACATATTTTGCTTCGCGGTCGGCTTCAGAGTGCACGACCACGGTTTTGATACCCATCTCGCGGCAAGCGCGCTGTATTCGTAGCGCGATTTCACCGCGATTGGCGATAAGAATTTTTTCAAACATGATTTAACTTTGCGGTGGCAATGGTTGCAATTGCGTGAGCAGAAAACCCTGTCCGGTATGATTGCCCTCAACACGGGCAAAGCGGCAGTCAGTTCGCGCACGCGCGCCTGGATCAGCCAATCACGAACAGCGGCTGGCCGTATTCTACAGGCTGACCATTTTCAACCAGAATCTGTTTGATCGTACCGCTGAAATCGCTTTCGATTTCATTCAGCAATTTCATTGCTTCAATAATGCAGAGGGTGTCGCCAGCATTGACGCTCTTGCCGATATCAGCAAAAGGAGCAGCACCTGGGGAAGAGGAGCGGTAGAAAGTACCAACCATTGGGGATTTAACAATATGACCGTCTGGCACGACAGGAGCTGCTGCCACTGGTGCCGCTGCGGCGGCTGGAGCTGCTGGCATCATTTGATGCTGGGGTTGCTGCATCATGACTACCTGGTTTTGCGGCATCGCAGAAGATTTGACGATACGGACTTTGCCTTCACCTTCAGTGACTTAGAGTTCAGCAATATCTGATTCTGCTACAAGGTCAATCAGGGTCTTGAGTTTTCTTAAATCCATGTGGAATCCCCTTGAAAAAAGTGGTTCTGAATTAATTGGGACGCGCAATACTGAGCAGGACAACAGCCCGGAAATCGCCGCCGAAGTTTGGATTATATACGAAATAAACTGAAATTATCAGCAAATTACGCGAAGATACGAGAATTTAAATATTTTTTAGTGAAAAGTCAATCGCCAGGCGGTAACCTTCAGTGCCAAGGCCGCAAATAACCCCTTTGGCAATTGCAGACAAGTATGAATGATGTCTGAACGCTTCTCTTTGATGTACATTCGATATATGCACTTCAATAAACGGGATAGCAACCCCAGCCAGGGCATCCCGCAAGGCAACGCTGGTATGTGTCAGGCCACCAGGGTTGATGATAATAGCATCGACTTGCTCATTACGGGCGGCATGGATACGATCTATCAATGCGCCTTCATGATTACTTTGAAAAAATGACAAGTCAGCGCCCACTGCTCTGGCCTGTTCCTGTGCCGCTGATTCTATCTCGGCAAGTGTGGTAACACCATAGGTAGCGGGCTCGCGCGTGCCTAATAAGTTCAGATTGGGGCCATTCAGCAGCAACAGTTTGCGCGCCATAGTCACATTCAATTTGACGAAGATGGCCGCATTTTGCCGCTAATCGAAGCAGATTGGCAAGGAAAACCGAAGCGACTTCTATTTTTCCAAAGAAAATTTGGTGATATCGGCCCGTAATTCTTCCATCTTCAGGCGACCAAGGTAAGATTTCACCACCCTGCCCTCAGGGCTGATCAAAATAGTAAATGGCAAACCGCCACCAGCATTCCCTAGCTTCCGCGACAATTCAGAGCCTTCCATGCCGGCAGCAAACAGCGGATAACTTATCTGGTATTTTTTTGCAAATTCAGCAATATTACTTGGACTATCAATGCCTGGCCCCAGAATTTGCACAGACTTGCCCTTGAACTCTTGTTGCAACGCAGACAATTCTGGCATTTCCTGCACGCAAGGTGCGCACCATGTTGCCCAAAAATTAACTACCAGAAACTTGCCCTGCCACTGCGCCAGCGTCTGACTCTTGCCCTCACTATCCTTGAACTGCTGAGCCATCAACTGGGCCACGGCCTGGTCTGCGGGTGGTTTGGGTGCCATCTGGCGGTTGCCTACGTAGACACCCAAACCGGCGAACGCCACGCCCAGGACCAGCGCCAGGGCAATAAACTTCTTGTTCATAGATATAGACTCACATATAAGCTGATCACGGCTCAAGGCGAGGATGTTAGCCTAGCTGGAAGATTTATGCTGAAATGCTTGCTAACCTAGCGGGATTTCAGGCATGCCCTTGGTATTTTGGTATTATTCTCAGCTTTCATCTGTCGACAGACGCACTTACCAATGCTCTGACGGCCAGCAGTATGTGCCACAACCACCCTCTGGATAGTTTTAATGAATTCAATTTATCATGACGCCATTGCCTGCATCAAACTGCCTGCTAACGGTGACACCGGTGCAGCAAGCAATATTCCAGAGGATCAGCAGATTTATCAACATGCTTCCGGTGCTGGACTGGACCTGGACATAGTGTACGTTCAGATAGAAGGCGGGCAGCACATCCATCTGAAAAAGTATGATGTGCAGCATGCAGGCTATACAGCAAGAGATCTTTACCGGACTGGCTTGCAGAATTTATGGAAAAAGTCCGTTACCCATTTAAAGATGCACAAGAACGGCCCCATACGCAGCATCACGACGGATGGCCATTTTGAAGCCAGCCTGCTGCTGATCGGTGAATTGTGGGACAAGCGGCTGGCCTCGCTGGCCGAAAACGGCTTCATCGTCGCCATTCCCAGCCGTAACACACTCGCTTTTTGCGACTGCAAGTCTGAAGAAGGGATACAGGCACTCAAAGACCTGATAAAGCTCACGCATGAAAACGCAGATCACCTGCTGACCACCTCCCTCTATCAACGCCAGGACGGTAAATGGGCAGAGATCAAGACAGACATCAGTATCGCCAGAGCCGAGACCCTGGAACAAGCCCATGCCCGCTTACATGAGGGCATGCTGGCCAATGCCGAAGTATTACGTAATATCGCCAGAGAGCATTTCCAGATAGAACTAGACTATGACATCGGCGGCGTGCGCTGGGTCAATCATTTTTTAGAAACCACTTACAAAAACGGTTCCACGCAAGACCACAAAAATATCATCCTCTTCGCCGGGGCCTTTGTTGGTCAGTGCATAGTCCGCAGCATAGGCGGCAATTGGGACTGGCATGGTGATGACTATGTCATCCGTACCGGAGATGACAAACTCTTCTCTCCCTGTAGCAAAGTAGCCAAACAACTGGCATGTGGTCAGGATGGCGAAGATTCAGTGCTGGGCTTGTATAAAGTCATCAAGGACATGTATCCGCCTATCCTCAGCAAGGCCCAGCGCCTGTTGCAGACACTTTACAAACGACATGCAGACTACCAGTTTCACATAGCAAGTGTATTAGACCAGCGATTGCAATGGCTGCGAGTCACTGGCATGGATGGCAATCTGGTCCATGTCCAACGCCCAACAGAAGAACTTGGCGAAAACGATGAGGACGGCGCCGCTACGCCAGCTAGCACCTGCTTCTACCTGCACCAGATGCGCAGTTATTATGTGTGCTCATCCAATGGCAGCCTAGTGCATGCGGAAGGCATCAGCGAATCACTTGCCAGCCTGCTACCCGACGATGTCAGAAAACACATTGCAGCAGACAAAATCATCAGGACCATGTACCACGACGCCGAGCTGCGACAAGAGCAATCTTTCGCGACTATCCGCTTGCAGAAATATCAGGGCGACAGTGACACTGACGATGTCTACGTGATTGGTCTGAAAAACATATCAAACGAAAAAATTAGAGTGCAGCAATTCGCCCACTTTCATTTTGAAGCAGACCAATGGCTGCTCGCGACTTCATTGCAGACTTATTATCCATCCTCTGAATTCGTCGACTGGTTTGAACTAAGCTCGGCATGGATAAAGCCAGGGCAGGAAGTGACGGCCATAGGCAGGCTGGGTCCGCCACATACACTGTGGGCTTTCATGGGTGAAGCAGAAAAAGCCGTGCCGTTTACCGTCAGCCTGATCGTGCCTGAGGCAGTTACTCCTGCGAAACGACAGCACAGCAGTACTCAGCATAAAGCCAGTAGCTATTACACTGCCACTCAGGGAGCAAGTAGCGAAATGGAAAATGCACTCAAGGAATTACGACGCAATTTCAGCCGCAACAGTCAGGGTATGGATGCAGAAATACTCGACAGAATAGCCGCAGACAAACCCGACTGGATGGAACATGACGAACCCTTGCTGGAAACCATACTTGAGCAAAGACGTCTGATGAAGGAAGGTCACATCGTCTGGGCGGCACTGGTGCAGGCCAATAGCCTTTTGTTCAAGGAAGGGGAACACGATCATCCAGCCATGCTGGTGTATAGCGACGATACGCACTTTGACAGCCGCCCGCAGGAGTTGCGTGCGATCGCTGACCAGATCTATCAATTGAAAAGCAAAGAGCCTGAAGATCCTGAAGAAAGGCTGGTGGCAGCTCGTGTGACAAATGAAATGGACCGCAGCATGGGATGGCAGTTGCCAGACCTGCTGACAGACAAAAACGTCAGGAGCGCCGCTTTCATGGTATTTCGCAAGCATATCCCGAATGGTATATTGCAGGCAGCAGTATTCCCTGTCCTGGTCCATCCCGCCACCGCAGCCGTAATGATAGTCCCGGTTGCATTCTGGCCAGTATCACTGACCACCATGTGGCGGCAGGGCAAGCTGACATTTTAACCCCCCTCTTTCAATCGCTAGACAGTATCCGCTTCATGGAAACGGATACTGTAGCTCTGTCTTCCCCCTTAAGCCTCGATATCCATGAGGAAAATGGCAGCGCTCCAATTGTTTGCGTCCAGGCCTTGCAGTGCTTTGCGTAACTGCCCCTCAAGCATAGCACTCGCCACCGGGTCAGCCGATGCACCCCGTAACTGTTGAACAGACATGCGCTCTGCCGGGCTCTCCTGCAAAAACTTGCTTGGCTCAGTAGATGACAGGAGCATTTCGAGCATTTCCTGTTCAGCCATGATACCCAAAAAGAGCCTGGCTACATCCCTGCTACTCAACTTGTCCTTGCAGTCTTCAGATTGCCAGCTCCAGCCATTCAATGACGGCTTGCCCCAATTGCATGATCTTGAGCCCTGCAATACTGACCGGCCACAATTGTTCATCAAAGTACCTAAGCAATAATGTCAGGCCCAGGGGTGTCAGCCCTTGATAGTGCATGTCCTCGCGATAGACTCTGACAGCATCAAAGGCATTCGCATAGTCAAAAAATTCCTGCATTGCTTGTTCATCTATCTCCAGCCGCGCTACGCGCGAATCAGGTTTGCAACTGATATCGAAGGAAATGTAACTATCGCCATCCACTGCATCCGGCGGACTACGCTTCGACAATTTTTTGGATATCGATCTTGTACGGAACACGTCGGGCGCAGAAATACTGGGCATCGCCATTGTAGCTACTGGTGCACATGGAGGACACGCGGCAGCTCCAGCAGCTACAGCAGCCATGCCGCCCCAGCCTGCAGGCAACATATGCGCCATTTCTATCAGGGCAGGCATATCAAGTGCTTTATCTTCTTCCGCCCGTTCTTCCACGATCAGGAAACTGGTTTCTTTGGAGATCAATTGATATTGCACGGCCAGTTCCTGTGCGATTGACTCTTGCTCCGCCAATCCCTGCATACCAGACAAATAAACTGTCGCGGCCACACGTGACAGACTGGTTTCTGATTGCAGCAACTGAGTCAACTCCAGATGGCCTATCTCGATTTCTTGTTGCCCCGGCAAGCGGGCAAACAGTTTCATTGAGCCAGAAGGTTTTTCTGGCAAGAGATAAAACATGTTAAGGGTTTCGCCTTTGAAGACGCTTGCAGGTAATGCCGTTGACCACAACGGCTGGCAGGCAAAGCCAGTATCGATGCGGATATCTTGCCAGACTGGCGAACGCAATTTCAGGAACATGCGCAGGATGGCAGGCACCATGTCTTCACCCGGTGCCACATATTCACAAGAGCCACCACTGGCCCTGGCCAGGCGTTCCAGATGCACTTCCGCCGGGCTGGAACCTATGCCTACGATGAACACTCTTTGCCCGGCAGCGCGGGCGCTTCCTATCAAGCTATCGACACTGTCGATTTCGCCATCAGTAATCATCAGTACGTCACTGCGCCCACTGCAATGGATAGCAAAGGTAGATTCCAGCGCCAGCGCCATTTCTGTGCCGCCAAGACTGGCATCGAGTTCATCTACCCAGCGCAGAGCTGCAGCCTTGCTGGGCTTGGCAAATTTCCACATCGCTGGTGAGCGATGCTGGACTTCGCTGCCAAAACGCGACAAGGAAATATGGTCGCCTGTATTCAATTGCCCAACAATTTCTTTCAGTGCCGTGCGCGCTGCCCTGATGCTGTCACCATTCATGGAGCCAGAACAATCCACCAGCAGTTTCACCGCCACATCACTCATATTTTCAGTTGCAATTTGAGGGCAGAAACTGGCCGGCAAAGCGACATGTTCAGTTTGATGAAAATCACGGCCCAGTATGCTGAAAGCCTGCTGTTTGAACTGGTCGACACACAATACAAAATCACGATCCAGATTGCCCTTGCGCGACAAACTCACCATCACGCTGCCATCCCTGGGCATGACACTGACGGCATGACTGGGTGAGGCAATACGTGCGCCAGCTATCTCCCCTTCCAGGCGCAATGTGATATCGAAAGGATAATCAACCCGCATATCATGTTTTGGCGCTGTCAAGCGCTCGAACAGGTTTTGATTCCTCCCCTAATTGCTTCTGTCATTTCATAGCGTGGTGCGATCACGGTGGGCACACAAATGCGCAAGGCGTTCATGCCATCCATTTCGGAAAAACGCAGGCTTTGCGCATAACTCATCATCAACGTGCAAGCTTCACCGGGGGCAAGGTTACCTATGCTGAGGCTGTAACTGCGGTCGCCATTTTCTTGCAGCATGAAAGCCGTATTACCTTCAGAAATTGATTCTTCATAATCGATTTCTGCCTTTCTCCTGGGCACGACAACACCGGATAATTTCTTGCCATCCAGCTCGACTTCTATATCCAGCAAAACTGCATCGATGGGCAAAGGAAAGGTGTACAACACCTCAGCATGTTCTTTGTCCGAGGGATTGGTAAAGCTTTGTGTGAGATGCATTTCCAGCAGCATGCCCTGAATGACACCCGTCGCATTTTACTTTGGTCAATGCCATAGCCTGACCCAAGCTGGATTGTATTGTTGCTGTGTTTTGATTAAACATATTCATTCTCCGCCCTAAACCATCGCACTCATGTGTCCTGGCGGGTTTTCATTCGTTCTGCCAATTCAATTACCTGTCTGACGAATTCCCTGAGCTGCTCCGGGGTCCAACCTGCCTTGCTGGCATCGATCACCAGCTCTACACCGCGCGCAACAGTCAAATGCGTGCAAACAGAAATCGACCCGATTTGCTGTTGTTTCATCTCCACCGGGGCAGGTGCGCCATGCAGCAATTCACGTATGCGCTCCAGTGATACCCCAGCAGAACTCCACTTCTTGATCAGCAACAATTGTTCGAGATGCTGCGCTCCATAACGCGCCGCCCGCGTCCCGCCTTCAGGCTTGCTAACCAGCCCTATCTGCATGTAGTAACGCACCGTGCGTACGGACATCTCCGCCATCAAACAGAGTTCAGGAAGCAGATAGCTGCTGTCTATTTCATCAGAAGAAATATTCATACAGTTATTTATAACAGTAATACTGTCATTATTCAAGTTTACTTTCTTGATGCGAGTACACACACTTACACTCACATCCCAGTGACAGCGTCACTAATGCATGCAATGCCAGCCGTGCAGTTGTTGGTTTCCACCTGATTTATGGACCTGCCTGTGCGCAAGCAACTAGCCTTTGAATAACAATTATGCCAAACAGGAGGAAAAGGAAAACGTGGAACTAAAGAAGATGACTATCTCAATCTGTTTTTTTTGCCCTTCTATCTGTTCAGACGCATCACAATTAGTCATTGAGACCCACATTATTGCATTTGCCCATGAGTATCTGTCCTTATCGCTTTTCGGTGTAAATGAAGGAATTAACCTTGCTCATCAGAAATGCTGTTAAGCATGCTCTGAATTCAAGCATGTACTGCATAGTGGCAGCGATTTACAGTGCGGCAAGCGTGACACATCAACAAATCTAAAATCAATCCTGAGTCAAACATGTCAGGCGTAGTGCTACAGAAACACCTGCCTTATCCTTGGTTGTTAAATGCAAACATATCCCGTATCGTTGCGGCATTACCTCACATCGCAAACAACCATGACGCTTTCACACCTTGCCACCATCCTCAGCTTTTTTCTGCTCTCCAGCACTGCTATCGCGGCGGATCTGGCTTTTAAAAAAATATCTGCCACTGAGTTCGAACTGACGCTCACCAGCGACATCAGCCTGACTGTGGATCAGGCACAAGTCATGATGTCAGATCCGGCGTCAACCCTGTGCGCAGGCAAGATACCGCAATATGGTAAGTATAAATTTGCGGGATCAGAAAACCTGACAGCGCAAAAAACTGCTGAAAAAACACCGGCTTTCCATATGATACAAATGTTGAACTGTGTAGCTGATTTGCCAACGCGTCCTAAAGGCGCCACTCCCACCGTCAGAAAAATAGACAGCGATCAAGAATTCAAACTCAAGATAGAAGGCAAGAAACTGACCACTGCCTATCTGTCTGCCAAAGAAAACGCTTACTACGAAACCGCCTATAACATGCTTAGTCCAAGCATGAAAGCCACCATTAATCCAGAAGAGTGGCAAGCCCTCGCTACCGCTTACCAGGCAAAAATCGGTAAGCTGGTGTCACGTGATCTGTGGCGCATCACCGTTTATGACAACCCTGTCAATTCATCACAGCCTGGCACCTATATCGCCGTAGACTATGAAACAAAACACAGCATTGCCCCGGTTACCTGCGGCTATGTGGTCTGGTTCCTGGCACCCGACAGTAAAAATCACTTCAGTCTTATGCGTGAAGAATATGGCCATATTTCTGAAGACATCTTCAAATCAACGTCCGCCAGTGACATGGGAAAATTGCGAAAGCAAATGGGGTGTAAGACATAGATGCACGCCTGAAGATGCAGGTCGGATAAAGTATACCCGGATGAGAATAGTGAATGCCGCTTGTTTTCCCGGCCAACTCCCATCCTATCAAGCACTTACTGCGCTTCTACCTTTTTTATGCAAAATTCAGTTTAGTAATTATCACGCACCAGCCACGGTGACAGCCTTGCTGCTATATTGCATTATTGATTAACAAATAGCGCACTCTGAGCTTAGGTGTTCAAGTGCTGGACATGCATGAACAAGAAATTACTGATACTCGATCTTGATGAAACCCTGATCTATGCGACTGAACAACAGCTCACCCATGAAGCTGATTTTCAGTTCTTTTCCTATCACGTCTATCTGCGTCCGCATGTGAGGGAATTCATCGCATTTTGCCTGGAACATTTTGAGTGTGCTGTCTGGACCTCGGCTTCCGAAGATTACGCCGCCATCATCGTCAGGCATTTGTTTAGCGACGAACCGCCACTGAAATTTATCTGGGCCAGGCAGCGCTGTACGCGCGTGTTCAATCCTGAATATCAGGATTTTGAATGGGTCAAGAACCTGCAAAAAGTCAAACGCCGTGGTTACCGGCTTGAGCATATCATCATGCTGGATGACACCCCAAAAAAACTGCGCCGCAATTATGGCAACCTGGTGCGCATCAATATGTTTGAAGGTGACATGCAAGACCGTGAACTGAAGCACGTTATGCTCTATCTGCAAGAACTGAAGCTGGCAGAGAATATCCGCAAGATTGAAAAACGTGGCTGGTGGCTACGCTTTACTGGAGACCCGCAACAAGCCTGACCAATGCTGATGGCGCCGTGCACACCATAGGAAATGATTCACTATCTATGTGCTTTCATCTCCTTAATTCAGATTCGTCAGACTCCCCAGCCTGGCAAGGTCCTCGCCATCCAGTCGATAATGTAATCTTTCAGCGACATGCGCCGCGCCCAGGCTTTCATAGAAATTCCGGGCCTTGTCGTTGTATGCCATGACATGCCAGTCCATGCGCGCGCAGCCATTGTTGAGTGCATATCTGGCAGCCCATTGCATGAGTGCTTCTCCCACGCCTGTGCGCCGGGCGTTTGAGTGCACATACAACTCTTTGATAAATAATTGTCCACTTTCTCCCGCCACAGGATTGACGAATGAATGGAAAATCGTGATCGCGATCAAACCTGTGACCATGCCATCATCACGCATGGCAACAACAATGCGCACGGCTGAATCAGCGGCGAGCAGTTGCGACATAAAATGGGCTTTGACGACTTCTCGCGTAGTAGCATGGGCGCCGTTGTAATGCGTGCCTATGTCGTGCAACAGATCTATCGCCGACTCGTGTTGGGCCGCTTGCAGGAAGTCGATATGCATAATATTTTTTCTGACATTTTTATCTATTATGGTGCGCCAAGCGCACCCTACAGGCTGATGCAAGCACCACTTTCACGGCACGATCGTGGTAAACAAATACACTGCAAAAATCACGCAATGGATAGTGCCCTGCATGATGGTCGTGCGCCCTGTCCCCAGTGAGATAGTGGTAATCATCAGCGACAGTAACAGCAGGATCATGGACTTAGCATCCAGACCCAGTGTCAGTGACCAGCCTGTGCTCAGTGAAATAACCGCCACCACTGGTATCGTCAAGCCTATGCTGGCGAGCGCAGAACCGAGCGCCAGGTTGATACTGGTTTGCAGGCGGTTGGCGCGGGCCGCGCGAAATGCGGCTACGCCCTCAGGCAGCAACACCACGATGGCGATGATAATACCCACCAGGGCCTGGGGCGCACCAGCCGCAGCGACGGCATGCTCCAGCGTAGGGGCCAGTGACTTGGCCAGCAACACGACTACGCCCAGGCACAGCATCAGCAAACCGGCACTGGTCCAGGCCATGGCATTACTAGGCAGGGCAGCATGTACCTCTTCATCAGCGACAGCTTCTTCAGGCAAAAAATAATCGCGGTGACGTACGGTTTGCACCAGTACAAAAGTGCCGTACAAGACCAGAGAGACGACAGCGATGAAAGCAAGTTGACTTGGGCTGTAGACCGGCCCGTGCACAGTCGAAGTGAAATTCGGCAGAACCAAAGTCAGTACGGCCAGTGCCGCCAGCGTTGCAAGTGAAGTGCTGGCACCTTGCAAGCTGAAACTTTGCTCCTTGTGGAGGCTGGCACCAGCCAGCAAACACAGGCCGATAATGCCATTGAGAATAATCATGATGGCAGCAAACACGGTATCACGCGCCAGGCCGGACGTGGCTTCACCACCTGCTAGCATCAGCGAGACAATCAGGGCAACTTCTATCAGCGTCACGGCCAGAGCCAGCAAGAGCGTGCCAAAGGGTTCGCCTATCTTGTGTGCAACCACCTCAGCATGATAGACAGCGGTCAGCACACCGCCAAACAAGGCAATGGTTAGCAGAACGACATATAGCTGTGCAGTAATCAACAAGCCGCCACCCAGAATAATCCAGGTAGCAAAAGGCATGATGATGGACCAGCGCGGCAATGTGGCAGACTTAGTCATGCTTGCTCCTCATTGTTTCTGTCGGAAAAGATGTTAATGTCATCATTGGCAGTTAGCATCGGTGCTACTGGCTTCAGCTACGCCATAACGACTTTGTACCATATGCACACCCTGCGCTGTCGGGCGCAGCACCAGCATGTGGCTGAAACTGCTCTCACAAAAATCTCTCATGACAGGCGCACCCAGGGCGCTGGCAATAGCTGGCACGGTATTGCTGTGCCCTACTACCAGCACCACGCCAGTGCTGGCACGCACCGCAGCCACTACTTCATTGATATGATCGGCACCGCGTTTTGCTTCCAGCACTTGCGGTGTGATGCCCCTGGCCTGCGCCAGCGGCAACGCGGTTTCACGCGTGCGTTTGAATTGGGTGGTGAAGATGTTGCTGACAGCACTATGTTGCAAAGCTATTGCAAGTGCCTGCGCCCGCGACTGGCCAAGTGCAGACAAGCTGGGATCAGCCGGATTGTCCGCCGATTTTTCAGCATGGCGCACCAGGATAATCAAATCGGGCTCGGCCTGCACCGTGAAAGGTAACAACAAGGTGCAACACAAGGTAAACAAAACGGCGGTGGATTTTGGCATGGGTGGCTTCAGGCAAGGAAAATAGACAGTGACAATTCAGACCCGTGAATTTTACTACGTCAGCATGTTATGCTTGAGCTATCTGAAACAGGCAAGAATATTTTCATGAAATTACCTGGCAATAAAACTCTTTTTGCGATCTCCCTACTTGCCGGTGCGCTGGCGATTGTAGGGATGGCACTTTATTCGCGTCTGAACACGACCACCGCCGCTGCAGTAGCTCTTGCACCGACGACCCGCCATCTGCATGGGGATATCCGTGTCACGGAACAAATCACGCCGCAAAGTATTGCAGCATTCAAGCAGCAAGGCATACAGTCGATTATCGCGATGCGCCCGGACGGCGAAGTAGCCGGCCAGCCAAGCGCAGCCGTTATCGAAAAAGAGGCGCAGGCTGCCGGGCTGAAGTTTACTTACATCCCCATACCGCATGGCGACATCCCGGATGCCAGCGTGACTGCCCTGCAGCAAGCACTGGCAAAAAGCCAGGGGCAAATATTGCTCTATTGCCGTAGCGGCAGCCGCGCTGCCCGCACCTGGAGCCTGGTCGAAGCATCGCGCACTGGCGGCTTGGAGGCAGCCACCATAATGGCCGCAGTCAAATCCGCCGGACTGAAGGCAGATGACCTGGAAGGCTTGATAAAGAAACGTATTGCTACGCGGGGTGATGGAGGCAAATCATGAGTGACAGCTCAACATTAACACTGGATATTAATCAGCAAACAGTAACACAGCCATCTCTCACATTATGGCAAATTTTGTACAAAGCCCTACTTGTTTTCGCTGGCCTGCTATTGGGAGCTTTGGCAGGCGTTTTCATTTGTTTATCTGCGGGCTGGATTGAGTTGTGTTGAATCTCATGTTTACTAATCTGCGTCACATATCATCCCTGGCAATTGCCAGCGTATTCCTCTTTTCCAGCCCTGCCCATGCAGACGCGCTGGATGAGGCCATACAGGCGGAAATGCAGCGCCAGCAAATACCTGGTCTTGGTCTGGCAGTGGTCAAGGATGGCAAAATCGTGCGTGAGCAAGGATATGGCTGGGCCAATCTGGAGCATCAGGTGGCGGTCAGCGAAAAAACCATCTTCCAGTCAGGCTCCGTCGGCAAACAATTTACTGCTGTACTGGTGCTCTTGCTGGAAAAAGATGGCAAGCTCAAGCTCAATGACCCGGTATCCAAGTATTTGAAGAACACGCCTGCCCGCTGGAAAAATATTCGCATCCATCATTTGCTGAGCCATACCTCGGGCCTGCGCGATGCCGAAGAAAAAGTCAATTACCGCAAAGATTACCGCGATCAGGATTTGATCAGGATTGCTGCCTCGGTGCCGCTTCTGTTCCAGCCTGGCGAGAAATGGTCATACAGTAATACCGGCTATCATTTACTGGGCTTTATTTGCAATCAGGTTGGCGGCAAGTTTTATGGCGAGCAGCTAAGGGAAAGAATTTTCCAGCCTCTGGGCATGGGCACCCGCATCATCAGTGAACGCGATCTGGTCATGCACAGGGCGGCTGGTTACGACGTGGTGGACGGGCAATACAAAAATCAGGACTGGGTATCCCCCAGCCTGAATGCCACGGCTGATGGCAGCTTGTATCTGACTGCACATGACCTGGCCTTGTGGGATATTGGCCTGCAAGGTGAGCAAATCCTCAGCACCAGCATGAAGCAAGCCAGTTGGACACCGGTCAAACTCAACAAGGGCGGCAGCTATCCATATGGCTACGGCTGGGGAATGTCCGAGTTGAAGCAGTACACCATACTTGATCACGATGGCGCATGGCAGGGTTTCACGACACAATTCAGCCGCTTCGTTGAACCAGGTTTGACGATCATCGTCCTGACAAACCGCTCAGGAGCAAGCCTGGGACGTTTCATTGATATCGTCGCTGCCAGTTATCTGCCAGACTTGCAACTGGAACAGGAACAGGGCAAGCCGGACGGGAAGAAATAAGCATGTCCGGGCTACCCTGGCGCAATCGTTTAGTCAAATACGAAATGAAAATTATGAACAGAAACACGGCCATCAACAATAACTCAGAACACTAGCCCGCACTCCCCATGATCAAGTTTATGCGCATCACCAATCTGGTACTCATGCTACTTCTGGGTCTCTCGACGTCCTTTACTTTTTCAAAAACCCAGTACAGCAACAGCGCTGAAGCTGTCGGTGCACTTATTGGTGTTTTCCTGATCCTTTCATTTTATTTTGTTCCGTGGCTTGCCCTCTCCAGTCACAGCACTTTGCGCCGCCTGCGTTTTGCCAGGAGATATGGTTTCATCAGCCTTGTGATTGCCTTGCTCTTTGTCGTCGTTTTCGTGGCATCAGGACAGCAGCTTGATATCGCCATGGTGCTAGGACTTGGCCTTATCTATGGCTTACCCTTGATGTTGAATTTCTTTGCTTTTGATAAAAAAATTCAGGACATCAAGCTTAAGGTAGAACAGGCAGCCGTCAATGCCGGTAGCATGGCAACAGCAAGCTCGCATGATGTCGACGTGACCAGCATGGCACAGGATATACGTCAAAAAACCAACTACATGCTGGCACACTGGCGCGGCAATATGTCACTGGCCCGATCTTACTGGATCAATGGCGTGCTCCTGGGCAACATCGTTGTGGGTATAGTCGCCATTGGCGTCATCAGTGTGCTGGAAAAGTCCGGCATCACGCTACGTGCACTGGCTAGCGCCATTATCTTCTGTTTTTTTGTCGCCTGCCTGATCTGGTTGTGGTCTATGGTAGGCATCGCCCGTTCTGCCAGCAAGCATAAATCCAGAGGTGGCTCTGGCTTGCTTGCCATACTGGCGCAACTATCGGTCGTACTCAGCATGGTCGCCATGGTGACCAAGGCCGTTGATTCTCACCTCCCCAAAATGCAGGAACTTTTCCTGATCGCCAGCGGCAATGACAGCATGCCCAAGGTCACCATCACAGGTTCAGCTCAAGGCGACATGCTAGCACTAAGGGGAACGCTGGGTGAAGGCAGCAGTACCAGCTTTGCAGAATTCATCAAAGCCAGCCCGCAGGTCAAAACCATCATTTTGAATTCACCTGGTGGCCGCCTGCTGGAAGCACAGAAAATTGCCGACCTGCTCAAAGCGAGGGGGCTAAATACCTACGTTGAAGAGCAATGCGCAAGTGCCTGCACCTATATTTTCCTGGCAGGTCAGGACCGTGCTGCGACACCCAACGCCAGCATAGGCTTTCATCAACCCAGTTTCCCTGGTATCCATGGAAATGAAAAAGAGTTGGCGACCCAGGCCATGTTGAACAGATATCGACAAGCCAATCTTCCCGAAAAGTTCGTCCAGCGGATCGGCAGAACCAGTTCAGAAGACATGTGGTACCCAAGCCGGGAAGAATTGCTGGACGCCGGCGTCATCACCCGCACCTCACTTGGCGGCGAGGCAGGCTCTACACTCTTCTCTGACATGCCCACCCGCGATGACCTCTTGCAAGCACTACGCGATAACAGAATGTGGCGTATCTACGAACAACGTCACCCTGGAAAAATGGAGGAACTCAGCAACCAGATATGGAAGATGAAACTGCAAGGGGCTGACCAGCAAGCTTTGCAAACTGCTTTACAGTTGCCACTCAAAAATGCATACATCAGCGCGCTGAAGTCAGCACCAGATGCCTATGTCGCCGAATATGGCATCCTGCTCCTTGATCAATTGAAGGCAGCCAGAGATGTCAGTCCAGACGCCTGTGCCAAATTCATCAAAGGCCAGCTCAACATTCACCGCACTCTGCCGAGAAGCATTATTATTCGCGACCGCGCCCTCATGGAAAAAGTCTTGAGCGCCACAGAACATGGCACCAGCTATGCCATGAACTCACCAGAATTTGCCAAGGCCGCAAGCAAGCTGATGAACTTCATGAGCCCGCTGCACCAGCGCGTGACGCAAGATCTGTCAGCCTTCAACAAACAACCTGAATTGCAATGCGAAGCCTCGATCGCCCTGTACCAAAACATCCAACGCTTGCGCGAGAAAGACCGGCACGTAGTATTGAGCGGGCTGGTGCAAGCGAAGTAGCCTGCGCTAATCTAGCCATTGTACAAATACAGCACCAGCTTCTTTTCCGGGCTGACCACGATCAGGCCTATCCGTCCATAGGCATAATAACTGCCTGGGCTGTTGATGATGGCATTCGCCTCAACTGCCACTGAGGGCTTGATGGTGAGGCAAAATCCATAGGTGCAAATGTAATCATCAATATCCATGCGCCCGGATTCTTTATTCACTGTCCAGGATTCTGTAGGCGCAATGGGAGTGACAGCCCAGTTTTCATAGCTACCACGCCAGTCGCGGCTTTGCTGGTTCTGGTTCGCTGGCATGTCCTTGAAGAAGTCGATACCACGCTTCTTGATAAGCTGCGCAGTAGCGTCTGGCAAAGGATACAGCCTCATCCCCGACTCATTCCCGCCCGGCCCGAATCCCCAGGATTCTTCATTTTGGTAGGCAATCGAGGTAACCCCCAATGCATCCGGCACAGCCTCCAGCATGAACTGGCGTTCATATAGCTTGTAAGCCAGGTAGGGGCCTCCTGTTACCGTCAACGCTAATAATACAAATGTACGACGTGAGAGTTTTTTGTAGAGATAAACGATACCGGCGATGATGAGCAGCGGGATGATGAGGGTTAGTGCCAGGATGAGGTAATGCATGTAGTCCAGATGATAATTACTTCAAAATACAACAAGGCTTCCGTTTGGCATCAAGCCACAAGGCCAGTATCCACCCTCGTACAGAGTGAGCAAGTCACACCAGCGACCAGGTTTGTTGGCCATGCTTTCCATTGCTGCGACACGCGCACAATACAAGGCTGCATCCTTTGCGGCTTTTGTGAAATTGTGGGGACCGCAGGTGATGGCATCATCGGCAACAATACGCAAGGATTTTATGCAAAGCTGACTGATTTCTTTGAGGACGGGACGATAATCAATCTGATTTTCTTCGAGATAATTACGTAAGGCGCTTCCGTGTATTGGGTCACTATCAGTGATACTGCTTGGCAGCCAATCCATGTTGGCAGCGATGCATGCTTCACGTTCGCCTATGTCGGAATTGAAAATTTTTGTATTCCACGCTTGCAAATTTGGGACTGCCAGCATGCCATCGCCCGGAAAACAATTTCCTATTTGCGAAAACCATTTTGCTTGGATAATGGATTGCTTGATTATTTCTACATTCATGCTTTTATTTTACTTGTGAAGTGTATTTTCCTTATTATTGGGTGATTCATTCATGATGCCAATTTGAAATGAAATCCACGACTCGGTGCGCTGCAGGTTCTCATCTAAAACTCAGATATGCTCAAATCGTATTCGAAAACGTGCGTAATCTGAGGCCCAGTGTTGGGTTGATGAAACGTAGCCTAGCAAAGCCCGACCCAATCTACAGTCTAGAGAATATCTTTCGGATGAACCGTATTATCAATGTCACTCCTCCAACAATAATCAATATACCGAAAAATACAAACCACAAAATTTCGGGAAACAAGAACATCAGAAAAGAACCTAGGCTCGTGGTCTGCCCACTTGAGCCAACATCGGTCCAAGCCCAATATACGAGCAAACCATAAGCCAAACAAGCAAGTGTCAATTTTACGATGGCGCCTACCGCGTTTTCCTCGTCGCTTTTCGCAGTATCCTTTTCATCTGGTGATTCGCTCATAATACTCATTTGAAATTAAATGCATGATTAAGCCAACTGGATGCCCTAGCATATAAACGTACATACCCATCTGAAGCGCACATCTATTGCACTCCGCATTCCGTCACGTCTGTGATTTAAGGTACAGTGTTGGGCTGGTGAAGCGTAGGCTGGCGAGGCCCAGCCCAACGTACGAAAACAAGCAGCACTTCCCCCCCCTCAATGCGCTTCTTCCCAATTCCCACCCACACCAACTTCAGCAAGTAAAGGCACATCCAGCTTCGCTACATTTGCCATCAGTTCAGGCAATTTTTGTTTGACCAGTTCCAGCTCTGCCTGAGGCACTTCTAGCACCAGTTCATCGTGTACCTGCATGATCATTCTGGATTTCAGTTTGTCTTTTTCCAGCCAGTTTTGCACTGCAATCATGGCGAGTTTGATGAGATCTGCTGCTGTGCCTTGCATGGGGGCGTTGATCGCTGCACGTTCGGCGCCAGCGCGGCGGGGGCCGTTGGGGGAGTTGATTTCTGCCAGCCACAGGCGGCGGCCGAAGACGGTTTCTACATAGCCGTGGGCCTTGGCTTTGGTGCGGGTGTCGGCCATGTATTGGGCGACGCCGGGGTAGCGCTGGAAGTATTTGTCGATATAGCTTTGCGCAGCAGAGCGTTCTATGCCGAGGTTGCTGGCAAGGCCAAATGCGCTCATGCCATAGATGAGGCCAAAGTTGATGACCTTGGCGTAGCGGCGTTGCTCACTCGTTACTTCTGTCAGTGGCACGGCAAAAATCTCTGAGGCGGTGGCGCGGTGGATATCTTCGCCATTGGCAAAGGCAGCCAGCAGGCTGGCATCACCAGAGATGTGAGCCATGATGCGCAATTCGATTTGCGAATAGTCGGCAGAGATGATGACATTGCCTGGCCCCGCCACAAAGGCCTCACGTATGCGACGGCCTTCAGCGGTGCGTACGGGGATGTTTTGCAAATTGGGGTCATTCGATGACAGGCGGCCAGTGACGGCCACGGCTTGTGCATAATTGGTGTGGACGCGGCCTGTGCTGGCGTTGACCATCTTGGGCAATTTGTCGGTATAGGTGGACTTGAGTTTTGCCAGGCCACGGTATTCAAGCAAGACCTTGGGCAGAGGATAATCCTCGGCCAGTTTTTGCAAGACTTCTTCATCGGTCGATGGTGCGCCGGAAGGTGTTTTCTTGACGACAGGCAGGCCCAGCTTGCCAAAGAAAATCTCGCCCAGCTGTTTGGGTGAATTCAAGTTGAAAGGCTGCTCTGCCAGCCCGTAAGCCTTTTGTTCCAGCTCCAGCAGGCGTATGCCGATTTCATGCGACTGCGTTTCCAGCAAGTCTTTGTTGATGTGCACACCATTGCGTTCTACCTTTTGCAGCACGACCGAGGTGGGTATTTCTATCTCACGATAGACGCGCAGCAGATTGGCATCCGGCTCTATCTCTGGCCACATGGCAAGATGCAGTTGCAGGGTGATGTCGGCGTCTTCAGCCGCGTAGGCGGTGGCACGTTCTATGTCTACCTGGTCAAAGCAGATCTGGCTTGCGCCCTTGCCGCAGACTTCTTCAAAGCTGATGGTTTTCTTGCCAAGGTGGCGCATGGCGAGGCTGTCCATGTCATGCGATTTGTGGGATTCAAAAACATAGGATTCAAGCAGGGTATCATGCGCTATGCCGCGCAATTGCACGCCCTGGTTGGCGAAGATGTGGCTATCGTATTTCAGGTTTTGGCCGACCTTGGCTTTGCTGTCGTCTTCCAGCCAGGCTTTCATCTTGCCCAACACCAGCGCCAGCGACAATTGCTCAGGCGCGCCGGGGTAATTGTGGGCGACAGGGATATAAGCTGCATGGCCGACTTCGCAGCACAGCGAAATGCCAACCAGTTGCGCCGTCATTGGTTCCAGCGAGGTGGTTTCTGTATCGACGGATGTCAGCTTGGCGGCATTGATGCGGGCCAGCCATTCATCGAGCCGGGCTTCGGTCAATACGGTTTCATAATTGTGCTGGACTGATGCGGCTGGGCTGTCATTGGTATCAGCATCGTCATTGAACAAACCCGCTTGTGCCGGGTTGCCACCACTGGTGGCGGCCTTGGCGGCTGGCAATAGTGTCGCGCCAGCGGTGGCATCACCAGTGATTTCGCGCAGCCAGGTCTTGAAACCATAACGGGTAAAGAAGGCCAGCATGTCTTCGCGGCTTTCTTCCTTGGCAATCAGGCTATCCTGGATAGAATCGTAATGACCAACCAGGTCACAGTCTGTCTTGACGGTGATCAGCACACGGCCTTGCGGCAGCCATTCCAGCGCAGTGCGCAGGTTGTCGCCAACCACGCCCTTGATCTTGTCGGCATTGGCGATGACGCCATCGAGGCTGTCGTATTCTGTCAGCCATTTGACGGCAGTCTTGGGGCCGCATTTGGCAACGCCGGGTACGTTATCAACGGTGTCGCCGATCAGTGTCAGGTAATCGATAATGCGGTTGGGTGGCACGCCAAACTTCGCCAGCACGCCGGGTTCGTCGAGCTTTTCATTGCTCATGGTATTGATCAGGGTGACATTGGCATTCACCAGTTGCGCCAGGTCTTTGTCACCGGTAGAGACGATGGTGTTGAAGCCTAGTTTGGTGGCTTCTACTGCCAGCGTGCCTATGACGTCATCGGCCTCTACCCCTTCCACCATGAGGATTGGCCAGCCCATGGCCTTGACGGCGGCATGGATGGGTTCTATCTGCAGGCGCAGGTCGTCCGGCATGGGCGCTCGCTGGGCCTTGTAGTCGGCATACAGGTCGTCGCGGAAGGTCTTGCCTTTTGCATCAAAAACGCAGGCCATGTATGCTGCCGGGTAATCAGCACGCAAACGGCGTAACATATTGATCATGCCGTAGATGGCACCCGTAGGCTCACCTTGCGGATTGCGCAGATCAGGCATGGCATGGAAGGCGCGGTACAGATAGCTGGAGCCATCAACTAACAAGAGAGTATTTTGCATATGAACGGAAACAGAAAAGATGTAACGAGGTTGCGCCAAATTATCGATCAGGAAAAAGCAACTTCGCTGAAAGCGCGTGAATCATGGCATATGTTCACGATTATGGCAGAATTTATCGAGTCCACCGAGAGGCTTTCTTCGATCCGCCCCGCAGTGACGATTTTTGGGTCTGCGCGCACCAAGCCCGACCATCCGGATTATCTCAAATGCGTGGATTTGTCGCGCCGCCTGTCGGACGAGGGTTTTGCAGTAATTTCTGGCGGTGGCCCCGG
>Ga0187844_10000740_pt1 | contig 25443 bp, 20 predicted proteins | sample SpaLakP09_SKY_50_FD_134517 | JGI IMG/M metagenome (GOLD analysis project Ga0187844, IMG submission 134517) | Oligotrophic lake water microbial communities from Sparkling Lake, Wisconsin, USA - SP09_SKY_50 | ecosystem: Environmental > Aquatic > Freshwater > Lake | place: USA: Sparkling Lake... | reverse complement strand
GCCACGCGCGTGGCGCTGCCGGCCCGCTTCCAGTGGGAGGCTTACCGCGGCATGCTGGGCCCGGAACGGGTGCCGCGCCGCTCGCCGTTCGACAAGGATGCGCTCACGTGGCGCCTGATGCGCCTGCTGCCCGAGCTGTTGGAAAAGGATAAATTCGAACCGCTGCGCCACTTCCTGTCCGATGGCGACGCCGAGCGCCGCCTGCAGCTGGCCGAGCGTCTCGCCGACCTGTACGACCAGTACCAGGTCTACCGTGCCGACTGGCTCACCGACTGGGCCGAAGACCGGGACCATTTGCGCCGCCCGGGAGGCGATCCGATCCCGCTGGCACCGGACCAGTGCTGGCAGGCGCAGCTCTGGCGCGAGATCCACGCTAGCCTGCCGCCGGAGCGCCGCTGGTCCGGCCGCGCGACGATCCATCAGCAATTCATAGCGGCGGTGCTGGAAGATCGCGCACCGGTGCTGCGCCTGCCGCGCCGCGTGATCCTGTTCGGCATGTCGACCCTGCCGTACCAGACGATCCAGGCGATGGCGGGCCTGTCGCGCCACACGCAGGTCTTGCTGGCCGTGCCGAATCCGTGCCAGTTCTATTGGGGCGACATCATCGAAGGCCGCGAACTGCTGCGCGCCGGCTATAAACGGCAGCAGCACCGCAACGGCAGCGACCTGTCCGACATCCCCGTCGAGCAGCTGAACGCGCACAGCCATCCGCTGCTCGCGAGCTGGGGACGGCAGGGCCGCGACTTCGTGCGCATGCTCGACGAATTCGACAACGGCGAGGGGGGGCAATTCGGCAACCTGCGGATCGACCTGTTCTCGGACGACGAGCCCGACACTCTCCTCGGCCAGGTGCAGGCCGCCGTGCGCGACCTGCTGCCGCTGTCCGAGCATCCGCATACGCCTCCGCCGCCCGAGGACCGGTCGATCGAATTCCACATCGCCCACAGCGCCCAGCGCGAAGTGGAGGTGCTGCATGACCAGCTGCTGTCGTGGTTCGCGCAAGAGAGCGCCGACCCGCTGCGCCCGCGCGACGTGGTCGTCATGGTGCCGGACATCGAGACCTTCTCGGCCGCCGTCCACGCCGTGTTCGACCAGCACAAGCGCAGCGACCCGCGCTACATCCCGTTCGAGATCGGCGACGTGAAGGACCGCAGCGTGAACCCGCTCCTGGTCGCGCTGGAATGGCTGCTGCGCCTGCCGCAGCAGCGCTGCCGCCAGAGCGAGGTGCGCGACCTGCTCGACGTGCCCGCGCTGGCCGCCCGCTTCGGTCTGGAAGACGCCGACCTGCCCATCCTCGGCCACTGGATCGAGGGCGCCAGCGTGCGCTGGGGCCTGGACCAGCGCCACCGCGCGGGACTCGGTCTCGGCTCGGCCGGCGAACAGAATTCGTGGCTGTTCGGCGTGCGCCGCATGCTGCTCGGCTATGCGACGGGCCACGGCGCCAGCTTCCGCGACATCGAACCGTATCCGGAAGTGGGCGGCCTCGATGCGGCGCTCGCGGGCTCGCTGGCGGAACTGGTGGAAGCGCTGCTCGCATGGCGCGAAGACCTCGACCGTACACTCCCACCGATGGAGTGGGGCGATTGCGCCCGCGCGCTGCTGGCCCGCTTCTTCCGCGCGACGAACGAGGAAGACCGGCTGATGCTGCACCAGCTGGAAGAAGCGCTGCAATGCTGGCTGGAGATCTGCGAGAACGCGCTGTTCGACGAACCCGTGCCGCTGGGAGTCCTGCGCGAAGCGTGGCTCGGCCAGCTGGACCAGCCGGCGCTGTCGCACCAGTTCGTGTCGGGCGGCGTCACGTTCTGCACCCTGATGCCGATGCGCGCCGTGCCGTTCCGCGTCGTCTGCCTGCTCGGCATGAACGATGGCGACTTCCCGCGCCGCGGCCATCAATCGGACTTCGACCTGCTGGCCCTGCCGGGCCTGTCCCGCCCCGGCGACCGCTCGCGCCGCGACGACGACCGCTACCTGATGCTGGAAGCGGTCCTTGCCGCGCGCGACAAGCTGTACGTGAGCTGGGTGGGCCGCAACGTGCGCGACAACACGGAGCAGCCGGCGTCCGTGCTCGTGTCGCAGCTGCGCGATTACCTTGCCGCCGGCTGGGACCTCGACCTGGCCGAGCGCACCACCGTGCACGCGCTGCAGCCGTTCTCGCGCCGCTACTTCGAGCGCGGCGGCCTGCTCACGTATGCAGGCGAGTGGCGGTCGGCGCACGGTGTCGAGACCCCAGGCGTGGGCGACGACACTTTGCCACCGTTCGAGCTGGACGCCGATTACCGGCTCACCTTGGGCGAGCTGGCGAGCTTCCTGCGCCAGCCCGCGCGCTTCTTCTTCCGCCGCCGCCTCGGCGTGACGTTCAACGACCTGGAAGTCGTCGGCGAGGACGAGGAACCGTTCTCGCTCGACGCGCTCGACCGCTACTTTTTGGAAGACACGCTGCTCGACGACAGCGGCACGCCGGAAGGACCGCACGAGGTGCGCCACGTGCTGGAGACGCGCGCCGCGCGGCTCGCGCGCGAAGGCGTGCTGCCGATCGGCCTCGTGGGCCGGCAGTGGCAGCAACAGCTCGTCGACGACCTCGTGCCCGTGCGCAACGCTTGGCTCGCGGCCGGTGCGCGTTATCCGCATCCGGCGCCGAAACGCGTCGTCAGCGCCCTCGTGGGCGGCGTGCGCATCGAGGACTGGATCGACCGCCTGCGCAGCAACGACGCGGACACAGTGTGGCTGCTGCAGATGTCGTCCAAGGTGCTGGACCGCAAGGGCGAGCCCCGCGGCGACAAGTTGATCGGCCCGTGGCTGCGCCAGCTGGCCGCCGCCGCGATGGGCGAGCGCGTGGGCGGCGTGCTCGTCGCGCGCGACGCCAGCCTCGCGATGGCGCCGCTGGACCGTAACGAAGCGCTCGCCCGGCTGGAGACGCTGGTGGCGCTGTGGCGCTCGAACCTCGACCGGCCGCTGCCCGTCGCGTGCAAGACGGCGCTGGCGCATTTCTCGGGCGGCGACGCGCGCGAGACGTATGACGGCGGTTTCGAGATCGACGGCGAAGTGACGGATCCGTGCCTCGCGCGCCTGTGGCCGGAGTTCGCGCTGCTGCGCGCGGCCGGCGGCTGGCCGCTCGTTGCGGAAGCGCTGTACGGTCCTCTCGTCGCCTGGCTGAAGGACAGCGTGACGGTGACCCGTTTCGACGGAGGCGAGCAATGAGCCAGCTGCTCGACGCGCTGAGTTTTCCGCTGCACGGTTCGCGCCTCATCGAGGCCAGCGCGGGCACGGGCAAGACGTGGACCATCGCCGCGCTGTACCTGCGCCTCGTGCTGGGCCACGGCGGCGACAGCGGTTTTATCCGTCCGCTGATGCCGCCGGAGATCCTCGTCATGACGTTTACCCGCGCCGCCACGCGCGAGCTGTCGAACCGCGTGCGCGAGCGCCTCGTGCAGGCGGCCGCGTGCTTCCGCGGCGAGATCGAGCCGGACGATCCTTATCTCGAAGCGCTGGCCGGCGCGTACGACGACGAAGCGTCCCGGCTCTTGGCCGCACACCGTCTCGTGCTCGCGGCCGAGACGATGGACGAGGCGGCGATCTTCACCATCGACGCGTGGTGCCAGCGCATGCTGCGCGAGCACGCGTTCGACAGCGGCAGCCTGTTCGACGAAGAACTCGTCAGCGACGAGCGCGCGCTGTTCGAGGACGCCGCCCACGACTACTGGCGCCAGCACGTGTATCCGCTGTCCGGCGCGTCGCTCTCGAGCCTCCTGTCGTGCTGGAGCGACGTCGACGCGCTGAAACGGTCCGTGCGCGAGCTGGTGCAGCGCGCCGGCCGCATCGACGATGGCAAAGAGCGGCCGCTGGGCGCCGTCATCGCCGACGCGGAAGCCGCGCAGCGCGATGCGTTGAAACGGCTGAAGGACGGCTGGCGTGCGCGTGCGGAGGCGATGGAATCGTGGATCGCGGCGCAGCGGAGCACGAATCCGAAGGCGTTCAACGGCAACAAGATGCGGCCCGACTCGCTGGCGAAAGCGTTCGATGCGCTGCGCCGCTGGGCCGACGATGCGCAAGCCCACTATCCGCAACTAACCGACGCGCTGTGGGCTCGACTTACGCCCGACGGCATTCTCGATGCGTTCACCAAGGATTACAGCGCGCCGATTCCCGAATGCTTCGACCGCACGGCTGCGTTGAAAGAGGGCCTGGACGCCATCGCGCCCGTAGCCCACGCGCTGTTGCGCCACGCCGCCTGCGCCATCGCGCACCGCATGGCGGAGCTGAAGCGCCGCAATCACCAGTTCGGCTTCGCCGACATGCTGGCGCGCCTGAAGGATGCGCTGGAGGGATCGAATGGCGAGGCGCTGCGCCGGCGCATCCTCGACCAGTATCCGGTGGCGATGGTCGACGAATTCCAGGACACGTCGCCCGACCAGTACCGCATCTTCGACCTGCTGTACCGCGTGGCCGACAACGACCCCGCGCGCGGCCTGTTCCTCATCGGCGATCCGAAGCAGTCGATCTACGGCTTCCGCGGCGCGGACATCCACAGCTACCTGTCGGCGCGCCGGGCCACGCATGGCCGCCACTACCAGCTGGGTACGAACTACCGCTCGACGCGCCAGCTCGTCGCCGCCGTCAACCAGCTGTTCAGCCACGCGGAAGGGAATTACGCGGCCGGCGCGTTCCGCTTCCGCAAGGGAGAAGAAAATCCGCTGCCGTTCGACGCGGTGGATGCGGCGGGACGCAGGCAGCAGCTGGTCGGCGTCGATGGGCCGTTCCAGGCGCTGGCCGTCGGCGTGGCGGAGGTCGAGGACCTGCGCGCGGACGATTACCGCGAGTTCTTCGCCCAGCACTGCGCGGAGCACATCGTCCGGCTGCTGAACGATCCGCGCGTCGGCTTCGCGGAGGGTGCGGGACTTTTTGCCCGCCTGATGCCGGCCGATATCGCGATCCTCGTGCGCGACCGGCGCGAGGCGGCGGCCGTCCGGCGCGCGCTCGTGCAGAGAAAAGTCGCAAGCGTGTACCTGTCCGACCAGGATTCCGTCGTCGAGAGCGACGAAGCGCGCGACGTGCTGCGCTGGCTGCAGGCCGTGGCGAATCCGCTCGACGTGACGCTCGCCCGCGCCGCGTTCGCGACGGCGACCTGCGCGCTGCCGCTGGCGGAACTGGCGCAGCTCGCGAGCGACGAACTGGCATGGGAAGTCCGCGTCGAGCAGCTGAAATCCCTGCACCAGGCGTGGCAGCGGCAGGGCGTGCTGGCGATGCTGCGCCGCTTCATCCACGAACTGGGCCTGCCTGCCAAGCTGCTGGCCGCGCCCGGCGGCGAGCGGCGCCTGACGAATCTGCTGCACCTCGCGGAACTGCTGCAGGAAGCGAGCCGCGAGCTGGATGGCGAACAGGCGCTGATCCGCTGGTTCGCCGAGCAGGTGGAAGGCGTGGGTGAAGGGGGCGACGAGCGCGTGCTGCGGCTGGAGTCGGACGCGGAACTGGTCAAGGTCGTCACGGTGCACAAGTCGAAGGGCCTGGAGTACCCGCTCGTGTACCTGCCGTTCGCCGTCACCGCGCGCAAGACGGACCGCCGCAACCGCGCGTTCTTCGAATACGTGGAAGAGGAGGGCGAGCGCCGCATCGATCTCGCGCTGTCCGACGCCGCGATGGAAGCCGTCGACCGCGCGCGCCTGGAGGAAGACCTGCGCCTGCTGTACGTGGCGCTGACGCGGGCGCGCCATTTCCTGTGGCTGGGTGTCGCAGCGGTCGCGGCGCGCAAGAAGGGCGAGAACCAGCTGCACGAATCGGCGCTGGGCTATCTGCTGACGGGCGGCGCGCCCGTGCCCGCGGCCGCCGTGCGCGAGCGCTGGGAACACCTGCGGGGCGACGTCGACGGCATCGAATTGCACGCGCTGGCCAGCCCGGACGGCTGCACGCGGCTGGCCCGGCAGGACGTGCGGCCGGAACTCGTGGAGCCGCCCCGTTTCGAGGCGCGCTTCGAGCGCAACTGGGCCGTGGGCTCGTTCACGTCGCTCACCAAAAACACGATGGCCATGGCGCCGCCCACGCGGCCGCAGGAAGAAAACCTGCTGGAGGAAGAAGACCCGGGCGTCGTGCCCGTCACGCACAGCGAGGACGCGCCGTGGCACCGCTTTCCGCGCGGTGCCGGTCCCGGCAACTTCCTGCACGAGCAGCTGGAATGGATGGCGCAGGAGGGCTTCGCGCAAGTCGACGACGAACAATTCCGCTTGCGTCTTGCGCAGCGCATCCAGCGCGCCGGCTGGGGCAACCGCCTCGACGATGCGCTGGCCTGGCTGCGCATGGTGGCCGTCACGCCGCTGCCGCCCGTCGGCTGCGCGCTGGCGGACATCGATGCCCCGTTGGCCGAGATGGAATTCTGGTTCCCCAGCCGCCACCTCGACGTCGCCGCGCTCGACCGCCTGTGCCGCCAGCGCATGCTGGGGAACACGCCACGTCCAATCTTGCCGGAGCGCCAGCTGCACGGCATGCTGAAGGGTTTCACTGACCTCGTGTTCGAATGCCACGGCCGCTACTGGGTGCTGGACTACAAGTCGAATGCGCTGGGACCGGGCGACATGGCGTACACGCAGGCCGCGATGGCCGCCGGCATGGCCGAGCACCGCTACGACATCCAGGGTGCGATCTACATGCTGGCCGTGCACCGCCTGCTGCGCGCGCGCCTCGGGGCGGACTATTCGCCGCACGAGCACCTGGGCGGCGCCGTGTTCCTGTTCCTGCGCGGGATCGGCAACCCGGCCACGCACGGCTGCTACCTGCTGGAGCCGGACCTGGAACTGCTGGACGGCCTCGATCGCCTGCTGGGAAAGGAGACGCATGAAGCCTGATGCGATCGCGGATACGACAGCCTTCTGGACCGAGGTCGAGCGCCTGACCGAGGCGGGCGAACTGCGCCGTCTCTCCGGCGTGTTCGCGCGCTTCGTCGCGAGCCTCGGCGAAGGCGCCTGCGCGAAGTCGACGGCGTTGCTGCTCGCGTCCCTCGTGCTGTCCGAGCTGGAAGGGAGAGGCCACAGCTGCCTGATGCTGGACGACCTGGTGGGCGATCCGGCCGCGCTGCTCGGCTGGGCCTAGGAGGATTGGAAGGCGTTGGCGAAGGCGTTGAGGCCGCTGCCGCGTGGCGTGAAGGGGTGGATAGCGCAACTGGCCGGGTGCGAGCAGGTGTGGCGCGTGGGCGACCTCGATTACGACCAGCCGCTCGTGCTGGACGACACGCGCCTGTACCTGCGCCGCTACTGGCGCGACGAGACCCTGGTCGCCACGTGCGTGCGCACGCGTGCGCAGGAGCGCCGCGACGTCGACATCGACCAGGCGCGCACGTGGCTGGAAGCGCTGTTCGGCGCCCAGCGCGCGGGCGAATCGCCCGACTGGCAGCGCATCGCCTGTGCCGTCGCCCTCCGGGGCGCGTTCGCCATCATCACGGGCGGCCCGGGCACCGGTAAAACGTACACGGTGGCGCGCCTGCTGGCGCTGTTGTTCGCGACGGCGCCGGACGCCGCGCGCCAGCGCATCGCGCTCGCCGCCCCGACGGGCAAGGCCGCGGCGCGCCTGAAGCAGTCGATCGACAAGGCGTTGACCGACCTCGCCGACCGCGTGGGCGGCGCCTTGCCGCTGCGCGAACTCACAGGCAGGATGGGCGCCGCGCGCACCCTGCACAGCCTCCTGGGCGCGCGTCCGGACACGCGCAGCTTCGCGCACCACCGCGGCAATCCGCTCGACGTGGACGTGCTGATCGTCGACGAAGCGTCGATGGTGCACCTGGAAATGATGGCGTCGCTGCTGGACGCGCTGCCCGCCGGCGCGACCCTGATCCTGTTGGGCGACAAGGATCAATTGGCGTCGGTGGAGGCGGGCGCCGTGCTGGGCGACCTGTGCCACGACGCGCAGGCCGGCCGCTACGACGCGGCCACGCTCGCCTACGTGCGCGCCGCCAGCGGCGAGACGATTCCCTCGGAGTACGAAGGCCAGGGCGGCCCGCTCGCCCAGCAGACCGTCATGCTGCGCCATAGCCGCCGCTTCGGCGGCCCGATCGGCAAGCTGGCGCTGGCCGTCAACGCGGGCGACGTCGACGGCGCGGCCGCCGCGTTGCGTGCGCCCGACGCGGCCGGCGTGCTGCGCTGGATCGACCACGCGCACCAGCACCACGTGATCCAGCTGGCGAACGAGGGGTATCGTCCCTACCTCGAACTGCTGCGCGCCGGCAGTGCCGGTCATGGGAGCCACGAGGATTGGGTGCGCGCCGTGCTGCAGCGCTTCGAGGCGTTCCGCGTGCTGTGCGCCGTGCGCGAAGGCGAGTGGGGCGTCGAAGGCCTGAACGACGCCATCGAACAGCGCCTCGCGCACGCGGGCCTGATCGCGCGCGGCGACTGGTACGTGGGCCGCCCCGTCATGGTCACCCGCAACGACTACCCGACGGGCACGTTCAACGGCGACATCGGTCTCGCGCTGCCGGACCCCGCGCGGCCCGGTTCCCTACGCGTGTGGTTCCTGGAAGGCGACAACGTGCGCAGCGTGCTGGCCACGCGCCTGCGCCACGTGGAGACGGCCTACGCGATGACGGTCCACAAATCGCAGGGTTCGGAATTCGCGCACACGGTGCTGGCCCTGCCGAAACAGGGGGGCGCGGTGCTGGCGCGCGAGCTAGTCTATACGGGCATCACGCGCGCGAGCCGCCAGTTCACCTTGACGACGCCGGCGCCGGCCGTGCTGGGGGACGCGATCCTGCGGCGTACGCACCGCGCCAGCGGGTTACGCGGGATGATCGAACAATAAGGAGGTGGTATGAGCAACGACTGCACGCACTTTCACCACATCGTGACCCGCGAGGGCAATACGGACGGTTGCGAGGAATGCCTCAAAACGGGCGACACGTGGGTGCACCTGCGCGTGTGCCTGACGTGCGGCCACGTCGGCTGTTGCGACCAGTCGAAGAACAAGCACGCGACGAAGCATTTTCACGCGACGGACCACCCGGTCATCCGCTCGAAGGAACCGGGCGAGACGTGGGGCTGGTGCTATGTCGACCGGGTCGTCAAGGATCCGGTGTAGCGCTGTGTTTTCGGACGAGCCTGACGACCGTGTTCCACACCCGGGTCGTCGCCGGTACGTCCAGCGTGCGTTCGACGAATGCGTTCGGACTGCCCGCACTGGTGCCGAGCTTGTAGGTGAGCGACAGCAGCATCCCGTCATGCCAGCTCACCACACGCACATCACCCTTCGGGTTGATTGACGGCAGGGACACACCGTCCGCCGGCACGCCGATCAGGAACGTGGCGCACGGCGCATGGACGCCGTCCAGATCCACGCCGGCCAGCGGATCGCTGGCGACCAGCGCGGCGAGCCCGGCCATGTCGCGCAGGGCGGCCGGTTCGTCGAAGCCGTCGCGGCGCAGCGTGGCTTGCGCGGCCTTCAGGATGCGCCGGGCCTGCGCCGGCGTCCTGGCGCCGAACACGAGCGTCCCGTTCGTCAGGAACGAACAAGGGTCGACAGCGCCCGCATCCGCAAATGCCGCCTCGAATACGGCACGGGTCGGCGCCGGCGGACGGCCGAAGTTGAGATTTCGAAAGAAAGCGGCGAATGTCGTTGGCATCCCTGCATCCTGCCATACCGCAACCTATTGACCAACTCTCACGCACAACCTTTGCTTTCCCTATAGCAACAATGTTAAAATTGCATCCTGGGAATAGTTATCGGAGCATTATCGTGTTGATCGTCGTGGGTTTCATCATCGTGCTCGTGGCCGTATTCGGCGGGTTCGTGCTGCAGGACGGGCACCTGGCGGCGCTGTTCCAGCCCTACGAACTCCTGATGATCTTCGGCGGCGCGCTGGGCGCCTTCGTCATCGGCAACGACCGCAAGGCGATCGGCCTCACGTGGCGCAGCCTGCCGATGCTGTTCCACGGCTCGCGCTATACCCGCGAACTGTACATGGCGTTGATGGCGTTGATGTTCGACCTGCTGACGAAGGTGCGCCGCGAAGGGCTGATGTCGCTCGAAGACGAGATCGACGCGCCGTACGAAAGCGCCGTCTTCACGAAGTACCGCGTCATCCTGCTCGACGACCACTTGATGGATTTCATCACGGACTATCTGCGGCTGATGGTGTCCGGCACGATGAACAGCTACCAGCTTGAAAACCTGATGGACAACGAGATCGCCACGTACCAGGAAGACGCCGACATCCCCGTGCAGGCGATCCACAAACTGGCCGACGGCATGCCCGCGTTCGGCATCGTCGCGGCGGTAATGGGCGTCGTGCACACGATGGGCTCGATCGGCCGGCCGCCGGCGGAGCTGGGCGGCCTGATCGCCGCCGCGCTCGTGGGGACGTTCCTCGGCATCCTGCTGTCGTACGGCCTCGTCGCGCCGCTCGGGAGCCTGCTGCACCGGCGCCACCAGGAGGTCGTCAAGGCGCTGCAATGCGTGAAGGTGACCTTGCTGGCGTCCATGAACGGCTACGCGCCGACGATCGCCGTGGAATTCGGCCGCAAGGTCATCTCGGCCACGGAACGCCCGACCTTCGCCGAACTGGAAGGCCACGTCCGCCAGTTGAAATCGCGTTAGCCCCGCGGCAGCTCGATACCCGCCAGCTTCCAGCTCCACAGGCCGTCGCGCCGGAACACGAAGCTGCCGCCATCCTCCGCGGTGACGGCGAAACGGCTCCAGCCGCGGTAGTGCAGCGCATAGTGGGGCTTGTCCCGTGGCGGCTCTACATCGGGCGTTTGCGGATCGGGGTTCGGCTTGCCGATCGCTACCTTGCCGTGTTCGACCATGGCCGCGACGCCGGCCGGCGACACGATCGCATCCACGAGCGGATCCGCGACCGCGCGTGCGAATGCCCGGCCGATCGCGGCGAACGCATTGGTGTCCGCGTCGCGGGCGATCGACCCGAGCAACTGGCTTTTCACGCTGTCGCGCAGGGCGGGGAAGTCGACCCGGACGGAGACGCCTTCGGCATCATGGCGCTCCGCTGCCAAGCGCAGGCTGCGCAGCGTCCACCACGGGCTGGCGAAGCTCGTGGCGGCAACGACGAGGAGGACGCCGGCGGCGCCGGCGGTGAGGGCTCGGGTACGGTTCATGGGCATCGGATATGACAAGGCCGGAACGGTCGCCCGTCCCGGCCTTCGGTATTCAAATCAATCGCCAGCTCAGCGATGGCGGCGGTGACGCGTGACGGTCACGTGCTTGTGGCTGCGGCGCGTGGTGCCGCCGACCGACGCACGGATGCGCGGGCCGCCCGCGGAGGCGCGCACGCGCGGGGACTCCCCCCGCGTGGCGACGGGGCCGGCGTCGCCCAGCACGTGGCGGCGGATGTTCAGGGCGTCCAGGACGCGGACGGACGAGGCGCCCGCGTTCAGCAGCACCATCGTCGCGTTCTTGCCGGCCGCCTTCACGCGCATGATCAGGCAGCGGCCCGCTTCCTGCGTGTAGCCCGTCTTCGACAGGCCGATGTCCCAGCCCTTGGCGCCGACGAGGCGGTTGGTGTTGTGGTATTCGACGTCGCGGCCCTTGATGTTGATCAGGTCCTTCGACGACGTCGTGATGCGGGTGATCTCCGCATAGTTCGACGCGGCGGTCGCCATCTTGACGAGGTCGGCGGCGGTCGAGCGGTTGTTCGGGGAGAGGCCCGTCGGTTCCTCGATGACGGTTTGCGTCATGCCCAGCGCGGTGATCTTGCGCTTGACGGCGGCGCGGAAGGCGTCGATGCCGCCTGGATAAGTGCGGCCCAGCGCGGCGGCGGCACGGTTGTCCGAGGACATCAGCGCGAGCTGCAGCACGTCACGGCGCGGAATCGTGGCGCCGACGGGCACGCGCGACGTGCTGTGCTTGAGCATGTCGACGTCCTGCTTCTCGATCTCGATCGGCTCGTTCATGTCCTGGTGGGCATCGAGCACGACCATGGCGGTCATGAGCTTGGTCAGCGAAGCGATCGGCGCAACGGTGCTGGCGTTCTTTTCGAACAGCACCTTGCCGGTGTCGTCTTCGACCACCAGCACCGATTGCGATCCGAACGGCACGGCGAAGGCCGCTGCACTGGAGATCGTCATCACTACGGCAGCGAGGAATTTTTTGATCATGGATGGTTGTCTGGGTACGGTTAATGGTCGGGCGCCGGACGGCGGCGGAACATCAAAACGTCGGGTTGGCAGATAGCGACATGCTATACAGCAACAAAATTGAACGATAGCACTAAAGATTGACATATGTCTATGTCTCTCAGTGAAATATCGAGTCCAACGGCAAGATTCTACAAGAAAAAAAAGCCCCGCGTTGCCGCAGGGCCTTCTTTTTGAACGGAATGTTCTGATGTGTCTTATTTAGACGTGTAAATTTTATCGAATTCCCCACCGTCATCGAAGTGACGTTTCTGCGCGGCACGCCATCCGCCGAATACATCGTCCACCGTGAACAGCTGGATCGGCTTGTAGTTGGCCGCGAACTGCTTCATGACTTTCTCGTTGCGCACGCGCATATAGTGTTTCGCGCCGATCGTCTGGCCCGCTTCCGTGTACAGGAAGTTGAGGTAGCCGGTCGCCTGCTTGCGGATGCCCTTGCGGTCGACGACCTTGTCCACGACGGCCACCGGCGACTCCGCCAGCACGGAGATGGACGGGTACACGACTTCGAAGTCGTTGCCGAACTCGGCGCGCACGAGGTTCACTTCGTTCTCGAAAGTGACGAGGGCGTCGCCGATCTGGCGCTGCGTGAACGTGGTGGTGGCGGCGCGGCCGCCGGCGTCCAGCACGGGCACGTTCTTGAAGATCTTGCCGACGAGGTCGCGCGCCTGCGCTTCGGTGCCGCCTTTCTTGACGACCGAGCCCCAGGCCGCCAGGTACGTGTAGCGGCCGTTGCCGGCGGTCTTCGGGTTCGGAATGACGACTTTCACGCCCGGCTTGGCGAGGTCGGCCCAGTCGCGGATAGCCTTCGGATTACCCTTGCGGACCAGGAACACCATGGTCGAGTAATAGGGCGCCGCATTGTCCGGGAATTTTTTCGCCCAGTCCTTCGCGACGAGGCCGCGGTCGGCCAGCATGTCGATGTCGTTGGCCTGGTTCATCGTCACGACGGACGCTTCAAGCCCGTCGGCGACGGCGCGCGCCTGCTTGCTGGAGCCGCCGTGCGATTGCTTGATCGTGACGGTGTCCCCCGTCGATTTTTTCCACTCGGCGACGAAGGCCGGGTTGATGTCCTTGTACAGTTCGCGTGCCACGTCGTACGACACGTTCAACAGTTCCACGTCGGCGGCCTGTGCGGCAAACGGGACCACGGCACTGCCGAGCGCCAGCGCCAGCAGCGCGCGTCGCAGCGAGGAAACGGATGGGATCGCCATATTGTTTTTTCCTTGTAAAGACTCTCTAGGGACCTTCGATGATCCGTTAAAAAATAGCAAAACAAAAGTACAGATTTCTAATATGCTTAGACGCCGTATGTCACATGCATACGCTTCAGGCCGGCACAAAGCAGGCAAGTCCTGTTTGGGGTATAGTCCGGCCTTCGCTGAAACATCGTTTTTTCCAGGTTGCTGAAAACAATGGGTATCGTAATTCGCCAGGCAACACCGAATGACGCGCCGGCCGCTTGCCGGCTGCTGCGCCGTTCGATCGAAGAGGGCTGTACACCCGACCACGGCGGCCGTCCCGACGTCCTGCAGGCCTGGCTCGGCAACAAGACGACCCAGAACGTGCTGGGCTGGCTGTCGTCGCCCAGCAACTACGCTGTCGTGGCGGAGTGCGACGAGGACGGGACGCCGGCAGTGGTCGGCTTTGCGCTGGTCAACCAGGCGGGCAAGGTGCCCCTGTGTTATGTCCAGCCCGACCTGTTGCGCCAGGGCGTCGGCCGCGCGCTGCTGCGGGCATTGGAAACCCAGGCGCGCGCCTGGAACATCAGCAAGCTGCACATGCAGAGCCCCGGCTCCGCCAGCGGCTTTTTCGAGCGCGAGGGCTATGTCAACGCGGGCAAGGACAAGGCCTGTTTCGGCCTCGAATGCGACTTCCTGTGGAAGCAGCTGGATGCCGAAACGGTGCCGGCACGCAAGAGATTTTGCAATTGCGCCCAATGAACGGATGCCTCCTTTGATCGTTGTGTAACATTACGCAACGTGAACTCATCTTCTTTCCTGCCGGCGCTTGCGCTATAGTAGTCGGGTTTCAATGATGAGTTCGTTATGGCTTCCCGCAGAGACTTTCTTCACCACGGCTTGCGCCTGACCGCGCTGGGACTCGTCGCCGTCCCGCTCGTCGATGCGCAGGCAGCCCGCTCCCAGACCGACACCCCCAGCACGGAACTGGAGCCGCCTCCCGACCTGTTCGATGCCCAGGTCGTCGACATGGACTTCTGGGTCAAGCCCCGCACCTTGTCCGTGACCCGTCCGCAAAGCGGCGAGCGCGCCAATGTCCTGTACTGGAAGGACGGCGAGGTGATCGACTCCGCCTACCAGGAACTGTGCCATTTGCTGCGCGACGTCAACGGCAAGGCATCGATCCCCATCGACCCGAAGCTGATCGAAACGCTGTGGGCGTCGCAGGCGTTCGTCGCGCGCTACGGCCTCGACCGGCCGCTGGAAATCCTGTCCGGCTACCGCACCCCGGCGTCCAACAACCGCCTGATCGAGCAGGGCGTGCCTGCCGCGCGCCAGTCGCTGCACATGTCGGGCAAGGCGGCGGACGTGCGCATCGCCGGCCTCACCGAGGAAGTGCTGGGCGGGCTCGTGAAGAGCTTCCGCAAGGGCGGCGTCGGCTTCTACTACCGCTCCGGCCCGAAAGGCGGCTGGATCCACACGGACACGGGCCTCAACCGTACCTGGAAGGGCTGAGCGGGCCGGATTCCGGGCGGATAGGCGGCGCTGGCGTTCCCGCGTTTTTGCTATCGTGAGTCGATCAACCTTTTCTCAAAGGAGGACATGATGGCAACCATGAACGCACCGACAATGGAACGCCGGCACCTGCCCGAACGGCGCGCTGCCGTACGCGAAGGCACGACTGCGATGTCCGGTATCGACTACGCCGCCATGGCGCTCCTGATCATCGGCGGCCTGAACTGGGCGATGGTGGGCCTGTTCGACGTCGACGTCGTCGCCACGCTGTTTGGTCCGGGCAGCCCGGCCAGCCGCGTCGTGTATGTGGTCGTCGGCCTCGCGGCCCTGTACTCGATCTATACGGCGACCAAGCTGAGCCGTCGCCATCCGCACTGAACCGATGCGCGTCGGCCTGATTTCCGACACGCACGGCCTGCTGCGCCCCGAGGCGCTCGATTTTCTCGCCGGGTCCGATCACATCGTCCACGGCGGCGACATCGGCAGCCCCGAGATCCTCGAGCGCCTGGCGGCCATCGCGCCGCTGACGGTGGTCCGCGGCAACAACGACACGGCGCCGTGGACGCGCGCGATTCCCGCGACGGCCCGCATCGACTTTGGATCGGTCGCGTTGTACGCGATCCACGACCTGAAGGCGCTCGACATCGACCCGCGCGCGGCCGGTGTGCGGATCGTCGTGTCCGGCCACTCGCACAAGCCCGCATGCACAGAGCGCGACGGCGTGCTGTACGTGAATCCGGGCAGCGCCGGGCGCCGCCGGTTCAGCCTGCCGATCGCGGCCGCCGAGTTGATCATCGATGGCGATGCGGTCGCAGTAAAGCTGGTGACGCTCCGCGAAATGCCGTAGCATACGCGCCGTCTTCCAGCCTGATCGATTATCAACATGACGTCTGACGCCAACCAAAACAACGACACCGAACGTCCCCGTTTCCGCCCCGTCCCGTGGACGTCGCTGGAAACGCCGCAGGACGTCGAACTGTGGATCGAAGAGCACAACCGCACGATGCAGGAACTCGTCAAGCCGCAGGAGACGGGCGTCGGCGTGCGCTTCCGCCTCGCGGCCGGCGGCGACGTCACCATGCAGACGGCGGCGGATGCCGTCATCCTCGACGTCGAGCCGGATGCCAGCTGGGTCGCGCCCCTCATCATGGCCGCGACGGGTGCCGAACAGCCGGCCGGGTCGGTCTGGGTACTGCCGGACGACAAGCTCGTGCAGTTGCTGCTGGGCCTGTCGACGCTCGTGGAGAGCTCGCTGATCGTCACGGGCCACAATTTCGGCAAACACGGCCGGCGACAGTTTTAGCATATATTTGCGACAATATTTCCTTTGCGCATAGTCAGGATTCGGTGTTAAATCAGCTCTGTCTCGTACGATGAGCTGAGCCAATGCCTACACGATTCCCGGCCGCCATGCGGCGCGCGCTGTTGTTGTCTCTGGTTTTCGCGGCCGTCGCGCCGCCGGCCCGCGCGGCCGACCTGCTCGATACCGCCCGCACGCGCGGGACGCTGCGCATCGCGCTGGAAGGCACGTATCCTCCGTTCAATTTCAAGGATGCGAAGACGGGACAGCTGGCGGGCTACGATGTCGACGTCGCGAAGATCGTCTGCGCCAGACTGGGCCTGAAACCGGAGTTCGTGACGACCGAATGGTCGGCCATCCTTGCCGGCCTGGGCGCGGGCAAGTACGACGTCATCGTCAGCCAGGTCGGCATCACGCCGCGGCGGCGGCAGGCATTCGATTTCTCCCAGCCTTATACCTATTCGGCGCCGCAACTGATCGTGCGCCGCAACGAAAGCACGACGTATAAAAGCCTCGCGGACCTGAAGGGGCGGACGGTCGGCGTGGGGCAGGGCAGCGTGTTCGAGCAGCAGGTGCGTGCCGTGCCCGGCATCGAGGTCAGGAGTTACCCGGCCGCGCCGGAAAACTTGCAGGACCTCGCGTTCGGCCGCATCGACGCCGCCCTCAACGACAGCCTGATGGTCGCGTATCTGCTCAAGAATTCGCAGTTGCCCATCCGTGCCGGCGCACGCGTGGGCGACGTCGAGCGCATGGGTATCGCCTTCCGCAAGGGCAATCCGAAATTCCAGGCCGCCGTCGACAAGGCCCTCGACGAGGTGCGTGCGGACGGCAGCCTGAAGCAGGTATCGGTCAAATGGTTCGGCGTTGACGCGACGCGGGCGCCGTGACAGCCCTGGCCGAGTTGATCGACCTGCTGCGCGAGGCCGCGCCCGTCATGGCGAAAGGGGCGGGTTACACGCTCGCGTTCGCGGTGGCGGCGATGGTCGGCGGACTCGCGCTCGGCTTTCCCGCCGCGATCCTCCGGCTCGCACCGTGGGCGCCGCTGCGCTGGCCGGCCGCCCTCTACGTGAGCGTCTTTCGCGGCACACCGCTGCTCGTGCAATTGTTCGTCATCTATTACGGCCTGCCGGGCATCGGCATCGAATTCACCCCCGTCACGGCAGGCATCCTCGCGTTGTCGCTGAACGCGGGCGCCTACCTGTCCGAGAGCCTGCGCGGGGCCATCCTCGGCATCGGCAAGGGGCAGTGGAACGCGGGTTTCAGCCTTGGCCTCACGTATCCGCAGACGCTGCGCCTCGTGATCCTGCCGCAGGCGCTGCGCACGGCCGTGCCCGCGATGAGCAATACGCTGACCAGCCTGATCAAGGACACGGCCCTCGTCTCCGTCATCACCGTGACGGAGTTGATGCTCGTGACGAAGGAACTGATTTCGGTGACGTTCCGGCCGCTGCCGCTGTACGTGGCGGCGGCCGTCGTGTACTGGCTGCTGAGCCTGTTTTTCGAAGCGGTGCAGCGGCGCGCGGAGCGGCATTTCAACCGCGCGCATCATTGAACTTGCCAACAAAAAACGGCGGATCGCTCCGCCGTGTTTTGTTGGTTACATGTTCGGGTAGTTCGGCCCGCCACCGCCTTCCGGCGTGACCCACACGATGTTCTGCGTCGGGTCCTTGATGTCGCACGTCTTGCAGTGCACGCAGTTCTGCGCGTTGATCTGCAGGCGGTCCTTGCCTTCGTCCGTCTTCACGAATTCGTACACGCCGGCCGGGCAGTAGCGCTGTTCCGGGCCCGCGAACTTGGTCAGGTTGATCTCGACCGGCACGTTCGGGTTCTTCAGCGTGAGGTGGATGGGCTGGTCTTCCGCATGGTTCGTGTTCGAGATGAACACGGACGACAGGCGGTCGAACGTCAGCTTGCCGTCCGGCTTCGGATAGACGATGGGCTTGAAATCGGACGCCGGGCGCAGGCATTCGTGGTCGGCGTGGTGGTGGTGCAGGGTCCACGGCGCCTTGCCCCTGAACACGATCTGGTCGATGCCGGCCAGGATGGAGCCCAGGACCAGGCCTTTGCTGACCAGCGGCTTGAAGTTGCGCGCGGCGTGCAGCTCTTCATGCAGCCACGATTGTTCGAAGGCGACCGGATAGCTCAGCAACTCGTCGTGCTGGCGACCCGCGCCCACTGCGGCAAAGGCGGCCTCGGCCGCGAGCATGCCCGTCTTGATGGCGGCGTGGCTGCCCTTGATGCGGGGCGTGTTCAGGAAACCGGCGTCGCAGCCGATCAGCGCGCCGCCCGGGAACACGGTCTTCGGCAGCGACTGCAGGCCGCCCGCCGTGATGGCGCGCGCGCCGTACGAGATGCGCTTGCCGCCTTCGAAGAACTGGCGGATCTCCGGGTGCGTTTTATAACGCTGGAATTCCTCGTACGGGGACAGGTACGGATTCTGGTAGCCGAGGCCGACGATGAAGCCGACGACGACCTGGTTGTTTTCCAGGTGGTACATGAACGAGCCGCCGTACGTGTCGTTCTGCAGCGGCCAACCGGCCGTGTGGATCACGAGGCCCGGCTTGTGCTTGGCCGGATCGATTTCCCACAGTTCCTTGATACCGATGCCGTAGGTCTGCGGATCCTTGCCCTTGTTCAGGTCATATTTCGCCATCAGTTGCTTGCCGAGATGGCCGCGCGAGCCTTCCGCGAACAGCGTGTACTTGGCGTGCAGCTCCATGCCCAGCTGGAACGCGTCCGTGGGCTGGCCGTGGCGGTTGACGCCCATGTTGCCGGTCGCGACGCCCTTCACGGAACCGTCGTCGTTGTACAGGATCTCGGCCGCCGGGAAGCCAGGAAAGATCTCGACGCCCAGCGCTTCCGCCTGCTGGCCCAGCCAGCGCACGACATTGCCCAGCGAGACGATGTAGTTGCCGTGGTTCTTCAGCGACGGCAGCATCATGAGGTCCGGTGTCTTGATTGCCTTGGATTCAGTGAGGAACAGGAAACGGTCTTCCGTCACCGGCGTGTTCAGCGGTGCGCCCAGTTCCTTCCAGTTCGGGAACAGTTCCTCCAGCGCGCGCGGGTCCATCACGGCGCCCGACAGGATGTGCGCGCCCAGCTCGCCGCCTTTTTCCAGCACGCACACCGACACGTCCTGGCCTTTCTCTGCCGCCAATTGCTTCAGGCGGATCGCGGCCGACAGGCCTGCAGGACCGCCACCGACAATGACGACGTCGTATTCCATTGCTTCGCGGGGGCCGTATTCTTCGAGGAGGGAGTTGGGCTGAGTCATGTCTTATAGTAGTTAAAAATATTTAAGCACGAGTGTGCACTTTTTTGCGCTCGTTGGCAATGTCGAGCGCCATTGTAGGGCAACTATTAGACGCAGCAATCTAATCGGTGTGAAATAGGTGAAGTGTGTAATCATTATGACTTCGCAACAGAATTTCGTTCGGGGATAGGGGGCGTAACGTGGGGATTGAAGTCAATTTCGAAGGAAAGATCGCGATGGTCACGGGCGCATCCAGCGGACTGGGCGCGCGCTTCGCCAAGGCGCTGGCCGGCGCCGGCGCCCAGGTCGTGCTGGCATCGCGCCGCATCGAGCGCCTGAAGGAATTGCGTGCCGAGATCGAAGCGGACGGCGGCGCCGCTCACGTCGTCGCGCTGGACGTGACGGACCTCGCCAGCATCAAGTCCGCAATCGCCCACGCGGAGACGGAAGCGGGGCCGATCGACATCCTCGTCAACAACTCCGGCGTCTCGACGACACAGCGCCTGCTCGACGTGAGCGAGGACGACTACGGCTACGTGATGGACACGAACCTGCGCGGCGCCTTCTTCATGGCCCAGCAGACGGCGAAGCGGATGATCCAGCGCGCCAAGGGCGATCCGAAGAAGCAGCATCGCATCGTCAACATCGCGTCCGTCGCGGGCCTGCGCGTGCTGCCGCAGATCGGCGTGTACTGCATGAGCAAGGCCGGCGTCGTGCAGATGACGAAGGCGATGGCGGTCGAGTGGGGGCGCTACGGCATCAACGTGAACGCCATCTGCCCGGGCTATATCGCCACCGAGATGAACGAGGATTATTTCGACACCGAGCAGGGCCGCAAGCTGATCGAGATGCTGCCGCGCCGCCGCACGGGCAAGCCCGAAGACCTCGACGGCCTCCTGCTGCTGCTCGCGGCCGAGGAAGCCCATTTCATCAACGGCGCGATCATCACCGCCGACGACGGCATGACGGCGCAATGACGGGGGAGTCCAGGCCGCGGCTCCTCCTGGTCCACGGCCTGCTGGGCTCGCTGACCCACTTCGAGCCGCAGCGCTACCTGCCCGGCGTGGACCTGTTCACACCCGACCTCATCGGCTACGGCCAGCGCCGCAGCGAGGACGCCCACATCACCCTGATCGAGCAGGCCACCATGCTCGCGCGCTTTCTCCACGACGAGGTCGGCGGCCCCGCGTGGGTACTGGGCCACAGCGTGGGCGGCGCCGTCGCGATGCTGCTGGCCGACCTGGTGCCGGAACTCGTGCACGGCGTCATCAACGTCGAGGGCAACTTCACGTTGAAAGACGCGTTCTGGACGGGCCGCGTCGCCGCCTTGCCCGACGCCGAGTGGGCCGCGGAATACGGCGCGATGGAAGCGAATCCGGCCGCGTGGCTCGAACAGAGCGGTATCGAGGCGAGCGACGAGCGCGTGGCGTGGGCGCAGGAGATCCTCGCGAATCAGCCGTACACGACGGTGCAAAAGATGGCGCACTCCGTGCTCGACACGACGGGCGCGGCGGATTACCTGGGCTGTGTCGGCCGCGTGCTGGCGCGCGCGACGCCGCTGTACCTGATCGGCGGCGAACAGTCCAGCGCGGGGTGGGACGTGCCGGACTGGGTACTGTCGCAGGCGCGCCGCGTGTGCGTGCAGCCGAAGGCGGGGCACATGATGATGCTGGAAGATCCGGGGCATTTTTGCCGGATCGTGGAGTCCATCCTCTACGAAGAGAACTGCCGTTCCGGCGCTTGACGCCGTATCATGCCGGCTTTTGGCTACGACGTAGAGCAACGATGAGCGACAAGAAACAGGTCCACACCATGCGCCAGGCGATCCGCTGGGGCGACATGGATGCATTCGGTCACGTGAACAACACCGTGTATTTCCGGTACATGGAGAGCGGGCGCATCGCATTTCTCGAACAGGCGGCGGGCGACCTCGACATCCAGGGTCAAGGCCCGGTGATCGTCACGGCCTACTGCAGCTTCATCAAGCAGCTCAAGTATCCGGGCGAGATCGAGATCCGCACGTTCGCCGGTCCGGCGGGCCGGTCCAGTTTCGAAGTCACGCACGAGATCCGCATGGTCGACGAGCACGGCAATGCCGACGTCGTGGCCGCTGAGGGCGGCGGCAAGGTCGTGTGGATCGATTTCGCGGCCGAGAAGTCGGTGCCGTTGCCGGCGCGGGTGAGGGAATTATTGCCTCCCGGCTGACGCACCTGCCGCTTGAATCGGTATTTCCGCAACACTCGGGACAACGAGTTTGATGTTGTCATTAATTCTTTAAGGCAATATTAGCTAGTGATTGTAAGATTACGGTCGTAACAGCCAGTTTCTCCGACTTCTGCTGCGGCATCTACTTTCGTGGCGCTGCGGCGACCACTGGAATCCGACCATGACCGTATCCGGCGCCGTTCTCGCCCCCGCAGGAAATACCCCCTCAACTTATATAAACATCAATACCGACGCTGACCGCCTGGCCAGCGGCGGTACCGTACTGTCCTACCTCAAGCAGAACGCCGGCGACATGGTGACCTGGTCGCCATATCCCGAATTCGACGGCATCGTTAAAGTGCTCGCCGCCGACAACAGCGTGCTCAGGACGATTTCGGTGCAGACCGACCTCGGCGCCCCCGGCAGCGCCGTCAACGACCTGACGGTGGTGGCGCTGGCGAACGGCGGCTTCGTCCTGGGGTGGTCCGACTACACCGATGCCGACAACTGGGGCGAATCGCTCAAGGCCCACTACGCGATCTACGACGACAGCGGCCACCTGCAAACGAGCGGCTTGCTGTCGAGCACGAGCGGTAACAACATACGAATCGCCAGCCTGGCGAGCGGTGGATTCGCGACGGTGTTCCTTGCCAGCGGCGCGGCTCACAGCCAGCAGGGCGTCGTCAACACGTTCCTCTACAACGGCGGCAGCGGTACCTACGTCAAGCAGGCCGAAACCTACGTCGGTGATCCGGTCAATAATGCACCCGGTGCCGGCGCGGACGTGACCAAGCTGTTTATGCTGGGCGAGGCGGACATCACGGCGCTGTCGGATGGCGGGTTCGTCGTCAGTGCGCCCACGTACGACTGGGTCAGTCCGACCTATACGCCGCTGGGCGACTTCATCTTCAATTATTCGCCGACTGGCGCACAAGAGAACTTCGCGAGCGGCAATTACTGGCAGCGCGTGAACTGGAACCCCGGCCAGGGCAACGATGTCGCCCAGGTCACGGCCTTCGCGGGCGGCTTTGCCAGCCTCAACCGTGGCCACAATGGCCAGTGGCAGGCGACGCTGTACCATGACGACGGCTCGCTGATCACGACCAACCAGTTAAGCGACCAGGTGTATCATGGCGGCGTCTACGATACGCGCACCTATTACGCGAACAACCTCGCGCCTGTCGTCACGCCGGCGCTGGACGGCTCCATGAACGGCGTCAACCTGGACGACTTCGTCACCCTGGTCGACAACGGCAGCGACCTGATCGCCGTACTGCCGAACGCCAGCCGCGGCTTTGACTTCGCCCATATCTCGAAGACCACGGGTGCCCTGGTGTCGCTAATTAACTCGGGCATCGCCGTGCCGTCCGGCGCCACGCTGGCCAATCCCCGCCTGTTGCACGAAGGGAGCGGCTTCGATTTCACGTACGACGTGCTGACCCAGTCCGGCTCCTATACCCTCGCCAGCACTTACCAGTACGGCTTGACCGCGCCGCCGGTAAACGCGGCGCCGACGGTCGCCGGCATCGCTGGCGACGCCACCGATTTCATCGTGGGCACGCCGCAATACGTGGACGGAGGCAATGACTACGCGGACGTCTACGACCCCGACTCCGCCAGTTTCGACGGCGGCTACCTGAACGTGCATCAGACGTCTGGCGGCGCCGACGGCAGCTTCAGTTTCGACCTGGCCGTCGGCACGACCCAGATCCTGTGGGGCAGCGGCGCCCAGCCGGACACGAGCAACAACGGCACGAACTACACCGTCGCACACGCGCCGGCGGTCGGCGACAAGGTCTGGTATGGCACCGGCCTGTCGACGAATCCCGCCGACTGGACCCTGGTCGGCACCATCGTCGCCGATGGCCAGAACGGACACGACCTCAAGATCGCCTTCAGCAACACGGAAGCGTCGATCCCCGCGAGCGCGGGCAGCGCCGACAGCTACGCGTCGCTTCTGCTGAAGTACCTGATGTACACGGCGCCCACGCTGGGCGCGCGCGGCTTCGCCGTCACGGTGAACGACGGGGACGGCGGCACGTCCACGCCGGTCGGCCTGACGATGACCGGCGCGTCGGACCAGAGCTCCACCATCACTGCGGCGGCCACGGTCGCGGAACCCGTCAAATTGCCGGTGTCCGCGGACAGCGCGGGCGCGGCGGTGGCCGTATTCGACTTCACCATCACGGATGCGGGTGGCGACGGCCTGGCGACACGCGTTGCGGCACTGAGCCTCGATGCGTCCGGCACGGGCGACTTTTCCAAGGTCACGTGGTTGCTGACCGGGCCCGGCATCGGCTCGGCCGTCACGGGCACCTATAACGCGTCCACGCACAAGATCTTGTTCACGGGTGGAGGTATCGTGGTGGCCGAGGGTGCAGCTGCCGAGTACACGATCAAGGCGTATTTCGCCGATCCCGCCGGCGCCGTGCCTGGCGCCACGTACGTGTTGTCCGTCGACGGCGATACGAGTGTGACGCTGGCGACTGGCCTCAGTTCGCAGATGGCGGCGACCCAGGCGCCTGTCACCAACGGCAGCGGCTCCGTCGTCGTGGCCGGACCGTCGGTCCTGGCCGTCGAACACACGACGCCGACGCAAAGCCCGACCAATGCCGACAGCCTGACCTGGACCGTGCGCTTCGGCGAAGCGGTACAGCACCTCGACGTGGCCGACTTCGACGTGGCCGGCCTGACGGGCGAAACCATCGTGGTCGCCGCGGCCGGGACCAATACGTATATCGTGACCGTCAGCGGCGGCGCCCTCGCGGGTCTCGACGGCACCGTCACGCTCGGCCTGGCCGCCGGCCAGGACGTGATCAACGCCGACGGTCAGGTACTGGCAGGCCTTGCGCCCACCGGCACGGATCAACGCGGCTGGGTCGTCGACAACATGGCGCCCGCCGCACCAGGCCAGCCGGACCTGCAGAGCGCGAGCGACAGCGGCAGTTCCCAGACCGACGACCGCACCAACGTCACCGCGCCGACGTTCAGCGGCAGCGCCGAGTCGGGCGCTACGGTGACCCTGTACGACGCGGACGGCACCGTGCTCGGCACGGACGTTGCCACCGGCGGCACGTGGACCATTCACAGCATCGGCCTGGCACCCGGCGCCCACGCCGTGAGCGCACGCGCGGTCGACGCGGCCGGCAACCAGGGCGTCGCGTCGGCCACGACGACCGTCTTCGTCGATACGTCCGTGGCCGCTCCGGGCCTGGCAGCGGTCAACGACACGGGAGCGAGTGCCACGGACGGCGTCACGAAGGATGGTTCGGTCGGCGTGACCCTGGCGAGTGATGCGGCAAGTTGGGAATACAGCGTCGATGGCGGCACGCACTGGACGACCGGCAGCGGCACGAGCTTCACGCTGCCCGAAGGAAGCTATGCCATCGGTCAGGTGCAAGTACGCCAGACCGATACGGCGGGCAACCTGAGCGCCGTCCAGGCAGGCGCGCAGGCCGTCACCGTGGACACCACGCTGGCTGCGCCTGCTTTCGCGCTGTCGAACGATACGGGCGCTAGCGCCGCCGATGGCATCACGACGGACGGCACGGTCGGCGTGACCCCGGCGAGCGACGTCGCCGGCTGGGAATACAGCGTCGACGGCGGCACCCACTGGACGGCCGGCAGCGGCACGGCCTTTACTCTTGGCGAAGGCCGCCATGCGATCGGCACGGTGCAGGTGCGCCAGACCGATACGGCGGGCAACGTGAACACGGCCACGAACGGTGCCGCGCTTACGGTCGCGACCAGCGTTGCCGCCCCGGGCGTCGCGCTGTCCAGCGACACGGGCGCAAGCGCCGCGGACGGCATCACGAAGGACGGCACGATCGGGGTGACCCTGGCGGGAACCGTCGCCAGCTGGGAATACAG
>Ga0187844_10000739_pt1 | contig 25457 bp, 19 predicted proteins | sample SpaLakP09_SKY_50_FD_134517 | JGI IMG/M metagenome (GOLD analysis project Ga0187844, IMG submission 134517) | Oligotrophic lake water microbial communities from Sparkling Lake, Wisconsin, USA - SP09_SKY_50 | ecosystem: Environmental > Aquatic > Freshwater > Lake | place: USA: Sparkling Lake... | reverse complement strand
TGAATTTTTCAATTAAGTACAAAGCCAAAACACCACCCATGCTGGTGCCAATTAAATGCAAGCGTGCATTTTTGTTTTGGTGATTTTCAAGTACATAGTTTTGTAATAAATCTTCAATGTCATTCAAGTAGCGGCTCAGTGAATAGTTTGTCCCCATATGAAGAGAGTCTGAATCGCCCCGACCGCAATAGTCAATGCTCAATATTCGAATGTTTGAGTTCCTAAGGGTTGACTCAAAAAGTGGTGCAAAGGTGTCGCGGGTTTCAAGTAAACCAGGCAGGCATATAAAAATATCATCAGCTTCAAAATTGTATATTTCTGTATAAGCAAGCTTGCGATGATGGAGATCGTTTTTAAGTAAAAAAGTCCCGTTTATAAAATTCAATTTTGACATGTCAACCCCTTTACTACACGAAGTCATTACGACCTATTGATGTTGCAGAGATATGTCTAAATCAATCATTTTCAATTCATCAAACCTACATCATGAAAAGATAAGATTAATTTGAATTAAATGGAGGTTTACATGCATGAATCTGTGATTTCAATTAGCTCACTGATTGAAATTTGCGAAACCAAGGCAATTGCGAGTGGTTTCAAAAAAGGGCATCAACGAACCTTAGAGCCTTACCAAAACAGTAGGATTGAGTGCTTGGCACGTAGCATTTTTGTTTATGTTTTAACTGGACGTGTTGATGTACGCACCCCAAAAACAATTATCTCTGCGTCGCAGGGAGAGGAAATTGTTCTGCCAGAACATCAACTATTTCAGATTTCGGCTGGTGATCATGGTGCACAAATTTACGTTGCCTTGAAGATCAAAAATTCACGTAAGTAAACTGCAAAAATTAAAGTTCATTGACACTAATTAGAAACAAAAAAGCCACATTTGATTTTAATTTTCATTCAATTGATGAATTAAGATGAGCAATCTGTTTTTATATCAATGTCTACAGTTTGCGCCAAAATCCTTGTAAGAGCTAGCAATTGAGCATCGCCGTGCGGCCAAGTGTCTTCAAAAAATCCGCCCGGCGATTTTAAAACACGGTGATTTGCAGAACAAAAAATAGGGCAACGTAGTCCAGCTGCGAGATGTCTAATGCAACTTAAACTCCTATCAAAGCTGCCCTGGCTCTTGGGTCACGTAAGTTTTACTAAACTTTACGAATAGATCAAGATTTTCCCCACACCTCAAACTACTATGCTTCAAGGTGGCAATGGGATTTCATACACGCGGCTAGCGGTGCCACTAAATAAATTTTTCCTTTCTTCGATGGAATATGAGGTTGTCGCAAGTTTGAAGGCGTTCCAAAGTTCGTTGTAGCCACACGATTGCTTGTCAACTGGGAAGTTGCTTTCAAACATACATCTGCTCGGCCCGAAAAGATCAATACAAACGTCAATATATGGTTTCCAAGCTTGCATGAGGCTCAGTGACCGCGCAGGATTTTCGTGCTGCTCGAAGCCAAAACCAAATAATGGCATACCCATGCCCCCGATCTTCACTACTACGTTCTCGCACCTGGCCAGCTTAGCCAGACTCGTCCTCCATTGGGCAAAAATGAGCTCGCGCCGCCCATAAAATTCGGCGACACCAATAACGCCTCCAAGGTGATTTAGCACTATGGTTGTATTTGGAAAACTCTCTGCTAGTTCTATCAAATCCTCAAGTTGGGTATGTAGAAGCCACGCATCGAAGCTGAGACCAAAACGTGATAAATGCGCAAAGCCTTTTTTGAATTTGCTATCTGCCAACATATGTTTGGGCGCTTTATGCTTGATGTAGCTCCCAACAAGTCCGTCGTTGTAAGCTGCCTGATACCTGACGCCGCGCAATCTACCACGGCCAGCCTGTAGTTCTTCCTCCAGTACAGCCGCGACACCGTCACCCAAAGTCAAATCCGCATGCGCCACGATGGCAGCGGCTACTTGGCATGATCCATAAATACGGCTAGCTGCAACCGCAGACACACCGCAAGCAAACTCCACCTCTCCCACCGGACGCATTTCTTTGGCCCCGGTGGCCCGCCACATTGAAGAGTATGCCTCCACATACACCGTGGCAGCAATATTGTGCCCACCGTTTATGTCTGCTAGTAGATCGGGCAAAAGATAGTGGCTACCTACCCCCGTATCGTAAAGATGATGGTGGGGGTCGATGATCAATAGCGTAGGCTCCAAAGCAGGCTCAGAGATTTGGCGCGCATGCCACTCTTGCAGTGCTATCGTCGGCTTGGGTTGGTTGCCCTGATAGAGGCCAGACGTAGTTTGAATTTGTATAGCCATTATCTGGATATCCTTTAATAAAGTTTAGTTATGGGCACCGCATCGAGACATCAATTAGATACGCATACGCCAGATTTTTTCAACTCTCTGAACGCAGTGAAGCCTTGTAATTGTTGGCTCCGCTTGAATTACCTACACAGTAGTCGAGTTGCAAAAGTCTTTCTTTCGTATAAGCGATAAAGTCCTTCACGCTAGCAATTAGCAAAGTGGCTCGTACGACCAGGGCGAGCCGTTTGTTAGAAGCCTTCGATACCGGGCTGAAATCGCGAAGCGTATCGATCGGGAAAGTTTTGACCAAGAACGCGTTCGTCGCGTGCGTTGAGTTGCCGCCATGCAATATGTATTCACATGAGTGTGTTTCTGGCCAGCCACAAGTTACTTAGAGCAAAAGTGTCGTCTGTTGCTAGGTGTTCCTCATTAGTCCCTTCTTGCGCACCTTGGCGAAACCAAGCTGGCATTCCAGAACTCTGCACGGATGTTCGGCGTTGGCTTTGATTTGCGTCACACACTGAACTAAGCCAAGCGCGGAATGCGCGGACCTTTTCCTGTCCTGCCTTGTCTTTTCGGCAAACCATGTAGAAGCCGCTGCCCCGACGCAAAACCGTTTCGAAAGGCGCAGCGATTGTCCCGTTGGATAGTTCTTTCTCCAGATAGGCGCGCTGACCGATGATGACCCCCATGCCAGCTAACATACATTCATATGCGACGGATAGGTCTTCGAAAGTTCGCGTGCCAAAGCTTTGCAGTCCAGGATATCCAGCAGCCTGGAGCCACTCCGGCCAATCACGTGAAAGTTGGTTGTGGTGCAACAGCGTATGTTTAGATAAATCGCTTGTAACGCTTAATGGCGGCTGGCCCTGTGCAAGTTGTGCGCTACATACAGGCAAAAGCTCATCGTTGAATAGCAGGTCAGCCTCCAGACCAAGCCAATCTCCTTTACCGTAAAGCACTCCGAAATCCATATCGTCACGTTGAAAATCCGCTTGCTCAGCCGATCCAATCAATCTAATTTTAATATTCGGATGTAGCCGCTCAAAGTCTGGTAACAGCGGTATCAGCCACCGCACGAAGAAAGACGTAAATCCTCGGATAGTGATCACCGAATATGAGTGTTTTAATGTCAGCTCAGAAGTGGCAATCCCGATAATTTCTAAAGCCTTTGTCAATCGCTCACCGTAATGGCGGGCTTGCGGTGTGAGCTCAACACCGGTAGTTGTGCGAACGAATAGCTCAAATCCTAAATAATCCTCAAGAGCTTTTACCTGCCGACTGATTGCGCTTTGGGTCAAGTGCATTTCGTCTGCAGCCTTTGTAAAGCTACTGTGCCGAGCGGCCGCCTCAAAAGTACGAAGCTGATTCAATGGGGGTAAACGTTTTGGCATAACACTCTCCTTGAAGGTCAATCTTTGATCTACTAAATAGTTTCACACTAATAAATGTGATTCATTTACTACGAGATAACGCCGTCCGCCTTCAAGGCGGCAAGCTCCTCAGCCGAATGACCCAGCCATTCGCCGAACACTACCTCATTGCTCGCGCCCAGTGGCAGACTGGGTAGGATAGGCTTACGCTCAGTCCCCTCGAAGACCAAGGGCGAGTGCGGCAAAACGACACGGCCAAGCTCTGGATGGTCTATCCATTGAAGGCTTCCTCGTGCATGCATGTTCTTGTCGTGCATGACTTCCAAAAGCTGGCGTACAGGCGCGCAGGGCACCTTCGACGCGAGCATGCGCTGCGCCACTTCATTTTTAGTTAGCGTTCGGGTCCAGTTCTCAATCAGATTGTCGATAGCCGCTACATTTTTTACCCGCGAGGTACGGGTTAGGAAGCGCGGATCATCCTTAAGTTCTGAATGCCCCATCACCTCCAAGATCGCTTGGAAATGATGATCCCCAGGGGCATTGAGCACCACGTAGCCATCGAAGGTCGCATAGACGTTATAAGGAGCAACACCAAGACCGCCATGACGGTTGCCGGTGCGTGCCGGGGCGGCTTTCCCGCGCGCATGCAGCATGCCTAGATTGGAGGCTAGCGACGCATAGGTCGCATCCTGCATGGAAACTGACACAACACGGCCCTTGCCAACGCGCTCTCGCTCGTAGAGCGCTGTAATGATCGCTGCATAGAGGTGGATTCCGGCCATGAAATCGCAAAGAGCTGCACCAGACTTGACCGGCGGCTGGTCTGCAAATCCGGTTGAATCGATAACGCCACACATCGCCTGCATCACCAGATCCATAGCAGGGTAGTCGCGATACGGGCCGTCCAGACCATAACCGGAACTTGACCCATAAATCAGCCGTGGGTTGATTTTATGAAGTTCTGCAGCACCCATACCAAGACGCTCCATCACGCCGGGTGCAAAGTTTTCAACCAATATGTCGGCGCGACTGACCAGTTCTTTTAGTAATTTTTGGCCCTGCTCTGTCTTGAGGTTGAGCGTTACCGGCTGCTTGTTAGAGTTCAGCATTGCAAAAGGAAGTGCGGCCCCCCCCATGTCGCCCCGGCTGCGCAGGTGCTCGCCTTCCAATGGCTCCACTTTGATTACATTGGCACCCGCCATAGCCATCAGGAAAGTCGCATAGGGCCCGTTGTAGATATGCGTGAGGTCGATGACGTTGATACCATCAAGGGGGTAATTAGGTTTTGGGGCAGACATTAATGACTCCTAAATTTAAGCGGACAAATCGCTTCTCGCTCTTCCAAGTAAGCGTCGTGCTGAAAGATAGTGGGGTCGATCGAGCATCTTTCCGTTGATTGAAATGGCGCCTGCTCCAGGTGATCCCGCGAAGGCGGCAATGACGCTCTGCGCCCAGGCAACATCAATCGCGGAAGGCGTGAAGGCCTCGTTGATGGGCAAGATCTGGGCGGGGTGGATCGCCACCTTTCCCGTGAAACCGTCGCGCAGTGCTTCGGCTGCCTCCGCCTTTAGCCCGTCTATATCCCGAAAATTTGTGTAAACGGCATCGATGGCGGGAACTTGCGCTGCCGTGGCACCCAAAAGAACCAGCGAACGTGCCAGCTGATAAGGTGAGGTGTAGCGGCCGTCCAGATCTCGGTTCGACGTAGCACCTATATCGCTTGCAAGATCCTCGCCACCCCAAAAAAGCCCGCAAAGCCTGGCACCAGCGTCCGTAGCGTAAGTGTGCAATCCGAAAAGACTGGCCGCGGTTTCGGTCACGATAGGCAGAATCTGCGTCGAACCGATCGTCACGCCATCGCGCGCCTCGAACTCCGAGAGATAGCCAGCCAGCGTCGTAACATCGCGTCCACTTGCACACTTGGGTAACATAATGCCGTGAGGCTGAGCGCGTACGACGGCATCAAGATCCGCAAGCGTGTGACTGGTCCCGAGCGCATTAATTCGCACAAAGAGGCGCATGCTTGCGCGATGCTCGCGCAAGAACTTGGCGCATATCTCCCTAGCCCGTGCCTTTTCCGCCTCAGGCACAGAATCTTCCAGGTCAATGATCAGCGCGTCTGCGTTGGAGCTGAGCGCCTTAGTGAGCTTACTAGATTCATGCGCGGGAACAAAGAGCATCGAGCGCATATTAGAAGTTTCCCATCGATAGAAAACCATCCACCGGATCAAAGTCATTAACGAGCTTCTTGCCAATAAGATCCTTGAGCGCCTCGGTAGCGCCCCCTCCTAGGGTTCCATAGCGTACGCCGCGGTAAATACGCGAAATAGGGTAGTCGTCGCAAAAACCGTAGCCTCCGTGCAACTGCAGCGCCTCGTTAGCCACCCGAATTGCCATCTCGTTGACGAAGATCTTGGCAGTCGCAGCTTGATGAGGATCAGGAAACGGGTTGGCAGACAAGGCCGCCTGATACAGCAGGGCGCGGCCAGCCTCGATGTCCCGGTACATCTCGGCAAGCTTCCACTGGATACCTTGGAACTCGGCGACAACGTGTCCCCGAATCTGCCGTTCGCGCACATACTTGATGGCTTCTTCGAATGCCGCTTCAGCCATTCCCAGCGAAACGCTGGGGTTCAGGCATCGCTGCGTATTGAACGCGGAGAGTAGCTTCTTGAAGCCACCTTCGCGCAGCACCACGTTCTCAACTGGGACCTCGCAGTTTTTGAATTGAATTTCCGCTAGGTACTCGCCACCCATCGTATGGTAGCGCGCGGTCACCTCGAAGCCGGGGGTGTTGCGATTCACCAGCACGCAACCGATACCATGTTTGCCGGGCGTGCCGTCGATCCGCGTAAAGACCACAAACCATTCCGCCTCATTGGCGCGGCTAATCAGTGTTTTCACGCCGTTGACCACGGCACGTGAACCATTTATGACCGTATTCGTTCTGTAGTTCGGAACGTCCGTGCCGGCGTGAGGCTCGGTCATGCAGATCGCCAGATGGCTTTCGCCGGAACACACTTTGGGCAAGATGTCGAGCTTCAAACTGTCCGGTGCATAGGTGCTGATGACACGCACCTGCACACCTAGCATTCCCATCAATGCCATCGCTGTGTTGTAACAGTTCTTGGCGACCTCCTCGAGAACTAGCGCCGTTTCGAACACCCGTAAATTAGAGCCACCATATTCCTCGGGAATCGACATGCCCAGCACACCGATCTTTGCCAACTCATTAAGGTTGTCCCATGGATAGGTACCATCCATGTATTTAATCGAATTGCTTTTAAAGTCCTTGTCCTTGGCAAGTGTTCGGACGGCGCCGACCAATGCACGCTGTTCTTCGGTGAGTAGAAGTCTTTGGCGACTCATTCTGTCTTTCCTTTTGTGATGTCATGGCGCCTACGGCGCAGATTTTGAAGTTGATAAAGTTCGGATTGGTGTGGGTTCATGGGACTCTCCTGTTGAATTGCGGCGCCCGTCGCTCCTCGAAGGCCGAAAGCCCCTCCGCATAGTCTGCAGAGCCTAGAATTTCCGGCAGCGCAGCGCGTTCGAGACGCAGAGCGTCAGCCAAAGGCAACTCCATACCCTGCCTCACCAGTCGCTTGATTGCTTCCATTGCTGGCGCGGAATGACCAGCTAGGCGTCTTGCGAGGGCGTGTGCTCGGACTTGCAAATCCTCGGGTGCAACTACCTCATTTACTAGTCCAATTTCTAAGGCATGTTCACTCGTAACAGGTTCGCCGCTGAGCATCATCTGCATCGCTCGACTCGCACCGATGAGCCTGGGCAACCTTTGGGTTCCGCCTGCACCTGGAAATGCACCGACACGGCTTTCCGTTAGCCCTAGACTGATGCCGACCGCTGCAATCCGAAAATCGCAGGCCAGTGCCATCTCCAGGCCACCGCCCAGCGCGAGGCCATTCAATAAGGCGATGGTGACAAACCGCGCCCCGGCGATGTCGTTGATGACATCGTTAATAGCCGCGTTGTGCGCCATGCGTGCGTTAAGGTCCATGCCCTTTCGCTCCTTAAGGTCCGCGCCCGCACAAAATGCGCTGCCGCTGCCGCGCAACAACAATACGCGCGCATGCTTAGTGGCTGCGTCGGAGACGGCCTGCTGAAGTGCAGCGACAGTAGCAACACCCAATGCATTCATTCGCCCCGGCCGTTCCAGCCGAATTTCGAAAATGTCGTCGCCTAGAGGTTCCAAAAAAACATCCTGACTCATAAGCAATCCTTCGTCTCAAAAATCAATTTAAGGTTCCTATGTTCTTGCTGTCGTAGAGCTCGCGCGATAGCAACTCCCGATAATCAGGATGGGCGATAGCGATGAGTCGTTGAGCGCGCTCGCGCAATGAACATCCGCGTAAATGTGCTACGCCGAACTCCGTCACAATCAAGTCCACTTCGCTGCGCGCCGTGGTCACTGGGCGAACACCTAGCGAGGCTACGATACGTGGGTGCTTACCGTCGGAAGTTCTAGACGTAAATGCAATGATGGATCGGCCTCCTGGTGATGCAACACCAGCGCGAACGAAATCAACCTGACCTCCAACAGCCCCTAGGTATCTACCACCTGCGACCTCCGCATTTACTTGGCCGGACAGGTCGATTTCAATTGCTGAGTTAATCGTGTAAAAATTCTGCATAGTAGCCGCAACTGCGAGGCTGTGCGTGTACTCGGAATTTCGCATGGCGATCAGGCCCGTGCGGGCTGCGAAATCGCGCAAACGGTGCGTTCCGAACAATCCACCTGTCACTGTTTTACCGACATATTGAGTCTTATACGCATTGGTGACTACGCTCTGCTCTACCAAATCGACAAGCACATCTGAAACGACACCACTGTGCATGCCAAGGTCGCGGTGACCCGAAAGCGCCTGAGCCACCGCCACTGGAAGAGTGCCCACTCCCAGTTGCAACGTTGCACGGTTGGGTATTAGGGCCGCCACTTGCTTTGCCACTTCGCGTTCCACGCCCAAAGGTTCTGGGTCCGGCAAATCAATAATGCGATCATCACTTTCCACAAAAAGATCAATATCTTCGCTGTCCACACAGGCATCCCCACCCATACCCGGCAGGGCCGGATTGATAAGTGCAATCACAACGCGTGCCCGTCGAATCATTGCATGCGTGAAATCACATATGACACCTAGACTGAAATTGCCTTCAGGCAATGGCTTCACATGAATGAGTACGACATCCACGCGCAAATCACCGCCGCGGATTAGCATGTTGATAGAGCTAATATGGCAGGGAATAATGTCCGCCATCGCTGTCACCCGCCGGCTAGTTCCTGCGCCATTTAGCGCTCGAAACCTGAAGTTTTCTGAAAGCTCTGGACGAAGGGTATTCGACTGCGTCAGGCCGAACATTAGTTCAGGAGATTCCAATTCTTCTCGCTGAGCCACCAGCGCCTCTGTGAGGGCTAGCGGCTCTCCAGGCCCCTGCGGCCATGCAATGACATCATGCGGGTGCAGAATGTCCTTGAAGTGAAGACGGGAAAGCGGGATCGTCTTTAGCATCCGATTCTCACTCTATCTGTATTTCTGCATCTTTGATCAGACGGGTCCAGCGCGTGATGTCCGACCGCATAAGATTTCCAAATTCTGCCGGGGTACTAGGCTTCGGTATGGCACCTTCGAGAGCCAATATCTTCTTGAATTCTGGAAGTGCCAGCACGGTATTCAGTTCATTGTTTAACTGCTTCACTACTCCCAACGGCATTCCCGCCGGACCAAGAAGACCAAACCAGACTTCTAATTCGAACCCAGGCAAACCCGACTCATTTGCAGTTGGAACTTCAGGCAGAATTGGCGACCGCTTCATGCTCGTAACCGCCAATCCGCGCATTTTTCTACCCTGGATATGCGGTGCAACGGATGCCAGAGTCGGCAGGAGCATCTGTATATTGCTGCCCATCAGGTCATTGAAGGCGGGACCGATACCTTTATAGGGTATGTGCGTGAGTTGCACTTTGGCAGCAGACGCGAAAAGTTCCGTGCCAAGGTGATTGATGCCGCCAATACCGGCTGTTCCATAGTTGATACTTTTCGGCTTTGCAGCAGCAAGGCTCATGAATTCCTTCAGCGTGCTTGCCTTGACCTCGTTGCCAATAACAATAACAAACGGGGTCGACGCGATTCCGCCGATGGGTTCCAGATCTTTCATTAAGTCAAACGGAAGCTTCTTCCCGCTTGCGACGTTCGTCGAGATTGAGCCTGATACGAATAAAAGCGTATAGCCGTCAGCGGAAGACCTGGCCACAAAATCTGTACCGATTGTGCCGCCGCCGCCGCCCTTGTTATCAACAACAACCGGCTGGCCTAGCCGCCCACCTAACTTGGCAGCAAGCAAGCGAGCAATATTGTCATTGCTGCCGCCGGGGACAAAGGGTACGACGATATTGATTGCCCTGTTGGGCCATTGATCATGTGCACCTGCGTACAGCGGCAGCAAGGTGTACCCAACCGCGGCGAGCACCACGCGAACAGTGATTGATTTGAAATAATTATTCACTGGATCTTCTTTTTTAAAATAGGCTCTAGAACGCTCACGAGCTCACGAACATCGGCCATCGATTCGAGCCCGTCGATGAGATCTCGCAACTGGCGATGCGCGTTTTCGCGCAGCGGACGTTCACATACGCTGAAACAATCCGCAGCCTTCGCGTCGAAGTCGGCGGTGGACATAGGACGACTCGGGTGACCCAGCGGAATATCCACGCGAAGTTTGTACGTCGCACCGTCTTCCATATCGATTTCGACGTTGGCAGGCGAAATACTGCGGCTCCATTCACGCTCGATTTCGTCATCAATGTATGCGTCTACTCTTTGTGCCAACGCCAGAATGTCTTTGCGACGAATTGAGCTCTCGCTAAAGTGTCCCAAGCCGATACCACCGTCGATCAGCGCAGCCGCCACGTTGAAAGGAATGCTGAATTGGGCATGAACGATGGTCTCAGGTGCTTTGCGGACATTTACAGGCTGACAAACCGCCGCATAAGCCTGCCGGGTCACTCCGACGCGCAATCGGAGCACGCGCTGCGCGGAGATGTTATGAGCTACCCTCAGCGCAAGCGCGGCATCGATGGCAGTGTGATTGAAGCGGCAGCAGGGGTAGGGCTTGTAGCTTAGTTGTGTGAACTCATAGCGCTCGCCAAGGCCCTCACGCAGCAAATTGCGGTCGCATCGATCCCGCAGGTAGACTCGAAGAAATCCGTCTATCCCTTCAAATGTTGCCTGGGCACCTCGCACATTGCGCAGTGCAAGTTGAACCGATACCAATGCTGCCTGTGATGCGAATCCTGGCTGCATGCGCTTTGTGAGCGCGCCATCAACAGTGACCTGGTGATTGCCGGAAACCTGGGAGTAGGCAATGCCGATTGCATTGACCATTTGCTTTGTGTCCAATCGGAGCACCCGGCCCGCAGCGACCGTGGCCGCAAAATAACCGAACAATGGGGTATAAATGAAGCCGCTTTCGACGATGCCGATCTGGGTTGCGACGCCGAGGCGGCAGATTGTTTCAAGGCCGGCGGCAACACCCGCAATGAAATCTGCACCGCTTGCACCGCCCCGCAATTCCGCTGCGGCCAGCGCAGCAGGCACTACCGATACGCCAGCGTGCAGCACGGCCGCGTCGTGGGTGTCGTCATAATCGCGGGCATGCGCCATGGTGCCATTGACCCATGCCGCATAGTGTGCCGGAACTTTGTCGCCAAAGGCCAGAATCGTCGCCTGCGGCACACCACCCCACTCAACTGCCAGGCCATGCGTTTCCGCCACCCCGGGTGCGCTGGAGCCGGCAGCTGCGCAGGACAGCGTGTCAAAGACGTTAGCCTTTGCGGCGGCGATTACATCACCAGGCAATTTAGCCAACGAAATTTGGCAGGCGAAACGAGCAAGTACCAATGCGAAGTCGTCGCCTGGTTGTGCGATATCCTGAGCGACTGTGGCAACTTGCGAATTGATGGACGAGATTGTGGCCATAGCTGTATGTCCGGATCTAATGGCTCAAGGGCGTTAATGGCTTAACAGGTGCCATACTGCCTAGACCGTTCCAGGCGGCCAAGGCAATAGTCAGAAACTGAATCATCGACGGGGGCAGGGATGTCCTACCTTTAAAGGTCGAGGCTATCAATCCGGATGAATAGCTATGAGCTCTCAATCTTGACTCCTATTTTAAAATTCGCCTGTCGAGGCTGCATATGATCCTCGCTGGATTCTTGAATTTGGTCTCTCAGTTTATTTAGCAGATGTACATCGAGTCCATGGCTTTTATCGGGACTCGGTGTGCTTGTTTCATGAACGCGTTAATGCTCAAAGGGAAGCGGGAAACTCTTGTTGGTATTACCATTCCAGTGTTTCTTCAAGGTGCGCAACATGCAGATCAACACCTTGAGCGGCTTGTTTTACAAATTCGGTACCCCTTTTGCCAAAGGCTGCAAGACATTTCAAGGATATTTAGCAGTAACAAGAAAAGCTCTCGTCATACTTGAGGTTTTAGATCGACAGTTTCAGTCGCTGACCTTGCGATCCCAGCTTGCTGGTCAAGTTCCGCAATTTGTTGGCCGATGAAGGTGCTGAAGTATTGTTAGCACGCAACATTGAACTGGCGGTCAGCTTGAGGCTGATTTTCAAGAATGAGCCCAGCCAAATCATCGTCGCCTCCTCATTGGAAGAGAAAGCCATTGTTCACCCCAAGGAAAGCATGGCTTACGATCCACTTGCGCGCCGCATCGGCCAATAAACCTTTAAATACACTGATGCCGTGACCGGGTCTCCACCATTCATGTCGGCCAGCAGGTCGGGCATTAGGTAGGAGTTGCCAGTATCCGGAAGTTCGTAGGGGTGGTCGTGCGGATCGATGATTGGCAGGCCCAGCTAGTTCACTGGTAAGGACTCGGCTTGCGCGTTCCACTTTGTCAGAGCCGCGTTGGAGCTCGGCTGGTTTCCTTGGAACAAATCTGCTATGTCATATTGTCGATAATTTTCTGCCGCCCGTTGAGCCACCAACCGTAGGGCTCAGGCCACGACTTAAACGGAGACGCCCTGTCGTTGCGCCCCAGTTCGGCTTGTGCATGCAGCGGCCAGTTGGGGTCGACTAGCGCCTGACGGCCGATCGCGATCAGGTCGGCCCGACCATCGGCTATCACCGCTTCGGCTAACGCCGGCTCGGTAATCAGGCCTACGGCCATGGAAGCAACGCCGGATTCACGTCGAATGCGCTCCGCATACGGTACTTGAAAGCCGTAGCCGCGAGGCCCGCCTACGCCCGCGGTCGACGCCGAATGTCCGGCGATGCCCCCTGACGAACAATCGATCACGTCCACGCCTGCGCGACCCGCTTCGCGCGCGAACGCCAAAGACTCATCAAAATTGCGCCCGTGGTCCACACCGTCCAGTGCCGATACGCGCACGAAGAGCGGCTTGCCACTTGGCCAGTGCTCACGCACCGCCGCCACCAGTTCCAGCGATAATCGGTGCCTCCCCACGAAGTCGCCGCCATAGGCGTCTCTGCGTTGGTTGGTCACAGGAGACATGAAGCTGTGCAGCAGAAAGCCGTGGGCCGCATGCAGCTCCACCAGATCGAATCCAGCCTGAAGCGCGCGGCACGCCGCCTCTACGAACTGCTGGCGAACGTCGGCGATGTCAGCCAGGCTAAGCTCGGCTGGCACTGTGTAGCCAGCGCCGAAAGGGATCGCGCTGGGCGACACCAATGGCCATCCGGTCTCGCCACGTTGCACCCGGTCCTTCTCGTTCAGTGCCCCGTTGCCATGCCAGGGGCGCTGGCGAGCTGCCTTGCGGCCTGCGTGGCAAAGTTGGATGCCGATGGCCGCGCCCTGTGCCTTGACCACACGGACGATGCGTGCCAGCGGCTCAATCTGACCGTCGTTCCACAAGCCCATGTCTCCATGGCTGATGCGGCCCTCCGGTACGATTGCAGTGGCTTCAATCATCACCAGGCCTGCTCCCCCAAGGCCGAAGCGGCCGTAATGTGTCAGGTGGAAATCGTTGGCTACGCCGTTGGTGGCCGAGTATGTGCACATGGGCGAAATTGCGATCCGGTTGCGCAGCGTTGTTTCCCTAAGTTTGAGCGGAGAGAAAAGATGGGTCATGCTACAGCGGCTGCTTTGCCGTGCGGCAGCAGGATCTGGCGCACAACTTCGCCACGGTCTAGCAAGTCGAGACTGACATTCAGGCGGTCGAAGCCGATGGCCTCGCTCTTGAGCCGGTCCACCGGCAGCCGGCCCTGGCGGTACATCTCTATATAGTTGGGAATGTCGCGCTCGGGAACACAGCTGCCCATGAAAGAGCCACGGAAGGTCTTTTCCTCGGTCACCAGCGCCGCGTGAGCGTACTGGAAAAGTGCGTCGCTGGCACCAAGGCCCACGCACACTACTTCGCCTCCTCGGCGGGTGATCGCGTTGGCCAAAGTCATTGCAGGCAAGCTGCCCGACATCTCGAACGCGTGGTCTACGCCGCCCTCGGTCAGGTCGCGCACGTGTTCGATCGCCTTCGGGTCGCGGGCATTGACCACGTGGGTGGCGCCTAGCTCGAGGGCTAGCGCGAACTTGCCCTCGTTGATGTCGATACCGATGATGCAGGAGGCGCCGGCCACCCGCGCTGCCATCACACAATTCAGGCCGACACCGCCCAACCCAAGCACGGCGACGCTCGCGCCAGGCACCAACCGCGCGGCATTGAACACTGACCCGGCGCCCGTGACCACGGCACACCCGAACATCGCCGCCACGTCGAGTGGAACGTCCTTGTTGATGCGGATCAGCGACTTGGGCATTGTCACCGCGTACTGTGAAAACGCGGACACGCCGCTATAGTGAAAGAGGGATTCGCCACGCACGCTGAGCCGCCGCTCGCCGTTGGCCAGCAATCCCTGGGTTCGAGGCACGGTGACGCTCTGGCAAAGCGCGGGACGCTGCGTGAAACAGGTACGGCAGTGGCCGCACCCCGCAACGACTGTCATCACCACATGGTCGCCCGGCTGCAACTCGGTCACGCCAGCGCCGACCTCGCGCACGATGCCCGCACCCTCATGGCCGCCGACCACGGGTAGCTTGCGCTTTCGCAGGCCAGCCACCTGCGAAAGATCCGAGTGGCACAGGCTCGCTGCGCGAACCTCTACCAGCACTTCGCCTGGTCCCGGTCCCTCAAGGTCGACGTCCTCGATCCGAAACGGGATGGACTCCGCATACGGCGCAGGCAAACCCTGCTCGTACATGACTGCTGCTGTCATCTTCATGTTTCATACCTCGTTGTGTACGATACGTCTTAAGGGAGAATTTTCTTTTCGCGGTAGTGGCTCAATTGGCTCAGCATCATGTCCTGGGTGTCCACCACTGGGTGGAATCCAGCCTGACGGATTTTGGTCGTCGAGGACATCACGTCGAAATCGCATCCAAGCAGAAAGTCGGCAAAGCCCCAGGACGCGACCTCGTCCAATGCACGCAGCTGCAACTTCTTTTGCCGGACGATCTCGTCCCAGACCGGCCCCTTGTCCGCCATCCATTGAACAAGCGAGAAATACCGGACGCAGCCCATCTGCATTCCGAAGTGGGCGGCCAGTCGCGGCCAGACCGCGCTCCAGCGGAAGTAGTCGCCGTTGACCACGTTGAACGCCTGGTTTTGCGCCGCGGGCGCGCTGCACATCCAGAAGATCGCATTCGCCAGATGGTCAGCGTCGGTCAGTTCCATCAAGCTCGTGAAGGCTCCCGGCTTGCCGGGGAAGTCCAGCGGTAACCCTAGGTGTCGGCAGATGGCCGCGTAGGCGCCAATGGTCGACATCAGATTGGGACCGCGGCCCACGTTCCGACCGTTGATGGCGCCCGCCCGGCTAGTCGACCAGGTCCACTCGTTGCTTGCGGAGGCCTCAAGCAGAAACTTGTGTTGATCGAAGTAGAAATTCGGCCACATGTGCCCGGGCGACGACTCGAGCGCCGGGGTGGGAAACGGCCCTATGTGCATTCCGTACCACTTACTGCCTTGAACCACATGCACGTGGCGCAGCGAAGGACTCTCGCACGCGCCCACGACGTTGCGCAACATGTCGGAGTTGGGTTCGACATTTTCGATGCCCACCTTTGCGCCCGGCACCATGGTGGTGTAAAGCTTGTGCTTGGCACGCGCGGCATAGACTAGGTGCGTAGCCTGTACGTCAGCAAGTGCCTTGCGGCAGCCTTCGGCGTCCAGCATGTCTGCTGCTACGTAGCGCACGCCTGAGGGCGCTTTGGCCGGCGGATTGCGGGAGAGCCCGACAACGTTCCAGCCTGGTGCCTGCCGCGCGATGTCCATCAAACTCTGAGCCGCAACGCCAGTAGCTCCCGCGACTAGAAGCGTACCGCCTTGTTTTTTCATGATGTTTCCTTGCTTTTGCATGATGTTTCTTTACTCAATTACGCAGTCAATCAAGGGCCACATCGATGTGCTGGGGGACTACGAACTCTCGCAGCCCGTCCTCGCCCCATTCGCTGCCGATGCCGCTCAGCTTGTAGCCCGTCATGGGTGCATCGGGACGCAGGGGGCTACCGCCGTTGATTTGCACCGTGCCAACGCGCAGGCGTGGCACTAGCTTCAGGCATTCGACCTTAGGGCCGAAGATGTAGGCCTTCAAGCCGAGCTCCGAGTCGTTGGCGATGCGCACGGCCTCATTGACCGTTCGGTAAGTCAGCACTACGGAGACCGGCCCAAAGATTTCCTCGCGCGCGAGCGGCGACTGGTTGTCAATGGAGCCCACCAGGGTCGGATTCAGGAACCAGCCCGTGGGTAGGTCGGGCCGTCCGCCGCCGGCCAAAACTGTACCCCCTGCTTGCACTGCGCGAGCCACTCCGGCCTCTATGCGGTCGCGTTGGGCCCGGCTGATGACCGGGCCGACGATGGTTGTCGGATCGCGCGGGTCGCCTACCTTGATCTTGGCGTAGGCGACCCGGCTGGCTGCCGCGAATTCGTCGTAGCGCGACTCCTCCACCAGGATACGTGTGGGTGAGCCGCAGCCCTGGCCGGCGTTGCGTGCATAGCGGGCGTGCAGCCAGAAGGCGATTTTCTCGTAATCGGTTCCGGGCAGCAGGATCGCCGCCGACTTTCCACCCAGCTCCAGCACCACCCCACGGAGACCGTCGGCTGCCTGATGCATAACTTGCTTACCCACGTTGACCGATCCGGTGAAGCTGATCTTGTCAACGCCAGCATGGCCCGTCAGCGCGCGGCCGACGTCTGCTCCGCCCGATAGGATGTTCACCACCCCCGGCGGGAAGTCGGCCTGGCGTACCAACTCTCCCAGCATAGCTACCGCAAGCGGTGCTTGCGGGGACGATAGCAAAATGGTGGTGCAGCCACCCGCCAGCGCGGCGCCGATCTTGCTGGCGCCGATGAGCAGCGGATAGTTGAACGCGGTGATCGCAGCGACCACGCCTACCGGCCGATAAGCAATAGTGCTCACGCCCGTCGAGGTGGCATTGAGGCCCAAGTGCACGGTGCGGTCACGGGTGCCGCGCTCAGCCATCCAGCGCACGAACGTCGCCGGCGTGGTGATGTGGTTGGACTTGAGGTTGACCGGGGTTCCTACCTCGACCATGAGCGCGTCCATCAGCGCATCGGCGTTCTGGTCGATCAGATCGGCGAATTTCATAAGCACGCTCTTGCGCAATTGCGGGTCTTCCCACACGCCGCTGTCGAAGGCTGCCCTGGCCGAGCGGACCGCTGCGTCGACCTGCTCGAGCGATGCAGCGCGGAACTTCGCCACTACCTGCTCGGTGACGGGACTAACCACGGTCAAGACTTCGCCCTCGCCGGCCAGGTCTTTGTTGTTGATCAGCAGCTGGGGATTGAAGATGATAGGGCTGTCTGTTTTGGCCATGTTAGTCACCTTGTCATTTGAATTTATCGCGATGATAGGAGTCAGTTACCAGAAAAGACATGCCTGATTCTGGGATGCCGGCTTTGGGGATCGCGAACACGGGTTCGCACTCAAAAAAAACGCCCTAGGCAAGTAGCTGCTCAAACTCGGCGTCCCTGTGACCAAGCCATTGACTGCACACTTCTTCGTTGTTGGATCCTAACGGCAGGGCGGGTTCGATCTTGCGCCGCGTAGTACCCTCGAACACCAAGGGCGAATGCGACAGAACCACGCGCCCTAGCTCAGTCGGTTGGAGCGATGGAATCATAACTAACAAGTGCGACGGTAGGAATACCGTGCCATCACCATATCAAGCCCAGTGCTCCACCAGCCTGGGCTTTTTTGTTTTGTAAAACGCACTCGTGTTTACTTTTTCGTAGTTTTTTCACAGCAAATACTTTATCGCTGCGGTTGTCCTTTCAGCAGTTCGACAATAAAGTTGCTGAATGAAACAGCGTGACGCACTTGAGATTTTTTCATTTAAAAATTTCTAGGGCGCTTAATCCGCGAATGTGCTGATACACGCTACATGCAGCGTTAAATACGCGGTTAAAACTGATAAGTTGATACGGTAGCTAAAACGAGTAGAAACGCTTTTAAAACGTGATTCCATTAGTGATTTAGTTGCTGCAGAAGGCAGTCTTGTCCGACACCAGCAATCATGACACTAAGCCACACTTAGCAGCAAAAGATCTGGAAGCCTTAAAATTATTAGACTTGGTGAGGAAATGGTGGTTGTTGAAAAGTATTTTCCCTTGGCCGTAGTCGTCATTTTGTTGGCAACGTTAGTTTGGTTTATTCGCTTAACTTTTTTTTACAGAAGAAACTGCAACCAATCTTTTTGCAGATTCCTTAGGCAGGTAATATATAAAAACTGCGCTTTATTTTCGAGCTTAGATTGTGCTTTCTTTTTTTATGTATTGGTTTTTTGCTTGCCGCTGTGAAAAATATCCAGCACTTTTCCCATAAGCAAATGAGTGGAAAACCTGTCAACTTTTGAACACTTTGCGGCACGTCACAAAGATGGCAATTCATAAGCCGTTAATTGCTCACGCAATTTGGTTTTCAGCATTTTCCCAGTGGCACCCAACGGAATGGCTTCGACAAAAATAGCGTCGTCAGGGATTTGCCATTTGGCAGTTTTGCCCTCATAAAACTGCAAAAGATTGTGCACCGTTAAGGTGCTACCCGGCTTCTTGACCACACAAACCACAGGCCGTTCATCCCATTTGGGATGCGGCATGCCAATGCAGGCTGCCATGAGGACATCGGGATGCCCCATGGCAATATTTTCGATATCGATGGAGCTGATCCACTCACCCCCCGACTTGATCACATCTTTACTGCGGTCGGTAATTTGCATAAATCCATCTTCGTCAATGGTCGCCACATCACCGGTGGGAAACCATCCGTCGACGAGCGGTGCCGGTCCTTCTTGTTTGTAGTACTCACGAATAATCCAAGGCCCTTTGACCAACAAGTCGCCATAGGTTTTGCCATCGTTTGGCAGCTCTTCTCCGGCATCGTTCACAATTTTCATGTCGACACCAAAAATACAGCGGCCCTGTTTAAGGCGAAGCTTCATTTGGGCCTCAGCGGGTAAATCGAGGTGTTTGTTTTTCAAGGTACACAAGGTGCCCATTGTCATCTCCGTCATGCCCCATGCATGTAAAACGTCAACGCCATAGTCTTGACGGAACGCCTCAATCATGGCGGGTGGACAGGCAGAGCCACCGATGACCGTTCGCTTCAGGCTTGAGAAGCGCAGATTGTTAGGCTTCATGTGCCCCAACAACATTTGCCAAACTGTGGGAACGCCTACGGCAAATGTGACTTTTTCAGCTTCAATGAGCTCGTACACAGATTTTCCATCCATGGCCGGGCCGGGGAGTACCAACTTGGCGCCTGTCATGGCTGCGCTATAGGGAATGCCCCATGCATTCACATGAAACATGGACACAGCAGGCAGTATGGCATCGCGTGCAGAGATGCACATCATATCGGGCAATGCCGCCGCATAAGCATGAAGCAATGTGGACCGGTGGCTGTACAAGGCGGCCTTCGGATTGCCTGTGGTACCACTGGTGTAGCACATGCTGGAAGCTGTGTTTTCATCCAATTCGGGCCACGCGTATTGCTTGGGCTTACCTGCAAGGAGTTCTTCGTAACTCATCAAATTGGGGATGCCTGAGTCCTTGGGCAGCTTGTCTTTGTCGCAAAGTGCCACCCAATGCTTCACCGTGGTGCATCTGGCATGAACGGCTTGAACCAAAGGCAAAAAGCTCATGTCAAAGCAAAGAATTTGGTCCTCAGCGTGGTTGGCAATCCAAACCACTTGATCGGGGTGAAGTCTGGGATTCAAGGTGTGGAGAACCCGTCCGGAACCGCTGACGCCAAAGTAGAGCTCCAGATGGCGATAACCATTCCAGGCCAAGGTGGCCACTCGCTCGCCATGGGCCAGCTTGAAGGAATCCAAAACATGGGCCAACTGCCGCGAACGACTGGCGACATCGCCCCATGTGTATCTGTGAATATCACCCTCTACACGCCTAGAGACAACTTCACCGTCTTGATGATGTCGATTTGCAAATTCAATCAAAGAAGAAATCAGCAATGACTGCTGCTGCATGAGTCCCAACATGTCGATTCCTAAGTAAAAAGTCAAACAAGCTCCCTTGTAGCATGATTGGAGGGCCCTCAGCCTAAACCCAGTTGGGATATATACAAATCAATACATGAAGAAAGGAGAAGAATCAAAGATCAAAAATCCAAGGCAGAGGGCTACAGCACCAACTTGAATCCGTTCAAACTTTAAAACTAGTGAGCGAATCTCTCCTTTTAGAATTAACCCATCTGTCTCTAGCCAGTTTAAGACGGGTAGTGTGAAACGACGCTTCAATACCAGTTCAAGCCAATAGCACGGTTGCAGCACGAAAACCAAATCTGTCGCTGTGATTTATGCGTAATGGTAAAAATCGGTGACGAAGTTTCAATCCAAGGCGGCTCCTACATCAGTGCCAGACTCCAAACTTTATTCAAATAATCTAACAATCTAAGAATCTTCGTGGTTATCAAAGTGAAGGTGCTAGGCCTAAACAATCGGGTAAACACTAGGAGACATCACAAGGCACCCGTGTGCTAATCGTACAGCGCTGCGCCGTAGTGCACTAAATTTTAGGACCATCATGTTCAAAGCAACATTCATGTACCCGCCCACACTAAGCGCACGTTTTGACATGAATTACTACATCGAAAAGCATTTGCAAATGGTTAAAAGCAAAATTGGCGATTCATGTGTTGGCTTCACTGTTGATTCCGGGCTTACAGGTCGCGCACCAGATTCACACGCACCCTATATGGTAATTGGTTCGTTGATATTTAAGTCAATGGAAGTCTTTGTCTCTGTAATGTCTGAGCATGGTGCCGAATTCAGGGCGGATGTTGCAAACTACACCGACTCTCAACCAGTAATGCAAATCAGCGAGGTTAAAGTGGGATAAATGCGCTTCCTATCTTTGACCACCAACCACCAGCCGTCGTTTTAAGCGGCAATTGATGATTGGCATCTGATTTCTCTATGTACGGAAAGCGCTTCTGACACTCTTGATCAGGAAGCACTCAAATTGGACAGCATGTCCATGTGTTTATGTTTTGTGGATACGGAAACCACGAAAGAGCATTGGATCTTTGGTAAACGTGCCGCTAGATTCGTTATCACTTAAATCAATTTAGGTAATTAATATGAAAAGACGTAATTTCCTAAATGTGGCCAGTCTTGCATTCGCCGCACCGACAATCGCAATCGGGCAAACGTCTGCAGTGAAACCCATAAGAGTAATCGTTCCACTGCCTGCAGGAAGCTCCACTGATTTGCTAGCGCGAGTTCTGATGACTAACCTTGCAACAATCACAAATCAGAACTACGTCATACAAAACAAGGTTGGCGCGAACAGCGTGATCGGTACGCAGGAAGTTGTTCGGGCTAACCCGGACGGAAGCACGCTTCTTTGCGCAGCCCTGTCGGCGTTGGCGGTAAACGTGGCACTGGTCAAAAACTTGCCCTACGACCCGCTGAAAGATTTGACTCCGATCGGAGGAGTGAGTTTGACGAACCATGTGCTCATGGTCAAAGCAGGCTCACCCATCAATACGCTGAGCGACTTCATCGCGTATGCGAAAAAAAATCCGAACCGGGTTTCTGTTGCATACTCGACCACCACGGTCCAAGTGCAGATCGCTACGCTAGAAAAGCTTGCAGGAATTCAGCTGCTTACTGTTCCATATAAAAGCGCGCCTGGGACCATCACGGATGTTATTGGGGGCGTGCTCGACGCGACATTTTTAGATCACGGCAATGCGCTGTCCCAAGTCCGTGGGGAAACTATGCGTGCCTTGGGCGTCACATCACTTAAGCGAAATCCTGTATCACCCGAATGGCCAACGATTTCGGAATCACTTCCGGGCTACGATTTTTCGTCGTGGATCGCGCTTGTTGGACCTGCGGGGCTGCCGCGCGAAATGGTATTTCGATTGTCAGAGGCCATGCAACGCGCGCTCAAACAACGGGAGCTCGTCGATCGCTACGCATCCATGGGCACGGTGCCGCTGATCTTGAATCCGGATGAGCTACGAGCATTCATGCATTCAGAGGTTGGGAAGTGGGTCCGCCTTGCCCGCGAAGCCAACATCCAACCCGAATAAGTTGCGATACAAGCCATACTGGCCGATCTGCAGGGTGATCTGGTGGGTATTTTGTTATAATTTTTTTTTTTTTTTATAAAATAAAATTATGCTAGTAAATCTCACCCAGCTTCGAACCTTTGTCGCTGTAGCAGAAGAGCAGCACTTGACCCGCGCATCTGAACGGATCTCAATCAGCCAGTCCGCAGCCAGCGCGCATGTGCGGGCCATTGAGGAGGCGCTACAGACGCAGCTGTTCATTCGCACTAACCGCAGCCTCGAACTGACCTATTCGGGCCAACTGATTCTCGCGCAAGCCAAGACCTTGCTGCATGAGGCCACCCTGTTAACTTCGTTCGCACGTGAACTTAAAGGCAAAGTACAAGGGACCCTAGTGATTGGCACAAGCGGCGATCCGATTGCTAGCCGCATTGGTGCCGTTGTCGCCGCTTTGCTAGAAACCCACCCGCTAGTGCAAGTCGACATGCGTGTACGCCCATCATCAAGCACCCGCCAAGGCCTTAAAAACGGTGAACTCGACATTGGTATCCTGTTGGCTCGGCCCCGAGATGCTAGCTTTTACTACTACGAATTGGCTACCGTGCAATTCCGAATCGTTGGCCCTGTGCAGTGGCGTGAGCGAATCGAGCAGGCTGGCTGGCTTGAGCTCGCAAGTCTTCCTTGGATCACACCGACTGACAGCAGCATGGCATACGCTGAAATGCTAGTGCAGATGTTCGATGATAAGGGACTCACTCTCAACTCAGTGGCCCGGTTCGATAACGCGATGATTGCGCGAACGCTTGCACAAGCGGGGGTTGGTATGCTTTTAATGCGCAAGGATCAAGCCGAGCAGGGAAAAAAAGACGGCGTGCTGGCGCTTTCGCCTCTAGAGCCCCCGTCCTATGCTATGTACTACGCCCACCTAGCGACGCGACGCAATGATCCGTTGGTGCTGTCCTTTATGGAAGCTGTGGCCACCCAGTGGCCGGACATTCGACTGCATGGGTAGGCGGCGCGAGCCCTGAGGCCGGACACCACTTAACCCCTCTAACCCAAAGTGTAGTTGTTAGGGAATGAATATAGCCGCTTCATCGAGTGGGTTTGAGGGTAATATTGACGCGGCAAAACCCCTGACTGGTAGCGCCTAACGGACGCAGCTTTTTTGAGGAAACCGGTTTTCACAAATGGCTGGTGTGGCATGGCAAGTCGAACAAAGCGATGTCGCGACTGAAGCGCGTCTACTACGATTTCGTTTTTGTTTCGGCAGAGCTGTTTTCACTCTTTGGCTGAATCTGACCGTCTCATTGGATACTTTGAATCAAGCGACCAGTACCTAGTGAAATACGCACGGCGCTACGTCAAGGGTATGCCGATCTGTAGCTTAATCGTTGATTCTGCGGTGAACTAAATAGTAAGCTTTCGCATGGCCAAGAAGCGTCAAATGCGGTGGTCTTATGAAGGCGCTAATTTGCTCGTGCAAGTACGAATTCTAGTAATTACTAAGGAACGGCTCCTGGGTCATTTGCAATACCGCTGCGGCAGTCAAAGTCGTTACATAAACCAATTACAACAATCGTCCCAAGCTCAGGGCAGCTAACACCACTTTGGTTCGCTCTAGGCTGTGGAGATGAACTCCACCCTTACCGGAACCGATGCTATGAATGCTAGTGAGTTTCACTCATGTCTTGGCTACTAAATAGTCGTTTGATTAATTAAGTTTACTTTTTTAACATTACTTCATATTAACAAAGGAGACATAACATGATGAATTGCAAAATTTTCCGACAGGCGCGCAGCACTCTGGTATTTCTGGTAGCAAGTGCGACGATGTTCTTCGGTGCTGTCTGTGCGCAGACTCTCAAAATCGGCGTTATTGCACCTCTCACGGGGGCTGGAGCTCCTTGGGGCTTGGCGGCGGCCGAGGGGCCGCGAATTCTTGCCAATGAACTCAATGCAAAAGGCGGCCTTGAGGTAGGAGGCAAAAAATACAAGGTTGAAATCGTGGCGTATGACGATCAGTACAAAACCGCTGAAGCTGTGGCAGCCTATAACCGCCTAGTGCATCAAGATGGCGTCAAGTACATGATAGTTTTGAGCTCTGGAGGGACGATGGCCCTCAAGCAGAACTTTGAAGACGACAAAGTGGTTGCGCTTACGGCGGCCTACACGAGTAAAGCGTTAGACAAAGACACGAAGTTCCTTTTCCGGATGTACAACATCCCTGACCATCTTGGGCCTCTCATAGCATGGATGAAGGACAATATTTCAGGAAAACGAGTGGCGATTGTCAACCCCAATGATGAAACCGGCTGGGATCAAAGCGTACAGCTCGATCGTCTTTTTAAAATGAATGCTTTTGAAGTCGTGGGTAAAGACCTTTATGAGCGCACACAGAAAGACTTTCAACCAATGCTAACCAAAATTATTGCGCTGAAACCTGACATCATTGAATTGGGAGTGACATCGCCCGGAACAGCCGGACTAATCATTCGGCAGGCACGCGAGCTGGGCTATGACAAGTTATTTACAAAAACAGGCGGCTCTGGACCTAAGGAAATTGTGGCTGGAGCGGGTGTTAAAGCGGCCGAAGGTACTATAAACAGTATGTATGCCGATCCGGCCAACGCAGGATTCATGCGGCTTGCGGCCGCGTATAAGCAAGCACGCGGCCATGATGCGAATGAGATCCTAGTGTCTTTTTACGATGGCGCCAACGTGCTGCTCAGCGCAATTCAAAAGGCGGAAACCATAACCGATACCAGTAAAGTTGCTGCTGCATTTTCTAAGGCATTGCCAATGAAGTCGGTGCAGGGCGACGATCTGTCACTTGGCGGTATGAATTTGTATGGATCAAACTCACAAATCAATAGCGTCAGCTATATCGGCGTCATTCGCAATGGTGTGCCAGTTATGGTCGGCAAGGCAAAATGACAGCAGGGGCCAAGAAAACTGCCGGGGGCTTGGCCGCCTGCCTCAGCGCGCTGAGTAACGCGAGAATTTAGTAATGGCGTTGATCGAACAAATGATCGTTAATGGGTTGCTATCGGGTTTTGTTTATATCATCATGGCCCTCGGCTTTACTCTGATCTTCGGCATTATGCGCATCGTTAATTTTGCGCACGGTGAACTCTACATGATCAGTAGCTTTGTTGTGCTGATCCTGTATGGCATGTTCGAGCTAAATTATTTTATGGCTGTTGCTTTGGCGGTTAT
>Ga0187844_10000737_pt1 | contig 25498 bp, 17 predicted proteins | sample SpaLakP09_SKY_50_FD_134517 | JGI IMG/M metagenome (GOLD analysis project Ga0187844, IMG submission 134517) | Oligotrophic lake water microbial communities from Sparkling Lake, Wisconsin, USA - SP09_SKY_50 | ecosystem: Environmental > Aquatic > Freshwater > Lake | place: USA: Sparkling Lake... | reverse complement strand
GTGCGCAGCATCAGGTAGGTGGCACCTTGCAGCAGGATCATGCTGGCCGATACCAGACCACACAGCAGGGCAAACGGGTTGAGCAAGGCCCAGAAGCTGCCTTCGTAGAACACGCGCAAGGTGTCGTCAAAGTGGAAAGGCACGCCTTGCAGCAAGTTGCCGAATGCCACGCCAAAGATCACCGGCGGCACGAAACCACCGACAAACAGGCCCCAGTCCCAGAAGGCACGCCAGCGCGGGTCTTCCACCTTGCTGCGGTAATCAAAGCCCACCGGGCGGAAGAATAGCGACCACAACACCGCCAGCATCGCCCAGTAAAAGGCGGAAAATGCCGTAGCGTAAACAAAGGGCCAGGCGGCAAAGATGGCACCACCGGCGGTGATGAACCACACCTGATTGCCGTCCCAGTGCGGGGCAATGGTATTGATCACCACCCGGCGCTCGGTATCGCTGCGGCCAACAAAAGGCAGCAATGCGCCCACGCCCATGTCGTGGCCATCCATGATGGCAAAGCCAATAAGCAACACGCCCACCAGCAACCACCAGATAAATTTGATTGTCGGGTAATCAAACATGACTCAAGCCTCCTTGCCAGCCAGTTGCGGCTTGCCGTGGGGTGCAGATTCTTGGTGATAACGGCCGGTACCCAGACTGGCCGGTCCAAGACGGGCGTACTTCACCATCAGGAACATCTCTGCAATCAACAGGCCGGTGTAGAACAGCACAAAGCCGGTGAGCGAAGCCACCACACTGCCCGCTGTCAGCGAGGAGGTGGACAGATGGGTAGGCAGCAAGCCATACACCGTCCACGGCTGGCGACCATACTCGGCCACTACCCAGCCCAGTTCGGCGGCAATCCACGGCATGGGAATCCACAGCAGCGCCCATTTGAGCAGCCAGGTTTTGCCGGCAAAACGGTTGCGCAGCGAAAACCAGAAGGCGCAGCCAAACAGCAGCAGGAAGCTGAAGCCCAGACCGGCCATCAGGCGGAAGCTCCAGAACATCGGCGCCACATTAGGAATGGTGCTCCAGGCCGCCTGGTCGATGATGGCCGGGGTAGCGGTACGTACGTCAGCCACATATTTTTTCAGCAGCAGGCCAAAGCCCAGGTCGCCCTGATACTTTTCGAAGGCTGCACGCAAGCTGGCATCCTGCGGTGCCTTGCGCAATGCTTCCAGCGCAATCACGGCTTGCTGACCATGCAGAACGCGCTGCTTGTTACGCGCCACAATCTGATTGATACCCGGAATCTCCTTGCTGGTGGAGCGGGTGCCAATCAGGCCCATCACATAGGGAATGCGGATTTCATAGTTGTTGCTGTGCGTGGCCTGGTCCGGAATGGCAAACAAGGTCAGCGCTGCTGGTGCCGGTTCGGTATTCCAGATGCCTTCCATTGCTGCAATCTTGGTTTGCTGCGATTCCGCCACGGTGTAACCGGACTCATCGCCCAGCACAATTACCGACAAGGCCGAAGCAAAACCGAAGGCGGCAGCAATGCGGAAGCTGCGACGGGCAAACGGCAGGTCACGGCCCTTCAGGATGTACCAGCTGGAAATACCCAGCACAAAGCAGGCGGCAGTGACATAACCTGCGCTGACGGTGTGGACGAACTTGGCCTGTGCCACCGGGTTGAACACGATGTCCCACATCGAGCTCATTTCCATGCGCATGGTTTGATAATTGAAATGCGCGCCTACCGGGTCCTGCATCCAGCCGTTGGCAATCAGAATCCACAAGGCCGACAGATTGGAGCCGATGGCCATCAGGATGGTCACCAGCAAATGCTTGCCGCGTGAAAGCCGGTCCCAGCCAAAGAAGAACAGGCCGATAAAGGTGGATTCCAGAAAGAACGCCATCAAACCTTCAATGGCTAGCGGTGTGCCGAAAATATCACCGACATAATGCGAGTAATATGCCCAGTTGGTACCAAACTGGAATTCCATGGTAATACCGGTGGTTACCCCCAGCGCAAAATTGATACCGAACAACTTGCCCCAGAAGCGGGTCATGTCGCGGTAAATTTCCTGCCTGGTAATGACATAGGCGGATTCCATGATAACCAGAATCCACACCATCCCCAGCGTCAACGGAACAAACAGAAAATGATACAGGGCGGTAACGGCAAACTGTAGCCGCGATATATCAACCAGAGCCTCATTCATGGCAATTCCCCTAGTTAATTTACGAAGTGTGATGCTGCTTGATTGATGCTGGTATGGTGCTCCTTGCTAAAAAATACATACCAAATTGTCGAAATCAGTATTAATTTAATCAATAGGATAATGACTATCTCTCTTGTGTATGAGTCACTGTGTTTCATGATGATTATTTTTTGAAATTGAAATATTTTATTTTCGCGAATACAAAATTTTGAGTTTGTTTGAATAAAATTTTGAGTGTTTATGTTATTGTAATTTAACCATGATGATCGAAGGGGTACAGATTTGGCAAAAAAATGAAGTACAGTTGAGTAGTGGAACTGAGAAGGACAGGGGCATGGGAAGACTTGATTGCGTACACATTTCATGTACGCAATCAAGATTGGTGCTGTTGAGTGTTGGGAAAATTGATAGCTAGTCGCAATTAACTAGCAAAAGTGAAAGGAATGTGCGGGAAATAAATGTACTCAGGCGTTGTGCAGTTGCACTACCTGAAAACATTAATATGAAATTATAAAAGCGCATCATCTACTCAAGATGATGCTGGTTCTTGATGATCGGATAATGTTAATTTGAAAATATTTGTTGATATTTCAAATGGTGTACTGTCCAATTGTTTTGATTTGAGTTTTTGCTAGGCTATCTAACTGCTTTGCCCTGGTCGCAGTTTCTTGCGCATTGATGCTTGCCTCTTCTGTCATGGCCGCAATTTTTTCAATTTCTTGAGCAATGCTATTGCTCGCATGGCTTTGTTCGTTGATGGATGTGGTAATTTCTCGAATCATGGTAATAGTAGAGTCTGATGAATGGCTGATACTAGCCATTGCAAGATTGGCTTGGTCGGCCCTTCTTACACTGTTGACAGCCAAGATGTCAGTCTTCTCCATTCGAGCGGCAGCTTCAGTTGCATGTTTGTGCATCTCCACCACTGTATTTTGAATTTCAACCGTAGATCTTGTTGTTCGCTCCGCTAATTTTCTGACCTCATCTGCGACCACTGCAAAGCCTCGACCTTGTTCACCGGCACGGGCAGCTTCAATCGCTGCATTGAGTGCCAATAAATTGGTCTGTTCTGCAATATCTTTAATAATGGAAACTACAACGCCAACTTCAGATCCTCTATTCTCAAGATCTTTTATGCTTTCAGCTGCATATTTGATTGCCTCGGATATTTCATGAATATCTTTGATGGTTTGATCTATTTTTATAGACCCTTCCCGTGCCTGCTCACCCGAGTGGGTGGCCATATTCAATGATTCCGTTGTTTTGTCAGAAATGTGGCTAATGCTAACGCTGAGTTGTTCAACCGCAGCTGCGATATTGGATGAAATCATACTTTGACTATGAACAGCTTCTGCGAGATGGCTGGCAGTTTGATCAAGGCCTTCCGCACATGACTCTACCGTACTTGCTGCAGTGTTAATTTCAATAAAACTACCATGAAGCTTTGTAATAAGATTATTCAATGCTGTTGCAGTAAGTCCTATTTCATCTTCTTTATGGATATTTACCCTTGTTGTTAAATTGTTTTCATTATTTATAATTTCAATTCCAGTTTTAATGGATTCTAGTGATTTGGATATTCTTATAATTAATAGGATGGACATTGTTGAAATTATTGCTGTGAATAGTGCAATAACGGCAATCGCAATTTTTGTTGTTTCTTTGCTATGATTTGTACTGTTGGTTATTTTTTCTTTTGCTTGATTGAATTTGAAGTCGAAGTGAGTGTTTATGGCTTGGTAAGTTTTTTCAGCAAGAGTTGATAGCTGATCCAGGTTTTTGCTGTTTATTGCTTGATTGTTTTTTATATTGGCAATGATTTCTTGCCGTTGGGAGTTGTAACTTTCAAGTGAATTAATGTCGGAGTTAATGAGGTTTTTTTCCTCTGCGCTGACGGTGGGGCTCTGAGCGTAGTCTTGGAGTTTATTTTTTAAATTATTATATGTATTATCGTAAATATCATTTTGTTTGTTCAGGTCGCTAGGAGTGTTGATCGCCTTGAAGACAGTGATTCTTGAATTGGAGAAATCTTGCTTTACCTGACTTAGTAGGGCTAATTCGGGAATAGTCTTTGTTTCTATGTATGAAAATGCAGAGCCAGATTGAATCGATGTTTGGATAAGCAGACCGCCAATGCATAACAAGCAGATGATGCCAGTAAGTAAGGTAATGGTGATTTGTTTTTTGATTGACATTTTAAAGGTGCGTTAATAAAACTTTACATTTTATTTATTACTGGGGCGAGAGGGGAGTACAGTTGTATAGTTTTTGCGGGGGCACAGTTGATGTGATGCTTAGTTACATTGTTTTGTTTTGCAAAAAAATGAAATGCCCAGATGAAGTGCTTGGTCTTCACTAAACTGGCTCTAATTCATCAAATGGCAGTACATGTGATGCGACTCTTTATCAGCAGGCTAAATAAGAAATATTCTGAAACTGATGGCTTGATGGTGATGGAAAGGTGTTGACGAGCGCCGAATCAAGTCGCGCCATCCTGAGCCATACAGGCTAATGTGGTTGGCGCGGTCTGATTTTATTTCAGCAATGTTGTGGCTAGGTTGAGGTATCTGAAAGGATCAGCTCTGCTGCTTTTTCGGCAATCATGATTGTGGGAGCATTAGTGTTGCCACTGATCAAGGTTGGCATGATGGATGCATCAACCACGCGCAAACCATCCAAACCGTGCACTTTCAAATCAGGCCCTACCACGGCCAAGTCATCGATGCCCATTTTGCAGCTTCCCACCGGGTGATAAATAGTGTCGGCTCTTGCTCGGATGTGTGCTTCCCATTGTGAGTCAGTCATGTTGCTGTGTACGCCAAATAGTTCTCGCTCGCGGTAGGGGTGCAATGGCTGAGCCATCAGAATGCGATGCGCCAACCTGGCGCCATCTATCATGGTTTTTAGGTCGCGCTCGTCGGATAGAAATTTCGGGTCGATGTGTGGGTCATCCAGAGGATTTGCTGAACGTAACAGGACTTGGCCACGCGAATGTGGACGTAAGGCGCAAACATGGCAGGAGAATCCATAGCCAAGGTGCAACTTTCTTGCGTGATCCTCCACCATGGCAATAACAAAGTGTAGTTGGATGTCAGCTCGGGAGGCCGCTGGATGACTGCGTAAGAATGCAGCACCTTCTGCAAATGGTGTGGCAATCATGCCGCTACCGTTTTTTGCCCAGCGAACCATATGTCCTAAAAGACGGATTCCACCGTGCACTCCAATCCCGAAGTTGTCGGTATCACGGCTTTTAAAAACATGGGTGAAATCCAGATGATCTTGCAGGTTCTGCCCTACACCGGGTAGCGCATGCCGAATTGCAATACCGTGGTGTTGCAAGTGTTTTGGATTGCCAATACCTGAGAGCTGTAATAACTGAGGCGAACCAAATGCGCCAGCTGAGAGAATTACCTCCCGTCTTGCTCGCACCTGTTTTGTTTGGCCATCCTGAACGTATTCGATGCCCGTTGCGCGGTTACCATCAAAAAGAATCCGGCTGGCATGTACTCCTGTGAGAACTTTGAGCGTGCTACGCTGCTGCATGACCGGGTGCAGATAGGCCGCAGCGGCTGAACAGCGTTCGCCGTTGCGCGCAGAATCATGAAACTGGGTGACTTGATAAAGTCCGACTCCTTCATTGTCCCCATCATTAAAGTCTTCACGCAGCGGTATACCCAGCGTTTGGGCCGCTTCGATAAATGCCAGTGTTATCGGTCTAGGGCTTTGCTGGTTGGAAACATGCAAGGGACCGCTATCACCATGAATGGCATTGCCGCCCCGCTGATTTTTTTCTGCTTTTTTGAAATATGGCAGAACCGACTGCCAGTCCCAGCCCAAACAGCCTTGTGCAGCCCAGTCATCGTAATCTTGTCGTTGTCCACGTAGATACAGCATCGCATTGATAGCAGAAGACCCTCCCAGTGCACGTCCACGTGGTTGGTAGCCAGAACGGCCTTGCATACCGCTTTGCGGCACCGTATTGAATGCCCAGTTATTGATTTTTCCATACCCCGGCAACATGGCCACTGCTCCTGCTGGTGCGCGCACCAACAGACTATCGCCTTTGCCCCCAGCCTCCAGAAGGCAAACCGTGCAGTTTTGGTTTTCGCTAAGGCGGGCTGCCAGTGTGGCCCCTGCAGAGCCTCCCCCTACAATGACATAGTCAAATTCCATCGCAATCTCCCAGGTTTCGCGTGCTGTCATGCCAATCCATGTGAATGAGTTTACTGGCTTGTCGGCGTATTCCATCGGCGGGGGTCATCGCTTTGCAAGACGGGCAAGGCACTTTGCTGGTTTGCTTGCCAGGCTAGTTCCCGCTCTGGGGCTGATGCGTGACTTCGATCCCATTCAATCAGTCGTGGCGTCATCAGGTGATGCCATAGAGGGGGGAGTAGTGCCACGCCGATGGTGGTGAGGTAACCACCTATCATCATTGGTGCTTCAGGCAATGGCATCAGGTCCTGATAGGGAACCTCGCCCTGGGCGTGGTGATGAGAGTGTCGGGTCAGATTGAACATACCCCAGGAACTGATACGGCTATTGGTATTCCAGGAATGTCGTGGCTGGACCGGTTGTTCGGGTTGGCGCACCATCCCGTAATGTTCCATGTAATTGACAATTTCCAGTAAGGCCTTGCCGAGTATGGCAACCAGTGAAAACCAGGCCACACCATGCCATCCCGCCATACCCCAGGCGCAAGCAGCCAGCAAAACACTCATCAGCCAGCCACGAAGGTAGGCGTTATGCCAGGAAAATTTCGACAAGTGTTTGCGCCGCAGCCGTTCTGATTCGATTTCCCAGGCACTGATGTTGCCGCGTACCGTTGAGACCGCAATATGGGTATACACATTACGACCACGTGGGGCGGTGGCAGGGTCGTGTTTGGTGGAGACATAACGGTGGTGGCCATAGACATGCTCGATGGCGAAAGCGGTGTCATAACTAAATGCCAGCAGCCAACGACCAATCAGCAACGAAACAGGGTCCCAGGTACGGTGGGTCAGTTCGTGTGCAGTGACCGTACCAAGAATGCCTATCATCAATCCGGTCAGCAGAGTGCCAGTGACATGTGCAAGTAGCCCGCTATGCTCTCGTGCTGCCAGCAGGTCGTGGCCACAAAATCCTGACAGTATCGCCCCGAAGCCAAGTGGATCTCCGGGTGAGATAGTCCAGATAAAACAAAAGCAGATGAGTGCTAACAAAGGCAAGGCCAGCCAGAGTTGTGCCGTCAATATCCATGGTTTCCCATAGGCTGGTGTTCGCGTATCGTCACCGAGTACGGCATCGCCCCCGATATAAAATGCAAGAATGGCCAGGAATGCGATTACGGTGTAGCAACCACCACCAATCAGTCCCAGCGCTGCAATGACCCCGACAGCATGGAAGCTGAAGTACTTAAGGTAGTCGAAAATACTGGCTGGTGGTCGCTGTACCTTGGGTAGCCCCACCGCACCGTAGAAGCCATCCCGGGAGCGGGGCGAACTGGTGAGGAATCTGTCGGAGTGAATGTTTTCCTCAGCCATGCCCATATTGCGTAAAACAGCACTGGCAGCATCGACCATGGCAGGAGGCCCACACAGATATGCAGCATCAGCATTTGGAGCAATAGTGCTGATGTGTTCGGTGACCAAGCCCTGTAATCCTGTCCAGCCAGGTTCATCTGAAATGACTGGATGGAAGGAGAAGTCAGGCCAGTTGTGACTAAAGCGGGCAATCTCGTGCAGTGCGTACAAGTCCTGTTGGGTGCGCGCGCCAAATAGCAACCTGACCGGACGATAGTCTCCACTGCAATGTATTTCCTCTAGCATGGCCAGAATAGGTGCAAGTCCGCTGCCGCCAGCCACCATCAAAATGGGTGTTTTCCCTGGTCGCAGCCAGAACTGCCCACCGGGGCCGCGAACGGTCAGCTCGCTACCGATAATCTCTTGATCCATCAGGTAGTTAGAGACTCGTCCTCGCGCTTGGCGGCGAATGATAAAGCTGACGCTTCCATTTGCTCGAGGTGCTGTCGCAAAAGAGTAGCTGCGCGGTGCATCCGGCAAACTATCCAGTAGCAATTCGGCATATTGACCGGCACGATAGGCAAGTTTTTTCTCCAGCTGGACATCAATCCGGCAAGTATCGTGCGTCAGCATTGTGCGTGCCGTGATGACGCCTCGTATGCCTTGGCTTGGCATAACGGCTGTGCTGTCCAGTTCGACACGGATATCGCTACGCAGCCGGCTTTGACAAGCCAGGATGTAGCCGTTGGCAATTTCCTTTTCACTCAACAGATATGCTGTTTCGGTCAACTCCTCTACGCGTCCATCCAGCAGACGGCATTTGCAAGCACCGCATCCCCCAACGCGACAAATGGAAGGGAAGGCAATGTGTTGTCGTTCGGCTGCCTGTAGCAATGATTCACCTGCATGTACCGTGATGCTTTTGTCATTAATCTGTGCTTGGTGGTGTGCACCTTGTAATAATCGAAACATCCGTTTCTCCTCGTGTCAGCCCTTGTTTTTTGGGTAGAGGAAGCATGCCATTCCGGTGAGTGGGGTCGTGATAGCTTCGATTGACAAAAATGGGTCATTTCTGGCCACATTGCATCAAATGAGAAGGGAGGAGATGGATGAGCGAACAGGTTCGTATTACCTATGTTCGGCAGATTGCTATGCAATTAGCGGAGTTTGGTGCCGATATCCCGGCATGGCTGGAACAAACAGGTTTGCATGATGAGGATTTGTCCGATGCCACGCTCACTGTTCCAGTAGAAGTATTCGGCACTTTGGTATCAAGTGCAGTGAGTTTGAGCCGGGATTCTGGGTTTGGCTTACTGGCTGGTAGCCGGCTAGGGACTACCGCGCATGGTGTTGTTGGAATGGCAGTGTCGGCAAGCGCCAATCTCCGCCAGGCCATGGAAATTGCAGAACGCTATATTTCATTGAGAACCCGGGCGGTCACTATTCGTACCCGTATTAGTGCAAATAAGTTGGAGGTATGTTTTGAACCCGCACTAGGTCTGGGCGAGGCAGCAAACACAGTAGTTGAGATTGCTATGGTTGCTGTAAAAAATATTGCGGATTACAAGCTGGCTCGTGGTAATACTTGTCTCAGTGCTTCTTTTGCTTTTCCCCGGCCATTACATGCTGTTCTTGCAAATGAGGTTTTGGGCTGTGAAGTACGTTATGGTCAGTGTTGGTCTGGCCTCAGCTTTTCGTTGAGTGAAGCCGAACAAATCGGCTCGCAGCATGATGCCCTGGTCCTGACAGAGGCACTCCGAATCTGCAGTAATGAACTACAGAACCTGCAAAGCAGCACCACGGTAAGTACAAGGCTAGAACGCTTGTTGTTAGAGCAGCGACCGTCATTCCCATCGCTTTCGCTGAGTGCCCGTTTGCTAGGCATGGCTCCACGTACCCTACATAGGCGGTTGGCCGAGGAAGAGTCGTCCTACAGTGTGGTGCTGGAGAAGGTAAGGCATCGTGTGGCTTGCGAATTCCTGCGAGTGGAAGGCCTATCCGTCAAGGAGGTCGCCTATTTGCTAGGTTATGAAGATGTGGCTAATTTTCGTCGTGCGTTCAAGCGCTGGGAAGGAGTGCCACCTTCTAGATATATCAGTACTGGTAAGCAGGTGTAATAAATCCTGTTTATTACTTTGCACTCATTGAAAAGGTAACTCATTGGTAATTTGCAATGATTTTACCCAGCGTGATGATGGCATCTTCCATTTCGCCGGACCAGGGATAGCTGTAATTCAACCGGATGCAGTTGTTGAAGTTACCGGTATTGGAGAAAATATTCCCCGGACCGATAGTAATTTTCCTCTCCAGTGCATCATTGTAAAGGCGCATGGCATCTATCTGCTCAGGTAGCTGCACCCACAGCAAATAGCCACCTGCCGGTTCGGAAATGATGGTTTCTGCCGGGAAAAAGCGCTTTACCATGCTGCTGATGATTTTTGCCTGTTGTTGGTAGGCTTTTCTGATTTTGCGCAGGTGTTGATCATAGCCCCCTTGTGTCAAATATTCGGCAATAGCCATTTGTGGAATGGCTGAGGTGCTGAGGGTATTAACGAACTTGAGGTTTTCCACTTTATCTCGGTATCTGCCTGGCATGGCCCAGCCAATGCGATAGGCGGAGGACAGGGTTTTGGAGAACGATGAGCAATGCAGGACATAACCCTCGGTATCGTATTTCTTTAATGAGGATGGTGGTGTGTCGGCATAATATAGTTCGTTATAAACGGCGCTCTCTATAATCGGTTTCTTGGCCTGTGTCATCATGGCCACCAGCTTTTTCTTGTTTTCCTCCGGCATGACAATACCCAGCGGGTTGTGGAAATTGGGCATGACCATGCATGCGGCTATGTTTTCACTTATCAAGATACTGGCCAGATAATCAACATCCATGCCGGTCTTGCTATTTGTTGGAATTTCAATGGCACGCATTCCCATGCGTTCGATGGCATGCAGGATGGCGTAATAGGTAGGCGACTCCACTGCAATGGTGTCACCTGGCCTGGCGACCGCTTGCAGGCACAAATTCAACGCTTCGGTTGCTCCAACGGTGATGATGATTTCTGCTGGGTCTACCAGTAGCCCGTTCAGAAAATAGCGGCCAGCAATTTGCCGGATCAAATGAATATTTCCGGGTGGCAAATCGTTCAATATCCCCCAGTCATTACTTTTTTTCACCAGCGAGTTGGCCAGATGACTGAGCTTGACTAGCGGGAAAGGACTGGTGTCGGGGTAGGGTGAACCCAGCGGCACGGCATCATAGCGGCTAATCGTTTTCAGGGTGCGTAATACCAGCTGGCTGATTTCCACATTGCTGGCAACTGGGGCAGGCTTGAGTTTGGCTGCTTCCGGCTCTATTGCGTGGACAGCAGGCCTGCCGCGTATGACTTTACGGACAAAGTAGCCGGATTGCGGCCGACTTTCGATGATGCCGCGGCTTTCCAGCAGCGAATAGGCTTTCAGCACGGTGGTAATGCTGATCTTGCGCTGCTGGCTCAATTGCCGGACTGAGGGCACTTTGTCACCCGCTTTCAAAATGCCCGCGGCAACGTGCTCTTCCAGCTCGCTGGCCAGGGTTTCATACATTTTCATCTGATGAAGTCTCGTGAAGTCTGCTTGTGCTAAGTCTTGTTCTTGTGGAGCGGGCCTGCCTGACGCGGTTGCGGCGTGCATGATGGCAAGACTGCCGTGTACAGGCAAGCTGGTCGTTATCATCTTGCTAAAGGTCGAGTCCTTGATGCAGGTCAAACTGTACTCTGTGATATTAGCCGGATGTGTACACTTTTGCGTTTGTGCTTTGCTCCTAAGCTCTGACCCATGCAAAACGCCGTAGCGCAAGCCTCGATTTCCGGGGCCTTGCTGCTGCGCAGATCATGGAAGTCAGCTCATGGAAAAGTCGAATCCTCCGGGAAAAATTGCGCCCTACCATCACCCCGCCGCAGGGTGGGGAGCGCTGAAATATGTTGCTATCAATCTGATCAAGGAGCGTGTGACAGGCGGTAATTACCGCATGCTGTTCAAGCAAAATCAGCCGGATGGTTTTGATTGCCCCGGATGTGCCTGGCCGGATCGGGAGCATGCTTCCACTTTTGAATTCTGTGAAAACGGGGTCAAAGCCGTAGCGGCTGAGGCAACCACCAAGCGGGTGACACCGGCCTTTTTTGCGGAGCATACCGTTGACGCACTGATGGCCCAGACCGATTACGAACTGGAACAACATGGTCGTCTGACCGACCCCATGGTTTATGACCCGGCCAGCGACAAATACGTCCCCATTGAATGGGATCAGGCATTTGCGCTGATGGCCCGTCATTTGCATGGCCTGGAGTCCCCCGATCAGGCCGCGTTTTACACCTCAGGCCGTGCCAGCAATGAAGCTGCTTTCCTATACCAGCTGTTCGTGCGCATGTTCGGCACCAACAATTTTCCCGATTGTTCCAATATGTGCCACGAGGCCACCAGTCGTGGTTTGCCCGGCACGGTGGGAGTGGGTAAGGGCACGGTGACGCTGGATGACTTTGAAAAAGCTGACACCATCATCATTTTCGGGCAGAACCCGGCTACCAACCACCCGCGCATGCTAGGGGAGTTGCGTGAAGCAGCACGGCGTGGTGCCACCATCGTCTCGGTTAATCCTTTGCGCGAACGCGGCCTGGAGCGCTTTACCAGCCCGCAGCACCCGATGGAGATGTTGACCATGGGCAGTACGCCCATAGCGTCCACCTTTATCCAGCCCAAACTTGGTGGTGACTTCGCCCTGATCAAGGGTGTGGCCAAGTATGTAATTGAGCGCGATGACTTGGCGCAAGCCAATGGCAAGCCACGTATTGTGGATGTGGAGTTCATTCGTCAGCACACCTTGGGCTTCGATGCTTTTGCCGACGACTTGCGCCGCGAGGACTGGGCCTTGCTGGAGGCCGAGTCCGGCGTGGCACGCAGTGAAATCGAAAACCTGGGCCGTATTTACATTACCGGTGAGCGGGTAATAGCTACCTGGGGAATGGGTATTACCCAGCATAAGCATTCCTTGCAGACAGTGCAGTTGTTATCCAATCTGCTGATGATGCGCGGCCATGTCGGGCGAGAAGGCGCAGGCATTTGTCCGGTTCGTGGGCATTCCAATGTCCAGGGAAACCGCACGGTAGGCATCGAGGAAAAGCCTTCTGCAGCCTTTCTGGAACGGTTGGGCAAGGTATTTGGTTTTACCCCGCCGCAGGAGCATGGGCTGGATGTGGTGGAAACCATCGCCCATATGCTGGAGGGTAAGGTCAAGGTATTCATGGGTCTGGGTGGCAACTTTGCCATGGCTACACCCGATACCCTGCGTACTTTTGATGCCCTGCGCGCCTGTGAACTGACCGTACATATCACCACCAAGCTCAACCGCAGCCATCTGGTGCATGGTAAAGCAGCCTTGATTTTGCCCACGTTGGGGCGTACCGAAATTGACGACCATAGTGGTGTGGCACAGGGCATTACCGTAGAAGATTCCATGAGCATGGTGCACATTTCCTACGGCATGAATGCACCGGCGTCGCCAAACCTGCTATCCGAGACTGCCATCATTGCCAATATCGCGCACGCCACACTGGGCGATGAGCGTGTGGATTGGCTTGGCATGGCGCGCGACTACAGCAAGATCCGTGATGCTATAGAACAGGTGATTCCAGGCTTTGAGGATTACAACGCCCGTATCCAGCACCCTGGTGGTTTTCACTTGCGCGTAGCCTCGCGTGAGCGAGATTGGGAAACCAGCACCGGTAAAGCCAATTTCATTGTGCATGCCGTACAGCAGGACACCCCCATCCAGCGTGCCCGCCAGCAATATGGCGAGCGGCTGATGACGTTGATGACCACGCGTTCGCACGACCAGTACAACACCACTATTTATGCGCTGGATGACCGTTACCGAGGTGTATTTGGCCAGCGCCGGGTCGTGTTTATCAACCCGGCCGATATTGCCATGCTGGGCTTTGCGGATGGTGACTGGGTAGACATCAGCACGGTGTGGGATGACGGCATTGAGCGGCGTGCAAATTATTTCCGACTGGTCAGCTATGACATTCCGCGTGGCTGTATTGCTGGCTATTACCCGGAAACCAATCCGCTGGTCCCGCTGGGTAGCGTGGGGGATGTCTGCAATACGCCGACTTCCAAATCCATTCCGGTATTGCTGCATTTGTCTGCGGCGCCGCAAACCTTGCCCGCGTTCTGATCGACTTCTTTAAATCGCAGCAATCCGGCCAGGAGAGCGGGCTGTTGCATTCCAAATGGTGATGTCATGCTTGTCGAATCCCTGAATCTTGCCCGTGGCCAGTTTGCGCTGACGGCGATTTTTCACATTCTGTGGCCCATTCTGACCATCAGCCTGTCCGGTTTTCTGGTGGTGGTTGAGGCCTTGTGGGTGCGAACCAGTAATCTGGTCTGGTACCACCACGCCCGTTTCTGGAGCAAATTGCTGCTGCTTAACTTTGCCGTGGGTGTGGCTACCGGTATTCCGATGGAATTCCAGTTTGGTACTAACTGGGGCCCGTTTTCCGAGTACACCGGCCAGTTCTTTGGCAATGTGCTGGGTTTTGAAGGTGCGATGGCCTTCATGTTGGAGGCTGGCTTTATCGGAATCATGATGTTTGGTTGGGACCGCGTGTCCCGCCGCATGCATCTGTTTGCCACAGCCATGGTGGCGTTTGGCTCCTCTCTGTCGGCATTCTGGATAATGGTCGCCAATTCCTGGCTGCAAACCCCGGCTGGGGTTGCCGTGGTTAACGGCAAACTGGTGGTGACTGACTATGTTGCCGCCATTTTTAATCCCGACATGGTATGGGGCGTGAGCCATATGTGGTTTGCCGCCATGGAAACAGGTCTGGTAGTGGTGGCGGGTATTTCCGCCTGGAAGTTGTTGCAACGTCGCAATGTCGAATTCTTTGCCCGCTCCTTCCGGCTTGCCCTGTTGTTGTTGGTGATTGCTGCACCTTTGCAAATCTGGCTGGGTGACTCGAGCGGGGTAGATGTATTTGAAACCCAGCCTGCCAAGGGTGCGGCTATTGAAGGCCATTGGCAAACCAATGCGCCAGGTACCGGTGCCAACTGGTCGTTGCTGGCTTGGCCGAACGCAGATACCCAGGCGAATGACTGGTCTATCGAGGTGCCTGGCATGCTCAGCCTTCTGGCCACCCATTCATTGCATGGGCAGATTAAGGGTCTGCGCGATATTCCCAAGGCAGATCAGCCGCCTATGCTGCCGTTGTTGTATTACGCCTTCCGCGTGATGGCAGGTATCGGTTTCCTGTTCATGGTCCTGGCGTTCTGGACGGCCTGGGCCGTGCGCAAAGCCCGAGGACGGCTGGAGGTATTGCTGGAGCAGCGCAAGTTGCTTTGGGCCTGGGTACTGGCCATTCCCTTGCCCTACATCGCAGTGGAGTGTGGCTGGATTGTACGTGAAGTGGGCCGTCAGCCCTGGACGGTATACGGCATGCTGCGTACTGAACATTCCGCCTCTGCCATTGCTCCGTCTGTATTGAGCGGCAGCATGTTGATGTTTAGCGCCTTCTTTGTGGTGCTTCTGACTTCCTTCTTTGTATTTGCCCGTCGCTGGCTGCACAAGGGGCCGGATCTGACGCTGCGTCCTGCAACTGCATCGAGCGGGAACGACCACGCACATGCCATCGACTACTGATGTCGCGCTGAGCACCCATCCATTCATTCAGGAAATGTAGAAATGACAGCTACTTCCACGCAGGACCTGCTGAGCCATGCCTGGTTCGGCATCATCGGCCTGATGCTCTTGTTGTATGTCGTCACTGATGGCTTTGACCTGGGCGTCGGCATTCTTTCGCTGTTCCGCAGCAAGCAGGATGACCGGGATCTGATGATTCAGTCCATCGGCCATGTCTGGGATGCCAATGAAACCTGGCTGGTCGCACTGGGTGGTGCCTTGTTCGGTGCCTTCCCGCTGGCTTATTCCATGCTGATGACCCAGTTGTACGTGCCGGTAATGGTGTTGATTGCCAGCTTCATGATGCGTGGGGCTTCTATCGAGTTCCGTCACGTGGCACATGGCAGCAAAGTGTTCTGGGATCGCGTATTTGGCTTGGGTAGCCTGTTGGCGGCACTGTCGCAAGGCTTGATTCTGGGCGAAGTAATCAGTGGCCTGGTACCGGGGATCGAGAGCAGCATTTTCGTGGTGATTACCGCCATCGGCGTGGCTTCCGGCTACAGCCTGCTAGGTGCGACCTGGTTGGTAAAAAAAACCAGTGGTCAGTTGCAAGGCAGTGCCCGTCGTAGTGCGGCGCTGGCGGTTTGTACCACGGTATTTGCTGCCATCCTGGTGTCACTGGGTACGCTGTACTTTAGCCCGGTCGGCCTGAGTCAGTGGCAGGATAGCGGGGTACTGCATGTGCTCATTGTGCTGGGTATGCTTTCGGCCCTCACCTTTGTCTATGTGCTGTATGCACTGTATACCGGTGGTGAACACAGCCCCTTCGCCGCGGCTTGTCTGCTGTTCACACTGTCCTTTGCTGGGTTGGCTATCAGTCTGTTTCCATGGTTGGTGCCTGGCAAGCTGAGTATCGCCGCGGCAGCTTCCAATAGCTCCACGCTTACCTTCATGTTGCTGGGGATTGGTACCGTGCTGCCAATCATGCTGGGCTACAACTTTTATCAATACCATCTGTTCCGCGGCAAAGTGGTACTGGTCAAGCACTAATCAGCACGACACCAACGCATGACCACACCAACAGGTTTGGTGTGGTCGCTGTGCCGGGGAGGCCAGATGACGCAAGACAATTACGACAGAGCAAGCGGAGGCGAGATCGACCCGGTATTGCTGACCGTGTTGGACCAGTTATGGCGGGCAACCAGCAAGGACAGTGCGCGGCCCTGGTCGCTGGCCAGGCTGGCCAAGCAAAGCGGACTGCCTATGAGCACCTTGCGTCGCTGCCTGCATCATTTACAGGATTGCGGCTTGGTAGGGCTGCTGCTGCAGGACACTGGCAGCAGTACTGTCAGCCTGACTGAGTCGGGGTTGGCAATCTGTCGGGAAATTTTTGTCGGCACGATGGGCTGACTGTATTTGTGCAAATTCAGGTGAACTGTAACGCTTGGGCGGACAGCAGGTCGCTATATTGCTCAGCATGCAGTTGGGTTGACACCATTATCGAGTGGGAGTCGTGCTCACTGACCTATGGCCTGGGGAGTGGAAGAGATGACCGGACAATCAGCACATATGAAGCAAGCTTTGCCGACATTTGACCGTCTGCAGCGGCCATTGAAAGACCTACGCCTTTCTGTCATTGATAAGTGCAATTTCCGTTGCCCGTATTGCATGCCCAAGGAAGTATTTGGCAAGGATTATCCTTTCTTGCAGCACGCCCAGCTAATGTCGTTTGATGAAATGCAGAAAATGGCCAGGGCATTTGTCGGATTGGGGGTAGATAAAATCCGCATTACTGGCGGCGAACCTTTGCTGCGCAAGAACATTGAACACTTGATTGAATCTCTCGCACGGCTCAGCACGCCGGATGGACGCAATGTTTCGGTTTCCATGACGACCAACGGTGTTTTGTTGGCGGCGCGAGCTCAGGGTTTGAAAGATGCTGGTCTTGAGCGTGTGACTGTTAGCCTGGATAGCCTGGACGACCGTATTTTCCGGCAAATGAACGATGTGGGCATCGGTGTCAAAGGCGTACTGGATGGCATTGCAAGCGCATGCCAGGTGGGGCTGGCACCGGTCAAGGTGAATACTGTGGTGCAAAAGGGGCTGAATGATGGCCAGATTCTGCCGATTGCCGAGTACTTCCGCCATAGCGGGGTTACTGTGCGTTTCATCGAATACATGGATGTTGGCGGTGCAACCCACTGGCGAAGCGACAGTGTCTTGCCTTCCGAGCAGGTGAGGGCGTTGATCGAACAGCAGCATGTCTTGTTGGCCGAGCCGGTGCTACGCGCCAGCGATACCGCTCGAACTTACCGTTATGCTGATGGTGGCGGCGAGGTTGGTTTCATTTCCAGCGTGTCCGAACCGTTTTGTGGTGATTGCAGCCGGGCTCGCATCTCCGCAGATGGCCGCCTGTTTACTTGTCTGTTTGCCAGCCGGTCGCTGGATTTGCGACCGATGCTGGCTGAGCATGTTTCACCAGAGGCGTTGATGACCAGTATTGCCGATGCCTGGGAGCGTCGTGACGATCAATATTCCGAATGGCGCGGCGAGCAGTATCGAGAACATGGTCGTAAGAAATACCCGACAGTGCGTATGTCTCTGGTGGGGGGGTAGGAAGGATGAGCAAACAGACAATGCCACCATTGCTCGATCCAGATCTGTTGCAAGGCAGCCGCAGCCTGACCGTCAGTCGCTATCGGGATGGTCAGTATGTGCAGAAACAGGACCTGGTTGCAGAAGAGTGCCCAGTCGCATTGGTGTTCAACGGCATCTCCCATGCGGTGATGATGGCCACCCCGCTGGACCTTGAATATTTTGCCATTGGCTTTGCCTTGTCAGAAGGTATTGTGAGTCGTCGTGAAGACATTTACGACGTGGAAGTGTTGCCAGGCTGCGAGGGGATAACGGTACAACTGGAAATCGCCCAGTCAGCCTTTCAGGCAATGAAGTCCAAGCGGCGAGCGCTGACAGGCAGAACAGGCTGTGGCGTATGCGGTATCGAAAGCCTGACGATGCTGGACTTAAATCCTCCTCTGATTTCCATGCACGAACAACCCTTTATGCTGTCACCCAAGGCGATTGCCGTGGCCAGTGAGCAACTAAGACAGGGACAGCAGTTGATGGCACAAACAGGCGGAGTGCATGCAGCGGCCTGGTGTGATTTGACAGGCAATGTATTGCAGCTGCATGAAGATGTGGGACGACATAATGCCTTGGACAAATTACTCGGCTTTATTGCGGACCGGCGGTTGGATGTGCGGTCAGGCTTTGTGTACATGTCCAGTCGTGCCAGTTACGAACTGGTGCGTAAGGCCGCACGCCTGCAACTGCCTTTGCTGGCCACTATTTCCGCGCCCAGTGCGCTAGCGGTACGCATGGCTGAAACGTCTGGCATGTATTTGCTGAGTTTCTGTCGCAGTCATGGTTTTGTATCTTATGGTCGGGAATTTATCGTGAGTACTTGAAACTTCACTGAATTGAAATGCGGAATATTAAGTGGCACGCCTATGGCGTGCCATTTTTATGTGAGCAGGGCAAGGTCAGTGACTTGGCCAGGATTTATACCCTTGCAGGTTTTTAAAAATAACTGTTATCGCCAAAATAGTGATAACTGTATTTCTTTTATGCTCACGGACTGGCTAACATAACACAACATTTGTTGAAATGAAGGAGTGCTTCGACCCGTTGATCAAAGCGTATCACCATCCTCACATGTGGCTTTTTCAGGTGTCCCCCCAACTATTCACCTACGGCGGAGAAATCCGCCTTTTTTTGCGATGCCCATGCTTACGTGATGACAGGCTTTACTAGCAAATTGGGTGGCGTAATGAATGGCGAAAAGGTACTGTTGATGTCGAATTGTGAAAATGTGGCTGCCTACAGTTTTCTCTGCTTTGTTTTGTGGATTTATTTGTTAGTAGAGTCATTGGCGCTAGGTAGAGAAATGCAAGATATCCGAAAGGTGTATGCAGGGTATTCGTTGACGAAGCCTCATCGCTTTCGCATGGTTAGTGATATGTTAATTCTTTTGTGCATGGCATATTCATCAATGATTTTTCCTCATTTGGCAGTTAAGTTTCATATTGCCATATTGTTAGTGATGTTCTTGGTATTGCTTGCACTGCAGTTGGAGTTTTTTTCTAGGCAGTATGGTTTTATATTGAAGTTACTTTCCTTCTTTTCTCGCTTAATCCTAAAACCACTGATTTATGGTGGCATTGTAGGTTTTTTGATCGCAGCTTTTGGAAAGAGTCATTATGCTTTCGGTATGGTTGTGCTCTGTGCCATCACGGCCGTACTTAGTTATCTATTGCTGGCGTGGACTAGTTGGAAAAGCCTGCAAGTCACCAGCTTAGAAGATATGGAAGCATTTTACGTACTGCTTTTGGTGTTGTGCGTTATTTGCTATCTATCAGTATTTTTATTGACTTTTCTTGATAATTCGATTCGTCTGGTTCCTCATTTGAATGGGCAGATGTTTCATGGATTGACCTTTACCATTTTTTTGTTGTTTTTCATGTCATTTGCTTTTGCGTGTGACATGGTATTTTATCTGGGTCGCTATGCCATTCATAAATTACTGCTGCTATGCAGTGTTGGTATGGTGTTTCTTTTCATCGTGCTATACCCGGCAATCATCGCATTTGAATATGCCTGAGCTATATCATGGACCCTATTGATTCGAAAGTTTGAGATGATCGTTCGAGCCGAAAAAAACTGGTTGAAGTTGTTGTTTGTTTGGGAAGGGTCCGTCATCAAACGCATCATTCCCCAGTTATTATTCATGGCGTGTGTCAGTGCGATCGCCTTGCTGACCGATGGTCATGTTTTTGGTGACAAGATCCCTCTTAATACTGTGCCATTCACTCTGGTTGGTGTGGCACTGACTATTTTCATGGCATTTCGCAATAACGCTAGTTATGACCGTTATTGGGAAGCCCGCAAACTATGGGGGCATTTACTGATTGCCATTCGTGGTCTGGCATCAATCGTCATTGCCATCAAGCGTGCACATCCGGCTCTGACACCTCGCTGTGATAGCATCGTGCATGCCTTACGTTTGCTGCCTTCTTTACTCAAGTCGCAACTGCGGGGCGATCCGCTGGGTGAGGTGTGCTATGCCGACACTGTCTACAAACCCACGGTACTGTGTCATCAGCTTCGAACCGATTTGTATGCACTCAATGCCGAGGGCTTGCTAAGCGATATGCAGTTGCTGTCTTGTGATGAACAGATAAACGAAATTTTCAATGTTATCGGTGGCTGCGAGAGAATAAAATCTACCCCCATCCCATTTGTCTATTCTGTTTTATTGCATCGTACGGTTTATATTTATTGCCTGTTTCTACCATTTGGCTTGGTTGATATTATCAGCTACGCCACGCCATTCATTACTGTTTTCCTGTCGTACACCTTGTTTGCACTCGAGTCGATTGCTAGCGAATTGGCCGATCCGTTTGCCCGCTCACCCAACGGCCTCCCGCTAGATGCCATCACCCGCACCATCGAGCGCACAGTTCTGGAGTTGAATGGTGAAGCCATTCCTAATGATTGGCCTGTTGGAAACGATTTTATTCTGACCTGATGTATTTTTTTGGAGTTTCCTGCGATGCCTGATATTAATCGGCTGACCCCCAAAGAGAAATCGGTCATGTTATTGATGGCCGAGTCTTTGTCCAACAAAGAAATAGCACGCCTGCTGGCTATTGAAGCTTCCACGGTAAAAAGTTATGTTTCTTCTATCTTGAGCAAACTTGGACTCCAAAGCCGCCTGCAAGTTAGCTTGTTTGCAGTTACTAGCGGCCTTGTCCGTTTGGATGCCGAATTTTATGAGCAGGTGCTTGGTAGCACAGTACTGGCGACTCCTCCTGCTGAGTTGACGCCACGGCAGGTGGATATCGTGCGGATGGCCGCCTTGGGCCTGTGTTTGAAGGATATGGCCAGGCGCTTACATATCAGTTTGTATACGGTGAAGGCTCATTTGCAAAACGTGCTACGGCGGCTACATGTTACCGATAGATATGCCATCATCATTTCCGCCATACGTTATGGCTTGATCAGCTTGGATGAGGTGAGGTGGGGTATTCATTAGCACGGCCTTATTTTTTTATGAATTGCTATACAAATAATCACCCCTCAGTTTGCTGAACTCAGGCCAAAATTTTTCATATCTTCACGCTGTAGATTTATAGGCTTACGTCGTTTGAATATATCAACTACAATACCAGAATCACTTCTACACAAAGGCCATTGTTCCAATGTGTAGATGTACAAAAAGTGCCAAGAGAATAAGGGGATTTTTTGATGAAATTCGGAATCCCCCCCTCTCCGCCAGATATCTACATTAAAGCCCTGATTATTCAGGGCTTTTTTGTTGCCTGTAATTTTCAGTATGCCATCCAGTATGCCATTGAGTGCTTGTTGTCCTGCTACGATTTTGGACAATCTTGGACACTGTGTAAGCGGTTCCTTCCGTTGCACCGGAGCAACGGGTCATCAGCACTGATGCTGGTACGATCATGTTAGCCGGCACTTCTGCTGGTGTCTTGGCTAAAAATCAGACCAAGGTCATAAAGCAAGAGCCACTGCCCGAGAGTGTAGTGGCTCTTGCTTTATGTGGTTTCCTAGTAAGGACCGAATTTCGGCCAGAGCGGCCTGCCACCCCACCTACCCAGCGAGTCCGCTCAAGACCACGTACCGGTCGTTTCTCAGTCACCGGCATCGAATGGCAGCTTCCTGCAAAGGGGAACACGAACTCCCGACCCGAAGCGGCCAGTCGAAGTCGCCGAGAACGGACACTGAGACATCGGCCCTGGCACATGCGAGAGGGTGAAACGGATGATTCCCTACTGCTCTAGGTTGAGAAAAAAATCTGGTGGTGTATCGTCCGACTTAAGGCTCAGAGCATCCATAACTGATCCGATCACATCCATGTACGGCCCAGGATTAAATGGCCTGATCGAACATTCCTCGGAGCTAAGAGTGTTCATTAAGCCCGTGACGAAGGCCGCATATTCAGCGAATGGTGGCATGTTCGGAACGCACCGCATCCCGTGCCATTTCCCGCCCGCATACCACCAATAACCTTTGCCCAAAACGCAAAGGACGGTACATGGTGGGAAGTTGTCCTCGGTGTGCTTGAGATACCGCTCCAGCTCGTCTCCACCAATGTCAGAAGAAAAAGCAAGGAGTACAGAGGCGGGCATGGGCCCGCAGATTACCGTTCCATTCGAGTCAGTTTTCGGATAAGACTTCAACTTGGCGAGCGCGCGGAATTTAGCGTTCGCATCTTTGATCTCGGTCGCTGAAAGCGTCGATTTCACCTCAAACGCGTATCTCACGCACTCAACCGGGAAAAGGCCAAGTTGGCTGCTGAGCAAAACTGGTGAGACCGTTTTTTTGTGAAAAACGACAATATCTGTCTGATCCGAGGTGTTTCCGAGCGAGTCTATGATCTTCCCTGTCCCACATCGAAAGCTTTGAGTTAGAAACGGCTCTACGCATTTCTTTGCAGCCAGTTCACGTATCTCCCCTGCCAGTCCGTGATGGTCTGCATGCCTGGCCAGTTTGTCTGCCTCTGCCTTTGCAGCAGCGATTAGACCGGTGACGAAATCGAAATGTGGTTTGGTCATCGTGTAGTGTGAGTATATTTCTGATATTCAAAAATATCGGCCAATTGCTAACATCCGGAAGGCGTCCGCACGATTGAGAGGGTGGGCGTCAATATTCGAGAATCACTGGTTTTCCTCTTGCCATTCCGTCCTCCACTAAGCGAATTCAAAGATCCATCTGGGATATTTTACTCCGAATCGTTCGTCATGGCTTTATTGCACAAACCGGGTACACAGGTTGCTAGGCAATAGGTTTGTGATTGCACGAACTTGAAGATGCAGAAGCCTGCAGCGAAGCGATATCGAACGAGGAACTGGAAAGCGCATAACGCTAGGGCGAAATCCCAAGGTTCTATGAGTGTTAAGTGGCAGCAAATTGGCGCATTGTCGCCTGATCCTGACTAGAGGCCCAATGTCGGCTTTGGCCGGATTGTGTTGAAAAACACGTCAAGAGCAACGGCTTCCCTTGGCTGACTAGGCCCTTTTCTTGATTTTCAGCCCCAAAATGGTCGAGTCAGCCCGCTTTTCTGTGCTATTTCACCGTATTTCACTTCCTACAGGCACAACTTGCCCGCCGAATGGGGAAGTTGGACTGCTCAACTTGGCCAGTCGGCGCAAGTTCTGAGCAGTCGCCGCCAAGGTAAATTCATCTTGCGCACCCGACAGCCCTCGAAGGCGAAGGCGGTCAAGCTTTAGAATCCGTTTTAGATGGGCGAACAGCATTTCCACTTTCTTACGCTCGCACCGGGATCGCTCATAAGCCTCGGTTTCTCGGATTCGCCTGGCAACATCACGGGCATTCTCGTAGAGGCTGCGGGCGATCTTCCGGAAGGTGGTATCGGGCAGCACTGCTGTTTCATCGTGCAGGCCTTACAGTCCGACTGGCTGGCTCGGTAAATGACGGTGTCGGCCTGTGTAACGTGGCTGCGCGGGTTTCTGAATGGACGCCAGTTGCTCCGCAATGATTTGCCTGCCGGGCAGCGATATTCGTTTGCGTCAGCATCCCATGTGAAGTCGCTGCTTGAGAAAGTGTTATCCTTGCGTGCGCTCTTAATCCCAAACCGGCATATGCGGTTCGATTCCTTTCTTCTCGACCATCCAGCCCAACATCGGGGCTGTGCCATATGCGGTATCCCCAATCAGCCGCTGCGGATGCAGCGCAAAGCGTGCCTCAATACGATCGACCATTGTCTTGGTCGATTCAACTTCAGCTACACGATTGGCCGGTGTGGCTTCGACATCCAGGATGACGCCATGCGCAGTGTCAATCAGGTAATTGGTCGAATAGGCACAGAAGGCGATCCCGCCAGTAGCGGCTGTCCAACGAGACTGGGGATCAGTCAATGAGGTCTTGCGTGTGACGGGCTGCGCAGCCGTCTCGGCGTCGAGGGCGGCCAGATACTCCCGGACCGCACGTTTGTTGTGTATGGCGCTCTGCCAATCCACTTGCTCGCCAGGAGAAACGCTCAGGTCATGGCTTGCTTCGGCAGCAATCAGACTGGCATCTACCGCAAACCCTTCTCCTTTGATCAGCCCCGCAGTCATGCAACGAAGTACGACTTGGTCAAAGAGCCAACGGAAGGTTCCGCTCTCCCTGAACCGTCCATGCCGATTCTTGGAGAATGTTGAGTGGTTTGGTACGGCGTCTTCCAGACCCAAGTGGCAGAACCAGCGGTAAGCCAGATTCAGATGCACCTCTTCACATAGCCGGCGTTCCGAACGGATGCCATAGCAGTAGCCCACGATCAGCATTCGAATCATCAGTTCGGGATCAATGGAGGGACGGCCAGTATGGCTGTAGTGGTCCGCCAGATGGCAACGCAGTTCGTGCAGATCGAGGCACCGGTCGATGCCGCGCAAGAGGTGATTGGGTGGGATGTGATCTTCGATGTTGAAGGCGTAGAACAACCGCTCCTGGCCACCTGTTTGTTGCCCCATCATATCGACACCTCGGCATGGCGATGCACTGGGCATAGTTTACGTCACGCCGAAGGTGCCAGGAGTTTTTCAACACAATCCGGCCGAAGCTGCCGTTCAGGTGACGGTGAGTAACGACCGGTTTGCACAGAATTTCGGAAAGACTCGTCTGATGACCGGAATATCTGGAATGGAGGATGTAGTCTGCTCCGTTTAATCCGCCATGGCCTGGAGCCAGCTTTTGAGTTGCTGAACGGCAGGGCGGAGTTCGGTCTTGTGCGGATGCACCAGATAGTAGGCCTGGGGCAAAGACAGGGCACAGGAAAACGGCTCTACTAGCAAACCCTGCTGGCAGTCCTGCAGTACCAGGAGCGGACTGCTCAGCATGACGCCACGGCCATGCTTGGCTGCCTCTATCGCCAGCAAGGTCTGATTGAAATACAGACCAGGCAAGCCGGCAATGTCTGCCTCTTCCATGTGGGCGAATCGTTGCAGCCATGCCGTCCAGTGCGGGTGCAAGGTCGAATGCAGCAAGGTGGTGCGCACCAGATCCGCTGCTTGGCACAGCTTGAGTTCTTCTGCATAAGACGGAGCGCAATAAAGACGTGCTTCGTCATGAAACAGCAAACTGGCATCCAGCGCCATGTCATGGCC
>Ga0187844_10000733_pt1 | contig 25571 bp, 17 predicted proteins | sample SpaLakP09_SKY_50_FD_134517 | JGI IMG/M metagenome (GOLD analysis project Ga0187844, IMG submission 134517) | Oligotrophic lake water microbial communities from Sparkling Lake, Wisconsin, USA - SP09_SKY_50 | ecosystem: Environmental > Aquatic > Freshwater > Lake | place: USA: Sparkling Lake... | reverse complement strand
GGGTAGGTCGGTCTTGTTCAGCGCGATGGCCATGCGGATGCCTGCCGACTCGGCAGCGATCAGCGAGCGCGTCAGCTGCGACTCGCTGAACACCGGCTCGACCGCGACGAGCACCAGGAGCTGGTCGAGATTGGCGGCGAAGCTCTTGGTCTTCCACTCGTCCTGGCGGAACAGCAGGTTGCGCCGCGGTTCAACGGCCTCGATGACGCCTTCGTCACCGGAGTCGGCAAAGCGCACCTGGTCGCCGACGACCGCCTCGCTCTTCTTGCCGCGCGGGTGGCAGACGAAGCGCTTGCCCTCCGAGTCCTCGACGATGTAGTGGCGGCCATGGCCGCGCACGACAAGTCCCAGGTCCAGCGCCTGGAATTTGCTCATGCAGCGGTCGCTTCCGGCAGGGCGCTCACTTGTGCTGCGCAGATCGCATCGTTCAGCGTCAGCCCGCCGCGCGCATGCGTGGTCCAGCTGACGGTGCAGGCGTCGTAGCTGATGAGCATCTCGGGGTGATGGTCCTGCGCATGCGCGACCTCGGCGACAGCGTCGACGAAGGCCATGACCTGGTAAAAGTTGGCGAAGCCGAAGCGCCGGCCGATCAGCTTGGCCTCGGGGTCGAGCAGCCAGCCGGGCAGGGCAGCCAGCACGCGGGTGCGCGTATCGGCGTCCAGCAGCGTGGCCTTGGGGTCACATTGGGCAAGCAGCAGATCTGTCATGAGGCGAGGGCTGCAAGACGTTCGGCAGCGGGTGGGTGTGAGTAGTAGAAGCGGGCGTAGACCGGGTCCGGTGTCAGTGTGCCGGCGTTGTCCTCGTGCAGCTTGAGCAGCGCCGAGGACAGGTCGGCACCGCTGGCTTGCGCGCGGGCGTAGGCATCGGCCTGGAACTCGTCGCGGCGCGAGAAGTGGCTGGCCAGCGGCGTGACGAAGAAGCCGAATACGGGGCCGGCGAGCATGAACAGCAGCAGCGCCAGCGCATCGTTGGGGGCGCTCATCGAAGGTTGAACGCCCAGGCCCAGGTAGAAGGCTGGCTGTTGCGCCAGCCAGCCCAACAGCGCAAAGCCGGCCAGGCTCATCGCAAAGGCAAGGACGATGCGTTTGGTGATGTGCTTGTGCTTGAAGTGGCCCAGCTCGTGCGCCAGCACGGCCTCCATTTCTCCGCCGTTGAGCTTGGCGAGCAGCGTGTCGTAGAAGACAACCCGCTTGGATGGACCGAAGCCGCTGAACTCTGCATTGCCGTGTGCAGACCGCAGGCTGGCGTTCATGACGAAGAGGCCTTTGGATGAGAAGCCGCAGCGGTTCATTAGACTTTCGATACGGCCGGTCAGCTCCGTGTCGGTCAGCGGCTCGAACTTGTTGAAGATAGGCGCAATGACATGGGGGTAGATGACCATGACGAACAGCTGGTAGCCCATCAGTGCGACCCAGGCCCATAGCCACCAGAGTGGTCCCATCGCGCCCATCAGCCAGATGATCAACCCGATGATGGGCATGCCCAGCGCCAGGGCCAGCCCGAGCCCTTTGAGCATGTCTGTGAAGTACAGACGCAGAGTCATTCGATTGAAGCCGAAGGATTCCTCGATTCTGAACGTGGACCACAGCTCCCACGGCAGGTCCAGCAGTGAGCCGATCAGCGCGAACGCGGTGACCAGGCCGAGCTGGTAGCCCAGGGCCTGCCAGCCTTCCGGCAGTGCCTGGCTGGCCTGCAGCACCCAGCCGTTCAGCGCGTTCAGCCCGCCCAGCAGCGTCCAGCCCAGCAGCACGGCGGCGTTGAAGGCCAGGGCCAGCAGGCCGAAGCGGGCGCGGGCGATCGTGTAGTCGGCCGCCTTCTGATGTGCCGACAGCGTCACGCTGCCGGCAAAGGCCGCCGGCACCTGGCCGCGATGCGCGGCGACGTGGCGGATCTGGCGTGAGGACAGCCAGAACTTGACGGGCAGCGAAGCGGCGAGTGCAACCGCAAAGGCGAGGGACAACAGCGTAGGAGACATGGCCCCGAGTGTAGGGAACGCTGAACAAGCCCCTCGCGCGCAGCGCATCCCTGCTTTGGGCGGCCTGCTGCGTTGCAAATCCTCGTCGGGTGTTCAACCCGACTCCGGTTTGCGCCTTGCAGGCCATCCCAAACCAGGGCGCGCTGCATCGCGAGGACTCATTCAACGTTCCCGTTGGCTGCGACAATTTCCTGCTGTTCAAGTGAGCCCACCATGTCCGACACCCTTGCCCTCAGCGAAAACAACCTGATCTGGATCGACCTCGAGATGACGGGGCTGTATCCCGACACCGACCGCATCATCGAGATCGCCGTCGTCGTTACCGATGCCAACCTCGAAGAGCGCGTCCAGGGCCCCGTGTTCGCCGTGCACCAGAGCGACGAAACGCTGGACAAGATGGACGCCTGGAACAAGGGCACCCACGGCCGCAGCGGCCTGATCGACCGCGTGAAGGCGTCGACCGTCTCCGAAGCCGACGCTGCGGCCCAGACCATTGCCTTCCTGAGGCAATACGTGCCCAAGGGCAAGAGCCCGATGTGCGGCAACAGCATCTGCCAGGACCGCCGCTTCCTCGCCAACTACATGCCGGAGCTGGAGAGCTTCTTCCACTACCGCAACCTCGACGTGTCCACGCTGAAGGAGCTGGCCAAGCGCTGGAAGCCATCGGCACTGGAAGGCTTCAAGAAGGCGCAGGCGCACACGGCGCTGGCCGACATCCAGGAGTCCATCGAGGAGCTGGTGCATTACCGCACGCACTTCCTGAACCTGGCATGAGATCGAGCCGCCTGGCTTCAGGCGCCGCAGTGCTGTTGCTCGGTGGCTGTGCACTCCTCAACCATCACATCACGACCACGGTGTCGCCGGTGGTGGGTTCGGATGCGCCGCAACTTCGCCTGGACTGCAGCGCCAGCTCGACAGGTCGTTGCTATTTCCGCTACCGGGATGCGGCGACGGGTGCCCTCACGGAGTACGTTGTGGAGGCGGGGCGGAACGTCTTGGTCCCCGACATTCCAGGCCCGGCCAAGCTGTGCATCTGGACGTCGCCAGTGAGCGGCTCGTGTTTCCTGCGTGAGCATGACGTCCGTCCGCGGGGCTTGCTCACGATGACTTTCTAGTCGCTGGTGCTGCACGCCGCTTTCGACTTCCCCCGCCACCCGCTGGCCCGTGAGGACGGAGAGCGGCTGCGCGGCTGCTGGACGGTACCGCCCGTGCGGTGGCTGCGGGCAGCGCAGTTGGATGAAGTCCGCGCTGTCATCGCCGCGGCCGAAGCCGCTGCGCGAGCCGGTGCCTGGGTGCTGGGTGGCCTGCGCTACGAGGCCGCTGCGGCCTTCGACAAGGTGCTGGCGAGCCACGTCACCACCGCGCCGCTGGCCGAGTTCGCCGTCTACGACGCCGCGCCGGAAACTTGGCCGGAGGTCGCGGTGGCCCATACCGGCTTGCTCGACTGGCGCGATGCCGAGCCCGACGCGACCGCCGCCATCGAGCGCATCCGTGACTACATCCGCGCCGGCGACTGCTACCAGGTCAATCTGACGACGCGGCTGCGCGCTGCGGCTGGCGCGCTGGACCCAGAACAGTTGTTCCTTGCGCTGCACGCCAGCCAGCCGGGCGGCTTCAGCCTGTTCTTGCGTGACGCCGGTGCGGCCAGCGTGTCGCCGGAGCTGTTCTTCGACTGGCGCCCCGTCCCCGGCGCCAAAGCGAGCTGGCTACTTGCGGCCCAACCCATGAAAGGCACCGCGCCGCGCGGGCGCGACCGGGTTGACGACGAAGCAGCGCAACAGCACCTGCGCACCAGCGAGAAGGAGCGGGCCGAGAACCTGATGATCGTGGACCTGCTGCGCAACGACCTGAGCCGCGTCGCGCAACTGGGCACCGTGCGCGTGCCGCGCCTGTTCGAACTGCATGCGCTGCCGACTGTCTGGCAGATGACGTCCACCGTCACCGCCGTCAGCCGCCCCGGGCTGACGCTGGCGGATGCCTTCGCGGCGCTGTTTCCGTGTGGCTCCGTGACCGGCGCCCCCAAGGTCCGGGCGATGCAGGTCATCCGTGAGCTGGAGCCGTCTGCCAGAGGCTGGTACTGCGGCGCGCTGGGGCTGATCCAGCCGGGCGGCGTGGCGACCTTCAACGTGCCCATACGCACCGTGGAGTTCGGTACGGGCCAGCTCACCTGCGGCATCGGCAGCGCCATCACGCTGGACAGCGAGCCCGCCGCCGAGATTGCCGAGTGGCGGGCCAAGTCGCGCTTTCTGGCCCGCGCCGAGGCGCCTGTCCAGGCGCTGGAGACGCTGCGGCTGCAGGACGGCGTGGCCCAGCGCGGCGACGCCCACCTGGCCCGCATGCAGCGCACGGCACGGCACTTCGGCCTGCGCTTTTCGCTGTCCGAAGCCCGTGCCCACCTGAAGGCCGTGGCCGAGTCTCAACCACAAGGCACCTGGCGCCTGCGCCTGACCTGCGACGCCGAGGGGCGCTTTGCGCACACGCTGGCCGTCTTCACCCCGACGGCAGAACCGCTGAAGCTGGCGCTGGCCGACGGCCCCACGCCGACGCTCGGGCCGCGCGCCGAGTTCCTTGCCCACAAGACGACCCGCCGCGAGGTCTACGCCTTTGCCAAGCCAGCCGACGCCTTCGACGTGATCCTGTGGAACGAGGCGGGCGAGCTGACCGAATGCAGCTTCGGCAACCTTGCGCTGCAGCTCGACGGCCAATGGCTGACGCCGCCGCTGTCGAGTGGTCTGCTGCCCGGCGTGCTGCGCGCCGAGCTGCTCGCGCAGGGCCGCATCAAGGAAGCGCGCCTGACCCGCGCCGACCTCGCCCGTGCCGACGGCCTGGCCTTCTTCAACAGCCTGCGTGGCTGGCTGATGGCGCAGCTGGACGTCTCGCCACGGTGAACCTGCGGGTGATCGTCGGTCCATGACGGGCGGGGTTTCAGGCTTTGCTTTTTCTGCCGCCGTCGTCGACGATGCGCCGCCTCTGGAGACTGCATGCTTGAAGACACGACACTCTGCCCCCTCTGTGACGAGCCTGGTGCGCTGGCTGGCACACGCGATGTGGTTCGCGTCGCGTCCAACGTCCGCAAGTTCCGCGACGAGCCATTCACCGTCTGGCGCTGCGAGCACTGCCGCTCGCTGCATGCGAAAGAAGGTGTCGAGCTCGCGCCCTATTACGCCGGCTACCCGCTGCAGAACCAGCGGCTCGATTTCTTCACCCGCGTCAGCTTTCGCAACCGGTTGAAGATCCTGGAGCGCGGCGGGCTCAGGCGCGGCCAGCGCGTGCTCGACTATGGCTGTGGCGCCGGCATGTTCGTGCGCTACTTGCGCGACGCCGGCTACGACATCATTGGCTACGACCCGTACTCGCCCGAGTTCGCCGACCGTGCACGACTGGCGACGCGCTTCGATGCGCTGATCTCGCAGGACGTGCTGGAGCATGCCGAGGTGCCATCCGAGATGCTGCAGGAATGGGCCGGCCTGCTGAACGACGGCGGCCTGTTGTTTGTCGGCACACCGAACGCCGATGAGATCGACCTTCAGCAACCCGAGCTGTATTCATTCGAGATCCACCAGCCCTACCACCGGCACCTGCTGTCCGAGCAGGCCCTGGTTGACGCTGCTGCCAAGGTCGGATTCACGCCCGTCGTGGTCGACAAGCGCTTCTATATCGACACCTGGGTGCCGTTCAACAACCTGGCCTTCGCACGCGCCTACGTGGCCCGGCTCGGCGGCGACCTGGACGCCGCCTTCGAGCCGCCGCATGTGGCCACCGTGTTGCGCACGCCCAAGCTCTGGTTCCTCGGCTACTTCGGTCGCTTCTTGCGGTCGCGCGGCAACCTCTTGTACACGATGCGCAAGCAGGCTTTAACGGCCGAGCTGGCGTAGCGCCCGCATCAACGCCATCGCTTCGGCATCCGGCCTGGCCGGCAGCTTGGTGTAGACCGCGCTGTCCGCCGTGCGGGCCAGGAAGCCCTGCGTGACGAGGTCGCGCCGCAGCGTGCAGTGATCGCCGAAGCTGTGCCAGGCGTTCAGGATTTCGTTGACCTCGCGCTCGCGGTAGGGGCGCTTGGCGTCGAAGCGCATCCATAGGCCCCACAGCGCCAGCAACTGCAGCGAGCGTTTGGCGGGAAGGCGCTGCAGACGACCCTCGGCGTCGAACTGGTGCAGGGTGCGGCGCGCCAGGTCTGTCAGCCCGGCGTCGACCGGCGCTACGGCCGGGGCCGGGGTGGGCGGTCGTGCCTTGAGCGTCTGCAGGTTGCGATGCCCGGCTGCGCGGGCCAGCATGTTCAGCAGCGTCTGGTGGCCGGGCGGCTCGGGCGACTCATGCTTGAGCAACTGCGCGCGCAGCGACTTGGCAAAGGTGGACAGGTCGTCCACGACGAGGGGAAGGGATTCACGGGGCACGGTGGCACTCCATGCGCACGCCAACGGTGAAGAGGCTGGGCTTGCCGGCTTGCAGCCAGGGCGCACGCTTGGGTGAACGTGAACGAAGGCGGTTGCGTGGCAGGTTCAGCTCACGGCAAAAGCCGTGCGGCAAGGCCTGGGTGTTCTGCCGACCCGGGAGCACCAGTGTGCCAGACCGTGAGCTTTGTCCTGCAGCGATTTGGTGAAAACCCTGATTTCATGCTACAGTCATGGCTTCGCTCGGTTCACACCGAGCTTCGTACGTCTCCTCTGACCTCGTTCGGCCCGTAGTTCTTACGGCTTCTCGAACACCCCTCGTGGATCGGTCGGCGGCGATGAAGCCGTCGCTTTGACTGTTCCCCCGTGCCGCACCCGACTGCAACTGCAGCCCGAGCCGCCCGACACGAGCTTTCTCCCAGCGACTTTGACTGCTGAACGGCACCAACCGTTCAGCGCCCGCGTGCCGCCCTCACAGAATTTCGGGCGGCATGGATGGGCTTTTGACTGAAAGATTGACATGAGTTTCGATACCCTGGGCCTGAACGAAGTTGTGCTGAAGGCCGTGAAAGATTCCGGCTACGAGAACGCCACCGACGTGCAGACGCTCGCCATCCCCGCTGCCATCGCCAACAAGGACCTGATGGTCTCGGCGCGCACCGGCTCGGGCAAGACTGCCGCCTTCATCCTGCCGGCGCTGGAGAAGATCCTGGCCGCGCGTGCCGACGACAGCAAGAAGCGCGAAAAGGGCAAGGTCTACGGCCCCAAGATCCTGGTCCTGGCTCCCACCCGTGAGCTGGCCATGCAGGTTGCCAAGGCTGCTCAGACCTACGGCCGCTTCATCCCGGGCCTGAGGGTTGCCACCGTGCTGGGCGGCATGCCCTACCCGCTGCAGATCCGCCAGCTGATGGGCCCCCTGGACATCCTGATCGCGACTCCCGGCCGCCTGATCGACCACATCAACTCCGGCAAGTGCGTGCTCGGCAATGTCGAGATGCTGGTGCTGGACGAAGCTGACCGCATGCTGGACATGGGCTTCATCGACGACATCACGATGATCGCCGGCAACACCCCGGCCGAGCGCCAGACGGTGATGTTCAGCGCCACGTTCGCCGGCCACGTTGGTCGCCTCGCGCAGAACCTGCTGAAGGATCCGCAGCGCATCGAGGTCGCCAACCACACCGACACGCACGAGAACATCGAGCAGCGCCTGCACTGGGCCGACAACCCCCATCACAAGGACCAGCTGCTGGAGTCCATCCTGGCGCTGCCGGAGATGGAGCAGGCGGTCGTCTTCACCAGCACCCAGCGTGACGCTGACTGGCTGGCTGAGCGCCTGGCCGAGATCGGCCACTCGGTCGCCCCGCTGCACGGCGCGATGCCGCAAGGCAAGCGCAACCGCGTGCTGCAAGCCCTGCGCAGCAAGCAGGTGCGTGTGCTGGTGGCCACCGACGTCGCCGCCCGCGGCATCGACGTGCCGACGATCAGCCATGTCATCAACTACGGCCTGCCGATGAAGGCTGAGGACTATGTCCACCGCATCGGCCGCACCGGCCGCGCCGGTCGCCAAGGCCTGGCGATCACGCTGGGCCTGCGTGACGACGTGTCCATGATCCGCCGCATCCAGCAGTTCACGACGCAGACCATCCCCGTGCAGCAGATCGCCGGCCTGGAACCCAAGACGCAAGAGCCGCGCATCTTCCCGCCGCGCCCGGCAGGCTCGTTCGACGACCGTGGCCCCCGTGGCAACTTCGGCGGCGGTGGCCGCCCTGGTTTCGGCAACAAGCCCTTCCGTCGTGACGATGCTCCGCGTGGCAACTTCAACGCGGGTGGCCGTCCGCCTTTCGGTGGCGAGCCGCGTCGCGAAGGGTTTGCGCCGCGCGACGACCGTGGCTTCCAGCCGCAGGGTGACAACCGTGGCTTTGCCCCGCGTGATGACCGTGGCTTCCAGCCGCGTGACGAGCGCAGCTTCGCGCCCCGTCAGGACGACCGTGGCTTCCAGCCCCGCGACGACCGTGGTTTCGCGCCGCGTGGCGACCGTCCCTTCACGCCGGGTGGCAAGCCCTCCTTTGGCGGCAAGCCGGGTTTCGGCGGCCCGCGCAAGGGCGGCTTCGGTCGCTGAACTGATCGACTGAAAAGCAAAAGCGGGCCTCGGCCCGCTTTTTTCATTCCAAGGTCACTTCAGGTGGGGCTCAAGCCAGCGCATCTGCGGCTTGTCCTTGCCGTCGGCGCCGGGCTCCAGCGACAGGAAGTAGTCGCCCCAGGTCGGGCCGCCCGCCCACCACAGCCAGCCGGCCCAGACGTCGGCGTTGGCCTGCAGGTGCTTGAGCGCGCCGTTCACGGCCTGCTCGCAGACGGCATTGGCGCCGCCACCCAGTTCGCCCAGGATGGCGCGCTTCTTGTTCGCCTTCAGCCAGGCGGTGAAGCGCTGCAGCCGCTCGACACCGATTTCGGGGCTGACGCACTCGGTGTTGGTGCCCGAGCCGTCCTTGTCGAAGTACTGGTGCACCTCATAGAACATGTTGTCCAGCGGGTCGCGCACCTTGCCCATGACCTCGGCGTTCGGGGTGCCGTACCACTTGCTCTCGAACCAGCTCCAGGCGCCCGTGTAGCCGTTGCCGGGCAGGGTGATGAGGTTGGTCGCGCCTGTCGCCCGAATCGCGTCGATGGCGGCTTGAGCGGCTTGTCCCCACGTCTCGGTGGGCATGTTGCGCGGCTCGTTGACGAGACCGAACTGCACCTTGGCGTTGGCCTTGAACTGCAGGGCCAGCCGGCGCCAGAAGTCGGCGAATGCGGCGATGGGCACTTCGGGCTTGCCGACGTGCACCTCCTTGTAGGCAGCGTAGTTGTGCGGGTCCAGCAGCACGTAAAGGCCGCGCGCGGTGGTGCCGTCGACGAACTCGCGCAGGCGGGCCAGCTCGGTCGCGTCGAGCTCGCCGTTCAGCGTGGGCTGCAGGCGCTCCCAGCGGAAGGCGATGCGCATGACGTTCATGCCCTTGGCCTGGTAGTAGGCCGTGCTGGCCACCGTGGGGTAGACATAGTCTTTGCCGTAGACGCCGGGGAAGGGCAGCTTCTCGCCCCATTCGGCGCTGGACAGGCTGATGCCGCGCCATTCCAGCGGCGCGGCTGAGGCTGCAGCCGAGAGGGCAAGCAGTGTGGTGCAAAGCACTTTGTTCATGCGGCCTCCTTGGCCGGTGGTTGGACGCCGAGGGCGGCCAGCACGTCCTGGCAGGCACCCATGGTGTGGTAATCGGTCTTGCCAGCGGGGCTCTTCTCGTCGGTGAGCTTGCTGTTGTTGTTGCTGAGGATGCGGTACCAGGCGCCGTGCTCGTGGTCGACGAAGTGCTGCCAGGCATAGGCCCAGATCCGGTCGTACCACTGCCAGTAGGCCCCGTCGCCAGTGCGCATGGCCAGCCAGGCGGCGGCAGCGAGGCTTTCGGCCTGGACCCAGAAGTATTTGTCAGCGTCGCAGACCTCGCCCCCAGGGGCGAAGCCGTAGACAAGGCCGCCGTGGCCATGGTCCCAGCCGTGGCGCATGGCCGTGTCGAAGAAGCGGCGGGCTGCCGGCGCCAGCCATTTCGGTGCTGTGTCACCAAGGCGCCGCTCCAGCATCAGCAGCAGCTTGGCCCATTCCGTCAGATGGCCGGTCTGGAAGCCCCAGGGCCGGAAGATGTTGGTCTTGTCGTCGCGGTTGTAGTCCCAGTCGGGCATCCAGTCGGTCTTGTAGTGCTCCCAAACGAGACCGCCGGCCAGGGCCGCCTGGCGTTGGGCGATGGACGTGGCCAGGGTCAACGCGCGGTTGAGGTAGCGCGCGTCGCCGGTGGCGGCGTGGGCGGCCAGCATGGCTTCGCAGGCGTGCATGTTGGCGTTCTGGCCGCGGTAGGGGCCGACCTGCCAGTCGGGCGTCGCCTCATCGGCATACAGGCCGTGGGCGGGCTCCCAGAAGCGGCGCTCCATCAGCTCAAAGGTGGCGGCAATGCCTTCGCGCGCGCCGGGCACGCCAGCCTCGGCCGCATGCGAGTTGGCCAGCAGCACGAAGGCCAGGCCGTAGCAGTGGTTGGTGCCATCGGTGACCGTGGCGCGGCCGTCCTGCCAGTCCAGCACCCAGGCGTAGCCGCCTTGCGGTTGGGCGTGGGCCTCATTCACGAAGGCCAGCGCGTGCGCCACGTCAGCTGCTGGTCCGCCGAACCAGCGCCAGGCCAGCGCGTGGTTGAAGACGAAGCGCGTGCTACTCACCAGGTGGCGGGTGCGGCGGTCGTAGACGGTGCCGTCATCCTTGAAGAACTGGAAGCAGCCGCCCGTTTCGTCCGTGACGCGCGGCGCGTAGAAGGCCAGTGTGTGGCGCATGTGGGCCCACAGCGCCTCGGGTTTGCGTAGGTCGGGGATGGTCACTTCAGCACCTCGGTTTGCAGGAAGCGGGTCAGCTCATCGGCCATCTGGGCATGCACGTCGATGCGTGGATGGGCCCAGGCGAAGGCTTCGAAGCGATACGACCAGACCTTGGCATCGCCCTCGCCGCGCAGCGTCTGCACGGCGCCCAGCACGGCGTGCGGGATGGCGGGCTGCTCGCGCGGGGCCGACATGCCGCCCATCAGCAGCACGATGCTGGCGTCGGGGTAGCGGCCGCGCAGCTGGCGCACGAAGGCGAGGTAGCGCGGGCCGAAGTCCGCTGCGATGGGCCGGCCTTTTGACGCCGGGAAGCCATGGTCGTTCTGGCCCAGGTTGAGCAGCACAACGTCGGGTGCGCGCGCGTCGGGGCGGGCGGCGGCTGCGTCCTTGCGCGGTGCATACCGGTTCCACACGTCGGGCATCAGCAGGTCATGCCAGGTGGCCGTGATGCCGATGCCGCTGACGGCGATGCCGACGTAGTCCGCGCCCAGGCGCTCGGCCGTCACCGCGCCGTAGGCCCGCGTGCCGTCGTGGGGGTAGAGGTCTTCGTACTGGTCGTCTGCGACGTCGCCGTTGCAGGCCCCGGCGGTGATGGAGTCACCGTAGAACGCCAGCTTCAGCGGGCGTGCCGGTGGCGGGTCCAGCAGCTGCCCGCCTTCAGCCAGGCGCAGGCCGTGGAGGGCGGCCTCGGCCATCGAGCCTTCGGTGCGCTTGACGAGGCGCAGCGTGTGCGTGCCGTCGGCCAGCGGCTCGTGCAGCCGCCAGACCGCCGCGCCCTTGCCGGGCACCGCCAGCGGACGCACCTTGCCGTCGATCTCGACCGTGAAGTGGCTGGTGCCCCAGTGTGTGGACGAGAACGCCAGGCTCAGCTCGCGGCCCGTGAAGCGAGCGCGCAGCTCGCTGCCACTCCAGGCCAGCAGCTTCGATGACGGCAGCGGCCCGGGGCCGATGCGGCCGACCCAGCGCAGCTTGGGGTCGTTGGCCGGGATCAGGCCGGGCCGGTCCGTCAGCGCCTCGCGCACGAAGTCGCTGGCGCGCAGCGCGGGCGGCAGCATGCCGGCCGACATGACAGCCAGGAAGCTGGCCGAGCGGCCGCTGCCGGTCCATTCGTCCCGCCTCACACGCACCTGCAGCAGGTGTGCCGTGGGCTCGATGTAGCGCCCGACGACGGTGTAGTGCCAGCCGAGATAGCCTTTTCGGTCGGGCACATGGCCTTGCAGCGTGACCCAGGGGCCGTCGTCCACCCGGGCTTCGAGGTTGCGGTAGTGCTCGCTTTCAGCATGAAAGACGGCGACCTCGCTGCCGTAGACGAGGAAGCGGGCCTCGGCGTCGTCGGCCTTGCTGACCCAGCCGGGCTGCTGGCCGGTCCACTCCGGGTGCACCTCGCCACCGCGCTCGAAACCGTGCGACTGGTAGGGCTTGAGGGTCTCGCCGGCCAGCAGGCGCGTGAACTCGTGGGCGCGGCCGAACAGCGGCTCGGCCAGGGCGCGGGCTGCGGCGGCAGCGCGGTGGGCGCGCAGCGTCTCCGCCAGCGCCTGGGCGATGCGCTGGTGGCCGGTTGCGTTGGGGTGCACGGGCTCGTCGTAGAGCGCGGCCCAGTGGTCCTGGCCTGCATCGACACGGGCCTGCATCCAGCGGCCGAAGTCCAGCGCGGCCAGGCCGTAGTGCGTGGCGAGCTTCAGCTGGATGTCGGTCGCGTCGCGTGGCTGGTTGCCCTGCTGTGTCAGCCCCAACACGACGACGGCTGGCGGCTTCTTCGCGCCGAGCAGCTTGCGCAGGATGGCCTCGTAGCTGCTGCCGCGCACGGCCGGATCCAGCCATTGGTCGTTGACACCGAACTCGACGATGACGAGGTCCGGCGACTTGTCCAGCACATGGGGCTGCAGGCGCTGCACACCGGCAGCGGAGTCGGTACCGCTGACACCGGCATTGACCAAACTGACCTTGGGCCCGAGCGACCTTGCCAGCAGCGCGGCCCAGCCTTTCTCGCGCGGCGGCTGGGCGGCGTAGCCGGTCGTGATGGAGCCGCCAATCGTGGCGAGCGTGATGGGTTCTCCCGCTTCCAGTCTCTCCATGACGGCCTGCAGCCGAGGCTGTGCGTGGCCGGTCGCCGGAAGCATCAATGACACAGCCAAGCCCAATCCTTTCAACCAGTTCATATCAACCTTTTTTGGCGCCTTGCCGAGCTGTGGCGGCAGGTTTGGCGTGGCAGCGGCAGCCCAGGCGCAAAAGCGTGGCCAGAAAGCTCACGTTGTCTCTTTGATGTTTACTAAACGACGGCGATTATGGGTGCAAGTTTGCGGCCTGCGTCGGCTGTGTCTTGTGGAAAACATCGGGACTATCCCCGAGTGCGGTCTCAAATATAGAGAAACAGAATGCGCAACAAAACAATGTTTAGCTTCGCCGCCCTGGCGGGCAGGAGACGAGCCGCAACCACCCAGGTGCGGCGCATGGGCTGACCGGTTTGGTCAGCCGGTCGTCGTCTTCCGTTGCGGGCCGGCTGTGTGCCTTGACGACTGACACGACGTGACATCACAACGATTGATTGACTTGCATGAGGGCTGGCTGGTGGCCGAGCTGCCTGTTGGTGCGGACGGCCTCGACGCCGCCGGATTGACAGCGTTGCCGGACGACGCCTGGCTGCCCGCCGTCGTGCCGGGCACGGCGCATGGCGCGCTGCTTGCGGCCGGGCGCATTCCCGACCCCTTCTACGGCCGCAACGAGCTGGACGTGTGCTGGGTGGCTGAGCGCCGCTGGGTCTGGCGCCTGGGTTTCGAGGTGGGTGAACTGGCGGCGCGTGAAGCGCTGGTCTTCGAGGGGCTCGATACCTATTGCACGGTCTGGCTCAACGGCGAGTGGCTGCTGAAGTCCGACAACATGTTCGTGCCGCAGCGCGTGGATGTGCGCTCGCGCCTGAAGCCGGGCCGCAACGAGCTGCTGCTGTGCTTCGAGCCGGCGCTGGCCGAGGCCCGCAAGGTCGAAGCCGTGCACGGCAAGCGCGCTCTCTGGAACGGCGACAGCGCGCGGCTGCATGCCCGCAAGGCGCAATACCACTTTGGCTGGGACTGGGGCCCCGAGCTCGTCACCTGCGGCCCGTGGCGGCCCGTGCGGCGCGACAGCGGCTCGGCGCGCATTGCCGACCTGCATTGCCGCAGCGAGGTCGACGTGGCAGGCCGCACGGCGACGCTGCAGGTCGCGGCCAAGCTGGAGGGTGCCGGCACCCGCTGCAGCTTCGAGCTGCTCGACCCCGAAGGTCGCTGCGTGGCCTCGCGCGCCGTGCCTGCCGACGCGGACACGCGGGTGACGCTGTCGGTCACCGAAGCGCAGCTCTGGTGGCCCCTCGGCCTGGGTGCGCAGCCGCTGTACACGCTGGTCGCCCAGTTGCAGGACGACAGCGGCCAGGTGCTGGCCCAGGACAGCCGCCGCATCGGCCTGCGCCAACTGCGCTTGGTGCAGGAGCCGGTCGAGGGCGAGGCGGGCCTGAGCTTTCACTTCGAGGTCAATGGCCACGACCTCTTTGCCGGTGGCGCCAACTGGATTCCGGACGACAACCTGCTGGAGCGCATCACCCCGGCGCGCTACCGCGAGCGCGTGGCTCAGGCTGCTGCGGCCAACATGAACATGTTGCGCATCTGGGGCGGCGGCATCTATGAGCACGAGGCCTTCTACGAGGCTTGCGACGAGCGTGGCATCCTGGTCTGGCAGGACTTCATGTTCGCCTGCGGCCTCTACCCGGCCAACGCCGAGTTCCAGGCCAGCGTGCGCGCCGAGGCCGAAGCAGCAGTGAGGCGCCTGCGTCACCACGCCTGCATGGCCCTCTGGTGCGGCAACAACGAGGACTACATGATTGCCGAGTCCCAAGGCTTGGCGGGCCCGGGCATCCCGGCCGAGCGCTTCGAGGCGCGGGCGATTTACGAAAAGCTCTTGCCCGAGGTCTGTGCGGCGCTGGATCCGGACCGCGCCTACTGGCCCGGCAGCCCGTTCACACCAGGCGGCGACGTGAAGTCCTCCGATGTGACCGTGGGCGACCGCCACAGCTGGGAGGTCTGGCACCAGCAGATGCTGCCCTACCAGAACTACGCTGAGGTTCAGGCGCGCTTCGTCAGCGAGTTCGGCATGCAGTCGTTCCCGTCGCTGGCGTTGTTCGAGTCGGTGCTGCCCGAGGACGAGCGCTTCCCCGAGAGCCGCACCGTGCAGTGGCACAACAAGGCGGGTTCGGCCGCCGGGCCGGACGGGCATCGCCGCCTGGCCGTCTACCTGGCCGACAACCTGCGCGTCGGCACCACGCTGGCCGATCACGTCTACGCCACGCAGTTCGTGCAGGCAGAGGCCATGCGCGTGGCCTACCAGGACTTCCGCCGCCGCTGGCAGAAGCCCGGCGCGCGCGCCGTCAGTGGCGCGCTGGTCTGGCAGCTCAACGACTGCTGGCCGGTGACCAGTTGGGCGCTGATCGATTCATCCGGCACCGTCAAGCCGGCCTGGCATGCGGTGCGCCGCGCACTGGCCCCTCTGGCCGTGGCCGTGCGGCTGGAGGCCGGCCGCGCGCGGCTGGCCATCATGAATGGCGGGCTGGAAGGCCGCACGCTGGCGCTGCAGTTGCGCGTCTTCGCGATGGACGGTCGCGAACTGGCCAGCGCGCGGGCTGCCCAGGACGTGCCGGCTGTGTCCTGCGTGGAGACCACGCAGCCGCTGCCGACCTTTGACGAGCCCGTCGTCGCCGAGCTGTGCGCGCTGGACGACCACGGCTTCGAGCTGGCCCGTGACTGCGCCTGGACCGAGCCCTTCAAGTTCTACAGCCTCGGCGCTGCCCGCATCGACGTCAAGGCCGAGGGCCAGGTCTTGCTGCTCAGCAGCGACAGGCCGGTGAAGGGCTTGTGGCTGGTCGGCAACGGCCTGTCGCTGGCGGACAACTTCGTCGACATCGTGCCAGGCGCGCCGCGCCGTATTGCATCCAAGATAGCGTTACCAGAACGAATTTTTGCCACTGCTCTGGATCATCCGGGCCGGCAGATCGCGCTGGTTGATAAGGGAGGCGTACCACAGGGGGAATGAGTGAATCCCCTGTCCCTGATTGTCCTGATGCCAAAGGTCAGGAAGATTGTTACCGTTACCAAATCGCTGCAGTTGCGACAGCAGCGGCGGCACTGGCCCCTAGGGGCCGAATGTTTCCCACCAAAGAGGAGCAAACGAGGATGAGACATTTCAAGCAATCAACGTTGTCGCTAGCGGCGGCCCAGGCCTTGATGGTCCTGGCCATGCCGGCGATGGCACAGCAGGCGCCCGCTGCGGCGGCGTCCGCGCCGGGCAAGGCGCAGCAACTGGAGACGGTCATCGTCTCCGGCCAGCGCGCTGCGCTGCAGTCGGCGCAGAAGCTCAAGCAGGATGCCGACGAGATCGTGGACTCCATCGTGGCGGATGACATCGGCAAGCTGCCGGACCGCTCGGTGTCCGAGGTGCTGCAGCGCATCGTCGGTGTGACGATGGACCGCGTGCTGTCGCGTGGGGACCCGATGCGTGTCTCCGTCGAAGGCTCGGGCGTCATCATCCGCGGCCTGACCTATGTCTCCTCGCAGCTGAACGGCCGCGAAAGCTTCTCGGCCAATGGCGGTCGCGGCCTGAGTTTCGAAGACGTGCCGCCCGAACTGATGGCTGGGGTTGACGTCTACAAGAACCCGTCCGCGGAGCAGATCGAGGGCGCCATCGGCGGCTTGGTGAATCTGCGTACGGCGCTGCCCTTCGACTACGGCGGCTTCAAGGCCGGTTTGGGTGTGTCGCTCACCAAGAACGTGCTGCGAGGCAACCAGAAGCCGACCATCTCCGGCCTGTTGTCCAACACATGGAACACGGACCTGGGCAAGATCGGCCTGCTCGTGCATGCCGCGCACTCCGAGAGCTCGACGCGCACGGACGGCATCGTGGTTGACCCTTACTTCCGCGAAGTGGTTCGCTGGAACAACCCGAAGGACACTGCCAACGCCTACTACCTGCCTACGTCGGAGAACCATTGGTTCCCCAAGGCCGTGGGTTGGCAATCGCTGGCGTTCGACCGCACGCGCAAGGGCACCTATGTGGCCGGTCAGTGGAGGAAGGACAACCTGCAGGCCGCAGCGACCTTTTTCCGTTCCAAGTACGACTTCTACTGGGATGAAAGCTCCATCGGTAGCCAGGCGAATCCCTACACGTCTATCGTCTCCGACGCGACCTGGGGTGCGAACGGCGCGCTGCTGAAGGGCACGATCACCGACCCTGTGAGCAAGGGCATTCCGTTCAACGCGAACACGCGCTTCTCGAAGCGCGGTTCCGAGACCAAGGAAAGCACCTTCAACCTGGTCTGGACGCCGACGCCGGCCCTGCGCATCTCCAACGACTTCCAGTTCATCGAGTCCAAGACAGGTGCCATTGACTCGACGGTCGCCACCGGCATCAACATGCCCAAGGAAACGCTGGACATGACCGGCAGCATGCCGCGCCTGGTGTTCGATGCGGCAGACAAGAGCTATCTGGCCGATGCGTCGAAGTACTACTGGGGCTTCACGATGGAGCACCTTGACAAGAGCCGTGCCACGCAGAAGGCGTGGAAGGGCGACGTCAAGTACACCTTCGATCACCCGGTGCTGCAAGACATCCGCGTCGGCCTGCGCTTGACGGACCGTGACACGACCAACGAGGTCAGCAATCCCAGCTACAACTGGAAGGCCGTCACACAGACGTGGCAATCGGCCGAGTTTGACCCGGGTGCCATCAACCAGTCCTGGGACTGGCACCCGATCAAGAGCCTGGCCTACCTGTCGCGCTTTGGCGGCGAGACGCAGGTCAAGTCGTTCAACAATTTCATGAACGGCAAGAGTCAGGTGGCCTCGTTGGTGTTGCCGAAGATGGCGGTCGCCGCGAACTACCCCGATTCCTACAAGACGCTGCACAGCTACTACACCACGCTGTGCAACGAGTACAAGGCTCAGCTCGGCACCAACCGTGACTGCACCGCGTCCTGGCAGCCCATCCCGTTCGACGAGACCTCGCCCAACAGCAACAAGCAGCACGAAACCACCAAGACGGCCTATTCGCAACTGCGCTTCGGCTTCGAAGAGTGGAACGTCCCGGTGGACGGCAACGTGGGCCTGCGTGTCGTGAACACCAAGTACAACACGACGGGCTTCAAGTCGCTGAACTACACCTCAACACCGTCGGTCACGGGGACGTTGACCGGCGGCCCGATCCCGGTGTTCACGAACTACCAGGTGCCTATCGAGGTCAGCAACAACTACACCGATGTGCTGCCCAGCCTGAACCTGCGCTGGAAGCTCAACGACAAGATGCAGCTGCGCATGGCCTTGGCAAAGGCAATCGCGCGACCTGACTTCAGCAACCTGCAGCCTAACCTGCAGTTGAACGCGGGCTCGGCCTCGATCTTCACGACGGTCGACACCACCGTCACGCCGAATGTGCGCTCCAATCTGGTGACTGACCTTCGCAACCGTGGCTCTGCGCTGGGCAATCCCGAGCTCAAGCCGGTCAAGTCGGACCAGTTCGACGTGTCCGCAGAGTGGTACATCGACAAGGCCAGTTCCATCACGATGGCGGCCTTCAACAAGCAGCTGAAGGATGTGATCGTCAACCAGGTGGGCATCCTGACGGCGCCGGACACCACGGGCAAAACCTATGAGTTCGCGTACTCCACGCAGGTCAATGGCGCCAAGGGATGGGCGCGGGGGCTGGAGTTTGCTGTGCAGCACTACTTCAACGGGCTGCCAGGTCTGCTCCAGGGCTTGGGTGTGCAGGCCAATGTGACCTATGTGGACAGCAAGCAGAAGCGCTACAACGCCGTCGGCAACGCATGGTGCAGCAGCGCGGAAGACGGGCGCAACCTGAACCTGTTCGTCAACGGTTGCGACACCAACGGCCAGTCCTACGGTGACCATCCGCTGCCCAACCTGTCGCGCAAGGCGTTCAACGTGGCCGTTTTGTACGACCACGGTCCGATCTCGGCGCGCGTGGCGTATGCCTGGCGTGGCAAGTACATGAACGGCGTGGCCTTCCCGGACAACACCGGCCCCAACCAGACCAACGGCCTGAATGCCAATCCGGCCAGCTCGGAGTACGGCCGCAACAACATGCCGCTGGGCCTGCCGATCTGGACGGATGCCTATGGTCAGCTGGATTTGGGCGTGCAGTACCGGTTCACCGACAACCTGACCTTCGCCTTCGAAGGCCAGAACCTGACGGACTCGGTCTACAAGCAGCTGATGCAGCAACACATCGGCTTCATGGGGCGTTCCTGGTTCGCATCGGGCCCCCGCTACTCGGTGTCGGCGCGGCTGAACTTCTGATCCATGCCGGGTATGTCCCGGCACCCCACGGGCCTGGCGCTGCGGCGCCGGGCCTTTTTTTTGGGTTACTGTTTCGTCGACAAACAGAGGGCGTCTCATGGAGAAACAACGCGAGCCCGTCGGCATGCCGCTGCGGCGCATCGTCATCGTCGGCGGGGGCACGGCAGGCTGGATGAGCGCTGCACCGCTGAGCCAGTTGCTGGGTGGTCAGGCGCATGCCGCGAGCTGCGAAATCGTGCTTATCGAGTCGCCGGAGATCGGCACCGTCGGCGTCGGCGAGGCGACACTGCCCACCATCCGCTTCTACAACCGCACGCTGGAACTCGACAGTGCCGAGTTCATCCGCAAGACCCAGGCAACGTTCAAGCTGGGCATTGAGTTCAAGGACTGGGGCCACCTCGGCAATCGCTTCTTCCATGGCTTTGGCGAATTCGGGCCGGCCATCCTGAACCGTTCCTCCGTGATGCACTGGCTGCGTGTGCACGGCCAGGCGGGCGGCATGGGCTACGAGGACCTGTCCACCGCCACCGTGATGGCCCTGCGCAACCGCTTCGTGCCGCCCGACGGTGATGTCGCGTCCGCAGCCAACGCCTATTCCTACGCCTTCCACTTCGACGCCGGCCTGTACGCCAACTTCCTGCGCGACTACGCGATGGAACGTGGCGTCAAGCGCGAGGAGGGCACCATCGTCGACGTGTCCGTGCGCCCCGGCGACGGCTTCGTCACCGCCGTGACGCTGGCTGACGGCCGGCGCATCGAAGGCGATCTCTTCATCGACTGCTCGGGCTTTCGCGCGCTGCTGATCGAGGGCGTGTGCAAGGCCGGCTACGACGACTGGACGCACTGGCTGCCCTGCGACAGCGCCCAGGCCGTGCCCTGTGCACGCGTCCAGCCGCTGACGCCCTACACCACCTCCACCGCCCGCAGCGCCGGCTGGCAGTGGCGCATCCCGCTGCAGCACCGCACGGGCAATGGCCATGTCTACTGCAGCGGCTACATCAGCGACGAGGCGGCCGGCCAGGCGCTGATGCACAACCTGGACGGCGCACCGCTGGGCGAGCCGCGTCAACTGCGCTTCAAGACCGGCATGCGCAAGAAGGCCTGGGACAGGAACGTCGTTTCCATCGGCCTGTCGTCGGGCTTCCTGGAGCCGCTGGAATCCACCAGCATCCAGCTCATCATGGACGGCGTGGGCCGGCTCATCGAGCTCTTCCCCGACCGCCGCTGTGATGCCCATCTCGCCGCCGAATACAACCGCCGCATGGCGCGGCAGTACACCTCCATCCGCGATTTCATCGTGCTGCACTACAAGCTGACGAAGCGCGATGACAGCGAGTTCTGGCGCTACTGCGCGGCCATGCCCATCCCCGACACGCTGAACCACCAGATCGAACTCTTCCGCCGCAGCGGCCGCGTCGCCATCCTCGACCCGGACAGCTTTGCCGAACCCTCCTGGGTGTCGCTCTTTCTGGGCCTGGGCGTCTGGCCCGAGCGAGACGATCCGCTGCTGCGCCAGGTGGACGAGCAGGTGCTGCGCACGCACTTCCAGCGCCTGCGCACGGCGATCGCCAAGACCGTGGACGACATGCCGGACCACGGTGCCTTCATCGACAAACACGTTCGCGCCGCACCCTTGGAGATGGCCAAGCCATGAGCAACGACCAAGCCATTCGCCGCATCGTCATCGTCGGCGGCGGCTCCGCCGGCTGGATGACCGCCGCGCCGCTGAGCCAGATGTTCGGCACGCAGCCGGGCGGCCCTGCCAACCCGGTGGGCTGCGAGATCGTGCTGATCGAGTCGCCGGACATCGGCACCGTCGGCGTGGGTGAGGCCACGCTGCCCAGCATCCGCTACTACAACGATGCGCTGGAGCTCGACAACGCCGAGTTCATGCGCAAGACCCAGGCGAGCTTCAAGCTCGGCATCGAGTTCAAGGACTGGGGCCACGTCGGCAACCGCTTCTTCCACGGCTTCGGCGGCTTCGGGCCGCCCATCGTCAACCGCTCGTCGGTGGCGCACTGGATGCGGTTGAACCGCGCGGGCGGCATGCCCAGCTACGAGGAATGGTCCACCGCCAGCGTGATGGCGCAGCGCAACCGTTTCGTGCCGCCCGCGGGCGGCCCGCCGTCGGCTGCCAACTCGTACTCCTACGCCTTCCACTTTGACGCCGGGCTGTACGCGAACTTCCTGCGCGACTACGCAATGGCGCGCGGCGTCCAGCGGGAGGAGGGCACCATCGTCGACGTGTCGCTGCGCCCCGGCGACGGCTTCGTGACCGCCGTGACGCTGGCCGACGGCCGGCGTATCGACGGCGACCTGTTCATCGACTGCTCAGGGTTCCGCGCCATGCTGATCGAAGGCGTGTGCAAGGCCGGCTACCACGACTGGACCCATTGGCTGCCGTGCGACAGCGCCCAGGCCGTGCCCTGCGCGCGGGTCGAGCCGCTGACGCCCTACACCACGTCCACTGCGCGTAGCGCCGGCTGGCAATGGCGCATCCCGCTGCAGCACCGCACCGGCAACGGCCATGTCTACTGCAGCGCCCACACCAGCGACGAGCAAGCCGGCCAGGTGCTGATGCGCAACCTGGACGGTGCGCCACTGGGCGAGCCGCGCCAGCTGCGCTTCAAGACCGGCATGCGCAAGCGCATCTGGGACAGGAACGTGGTGTCCATCGGCCTGTCGTCAGGCTTCCTGGAGCCGCTGGAATCGACCAGCCTGTCGCTGGTCATCCACGGCGTGAGCGCGCTGGTGGAGCTGTTCCCCGACCGCCAATGCGAACCGCATCTGGTGGACGAATACAACCGCCGCATGGCGCGGCAGTACGAGTCCATTCGCGACTTCATCATCCTGCACTACAAGGAGACGCGCCGCGACGACAGCGAGTTCTGGCGCTACTGCGCGGCCATGCCCATCCCGGACACGCTGGCACACCAGATCGACAACTTCCGCCGCAGCGGACGGGTCGTCATCCTGGACCGGGACAGCTTCGGCGAGGACTCGTGGTATTCGCTCTACCTCGGTCTGGGCATGAAGCCCGAGGCGCTGGACCCGCTGCTGGCGCAGGTGGATGCGCAGCCGCTGCGCGAGCACTTCAAGCGGCTGCACATGGCCATCGCGAAGACGGTGGACGGCATGCCCGACCATTCGGCCTATTTGAGCCACATGGTCGGAGCACGCTGATCGTCAGCCGGCTGCGCGCTCCCTGAGGAAGTCCGCGTAGGCCAGCGCGCTGCGCTTCAACGTGCGCTTCTGCGTCTCGAAGTCCACATGCACGAGGCCGAAGCGGCGCTCGTAGCCGAAGGCCCATTCGAAGTTGTCCATCAGTGACCAGACGAAATAGCCGCGCACGTCCACGCCGTTGTCCATTGCCCGCGAGCAGGCCGCGAAGTGGTTCTTCAGATAGGCCTGGCGTTGCAGGTCGTTGACCTCAGCGCCTTCGACCGTGTCGTGGCTCGACATGCCGTTCTCGGTGATGTAGAGCGGCGGCAGGTTGGCGTAGTCGCGCTTGAAGGCCTCGAACAAGTCCTGCAGGCCCTGCGGGTAGACCTCCCAGTCCATCGTCGTGCGCTCCACCTCGGGGTGGCGCACCCAATCGATGGTGTCCGGCCCCTTGGAGGCCAGCACGGCGCGGCTGTAGTAGTTGATGCCGAGGTAGTCGATGGGGCGCTTGATGATGTCCATGTCGCCGTCCAGCACCAGCGGCTCGCAGCCTTTCCACAGCCGCCACAGGTCCTTGGGGTACTCGCCCTTGAGCAGCGGGTCCAGCACCCAGCGGTTCTGGTAGGTCTCGAACAGCGACGCGGCGTCGCGGTCTTCGGCGGTGTCCTTGTCGGCATAGCCCGGCGCGCAGTTGGCGACGATGCCGTGCAGCGCCTGCGGCGCGTTGGCGCGCAGGATGGGCAGGGCCAGGCCGTGGCCCAGCAGCAGGTGGTGCATGGCCTGGGCGGCCCAACGGTTGCTCTTGAGGCCAGGCGCATGGTGGCCGTCGCCGTAGCCGAGGTAGGCCGCACACCAGGGCTCGTTGTGGGTCGTCCAGGCGGCCACGTCGCCATGGCCGGCCAGTTCGCGGCTCATCAGGTCGGCGTAGTCCGCGAATCGGTAGGCCGTCTCGCGGTTGAGCCAGCCGCCCTTGTCTTCCAGGTGCTGGGGCAGGTCCCAGTGATAGAGCGTGACGAAGGCCTTGATGCCGCGCTGACCCAGGCCGTCGAGCAGGCGCTTGTAGAAGGCGATGCCCTTGGCGTTGGGTTTGCCGGCCTCGTCCATCACACGCGGCCAGGCGATGGAGAAGCGGTAGGCGTCCAGGCCCAGGCGCTTGAGGATGTCCAGGTCTTCCTCCAGTCGGTTGTAGTGGTCGCAGGCCACATCGCCGTTCTCGCCGCGCAGCACCTTGCCGGGCGTGGCGCAGAAGCGGTCCCAGATGGATTCCAGCCGGCCGTCCGTATGGGCCGCACCTTCGATCTGGTAGGACGAGGTGCCGGCGCCGAAGATGAAGCCGGGGCGGCGCATCAGCGAGTTCGCCGGTGGGGCGATGAGGTCGGCGAGCGAGGCGAGGGCGGGCGGGTTCAGGTCCATGTCGTGCGAGGCTGGGTCAGGAAGAGGACGGCAGCGCCTGCAGGGCGTCGTGCCACGGGGTCAGGGCTTGCGAGTGGGCCGGCAAGGGCCCGCGCAAGCCGCAGATGAAGGAGGCGTAGCGATTGGCCAGGCTCAGCGTTGCGGCCAGGTCGCGTTCAAGCGCCAGGCCGGCCAGCAGCAGGGCCGTGAAGGCGTCGCCCGCGCCGACGGTGTCGACGATGTGAGGCTGCGGCTCTCCGGGCCCTTGCGCCAGCAGCGCGCCGCTTGGGCCGTAGAAGCGCCAGCCGTCGGCGCCGCAGGTCAGCACCACGCGCTGCAGTGCGAAGCGGTCCATCAGCGCGGCCACCTGGGCGGATTCGCCGCCGCTGGTGTCATCAAACCAGCCGGCCAGGCGGGCCAGTTCCTCGTCGTTGACCTTGACCCAGTCGGCCAGCATCAGCGACTCGGCGGCGAATTGCGCGTTGTCGGTGCCGGGGCGCAGGTTCAGGTCGAGGAAGCGCAGGCCATTGAAGGACTTGGCGAGCGCGCGAATGGTGGCGCGCGATGTGGGCTGGCGCTGGGCCAGACTGCCGAAGTAGAGGATGGCCGGCTGCCTGCCGGCCAGTGCGGCGCGGGCTGGCGCCAAGTCCAGGTGATCCCAGGCCGCGTCGGCGTGGATCTCGAAGCTGTGGCCGCCGCCCTCGCGCTCGTGCACGCTGACACGGCCGGTTGCGCGCGCCGGGTCGCGCTGCACGCCGTCGTCGCCCAACTCGTAGCGGCCAGCGCTTTGCAGCACCAGGCGGCCGTTGTCGTCGTCGGCACCGATGCGGCTGATGAACAGGGCCGAGGCGCCCAGCATGGCGAGCGAGCGCGCGACGTTGAAGGGGGCGCCGCCGGCCACGGGGCCGTCATGGAATTCGTCAACCAGGGCTTCGCCCAGGACGGCAATGGAGCAGGGGGGCATCGGCAGCGCGGAGGGGGAAAGAAATATTCTAGGCAACAATAATTGTTTAGTGAACAATCGGCAACACGGGCGATCCCGTATCACCCCGCCCAAACCAGTGGGTGGCCGGCAAAACGGGCCCTGCGGGGCGTCGCTGAAGCAGCGGTGCCACAATCGCGGCGCTTTTCGGGGCACTAAACAACAGCGGAGTTCGCGGCATGGCCGACAAACGGGGGGTGACGATTCGGGAATTGGCCCAGGCGGCGGGGGTGTCCATCGGCACCGTCTCGCGCGCGCTCAAGGGCCAGTCGGGTCTGTCGGAGCAGACGCGCACGCAGGTGCTCGAGGTGGCCCAGCAACTGGGCTACGACACGGCCAAGCTGCGCACCGGAAAGCCGCGCCGCATGTTGTTCATCTACAGCCGCCATCTTGGCTCGCTGGCCATGAACCCCTTCTATTCCTATGTGCTGCACGGCGCCGAGACGGCCTGCCGTGAGGCCGGTGTGCCGCTGAGCATCATGTCGGTGGTGGCGGGCGACGACATCGCCGGCCAGGTGCGCCGCCACGAGGCCGATGCGCTGCTGGGGGCCGGCTACTTCGACCCCGAGGCCATGGAGGCGGTGCGCCGCTGCGAGCTGCCGCTGGTGCTGGTTGACCACTTCTATCCCGGCGTGCGCTGCATCAACGACGACAACCAGCTGGGCGCCTGGCTGGCGACGCGCCATCTGCTGGCAGAAGGCGCGCAGCGCGTGGCGGCCATCTTCGGGCCGCCCACGCACTATTCGGTGTCGCTGCGGGCCAAGGGTTTTCGTCGAGCGCTCTACGAGGCTGGCCGTCTGTTCGACCCTGATTACGAGGTCACGCTGGACCCGGTGATGGACTACCGCGAGTCGGGCCGCGACGCGATGCGCCGACTCCTCGCGCTGCCCGAGCCGCCCGACGCCGTGTTTGCCTACAACGACTCGACGGCCATGTACGCCATCGAGCTGTGC
>Ga0187844_10000732_pt1 | contig 25612 bp, 18 predicted proteins | sample SpaLakP09_SKY_50_FD_134517 | JGI IMG/M metagenome (GOLD analysis project Ga0187844, IMG submission 134517) | Oligotrophic lake water microbial communities from Sparkling Lake, Wisconsin, USA - SP09_SKY_50 | ecosystem: Environmental > Aquatic > Freshwater > Lake | place: USA: Sparkling Lake... | reverse complement strand
GCATCTCGGCCGAGATGCCGCTCGAACCCATCGGCGCCAACTACGCGGGCGAGACGGCACAGCGTTGGCGCTATGTCGACGGCGGGGGCGAAGTCGGCATGATCTCCAGCGTCACGCAGGCGTTCTGCCAAGACTGTTCGCGCATCCGACTGTCCACCGAGGGCAAGCTGTACACGTGCCTGTTCGCGACGCGCGGCCACGACCTGCGCGAACTGCTGCGGGCCGGGCGCACGGACCAGGAGATGCAGACGGCCATCGCCCGCCTCTGGCGCGCGCGCGACGACCGCTACTCCGAAACCCGCACCGTCAACACGGCGGGGCTGTCCCTCCGGGTCGAAATCGCACAGAAAATCGAAATGTCCTACATCGGCGGATAACGATATGAACAAGGAATCCATCAGCGGCCTGATCCTCGCCGGCGGCCGCGGCACGCGCATGGGCCACGTCGACAAGGGCCTGCAACCCTTCGGCGGCACGACCATGGTCGCGCACGTGCTGGCGCGCCTGGAACCGCAGGTGGCGACGGTCGCCATCAACGCCAACCGCAACCTGGACACGTATGCCGGGTACGGCGTGCCCGTCTGGACCGACGACACGCCCGACTACGCGGGCCCGCTGGCCGGCCTGCAAGCGGGCCTGCGCCGCTGCGCGACGACGTACCTGCTCACGGCGCCGTGCGATTCGCCGTTCCTGCCGGCCGACCTCGCGGAGCGCCTGCACGAGGGCCTGCGCACGGCCGGCGCCGACCTCGCCGTCGCCGTCACCGAGGAAAACGGGCGGCGCCAGGTGCACCCCGTGTTCTGCCTGCTGAAGGCGAGCCTGGAACCCGTGCTGTCGGCCTACCTGGACGGCGGCGGCCGGCGCATGGACGGCTGGTACCCGCAGATCAAGGTGGCGGAAGTGCTGTTCGACGATGCCGATGCCTTCCGCAACATCAACACGCTCGACGAGCTGCGCGAACTCGATACCGTCAAGGTACCGCGCCTCGCCGACGTCGTCAGCTGCCTGTCCGCGTACGACCCGGACGCCCTGCCCGTGCGCGACGCCCAGCGCATCATCCGCGACTTCGTCACGCCCGTGCGCGCGACGGAAATGGTGGCCCTGCGCGCCGCGCTGGGCCGCGTGCTCGCCGCCGACGTCGTCTCGCCGATCAACGTGCCGGCCCACGACAACTCGGCGATGGACGGCTACGCGCTACGCGGATCCGACCTGCCGGCGGACGTGCCCGCGCGCCTGCGCGTGATCGGCACCGCGTACGCCGGCCGTGCCTTCGACGGCAAAGCGCAGCCGGGCGAATGCGTGCGCATCATGACGGGCGCCGTCATGCCGGCCGGCTGCGACAGCGTCGTGCCGCAAGAATTCGTGACCGTCGAGGACGACACAATGGTCATCGCGCCCGGCACCCTCCGTGCCGGCGACAACCGCCGCCTGGCGGGCGAAGACCTCAAGGCCGGCAGCGCGGCTCTGCGCGCCGGCAAGATCGTGCGTCCGGCGGACCTCGGACTGCTCGCGTCGCTGGGCGTGGCGGAAGTCCCGGTGCAGCGCCGGCTGCGCGTCGCGTTCTTCTCGACCGGCGACGAACTGCGCTCGATCGGCCAGCCGCTGGACGAGGGCTGCGTCTACGACAGCAACCGCTACACGATCTACGGCATGCTGCAGCGCCAGGGCTGCGACCTGATCGACATGGGCGTCGTGCGCGACGATCCGCAGGCGCTCGAACAGGCCCTGCGCGACGCGTGCGAGAACGCGGACGCGATCATCACATCGGGCGGCGTTTCCGTCGGCGCGGCCGACTACACGAAGCAGATCATGGCGCGCCTGGGCGACGTGACGTTCTGGAAGATCGGCATGCGCCCGGGCCGCCCGCTGGCCTTCGGCCGCATCGCGTCGAACGGCCGCAGCGCCTTCCTGTTCGGCCTGCCGGGCAATCCGGTGGCGGTGATGGTGTCGTTCTACTTCTTCGCCCGCGAGGCGCTGCTGCGCATGATGGGCGCCGAAGCACCGCTGGAACTGGTCCGCGCGCGCTCGGCCGCGACGATCCGCAAGAAGCCGGGCCGCTCGGAATACCAGCGCGGCATCCTCGCGCGCGGTGCGGATGGTCAGCCGGCCGTCACCATCACGGGGGCGCAGGGGTCGGGCATCCTGCGGTCGATGTCGGAGGCGAACTGCATGGTGGTGCTGCATGACGAACAAGGCACGGTACAAGCCGGGGACATGGTCGATGTGCTGCTGTTCGAAGGCCTGATCTAACTCCGTTGGGTGAGCTCCCCGAACCCACGCGTCACGCCCGCATACCGCTGACTATTCGAAGTCACCCCACTCGGGGGCCGGCCCACCCGCCCAATCAACCGGATACACACCGTCGCGCACGTACCGGTGGATCGTTGAGTACGGCCAATCGACCGCACGTGTAACGTATCCGTGCCGCGCCGGGTTGTAATGGATGTAATCAAGGTGGCGTTCGAAATCGAGATCGTCACGGATGAGATGTTCCCAGAACCGCCGTTGCCAGATCGTTGATTCGCGGTGCTTGCGTTTGGAAGCGCTACGCGAGTCTGGATCAAGCGCGACCTCCGGCGAGAAACGTGAAACGGAACGCTTGATCAGCGACCAGCGCGTAGAGAAATCAGAATCGCCCTCAGGCAAGGTCCAGATACAGTGAAGATGGTCAGGCATCAACACCCAACCATCGACCGAAAACGGACGGGTTTTGCGCACGTCGTCGATTGCACGACGTAACGACAGCCGGATCGAGGGGTGGCACAAGATCGGACGCCGGTCATAGGTGACGAGCGTGAAGAAAAATGTGTGCCCGATTCGCGTGCGGCGATAATAGGTCATACCACATCGTACGGCGCGGGTCATCGTCAGTGTGGGAGGCCGATCAAACGTACGCGTGGGCACGGGGTGCCCACCCAACGGCCGTATCGAAGCCAGTAGGGTGGGCACCCAGTGCCCACGGTTCAATCGTCGGCGTCGACGTTCGACGCGCCCAGCATCAACTCCGCCGCCTCGCTCGGCAACGCCTCAACCGACTTGAGCTTGCGCGCCATCTGGCGGCTGCGCACCTCGGCGCTTTCGATGTTCTTCGCCGCGCGCTCCAGCGTGAGCTTGGTCTGCGCCAGCACGTCGCCGAACTTGCCGAACTCCGTCTTCACGGCGCCCAGCACCTGCCACACTTCGGATGAGCGCTTTTCCAGCGCCAGCGTGCGGAAGCCCATCTGCAGGCTGTTGAGCAGCGCCGCCAGGGTCGACGGCCCCGCGATCGTCACGCGCAAGGTGCGCTGCAGGTCGTCGGCCAGGCCCGGACGGCGCATCACTTCGGCGTACAGGCCCTCCGTGGGCAGGAACAGGATGGCGAAATCCGTCGTCGCCGGCGGCGCCACGTATTTTTCGCAGATGGTTTTCGCCTCGCCGCGCACGGCCCGTTCCAGCTCCGCGCCCGCGCGCGCGACGCCGTCGGCATCGCCCTGCTCGGCCGCTTCCAGCAGGCGCTCGTACTGCTCTTTCGGGAACTTGGCGTCGATCGGCAGCCACAGCGGCGGGCCGCCGTCGATTGAACCCGGCAGCTTGATCGCGAATTCCACGCGCGCGTTCGAGCCGAGCACGGTCTCGACGTTCTTGGCGTACTGGTCGACGGTGAGGACCTGCTCGAGCAGCATCTCCAGTTGCACCTCGCCCCACGTGCCGCGCGTCTTCACGTTGACGAGCACGCGTTTCAGGTCGCCCACGCCGACAGCCAGCTGCTGCATCTCGCCCAGGCCCTGGTGCACCTTTTCCAGGCGGTCGGACACCTGGCGGAACGATTCCGTCAGGCGCGTCTCCAGCGTGGCGTGCAGCTTTTCGTCGACGGTCTGGCGCATCTCTTCCAGGCGCTTGGCGTTGTCGTTCTGCAGGTCGCGGATCTTGGCCTCGAGCGTCGCGCGGATCTCCAGCATGCGCTGCGCGTTCGATTCCGTCAGGTTCGCGAGCGCGCCGTTGATGGTGTCGGAAAAGCGCTTGAGCGCGCGCGCCTGTTCTTCGCGGCCGCCCTGCGAATTCAACTGGATCTGCTGGCGCATGCCGTCCAGCTGCTGCACGGTCGCGGCCTGGTTCTGCGCAAGATGCGCGGCCAGTTCCTGGCGCGTGGACTGGGCGCTGACCTGCAATTCCTGGCGCAGCTCGCGCTCCAGGCGTTCGAAGGCGTGACGCTCGTCGCCGCCACGGCGCGCGCGGGTCAACAGCACGACCTGCAGGCCGAGCACGGCCAGCAGCCCGACCGCGAGCACGATGAATTCAAGCGTTGACATGTCAGTGCGGGCGCTCAGTGTGGTCGATTTCGCATCCAGTCGGCCGTCTGATAAAAGGACTGCATCAGCGCGAGACGAAGGTCGTAGTCGTAGCCGAGATCTTCCAGCGCCATCGCCATGCAGCGCAGCCACTGGTCGCGTTCGGACGTGCCGATGGCGAACGGCAGGTGGCGTGCGCGCAGCATCGGATGGCCGTGGCGTTCGATGAACAGGTTCGGCCCGCCCATCCAGCCGGACAGGAACATGAACAGCTTCTCGCGCGAGCTGTCGTTGGGGACGGGGTGCATCGCGTGGATGCCGGCGAAATCCGGCTCCAGTTGCATCAGGTCGTAGAAACGGTCGACCAGTTCGCGCAGGCGGGTTTCGCCGCCGATGATCTCGTACAGGCTGCGGGTCTCTTCCTGCGCGTCCTGGGACTCGTGGGGTGCGTTGGTATCGGACATCCGTCCATGATAGCGCAACGCACGCACCACGGGTAAGTCACGCTTCCCTGAGTGTCTGCAACGGTGGCTGCCGCAACACATTGCGCAACCCGAGCCAGCCGCCGACGAGCGCGCACACGGCACCCACGACCAGTCCCGCGATCCACACGGTCGGATCGAATGTCCAGGGGAACTTGAACTGGTACCTGGCCAACGCCCAGCCCAGCGCCGCCGCGCCCGATGCCGCCAGCAGTCCGGACAGGCCGCCTACCAGCATGAACTCGATGCGCTGCGCCTGCGCCAGCTGGCTGCGCGTGGCGCCCAGCGCGCGCAGCAGGCCCGCTTCGCGCGTGCGCTCGGCCGTTGACCCCATCAGCGCCGCGTACAGCACGAGCACGCCCGAGGCCAGCGTGAACATGAACAGGAATTCCACCGCCACGACGACCTGGTCGAGCACCTCCTGCACCTGGCGGATGATGCCGCTTACGTCGATGACGGTGAGGTTCGGCCACGCGCGCGTCAAGGTATTGGCCAGGCCGATGCCGCGCGCGGCCAGGTGGAACGCGGTCATGTACGTCGTCGGCGCATCCTTCATCGCGGCCGGGTTGATGATGACGAAGAAGTTCGCCCGCATCGATCCCCATTCCAGCTTGCGCAGGCTCGTGATCTTCGCCTCGACGACCTGGCCGCCCATGTCGAAGCGCATCGTATCGCCGAGTTTCAGGCGCAGCGTGTTCGCGAGGCCCTGCTCGACCGAGGCTTCGGCCACGCCCGGCGCATCGCGGTACCAGCGGCCCGCCACGATCTCGTTCGTCGCCGGCAGGTCGCGCGTCGAGGACAGGTTGAATTCGCGCTCGGCGAGGCCCTTCGCGCGCTCGTCCGTGTACGTGGTCGCGGTGACCGCGTTGCCGTTCACGGCGACGAGGCGGCCGCGGATCATCGGGTACAAGGTCGGGTCGGGCACGCCGGCCGCGCGGATCGTGCGGGCGACGCCGTCGCGCTGGTCGGGCTGGATGTTGATGATGAAGCGGTTCGGCGCATCGGGCGGCGTGGCGAGGCGCCAGGCGGACATCAGGTCGCCGCGCACGACGGTCAGCACGAGCAGCGCCATCAGGCCCAGCGACAGCGACACGATCTGCACGACCGTCGCGCCGGGACGCCGCTGCAGCGACGTGATGGCGAAGCGCCACGCCTGGTGGCGGAATGCGCCACGCAGGCGGCGCAAGGACAGCAGCGCGAGCCAGCCGACGAGCGCGAACAGGCCGAACGCGCCCACGAAGCCGCCGGCCGTGAACAAGGCGAGCTGCAGGTCGCCGGCCTGCCACAACAGCAGTCCGACGAAGACGGCCGCGCCGAAGCCGTACGTGACCAGCGCGAGGGGCTTCGGTGCCGCCTGTTCGCGCCGGATCACGCGGTTGTGCGGCACGTTGCGCAGCTGGAGCACGGGCGGCAGCGCGAAGCCCACGAGCAGCAGCATGCCGGTGGCGATGCCCTGCAGCGCGGGCAGCAGCGACACGGGCGGCAGCTCGGTGGGAATCAATCCTTTCACCATCTCGAGCAGCACGAAGTGGGCGCCGAAGCCGACCAGCACCCCGAGCACGCTGCCCGCGAGTCCGACGATGACGAATTCGATGAGGAACAACGCACCGACCTCATTCTGCGTCATGCCGAGGCAGCGCAGCATCGCGCAGGCATCGAGGTGGCGCTGCATGAAGCGGCGCGCGGCCATCGCGACGGCCACCGCGGCGAGCATCGCGGACAGCAGGCCGACGAGCGACAGGAAGCGCTCGGCGCGGTCGATCGTCGAGCGCATCTCGGGACGGCCGTTTTCCAGCGTCTCGATGCGCACGCCGCGCACGTTGTCGGCCGCGATCCGGCCGCGCAGCCAGCGCTCGTAGCCGGCGATCGCGGCCTGGTCGTTCGGGGACTTCGCCGCCACCTGCATGCGGTACGTGACGCGCGCGTAGTTGTCGACGAGTCCCGTCGCGTTCAGGTCGGCGAGCGCCAGCATCACGCGCGGCGCGAAGTTGGCGAACGATGCGCCGCGGTCGGGCTCCGACGCGATCAGGCGCGCGATTTTAAATGACTTGTCGCCCAGCTGGATGGTGGAGCCGACCTTCACCCGCAGCGGCGGCAGCAGGTTGACGTCGACCCACACCGTGCCCGGCGCGGGCGTGTCGTGCGTGATGTCGCCGAGGGCTTCGCTCGCATCGAGCGTGCTCGTCGTCACGCGCATGGCGCCGCGCAGCGGATAGTTCGTCGACACGGCCTTCACGGATGCCAGCAGCGCCTGCGACGCATCGCCCTGCCCTGCCTGCGCCATACTGGGAAATGTCACCGTATCGGCCAGCACGAGGCCGCGCCGCGCCGCTTCGTCGCGCCAGGCCTGAGAGAGCGGCTGGTCGGCGTTCACGAGCAGGTCGGCGCCGAGCAGCTGGCGCGCGTCGCGGTTGAGACCCGCGCGCATGCGGTCGACGAAGAAGCCGACCGCTGCCAGCGCCGACACGGCGACCACCAGCGCCACCAGCAGGAACCGCAGTTCGCCGGCACGCCAGTCGCGCGCGGTCATGCGCAGGGATTGGATCAGCATGGCAATCACACGGCCGTGGCGGCGTCGAAGAAGGCATCCACCTCGGCCAGGTAAGCGCGCTTGCGCTCGGGCTCGAGGAACGCGGCGGCGAAGCTGTTCTTCGCCAGCCGGCGCGCGTGGCCCGCGTCGAGCGGCAGCGCGTCGAACGCGGCCAGGTAGTTGTCATTGATGTAGCCGCCGAAATAGGCCGGGTCGTCCGAATTCACGGTGGCGGCGAGACCTTCGTCGAGCAGGCGACGCAGGTTGCTGTCGCCCATCACGTCGAACACGCGCAGCTTGAGGTTCGACAGCGGGCACACGGTCAGCGCCATCTGTTCGCGCACCAGGCGCGCCGTCAGGTCGGCATCCTCGAGACAGCGCACGCCGTGGTCGATGCGCTCCACGTTCAGCACGTCGAGCGCGCTCTCGATATAGGCCGGCGGCCCTTCCTCGCCGGCGTGCGCGACGAGGTGCAGGCCGAGGTTGCGGGCGCGCTCGAACACGCGCGCAAATTTTTCCGGCGGGTGACCCACTTCGGACGAATCGAGGCCCACGCCGATGATCTTGTCGCGGAACGGCAGCGCTTCTTCCAGCGTCGCGATGGCCTCTTCCTCGGACAGGTGGCGCAGGAAGCACATGATGAGCGTGGCGCTGATCGGGCCCTCCTGGCAGGCGCGCCAGATGCCGTCGATGACGGTCTGGAACGGCACGCCGCGCGCCGTGTGCGTCTGCGGGTCGAAGAAGATCTCGGCATGACGGACGTTGTCCGCGGCGGCGCGGCCCAGATACGCCATCGTCATGTCGTAGAAGTCCTGCTCAGTCAGCAGAACACTTGCGCCTGCGTAATATATGTCCAGGAACGACTGTAGATCAGTGAAAGCGTACGCTTGACGCAACGCTTCGACCGATGCATACGGGAGCGACACCCCATTCCTTTGCGCCAGCTCAAAAATCAGTTCGGGCTCGAGTGAGCCTTCGATGTGGATGTGCAATTCTGCTTTGGGCATCGCCTGCAACATATGGCGCAGCTGTTCGTTCAGCATGAGATCTCCGCGTTGAATCATTGGAATGGAATCAGGCAGCAGTGTAGCGCATGGTTGCAAGCCTCTCATTCCACTGAAGAATTCCTGAATGTCAGTACACGATACGCGTGCGCCACTGCTTAGCAAGATGGTGCACTATTTACTTAACGATTAATAAACATGATCGTGGCTGACGGGATCAAAAGTCTTGGATGGAAACCATGTCCTAAATACCAAAAAAGGTGTGAAGACATGGTTCGCAATGATCTTAAAAATGGTTATTTCCTTATTCGTTTCAAAGACTTGGAAAGGCCGGACACGCGTGCACGACACTGTTTTGACTTCGAGAACTAATAGGCAGATAATAAATTTCATAAGCGTAAGAAGACGCTCTCTGCGGGCGCTAACAAACCGGCGAGGGACCTCGCCACCGGCATGGCTCCACCATGGCGGGCTGCACGAGGTCCCGGTTAACACCGGATGAGAACAAGAACATCGCCCTTCGTTTTGTGTCAGATCTTCTGACCTCCAAAATCCAAACGGCGACCCCAACAAGAACACCTGCCAAGGCCGGGGCTTGGGCGGCAATCTCAGTCAGCCGCCAGACGTGATCAGTGTTAGCACATTAGAGGACATTCACATGACCATTTTTGATAACTACGCAGCCCGCTATGAGCGTACCCGCGAAGAGGAATACTCCCTGTCTGAGTACCTTCAGCTTTGCAAAAAAGATCCCCTGACTTACGCCAGCGCTCCCGAGCGCATGCTGGCCGCAATCGGCGAACCCACCCTGGTCGACACCCGCCTCGACCCGCGCCTGTCGCGCATCTTCGCCAACAAGGTCATCAAGGTATATCCCGCATTCCGCGAGTTCTACGGCATGGAGGAAGTGATCGAACAGGTCGTTTCCTATTTCCGCCATGCGGCCCAGGGCCTGGAAGAGCGCAAGCAGATTCTTTATCTGCTTGGACCGGTCGGCGGCGGCAAATCGTCGATCGCGGAAAAACTCAAGCACCTGATGGAACAGGTGCCGTTCTACGCGCTGAAAGGCTCGCCGGTGAACGAATCGCCGCTGGGCCTGTTCAACGAAGACGAGGACGGCGCCATCCTCGAAGAAGACTACGGCATTCCGCGCCGCTTCCTGCGTGCCGTGCCGAGTCCGTGGGCCGTCAAGCGCCTGCATGAATACGGCGGCGACATCAGCAAGTTCCGCGTCGTCAAACGCTATCCGTCGATCCTGAAGCAGATCGCGATCTCGAAGACGGAACCGGGCGACGAAAACAACCAGGACATTTCCTCGCTGGTCGGCAAGGTCGATATCCGCAAGCTGGAAGACTATGCCCAGGACGATCCGGACGCCTACAGCTATTCCGGCGGCCTGTGCCTGGCGAACCAGGGCCTGATGGAATTCGTCGAGATGTTCAAGGCGCCGATCAAGGTCCTGCACCCGCTGCTGACGGCGACGCAGGAAGGCAACTACAAGGGCACCGAGGGCTTCGGCGCGATCCCGTTCGAAGGCATCATCCTGGCGCACTCGAACGAATCCGAGTGGAAGACCTTCCGCAACAACCGCAACAACGAGGCATTCCTCGACCGTATCTATATCGTCAAGGTGCCGTACTGCCTGCGCGTGTCGGACGAGGTCAAGATCTACGACAAGCTGCTGCGCAATTCCTCTCTCGACAAGGCACCATGCGCCCCGGGCACCCTGCGCATGATGGCCCAGTTCGCGATCCTGTCGCGCCTGAAGGACCCGGAAAACTCGAGCGTCTATTCGAAGATGCTGGTGTACGACGGCGAGAACCTGAAGGACACCGATCCGAAAGCGAAGTCGCTGCACGAATACGTCGACTACGCCGGCGTGGACGAAGGCATGAACGGCCTGTCGACCCGCTTCGCCTTCAAGATCCTGTCCAAGGTCTTCAACTTCGACAACACCGAAGTGGCGGCGAATCCCGTGCACCTGCTGTACGTGCTGGAACAGCAGATCGAGCGCGAGCAGTTCCCGGGCGAGACCGAGCAGCGCTACATGTCCTATATCAAGGAGCACCTGGCGAACCGCTACGTCGACTTCATCGGCAAGGAGATCCAGACGGCCTACCTGGAAAGCTATTCGGAGTATGGCCAGAACATCTTCGACCGCTACGTCACGTTCGCCGACTTCTGGATCCAGGACCAGGAGTTCCGCGATCCAGATACGGGCGAAAGCTTCGACCGCGAAACGCTGAACGCCGAGCTCGAGAAGATCGAGAAACCGGCCGGCATTTCGAACCCGAAGGACTTCCGTAACGAGATCGTCAACTTCGCACTGCGTGCGCGGGCGACGAACGGCGGCAAGAATCCTGCGTGGACCAGCTATGAGAAGTTCCGCACGGTGATCGAGAAGAAGATGTTCTCGAATACCGAGGAACTGCTCCCGGTGATTTCGTTCAACGCGAAAGCCAGCGCGGAAGATGCGACCAAGCATGCCGACTTCGTGGCCCGTATGGTCGAAAAAGGCTATACGCCCAAGCAGGTCCGCCTGCTGTGCGAATGGTACTTGCGCGTAAGGAAGTCCTCGTAAAGGCCATCGCAAAACCAGGAGCGTGGGGCGGGCGTTGGAGCGCCCGCCAGGCAGGACCGGTGGACCGCACGATACGGGCCACCGGAATCCGCGACGCCAACCACGTGACGACGCGGCGCGTTATATTATGTAAGGAACCGGGAAGGAATCCGGCCCGCCGCGACTTTCAGCAGGAGGCCTGTTTTGACTTACCTCATCGACCGACGCTTGCAGGGCAAGAACAAGTCTGCGGTCAACCGCGAACGCTTCTTGCGCCGCTATAAGGCGCAAATCAAGGATGCGGTGGGCCGGGCGATCAAGGGTCGCTCGATCACCGACGTAGAGAATGGCGAGAAGGTCTCGATTCCCGTCAAGGACGTGAGCGAGCCGCATTTCGGACACGCCCATGGCGGCGTGTGGGAGACCGTCAACCCCGGCAACACGGAATACCAGAAAGGCGACACGATCAACCGTCCCCGCGGCGGTGGCGGCGGCGCCGGACGCGGCCGTGCCGGCAACAGCGAGCAGACGACCGAAGACGATTTCATCTTCGAACTCAGCCGCGAAGAATTCATGAATTACTTCTTCGAAGACCTCGAGCTGCCGAACATGGTCAAGACGCAGCTGACCCAGGTCGTCGAATACAAGAACCAGCGCGCCGGCTACAACATCTCCGGCACACCGTCGAACATCCACGTGCTGCGCTCCCTGCGCGGCGCGCTCGGCCGCCGCATCGCGGTGGGCGGCCCGTCCCGCAAGCAGCTGACGGCCCTCGAGCACCAGCTGCGCGACCTGCGCGAGCAGGGTGTGGAGGACGACGACCCGCAGGTGATCGAACTGAAGCACAAGATCCACCACCTGCACACACGCCTGCTGGCGATCCCGTTCATCGACCCGATCGACCTGCGCTACAGCAACCGCATCAAGATCCCGAAACCGTCCACGGCAGCCGTCATGTTCTGCATCATGGACGTGTCGGGCTCGATGGATGAAAGCCGCAAGGACACCGCCAAGCGCTTCTTCATCCTGCTGTACCTGTTCCTCAAGCGGGTCTACGAACGGATCGACGTCGTCTTCATCCGCCACCACACGGCGGCGGCCGAGGTCGACGAAAACGAGTTCTTCCACTCGCGCGAATCGGGCGGCACGGTCGTGTCGTCGGCGCTGCACCTGCTGAACAAGGTCATCACCGAACGCTACAGCAACGGCGACTGGAACAGCTACGTGGCCCAGGCGTCGGACGGCGACAACTGGGACAACGACTCCGTGCTGTGCAAGCAGATCCTGACCAACGCGATCATGCCCAGGGTCCAGTACTACACGTATGTCGAGATCACCGACGGCCCGCCCCAGAACCTGTGGGAGCAATACGCCGAGGTGGCGGCCGATCACCAGAACTTCGCCATGCAGAAGATCGTGACGCCGGCGGACATCTATCCGGTGTTCCGCGAATTGTTCAAGAAGCAGCCCAAGTAGCGAGGCCCGCTATGCCAAGAGATCCCAACAACCCGCGTGCCCTGCCCGAACAGTCGGAATGGACGTTCGACCTGATCGAACAGGCGCACGAGGAAATCCGCCGGGTGGCCAGGAAGTTCGGCCTGGACACCTATCCCAACCAGCTCGAGATCATCACGGCCGAACAGATGATGGACGCGTACACGTCCGTCGGCATGCCCGTCTCGTACAACCACTGGTCGTTCGGCAAGCATTTCCTGACGACGGAAAAAAGTTATAAACGGGGCCAGATGGGCCTCGCGTACGAAATCGTCATCAATTCCAATCCCTGCATCGCCTATCTGATGGAGGAAAACAGCCTGACGATGCAGGCGCTCGTGATCGCGCACGCGGCCTACGGCCACAATTCTTTCTTCAAAGGCAACTATCTGTTCCGGACCTGGACCGATGCCGACGCCATCGTCGACTACATGGTCTTTGCGAAGAACTATATTGCCGAGTGCGAACAGCGGCATGGCATCGACGCCGTCGAAGAATTGCTCGATTCCTGCCACGCGATCCAGAACTATGGCGTGGACCGGTACAAACGGCCGGCCAAGCTGTCGGTTGCACAGGAAGCGGCGCGCCAGAAGGAGCGCGAGGAATACATGCAGTCGCAGGTCAACGAACTGTGGCGCACCTTGCCGCGGCGCGAGGAACAGATCAAGGACCAGCCGCCGCCCCGCTTCCCGCCCGAGCCGGAGGAAAACCTTCTCTACTTCATCGAGAAGTACGCGCCGCTGCTCGAACCCTGGCAGCGCGAACTCGTCCGGATCACGCGCAAGATCTCCCAGTATTTCTATCCGCAGCGCCAGACCCAGGTCATGAACGAAGGCTGGGCGACCTTCTGGCACTACACAATCCTGCAGGAGCTCTATAAAGAAGGGATCGTCGGCGACGGGTTCATGCTGGAATTCCTGCAGAGCCATACGAACGTCGTCTACCAGCCGCCGGCCACAAGCCCCTATTACAATGGCATCAATCCATATGCCCTCGGGTTTGCGATGATGACCGACATCAAGCGCATCTGCGAAGAGCCGACGGATGAGGACAAGGCCTGGTTCCCCGACATCGCGGGCAGCGACTGGCTCAAGACGCTCGACTTCGCGATGCGCAACTTCAAGGACGAGAGCTTCATCGCCCAGTACCTGTCGCCCAAGCTGATCCGGGAATTCCACTTCTTCGCCGTGCTGGACGACGACCGCAGCGACAAGCTGACGATTTCGGCCATCCACGACGAGGCCGGATACCGCTACGTTCGCCAGCAACTGGCCGATCAATACAATATCGGCAACCGCGAGCCGAACATCCAGGTCTGGCAAGTCAACACGCGGGACGACCGGGCACTGACGCTACGTCATACCCAGTTCCAGCGCCGCCCCCTGAACCAGCAGGCGCACGAAGTCCTGAAACACGTCGCACGGCTGTGGGGCTTCGATGTACGCCTGGAGACCGTTGACCCATCCGGGCGTGTCGTCAGCAGTCTTGAGTGCCGTCGCGAGAAGCGCGCACGTTACTGACCCTCCGGCCCGCGCTACTCGGCGCGGGCATTTTTTTGTTCCATCCTGTTGACACTCTCTTCCCCTTGTGATGTAGTTCAACTAACATCTGACGTGGCGAGTGAGCCATATCAAGTGCCTCTATCGACATAAGGACTTGTTATGGCCAACCCCTCTGATCCAGGGGGAAAACCGCTTCAACAGTACGCCCTCCCGCTTGAAACTTGGTTATAGTTGGCAGAAACGCCACGGGTCTTTCTTATGATATTTGCCGAGCTGCAAAATAGACATGGAAAATTCGGCATTTCTGGGGCGTCCGCCTTATCTTCCACACATGATGAAAGGGGTCCACATTACATTGCAAAACAACTAACTTCCACCTCCATCGGCATGCCTTTGGCAGTTCTTTATTGATCACTTTCTTTGCCTGTTTTTACAGACAAATAGGCTCTCTTTGAGGGTGTAAAAATGTATGTGCAAAAAAGAATTCGTAGGTATAATTCGCCGATGTCCCGGATGCGGCTCTTAGCTTTTTGTCGTGTTTTGTGGGTTTAGTAGCAACAAAAAAAGGTTGGTATTGGAGAAAGCAGGATGAATTTTTCGCATGAGAAGAACCCCGGGAAGAATTTGACTGGTATCGCCATTGTCATCGTCTTGCACCTGATCGTTGCTTACGGGATCGTGACTGGTCTCGGCAAGAAGATGATGAGCAAGGTGACCGAGGCAGTGGAGACCAAGATCATTGAAGACGTAAAACCGCCGCCACCTCCGGAGACGCCGCCCCCGCCGCCGCCGCCGGAAATGAAGGCACCGCCTCCGCCGTTCATCCCGCCGGTGGAAGTGCAAGTGCAAACCCCGCCGCCGCAGCAGAATGTGATCGCTAACGCGACGCAAACGAAGCCGCAGACGACGGAACTCCAGAAGGCATTGCCGCAACCGTCGGCCCCGCCCGCTCCGGCAGCCAAGCCGGCAGGCCCGGCCCGGACCCCGGCAGTCGCGGACTTCAATACGTGCTCGAAGCCGGAATATCCGAAGTCGTCGCTGCGTAACGAAGAAACGGGTGTGTCGACCATCTCGTTCCTGATCGGTTCGGACGGCGGCGTGAAGGATTCCAAGGTCACGAAGTCCAGCGGCTTCCGCGACCTGGATAAGGCTGCTCAGGTGGCACTGGGCAAGTGCCGGTTTAAACCGGCAACTGAGAACGGCCAGGCCATCGAGTCCTGGCAGCCGGTACAGTACGTCTGGACGCTGGAATAACCAGAGACAGCGTATCGTCTCAAAAGCATGATTTTCGTTGTTATTAGTTCAGCGAACTGTTCATTTTAAATTTTTGGAGGAAGCATGTTTAAGAATACCCGTTTGTCCGCTACCGTAGCGGCTCTCCTGTTCTCGGTCACTGCGGCATCGGCACTGGTGTCCGCTCCGGCCTTCGCCGACGCTCCGGCCTCGGCAGCAGCGAGCGCCCCGGCAGCGGCACCGGCGGCTGACGCAGCAGCACCGGCAGCCGACGCTGCCGCTTCGGCACCGGCAGCGGCCCCGGCAGCTGGCGGCGATGCCAAGAAAGAAGAAGTCGAGAACCCGTTCGGCCCGATGGCCGTGTGGAACGGCGGCGTCGTGTCGCGTAGCACGCTGATCATCCTGGCGATCATGTCGATGGGTTCCTGGTACATCATCATCACCAAGCTGCTGGACCAGATGAAGATCTTCAAGCAGTCGAAGGAAACCAACCAGAAATTCTGGAAAGCACCGTCGATCGCTGCCGGCTCGGCTCAACTGAGCGAAGGCTCGCCGTTCCGCTTCATCGCTGAAACCGGCACCAAGGCAACCCAGCACCACGACGGCGCCCTGCTCGAGCAGATCGACCTGTCGACCTGGGTGACCATGCAGATCCAGCGCGCCGTGGACAAAGTCCAGTCGCGTCTGCAGGATGGCCTGTCGTTCCTGGCAACCGTCGGTTCGACCTCGCCGTTCATCGGTCTGTTCGGTACCGTCTGGGGTATCTACAACGCACTGACCAACATCGGTATGACCGGTAACGCGTCGATCGACAAGGTCGCAGGTCCGGTGGGTGAAGCACTGATCATGACCGCATTCGGTCTGTTCGTTGCAGTTCCGGCCGTTCTGGGCTACAACTGGCTGGTCCGCCGCAACAAGTCGGCAATGGAAGACGTCCGTTCGTTCAGCGCAGACGTGCACTCGGTCCTGATCTCGGGCGCCATGCACACCTCGGAAGCTGCACGTGCACAAGGCGCCAGCACCGCTAAAAAGGTTGGCTAAACCATGGGCATGAGTGTTGGCTCCGATAGCGGAGATGAAGATGCAGTGATGTCAGAGATCAACACCACGCCCCTCGTGGACGTGATGCTGGTTCTCCTGATCATCTTCCTGATCACCAGCCCGGTTGTCCTCCACCTGCAGAAAGTTACCCTGCCGACCGAGGTCAACGAGGTTGAAAAAACCACGCCGGAAGACGTAGCCATCGTTGTCAACAAAGACGGCGAGATGTACTGGAACCAGAAGCACCTGAACAACACCGACGAGCTGTTCGATTTCCTGGCCAAAGAATCGGTCAAAGTCCCGCAGCCGGCAGTGAAGATTCGTGGCGACCAGCAAACCCGCTACGAAGCCATCGGTCGGGTGCTCTACACGGCCCAGCGTGCCGGGATTCAGAAGGTCGGCTTCATCACCGAACCGCCTGATAAGGGCTGATCCTCAAGGATCCAACCCGCCAGCGTGACAGCGGCCCGCTGTTGTCACGCTGGTTTCCCAAGATTTGAAAGGAAACACCATGGGTATGAACGTTGGTTCGTCCGGTGCTAAATCAGCAGATCCGGAACCGATGATGGAAATGAACATGACGCCGCTGATCGACGTCATGCTGGTGCTGATCATCATGATGATCATCACCATTCCAAAGCAAAACCATTCGGTTAACTTGAACATGCCGGTTGGCAATCCGCCGCCGCCGACCAAGGAACCGGTAGTGATCACGATCGACGTGGACTTCGACGGTACTATCCTCTGGGATAACCAGCCGATCCCGGATCGTGCCACCCTCGAAGCGAAGCTGGCCAACGTGGCAGCGCAACCTGATCAGCCGGAAGTGCACCTGCGTCCGAACAAGCTGGTCGAGTACAAGGTTGTTGCTGGCGTGATGGCATCGGCCCAACGTCTTGGTGTCACCAAGATCGGTATGGTCGGTAACGAACAGTTCCAGTAATCGCTTTGGCTATAATGAACACGGCAGGGTTTCCCTGCCGTGTCTATTTTGAATGAGAGAATTTCGATAATGGTTAAATTCCGCCTCGCACACCTCGGCCTCGCACTGGCCGCACTTGGATTCACCGCCGCCGCTCCGGTGGTCGGCCTGGCCCCGGTCTACGCCGCGGAGACTCTCCGTCCGGAAATCGGCAAGCCGCTGCAGGAAGCCCAGCAACTGATGAAGTCGGGCAAGAACAAGGACGCGCTGGCCAAGCTGCGCGACCTCGACAAGGTGGGCGGCAAGTCGCCCAACGAGACGTACCTGATCGAACGCACCCGCGCCGGTGCCGCCTCCGCCGCCGGCGATTACGACACGGCCGCCAAGGCCTTCGAATACCTGATCGGTTCCGGCAAGCTGTCGGCAACCGAAAAAGCCCAGTTCTCGGAAGGCCTGATCGGCATCTACATGCGCGCGGGCGACCTGGGCAAGGCGAACGCCGCCATCGAACGCCAGCTCAAGGAACACGACGATCCGAAGCTGCGCGCTTACCTGATGCAGAACTATTACAAGCAGGGCAATATCAAAGCCCTGGAAGACGAGCTGCGCGCCGCTGAAAAGAGTGGCCGCCTGAGCGAAGACCAGCTGGGCATGCTGGCCAACATCCAGCTCAAGAAGAACGACAAGGCCGGCTACGTCAACACCATCGAGAAACTGGCCGCCAACTATCCGAAGGCCCAGTACTGGACCGACCTGCTGAACCGCGTACAAGGCAAGCCGGGCTTCTCGGGCCGCCTGCAAGTGGACCTGTACCGCCTGAAGCTGGCCAATGGCCTGCTGAAGAAGCCGAGCGAGTACATGGAAATGGCCCAGCTCGTGCTGCAGGCCGGCGCGCCGGCTGAAGCCCTGAAGGTCATCGACAAAGGTTACAAGGCAGGCGTACTGGGCACCGGCCCGGATGCCGCACGTCACCAGCGCCTGAAGGATCTCGCAGAGAAGACCCTGGCTGACCAGAACAAGAACCTGGCCGCCACCGAAGCGCAACTGGCCAAGGACAACGACAACGAAGGCCTGGCGACGCTGGGTTACGCGCTGGTCCAGTCCGGCCAGGTCGACAAGGGCCTGAAGATGCTGGAAACCGCTGCCAAGGCCAAGGACCTGAAGCATCCGGAAGATGTCAAGCTGCACCTGGGCGAAGCCTATGCCGTCGCCGGCAAGAAGCAGCAAGCCATCAGCACGCTGAAGTCCGTCGGCGGTACCGACGGCACCGCGGAAGTGGCCCGCTACTTCATCATGGCGATCAACAAGCCGATCTCCGGCTGATCCACCCTGCCCTGGGCAGCAAAAAGCGCAGTCTGCGTCATGCAGGCTGCGCTTTTTTATTGGTAGCAACGAAACGCCATCTCCGTTGCAACAAAGGCATTGCGCTGTGCAACATGCCCGATGCCGTATAATCTGGTATTTCGCCTAGAAGCACGAACCATCCCATGAAGGTATTTCGCGGACTTCCCAACGACAGGGCACGCGCGCCCTGCGCGCTCACGATCGGCAACTTCGACGGTGTCCACCGCGGGCACCAGGCGCTGTTGGCCCACGTGACCGCGAGCGCCCGCAAGCTCGGCCTGGAAGCCGCCGTGATGACGTTCGAGCCCCATCCGCGCGAATATTTTGCGCAGCGCAGCGGCGATCTGTCGAAGGCGCCGGCGCGCATCGCGAACCTGCGCGACAAGCTGGAATCGCTGGAACATGCCGGCGTCGACCGCGTCATCGTCGAACACTTCAACGAACATTTCGCGTCGATGTCGCCGGACGACTTCACGCAACGCGTGCTGGTCGACGGCCTGCACGTGAAATGGCTGATGGTCGGCGACGACTTTTGCTACGGTGCCCGCCGCGCCGGCAATGTCGCCCTGCTGGCCGAAGCCGGCAAGCGCTACGGCTTCGAAGTGCACAGCCTGCCGGCCGTGCTGCACGATTCCACCCGGATCTCGTCGTCGGCCGTGCGCGCCGCGCTCGCGGCAGGCGATTTCGACGCCACCCGTGCCCTGCTGGGCCACCCGTATTCCATGTCCGGCCACGTGATCCACGGCCAGAAACTGGGCCGCACCTTGGGTTTCCCCACGCTGAACCTGCGCGTCGCCCACCGCCCCGCGCTGGCCGGCATCTTCGTCGTACAGGTGCACGGCCTGGCGGACCGGCCGCTGCCGGCCGTCGCCAGCCTCGGCGTGCGTCCGACCGTCGAGGACGCGGGCCGCATGCTGCTGGAAGTCCACGTCTTCGACTGGAACCAGCCCTGCTACGGCAAGCTCGTGCGCGTGGAATTCCTCACCAAGCTGCGCGACGAAGAAAAATACGTCGACCTCCCCACACTGACGGCCGCCATCGACCGCGACGCGCAGCAGGCCCGCGCCTGGTTCGCGCGGCGCGCCGGCGCCCTCACGGCCACCGACCGAATTTGACCGGGACTTCCGCAGTCCCGACGGCGCCTGGCCGTCCCGTCATCACGAATAACAGCAGTCCATTTTAGAAATCACCATGTCCGATACCAAGCAAGGCCAGAAAGGCCAACAAGGCAACAAGAAGCCGGAGAGCAAATACCCGGTCAACATGACCGACACCCCCTTCCCGATGCGCGGCGACCTCGCCAAGCGCGAGCCGGGCTGGGTCAAGCAATGGCACGACAAGAAGATCTACGAGCGCGTCCGCAAGGCTGCCGCCGGCCGTCCGAAGTTCGTGCTGCACGACGGTCCGCCGTACGCGAACGGCGACATCCACCTGGGCCATGCCGTCAACAAGATCCTGAAGGACATGGTCGTCAAATCGCGCACCATGGCCGGCTTCGACGCGCCGTACGTGCCGGGCTGGGACTGCCATGGCATGCCCATCGAGATCCAGATCGAAAAACAGTTCGGCAAGAACCTGCCGACGGCCGACGTGCTGCAGAAGGCCCGTGCCTACGCGCTCGAACAGATCGACCGCCAGCGCACCGGCTTCATCCGCCTGGGCGTGCTGGGCGAGTGGGACAATCCGTACCTGACGATGAACTTCAGTAACGAGGCCGACGAGCTGCGCGCGCTCGGCACGATGCTCGACAAGGGTTACGTCTACCGCGGCCTGAAACCCGTGAACTGGTGCTTCGACTGCGGCTCGGCGCTGGCCGAGGCGGAAGTGGAATACCAGGACAAGCGCGACCCGGCGATCGACGTCGGCTTCCCGTTCGCGGAAGGCGACAAGGTCGCGCAGGCGTTCGGCCTGGACGCGCTGCCCGCGGGCGACGGCTTCATCGTGATCTGGACCACGACCCCGTGGACGATCCCGTCGAACCAGGCGCTGAACGTGCACCCGGAAGTGACGTACGCGCTCGTGGAAGCCGACCGTAACGGTCAACCGGTCCTGCTGATCGTGGCGAAAGACCTGGCGGAGAGCGTCCTGCAGCGCTACAAGCTGGAAGGCGAGATCGTCGCGACGACCACCGGCGAGAAGCTGGGCGGCATCCGCTTCAAGCACCCGCTGCACGCGGCCGATCCGTTCTACGACCGCACGTCGCCCGTCTACCTGGCGGACTACGTGACGACCGACAGCGGCACCGGCGTCGTCCACTCCGCGCCGGCCTATGGCCTGGAAGACTTCCAGTCGTGCAAGGCGCACGGCATGAAGGACGACGAGATCCTGAAGCCCGTGATGGGCGACGGCCGCTTTGCCAGCACGCTGCCGCTGTTCGGCGGCATGACGATCTGGGAAGCCTCCAAGCCGATCTGCAATGCCTTGAGCGAAGCGGGCGCCCTGTTCGAACTGAAGATGTTCGACCACAGCTACATGCACTGCTGGCGCCACAAGACGCCGATCGTCTACCGCGCGACGAGCCAGTGGTTCGCCGGCATGGACGTCAAGCCGAAGGACGGCGGCCCGACCCTGCGCGAATCCGCGCTGGCCGGCATCGCCGAGACGCAGTTCTTCCCCGACTGGGGCCAGGCGCGCCTGCAGGGCATGATCGCCAACCGTCCGGACTGGACCCTGTCGCGCCAGCGCCAGTGGGGCGTCCCGATGGCCTTCTTCCTGCACCGCGAAACGGGCGAGCTGCATCCGCGCACGCCGGAACTCCTCGAACAAGTGGCTCAGCTGATCGAACAGGGCGGCATCGACGCGTGGCACAAGCTCGACCCGCGCGACCTGCTGGGCGACGACGCCGCGATGTACGAAAAGAACCGCGACACGCTGGACGTGTGGTTCGATTCGGGCACGACGCACCAGACCGTGCTGCGCGGTTCGCACGCGGCGCAATCGCACTTCCCGGCCGACCTGTACCTGGAAGGCTCGGACCAGCACCGCGGCTGGTTCCACTCGTCGCTGCTGACGTCGTCGATGCTGAACGGCCGCCCGCCGTACAAGGCGCTGCTGACGCACGGCTTCACCGTCGACGAGCAGGGCAAGAAGATGTCCAAGTCGCTCGGCAACACGCTGGCACCGCAGAAGATCTCCGATACGCTGGGCGCCGACATCCTGCGCCTGTGGGTCGCATCGACCGATTACACGGGCGAGCTGTCGATCGGCGAAGAGATCCTCAAGCGCGTGACGGAATCGTACCGCCGCATCCGCAACACGCTGCGCTTCCTGCTCGCGAACACGTCGGACTTCGATCCGGTCAAGAACGCCGTGCCGGTGGCGGAGCTGCTCGAGATCGACCGCTACGCGCTGGCCGAGACGGCGCGCCTGCAGGCGGACGTCGCCGCGCACTTCGAGCGCTACGAATTCCACCCGGTCGTCGCACGCCTGCAGAACTTCTGCTCGGAAGACCTGGGCGGCTTCTACCTCGACATCCTGAAGGACCGCCTGTACACGACGGGCGTGGACTCCTTCGCGCGCCGCTCGGCGCAGACGGCGCTGTGGCACATCGCGCACGCCCTGCTGCGCATCATGGCGCCGATCCTGTCGTTCACGGCCGAGGAAGCGTGGGCCGTGTTCGCGGGCGAGCAGGCCTACAAGGACAGCGACGAGACCATCTTCACGCAGACCCTGTGGACCTTCCCGGCGATCGCGGACAGCGCCGCCCTGCTGGACAAGTACGCGCTGCTGCGCGCCGTCCGTGCCGACGTGACCAAGCAGCTGGAAGAAGTACGCGCATCCGGTGCGATCGGCTCGTCGCTGCAGGCGGAACTGGCCCTCAAGGCCGCCGGCGACAAGTACGCGACGCTGGCCAGCCTGGACGACGACCTGAAGTTCGTGTTCATCACGTCGCAGGCCACCGTCGAACAGGTGGCGGATGCGGCCGACGAAGCCGTCACCGTCACGCCGTCCGACGCCGCCAAGTGCGAACGCTGCTGGCACTACCGCCGCGACGTGGGCCATGACCACGCGCATCCGGGCCTGTGCGGCCGCTGCACGAGCAACCTGTTCGGCAGCGGGGAACAGCGCCGCTTCGCCTGATGTACCAGCGCCCCGGGCCTTGCGCCCGGGGTTTCACCTCTACGACCATCGACATGGCCAGCAAAAAAAAACCAACATTCTCCGCCGTCTCGTCGCGCTCGGGCGGCAGCCTCACTCCCTGGCTCGGCATCGCCTTCATCGTCATCCTGCTCGACCAGATCAGCAAGATCACCATCACGCGCACCTTCGTGCACGGCGAAGAGAAACACATCACCAGCTTCTTCAACCTGGTCCTCGCCTATAACAAGGGCGCCGCATTCAGCTTCCTGTCCGACCAGGGCGGCTGGCAGCGCTACCTGTTCGCCGGCATCGCCATCGCGGCCGTCGGCTTCATCATCTACCTGCTGCGCAAGCACGCGGGCCAGCGCATGTTCTGCTGGGCCCTCGCGCTGATCATGGGCGGGGCGCTGGGCAACCTCGTCGACCGCGTCGCGTACGGCCACGTGATCGACTTCCTCGACTTCTACTGGCGCGGCGTCGGCCACTTCCCGGCCTTTAACATCGCGGATACCGCCATCACGATCGGCGCCTTCCTGTTCATCATCGATGAGCTGCGCCGCGTGAATAAACACTGAGCACGGAGGAACCATGAGCATGGACCTGAAGGGCAAGAAGATCGTCCTCGGCCTGTCCGGCGGCGTGGCCTGCTACAAGGCCGCGGAACTGTGCCGCGCCCTCACCAAGCAGGGCGCGCATGTGCAGGTCGTGATGACCGAGGCGGCTACCCATTTCATCGGCACCGTGACGATGCAGGCGCTGTCCGGCCGCAGCGTCTACACGGACCAGTGGGACGGCCGCATCCCCAACAACATGGCGCACATCGACCTCACGCGCGATGCCGACGCCATCCTCGTCGCGCCCTGCTCGGCCGACTTCCTGTTCAAGCTCGCGCACGGCGCCACCGACGACCTGTTGTCGACGCTGTGCCTCGCGCGCCCGCACCACGTGCCGCTGCTCGTCGCACCGGCGATGAACGTCGAAATGTGGGAAAAGGCGCCGACGCAGCGCAACGTCGCGCAGCTGCGCGAGGACGGCGTCTGCATCCTCGGTCCGGCCGCCGGTTCGCAGGCCTGCGGCGAGACGGGCATGGGCCGCATGCTCGAACCGGACGACCTGCTCGAGGAACTGGTCGCGTCGTTCCAGCCGAAGCTCCTGGCGGGAAAACGCGTGCTGATCACGGCGGGGCCGACCTACGAAGCGATCGACCCCGTGCGCGGCATCACGAACCTGTCGTCCGGGAAGATGGGCTATGCGATCGCGCGCGCCGCGCGCGAGGCCGGCGCCGACGTCACGCTCGTCTCCGGTCCGACGTCGCTGCCCACGCCGCATGGCGTGCGCCGCATCGACGTGCAGAGCGCGCGCCAGATGCTGGATGCCGTCATGCAGGCCGTCGCCGGCCAGCACATCTTCGTGGGCGTGGCCGCCGTCGCCGACTGGCGCGTGGACAATGCCAGCGACCAGAAGATCAAGAAGGACGGCAGCGGCGACACGCCGCAACTGCACTTCGCCCAGAACCCGGACATCCTCGCGACCGTCGCCGCGACCACGTCGCTGAACGGCTGGCCGTATTGCGTCGGCTTTGCGGCCGAATCGGAAAACCTGATCGAATACGGCGCGGTAAAACGCGAGAAAAAAGGCATTCCTCTGCTCGTGGGCAATATCGGCCCGCAGACGTTCGGGCAGGATGAGAATGCGATCGTGCTGTTCGACGAAAGCGGCCACACGGTGCTCCCGCGCGCGACCAAGCTGGAACTGGCGCGCCAGCTCGTTTCCGAAATCGCCAAGCGCCTGGAACAGCGTTCCCTGCTGGCCTGATTCACCCGTACCCTGCTTCACACGTACCATTGAGCACTCCATGAAGACTATCGACCTGAAAATCATCGACCCGCGCATGAAGGACTTCCTGCCGGCCTACGCCACCGCCGGCAGCGCCGGCCTCGACCTGCGCGCCTGCATCGAGGCGCCCTTGACCATCGAGCCCGGCCAGACCGTGCTGGTGCCGACCGGCCTCGCCATCCACATCGGCGATCCGGGCTATGCGGCGATGATCCTGCCCCGTAGCGGACTCGGCCATAAGAACGGCATCGTTCTGGGTAATCTGGTAGGCTTGATCGACTCCGATTACCAGGGCCAGCTGATGGTCTCGACCTGGAATCGCGGCCAGTCCACGTTCACGCTGCAGCCGATGGACCGCCTGGCGCAGCTGATCGTGGTGCCTGTCATGCAGGTGGGCTTCAACGTCGTGGAGGATTTCGCAACGAGCGACCGGGGCGCCGGAGGATTCGGCTCCACCGGCAAACAATAAACTATGAGGAGCACATGACCGGACATCGTCGTCAGCGCCCCGCGGGCATCAGGGCTGCCGCGCTGGGCATCACCGCAGCCCTGCTGCTGTCGGCCTGCGCCACGCAGGCACCGCGCCAACCGTCGGCCACGCCGCGCGTCACCGAACGCCCCGTCGAAGCCCCGGCCCTGAGCCCGCAGATGTCTGCCGCGGCCGACACCCTGACGAAGATGGCGGGCCTGCAGGAGCGCCTGTACAAGGTCGCGGCGCCTCTGCTGATCCAGAATGCCGAATTGTGCAAGGGCCAGGCCCGCAACCTCCTCGGCTTCACGGCGAAGAACCGCTGGTCCTATCCGGGCGAATACAACGAAGCGGCGCACGTCGCCTTCGGCATGGGCGAACACCTGCAGGTGACCGACGTGCTGGCCGGCAGCGGCGCCGCACGCGCCGGATTGCAGGAAGGCGACGTGCTGCTCGCCGCCGCGGGCAAGCCGCTGCCGAGCGGCGAACATGCGCTGTCCCAGGCGGGCGCCATGTTCGGCAAGATCCTCGCGGCGCAGGCCAGCCTGCCGATGACGATCGAGCGCCGCAAGAGCGAGCGCCAGCTGACCATTCCCGTCACGCGCGCCTGCGCCTTCGCAATCGAACTGGGCAACGCGGACAACGTCAACGCCTACGCCGACGGCAGCCGCGTGCTCGTCACGCGCGGCATGATCAACTTCACGCACGACGACGACGAACTGGCCTTCGTGCTCGCGAAGACGATGGCGCACAACATGCTGGGCCACCCGTCCGCGCAACGCAACAACGCGACGCTCGGCAGCATCATCGACGTGTCGGGCGTGATGCTTTTCAGGTTGTCGATGAT
>Ga0187844_10000730_pt1 | contig 25624 bp, 24 predicted proteins | sample SpaLakP09_SKY_50_FD_134517 | JGI IMG/M metagenome (GOLD analysis project Ga0187844, IMG submission 134517) | Oligotrophic lake water microbial communities from Sparkling Lake, Wisconsin, USA - SP09_SKY_50 | ecosystem: Environmental > Aquatic > Freshwater > Lake | place: USA: Sparkling Lake... | reverse complement strand
GGACATCTCCGCGCTGCCGCCCGAGCAGCGCGCCAAGGTGCTTCCCTACATCCTCGACTGGGTGGCGCCCGCATCCGGGTACGACGGTGCGACCGTCTTCCATGGCTACAGCCAGATGCAGGCCTTGCGCGAGGCCGCCAACGCCGCCTGCGAGCCGTTCGATTTCGTGCTCTCGCCCGTCGCGCCCATGCCCGCCTGGCCGGCCCACCAGGCCAGCCCGCTGCACGACCCCGCGCGCCCCTTCGAGCACATCGCCTTCACGCTGCCCTTCAACATGAGCGAGCAGCCGGCGCTGGCCATCAACGCGGGCTACACATCGGCGGGTTCGCCCATCGGTCTGCAGATCATCGGTCGCCGCTTCGACGACGCTGGTGTGCTGGCCCTGGGCGCGCTGTGGGAACAACTCAGGCCGGCGCAGCGCCGCTGGCCCTTCAAGCCCTAGGCGGCTCCTGCTGCGGCAGGCCGGCCGCCTTCAGGTCGGCGTTGACGAGCGCCCAGGCGGTGTCGAAGTTGTCGGCGCGGCGCACCGGTCGGCTGGGGCGCCAGATGTCCATCAGCGCCGGCAGCCGCTCGATGCCCGGCAGGCCCGCCGGCACGAGGAAGACAGTCGAGATGGCGACCACGCCGTGCCTGGTGAAGCTGTCGATGCTGGCCCGCAAGGCCGCCAGCGCATCGGCATCCATCTGCAGGCTGCCGCGGATCTCCACCAGGTCGGCGAAGCGGCGGTCGGCCGGCAGCCGCTTGCCGGCCAGCACCAGGGCACGCTTGGTGGCGGTCATCAGTTCGGCGTCGAACGGCCCCTCGGCGATGGACATCATCACGCGCCCCTGTATGCCCACGCTGACGCGGCCAAAGCTCGGCCTGAACGCGGCATGGCGCGACTGCAGCGGGTTGGGCGAGGTGCTCATGATGTGAGACGATTTTGCACGCTCTGAGAGCGTTAGCCAGGCGTCATGACGATGTTGACTTTGTATGGATGCAAGGGTTCCGGCGCGGCCGCCATCGAGGCCGCGCTGGCCCGCGCAGGTCTCGCGCATGCCAGTGTCGATGCGTCCTCCTGGACGCCCGGCCCGGGCCTGGACGAGCTGCTGCGCGTGAACCCGCTGGGACAGATCCCGACGCTGGTTCTGGACGATGGCACGGTGTTGACGGAAAGTGCGGCCATCCTCATCCATCTGGGCCTCACTGTCGCGCCGGGGCTGTTGCTGCCGGACGACGCCAGCGCCAGGGCGCGGGCGATCCGGGGCCTGGTCTACATCGCGGCCAATTGCTACGCCGCCGTCAGCGTCATCGACTATCCCGAACGCTGGTGCGAGCCTTGTGACGACGCGACGAAGGCGCAGATTCGCGCCGGCACACGGGCACGGCTGCACCAGCACTGGCGGGTGTTTGCCGACCAGTTCGGGAGCGGGTTCGATGCCGGCTCGCCCGGCGCGCTGGAGCTGCTGGCGACGGTCGTGTCCAAGTGGTCGGGCGCGCGCCAGCATCTGCTGGCCGAGCGGCCGGCTTTCCACGCGAAGTTGCTGCAGGTCGAGCAGCATGCGGACGTGGCGGCTGTGTTCCAGCGCCACTGGCCCTGAAGGTCGCGCGCGCAGGCGCGGCAGAACACGCTGCTGCTGCGCTGCTTCAGGAAGCGGCCGGTGGCCGGCCGATGAGGCGCAGCGGCAGGTATTGGTAGTCGGCAGCGCCGGGCCTCTTCCAGGCCAGCATCAGCGCGATGCCTTCGCGCGGCCCCTGGAAGTAGCGGACGCGGAAGTTGCGCTGGCCCGCCGGCATCCTGACCGTGGCCTCCAGCGCGTTCGCCGCATGGATGCCGTCGTTGTTGATGACCTCCACGCCATCGATGGTCAGGATGGCGCCGTCGTCGGACAGCAGCATCACGTCCCAGGTGCCGGTTTCGGCCACGTCGACGGTGAAGCGGATGTCCAGGCCGAACCACTCGATGACGTCGCCCAGGCCCGGGAAGCCCTCGCGGAAGGAGCGCGGCGTGATGTCGAGCTGGGCGAGGCAAACGGTCTTCAACGGCGTCCGGCCCTGCATCTCGGCCACCGACGCGGCGCCGGAACGCAGCCGGTAGACGTCGGCCACCATGCGCCGATCCGGCGCGTCGGCGCACTCCTCGAACAGCTTGCCGCCGCCGCCCTTGCCGGTGGCCGCAGTGCCCGCGCCGCCTGCGGCGACCAGGCGCGGCGGGGCGGGCAGTGCTTCGGCCATGGCCAGGCCAGGAGCCGGGCTGTTGGCCAGAGGTTCGATCGCCTCGCGCGTCAGCGCCGCCTTGGGTGGCGGCTCAGCCGCCAGCCGCTCGGGTGGCCGTTCCGCGCGCAACTCCGGCGCCGGCTCCGGCCTCGGGACCGCGGGTTCCGGGGGCTTGGGCAGCAGCAGGACCACTTCCGTGTTCGGCGGCCTGGGCTTGGTCGCCGGCGGGCGCTGCGATTGCCAGCGCATGGCCGAGCTGAGCAGCACCACGTGGACGAGCAGCGCCAAGGCCAGCGCGTACGGATTGGCGATGCGCCGCCATGAAGGCGGGCGATCCGGGTGCGGCGATGTGGCGGGCATGGGGCGGGACTCTGCCCGGGAACCGCCGCGCAGGCACCCGGGGCTTCACCGAGCCCCTGTCAGTCCACGGTCCGCCGGTAGCGCAGCAACGCCACGGCCCCGGCCACGGCCAGGAAGGCCAGCATCGGCCAGACCTCCGGCATCAGCTCCGCCGCTCCCGAGCCCTTGAGCATGACGCCGCGCACGATGCGCAGGAAATGCGTCAGCGGCAGCACCTCGCCCAGCGTCTGCGCCCAGCCGGGCATGCCGCGAAACGGGAACATGAAGCCCGACAGCAGCATCGACGGCAGGAAGAAGAAGAACGTCAGCTGCAGCGCCTGCAGCTGGTTGCGCGCCAGCGTCGAGAACGTGAAGCCCACGCCCAGATTGGCCAGCATGAAGACGCCGATCATCGCCAGCAGCAGCGCCGCGCTGCCCACCATGGGCACGTTGAAGAGCACAAAGGCCGCGCCGAGGATGACGCCCAGCTGCACATAGCCGAGCACGACGTAGGGCAGGATCTTGCCCGCCATCACCTCGATGGGCCGTACCGGCGTGGCCAGCAGGTTTTCCATCGTGCCGCGCTCGCGTTCGCGGGTCATCGCCAGCGACGTCAGCATCACCATCGTCATCGTCAGGATGGTGCCCACCAGGCCGGGCACGATGTTGTAGCGCGACAGGCCCTCGGGGTTGTAGCGGCGCTGGATGCGCACTTCGAACGGCAGCGGCTGCGGCGCGTGGGCGGCCAGCGCGCCGCGCAGGTCGCGGCTCAGCGCGGTCTGGCTGAGCTGGCTCAGGGCGGCGATGGCGTTGCCGCCGGCCGAGGGGTCGGTCGCGTCGGCGGCAATCAGCACGGCGGGCTTCTCGCCGCGAACGACGCGGGCGCCGAAGTCGGCCGGCACGACGACGAGGAACTGGATATCGCCGCGCTGCAGCAGGTCGTCGCCGCGCGTCTCGGAGATACCGCTCTCGACGACGTGGAAGTAACCGCTGGTCTGCAGCGCCGCGACCAGGCTGCGCGCCATCGGGCTGGTGTCCTGGCTGACGATGGCCGTGGGCAGGCCCTTGGGGTCGGTGTTGATGGCGTAGCCGAACAGCACCAGCTGCATGATGGGCACGCCCACCGCCATCGCGAAAGTGAGGCGGTCGCGCAGCATCTGCTGCACTTCCTTCAGCGCGATGGCGAATGTGCGTGCCAGCGCTTGCATCAGGCGATTTCGCTGAAGTTGTCGGTCGCCTGGTCGACCAGCTTGACGAAGGCGTCTTCCAGGTCCTTGGCGCCTGACGCGTCGACGATGGCCGCCGCCGAGCCGCGCGCCAGCACGCGGCCGTAGGCGATGTAGACCAGCTCATCGCAGCGCTCGGCCTCGTCCATGTAATGCGTGGAGACGAGCACGGTGATGCCCTCGCTGGCGAGCTGGTGGATCTGGTCCCAGAACTCGCGCCGTGCCTTGGGGTCGACACCGGCCGTGGGCTCGTCCAGCAGCAGCAGCTTCGGGCGGTGCAGCAGGCAGGCGGCCAGGGCCAGGCGCTGCTTCCAGCCCCCGGAAAGCGACCCGGCAAGTTGCTTCTCGCGCGTCTTCAGGCCCAGTCGCTCCAGCGCGCCGTCGACGGCCACGCGGCGGTTCGGCATCGAGAACAGGCGCGCGACGAAGTCCAGGTTCTCGCGGATGGAGAGGTCTTCGTAGAGGCCGAACTTCTGCGTCATGTAGCCCACCTGGCGCTTCACCTCGGCGGCCTGGCGGCGGAAGTCCAACCCCAGCACACGGCCCTCGCCGGCATCAGGCGTCAGCAGGCCGCAGAGCATGCGCAGCGACGTCGTCTTGCCGCTGCCGTTGGGGCCCAGGAAGCCGACGATGCGTCCGCTGGCGACCTGCATGTCGACGCTGTCGACGACCTTGCGGCCGGCGTAGGACTTGCTCAGTCCCCTGACGTCAATCGCCAAGTCGCTCATTGACTGACATCCAGCGGTTGACCGGGATGCAGCCGCTCAGCGTCCTCCGGCTTCACGGGGCGCGCCTCGACGAGAAAGACCAGTTTGTCGCGCTGCTGGTTGGAGTAGATGACCGGCGGCGTGTACTCCGGCCCGGCGGCGATGAAGCTGATGCGCGCGGGGATGGCCGCGCCGCAGCCGTCGCAGCGCAGGCTCACTGGCGCGTCCAGCTTCAAGCCGCCCACCGCCGACTGCGGCACGTAGAAGCGCGCCTTGCGGTTGGCCGGCGGCAGCAGGGCCAGCACCGGCTGGCCGGCACCCACCCATTCGCCAGGGCGCATGAACACGTCCTGCACACGGGCCGGCATGGGTGCGCTCTGGCGTTTTTGCTCCACCCGCCAGGCCGTCTGCGCGCGGCCGCTCTGCGCGGCGTCGGCCAGCGCCCGTGCGGCGGTGCGGGCGTCGTCACGCGCGGGCAGCCGGGCGACCTGCACGGCGGCGTCCAGCTCGGCGACGCGGGCGCGGGTCTGGGCCAGCGCTGTCGCGGCATCGTCCACGCGGGACCGGGCGACGAAGCCCTGCGCCAGCAGCTCCTGCTGGCGCGTCAGGTCGATGCTGGCTTGGCGTTCGGCGGCGCGGGCCTGGTCCAGCTGCGCGCGGGTGACGGCCAGCTCCGGCGCGCGCCGGCCCTTGTCAGCGTCCTGTGCCTGCGCCTGGGCGCTCTGGGCACGGGCGCGGGCCTCGGCGTCGGCGGCGAGCTCGGGCGTCGCGTCCAGCTCGAAGAGGGGCTGGCCGGCGGCCACGGACTCGCCGGAGCGCACGGCCAGCGTCGTCAGCCGCCCCGCCACGGGCGGCGCGATGTAGACCAGTTCGGCCTCGGCGTAGCCCGTCCAACCCTCGGGCGGCTTGGGTGCGCAGGCGGCCAGCAGGGCGGGTATCAACAGCAGCGCAACTCTCATCGGCATCTCCATCACACACCGCTGGCCAGGCCCAGCAAGGCCCATTCGATGCGGCGTTGCAGCGCTGCATCGGACAAGACCTCGCCGTCGACCGCCGCCAGCAGCATCGGCGGCACCGCGTCGATCGCCTTCATGCCGCCGGCCAGCATCAGCGGTGCGACGACGGCGCCCATCAGGAAGGAAAACCGCGTCAGCAGCGGCTGTTGTGGCAGTCGGCCCTGGGCCTCGGCCTCCTGCAGCAAGGCCATCAGCACGCCCAGATGGCGCGGCGCGTTGGCGCGCAGGAAGTCTTTTGCCACGGCCTCTTCGGCCTGGGCGTCGGCCCAGACGCGGGCCAGCAGCGGCCGGTGCTCGCGCACGAAGCGCGCCATGCCCAGCAGTGCATCGGCCAGGCGCTCCATCACGTCGGCCTCGGCCTGGCTGGTCAGCGACAGCGCGCTGAACATGGCTTCGTAGTGCTGCTGCAGCAGGGCGCGCAGGAAGGCGTCCTTGCTGCCGAAGTGGTAGTGGACCATGGCCGGGTTGACGCCGGCCGCCTCGGCCACACGGCGCACCGACAGCCCGGCGCAGCCGAGCTGCGGGTAGAGCGCGGCGCCGGCGGCGAGCAGGGCCTGATCCTGATCCTGGCTGGGGCGGGGCATGGGCGTGATTATTGGGCGACTGACCAATAACTACAAGCTCACTAGGATCAGGAGGCGCCAAGACCTGCCCGAGCAGACCGCAGAACTCCAAGGAGACATCCATGAACCTTGCTACCTGGATGCGCAGCTTCACCATCCGGACCCGCATGCACGGAGCCATCGCGATGGTGCTGCTGATGTTCGCGCTGCTGGGCCTCACGGGCCTGCTGGGCGGCCGGCAGCTGATGGCGCTCAATGTCGACGTGACGACGCATGGCATGCGCGAGCTGCAGCAGCTCGGCGCCATCCGCCAGGCGCTGGCGGATGTGCGGCTGGAGGAGAAGCAGATGGTCATCGCCTACGAGGACCCCGACCAGGTGAAGCAGTTCCGCCAGCGTTGGGACGCCGCCATTCAGCGCCTGGCCACCGCGCTGCAAGATCTGCAGGAGGGCAGGCAGCAGGACAACAAGGCCGTCGCCGCAGAGGCGCTGAAGTTCCTGCAGGACTACCGCGTGGCCGCCCAGCCGGTGCTCAGCCAGATCGAGTCCGGCGGCTTCGACACCGCCAAGGTGGCCGACCGCATGCTGAACCGGCCCAAGGCGGCCATGCGCGAGATCGAGCAGCGCGTGGAGAAGGTGGCCGGCCTTGTCGAGGCGCAGGCCAAGGCCGCCGAGGCCGAGTTCGGCGCGGAGATGGGCCGCATCGGCTGGCGCTCGGGGGCGGTGTTGCTGGTCGTCATGGTGCTGGTGGTGCCGCTGACGCTGGTGAACTCCGCCACCATCACCAGCCCGATGCGCTATGCCAGCACGGTGGCCCAGTCGATTGCCGGCGGGGACCTGAACAACGCCATCCGCGTTGTCGGCCGCGACGAGGCATCCGACCTGCTGCGTGCGCTGGACGCGATGCAGGCCAGCCTGCGCGAGCTGGTGCGCCAGGTGAAGACGTCGGCCCAGAGCATAGACACGGCCAGCAGCGAGGTTGCGTCCGGCAACCAGGATCTGAGCCAGCGCACCGAGCAGGCGGCCGCCAGCCTGCAGGAAACCACCAGCTCCATGGACGACCTGACCAGCGGTGTGCGCCACGGCGCCGACGCCGCTGGCAAGGCGCGCGTGCTGGCCGAAGGCGCCGCCGAGGTGGCGCGCCGTGGCGGGCAGGAAGTGGCCGAGGTGGTCGCGACGATGGAGCAGATCAACACCAGCTCGCGCCGCATCGGCGACATCCTGGGCCTCATCGACAGCATTGCGTTTCAGACCAACATCCTGGCGCTGAACGCAGCCGTCGAGGCAGCGCGGGCGGGCGAGCAGGGGCGCGGTTTTGCCGTGGTGGCCGGCGAAGTGCGCCTGCTGGCGCAGCGCTCGGCGGAGGCGGCGCGTGAGATCAAGTCGCTGATCGCCGCCAGCCTGGAGCGCACCTAGGCCGGGTCGCGCCTCGTGCAGCATGCCGGGGCGACCATGCATGACATCGTCAGCCATGTGCAGAAGGTCAGCGACATGATCGGCGAGGTCGCCGAGGGCGCGGCCGACCAGAGCGCGCGCATCGGCCAGATCAATGGCGCCGTCTCCCAGCTGGACCACATGACGCAGCAGAACGCGGCGCTGGTCGAGCAGTCCGCCGCGGCCGCCGACAGCCTGCGCCAGCAGTTGCAGTTGCTGACCGGCGCGGTGGCGCAGTTCCGGCTGGACGGTCGGGCTTGAGAGTGATTGGACGCAGGACGGAAAAGGCGATGCTGGATCGCCGCCAGGCCCTGGTGCTGGCGCTGACGGCGGGGCTCGCAGCAGGCGCGCGTGCCGAGGCACTGCAACTGGTCAGTGCCGACTTCCCGGCGCTGATCAGCCCGCATGGGCCTGACGCCCCCGGCCCCCTGGGCGAGTTCCTGGTGCAACTCTGCGCGCTGGCCGGCTGGAGCCTGCAGCCCAGCTTCTACCCGTTCGCGCGGGCCATCCAGATGGCTCGCACCGGCCCGCGTGTGCTGATGGCACCGCTGGCGCGCACCTCTGTGCGCGAAGCCCAGTACCGCTGGCTGCTGCCGCTGTACACCCAGCGCTATGTGCTGATGGGCTTGCGCAGCCGCTGGCCCGCCGGCATAGACACGGCGGAGGCGCGCAATGCCACGGTGCTGGTGTTGCGGGGCACCGTCGGCACCGAGAGCCTGCAGCGCCATGGCTTTCGGCGGCTGGCGTTGGAGGGCAACTACGCGGCCCTGCTGCGTCGCATCGACGAGGGCAGCGCCGACCTGCTCTATGGCGCATTGCCCGCGGTCACAGCCGCGCTGCGCGCTGCCGGCCGGGACCTGGCGCACTGGGTCCAGGGGGCGAGCTTCGAGCAGCACGAGATCTGGCTGGTCGGCAGCGCCGATCTGCAGCCGGCGGAGGTTCAGGCGCTGGCTGCGGCGCTGGAGAAGCTCAAGCGCGACGGCGGGCATCAGCGCCTGCTGCAGCGCCTCGGCGCCCAGCCGCCGTCGGCTTCGTCCTAGGCGCCGGGCTGGCTCTAGAATCCTTTTACAGCGCCGATTTGTTCCGGATTGCGGGCGCTCTACAAATGCCGCTAAACAGGGCGTTCCGATCAACCGGCGTCCCGCAAGTGGCGCCGGTTTTTTAGTTTTTGGAGTGAGGCCAATGACGGGCCGAAGCGTCGGCGACGTGTCGCCGCAGAGTTTTCATTTCGACGAGCCCCTGCCGCTGCGTAGCGGCGCCAGCCTGCCTGCCTACGACCTGATGGTCGAGACGTATGGGCAGCTCAATGCCGAGCGCAGCAACGCCGTGCTGGTGTGCCACGCCCTGAACGCCAGCCACCACGTCGCCGGCACCTATGCCGGCCAGGCCAGGAGTGAAGGCTGGTGGGACAACCTCATCGGCCCGGGCAAGGCGCTGGATACCGACAAGTTCTTCGTCATCGGCGTCAACAACCTGGGCTCCTGCTTCGGCTCCACCGGCCCCATGCATGTGAACCCCGCGACCGGCAAGGCCTGGGGTGCGGACTTCCCCGTCGTCACCGTGCAGGACTGGGTGGACGCGCAGGCCCGCTTGGTCGAGCGCTTTGGCATCCTCAAGCTGGCGGCGGTCCTAGGCGGCAGCCTGGGCGGCATGCAGGCGCTGGACTGGGCGCTGCGCTACCCCGAGCGGCTCTCGCACTGCATCGCCATCGCGACGGCGCCCAACCTGTCGGCGCAGAACATCGCCTTCAACGAGGTGGCTCGCCGCGCCATCGTGACCGACCCCGACTTCCACGGCGGCCATTTCTACGAGCACGGCGTGGTGCCCAAGCGCGGCCTGCGCGTGGCGCGCATGATCGGCCACATCACGTATCTCTCGGACGACGTCATGGCCGAGAAGTTCGGCCGTGAGCTCAAGGGCAGTGCACTGGGCTACTCCACGCAGGAGATCGAGTTCCAGATCGAGAGCTACCTGCGCTATCAAGGTGACAAGTTCAGCGACTACTTCGACGCCAACACGTATCTGCTGATCACTCGCGCGCTGGACTATTTCGATCCGGCGGCCGAGCATGGCGGCGACCTGACGCGCGCCTTCGGCTCGGCGCGGGCCAAGTTCCTCGTTGCCAGCTTCACGACCGACTGGCGCTTTTCGCCGGCGCGCTCGCGCGAGATCGTCAAAGCGCTGCTCGACAACCGGCTGGACGTGAGCTACGCGGAGATCGATGCACCCCACGGCCACGACGCTTTCCTGCTGGATGACCCGCGCTATCACGGCGTGCTGCGCGCCTACTTCGAGCGCATCGCCACTGAGCTGGAGAGGCCGGCCGCGGTGCAATTCAAAGGGATGGCGATATGAGCTTCGACCCGGCAATTGCGGCGCTGGTGCCGCCCGGCTCGCGCGTGCTCGACCTGGGCTGCGGCACCGGCGAGCTGCTGGAACACCTCATCAAGCACAAGGGCTGCAGCGGCTACGGCGTGGAGCTGGACGACGCCAACCTGCTGGCCTGCATGAAGCGCGGCGTCAGCGTCATCCAGCGCAACCTGGAAGAAGGTCTGGCCATCTTCGAGGACCAGAGCTTCGACGTCGTGCTGCAGCTGGAGACGCTGCAGAACCTGCGCAACGCCGAGGCCATGCTCAAGGAGACGGCGCGTGTGGGCAAGATGGGTATCGTCAGCTTCCCCAACTTCGCCCATTGGCCCAACCGGCTGCAGGTGCTGTTCGGCCGCATGCCCGTCACGCGGGCGCTGCCCTACGAGTGGTACGACACGCCCAACATCCGCGTCGGCACCTACGCCGACTTTGGCGTGCTGGCGCGCAAGAACCGGCTGAAGATCCTGGACAGCTTCGGCTTGCAGAACGGTGAGGTCGTGCGCTCGCGGCCCAACCTGATGGCCAGCGTGGCGGTGTTCAAGTTCGAGCGGGAGTGATCCCGGCGCTCAAGGTCTGTGGTGTGGCCCATAAGACGGCCAGAGATGGACCTTGGTGATGATCCACGGCGGCTGCAACTGGTCGGCCTGCAGGGCGGCGTTGATGAGCTTGAGGCGGTGCTCCTGGTCTGACGCAACGAGCAGTGGCGCCAGCCCGTTCACGGCCGGCAGGAACTGCAGTTTGGAAGGGAAGTTGAACAAGGTCGCGTCGCTGGCGATGACCTGGCGCGAGCCGTCGCGGGTGTCGATGCGCACGATGCGCAGTTGCAGGGAGTCGGCCGCGTAGAGCGCGCTGTCGCCAGGCCGGAAGGCCAGCCCGTGCAGCGACTCCGACGCCGTACCCGGCGCGCGTGGCGACACCGGGCGAATGTCCAGTGCCCGTGCGGCCGGGCTGCGCTTGGCGTCGACCAGCGAGGCTGTGGGGACGCGGTAGACGCCGCCGTTGCAGGTTGTCGAGAAGTACAGCTGGCCGGCGCGCTCGGCCAGGCCGACGACGCCGGGCGCGAAGTTGCCTGCGGTGGTGAAGGGCAGGCCGCCGACCGTCGTCGGCGTGAAGGCGCAGGGCGCGAGCGTGGCAATCGGCTGGCCGTCCGACGGGAAGAGGCCGGGGGCGATGCTGCCGTCGGGCTTGATCACCCACAGCGCGCCGATGATGGATTCCGACACGACGTAGTGGCCGCTGCTCGTCACCTCCACGTCTTCCGCAAAGACGACTGGCAGCCCGTCGAAGCGCACGATGCGTGTCAGCGTCGCATGCAGGCGCAGCGTGTGCGGGTTGTAGAACACGCTGTAGTCGTAGACGCGCGGGACGGAGGGCGCCGTGGGGCTGGGCAGGCCGCCGGCGTCGAGCACCACGACATGGCCCTCGCGCGGCACGCGCAGCGAGAACGGCAGCAGCCAGCCGCCCGGCGGCGGTGGCAACTCCCCCAGCTGCTGGCCGGTGAAGCGGTCCAGCACGGCCACCGACGCGGTCAGCGGCTGGGTGACGAAGACGAGGCGGCTGTCGCCCGCGGCTGCGGTAGCCATCGTGTCGCGCTTCGCGTAGGCATAGGCCAGGCTGTGCCGGCCGGCGATGACGCCCGACTGCGTCTGCGCCAGGGTGGGATGGGCCTGAAGCGCCTCCAGTACGGCGGTCTCGGCACTGGCGCTGCCTGCGAGCAAGGCGAACAGCAGGGGGAAGCTCTGCAAACACGGGCGGATTCCAGACATTGGGCGACTCCTCGGTGGCTGCCGGCAAGGCTAGCGACCGCGCCGGCTGCGTGGGCACGCCGGCGTACCGCATACACGGCACGTCCCCCACGATTGGCGGCGCGCAAGCGGCCCATGGCGCGTGCCCCTCTCCCTACACTGCCGCCATGAGGCTGGGGACCGATGACTGACACGTTGCCGGACACGACTCAACTGCGCCAGCGTGTCGAGCTGGATTCGCTGCGCCTGTTCCTCGCTCATCTGCGCGGCACCATGGTCGCGCTGGCCGTGCTCATCCCCGGCATGGTGCTGGCCTGGGCGGACTTCGCGCCGCTGCACTGGCGGCTGGCCTGGGCCGGCGCGGCCTATCTGGGCTGTGTGAGCCAGGGCTGGATAGGCTGGCGCATGAGCCGCCAGCAGGACCTGGCCGCTTCGTTGCCGCGCTGGCTGCCATGGCTTTACGCCAGCATCGCGCTGAGCAGCGCGGCCTGGGGGCTGGCGCCGCTGATGGTGTCGCAGGGGCCGTCGCCCGGGAGGCCGCTGCTGCTGGCCTGCGCCTTCAACGTGATGGTCGTGTTCGCCGGCAGCCATGCGCCGGGCACGCCTCGGCTGGGCCTGATGCTGGCGTTGCCGATCTCGCTGCTGTCCACACTCGCTGTGGCGCTCCAGCCCGGCCATGGCCTGCAGGCGCTGGGCTGCGGCTTGCTGTTTGCGCTTGTGAGCTGGTTTGGCTATCGGCTGCAGGTCGCCTTCAGAGAGGCCTTGGTGAACCGCCGTGAGGCCGAGGCACTCGGTGAGGCCTTGCGCGTGCAGGAGCGGCGCGCGCACGCCGCCGAGCGCGAGCGTACGCTGCTGCTGGAGCGCCAGCGCCTGATGCGCGACATGCACGACGGCGTCGGCTCGCACCACATCGCGTTGCTGCGCATGGCTGAGGCGGGCGCGGGTGGCGCCGCCATGGCCGAGCTGCTGCGCAGCGCCATCGAGGACCTGCGGCTGACCATCGACTCGCTCGAACCGCTGGAGCACGACCTCGCCACCTTGCTGGCCACGCTGCGCACCCGCATGGGCCATCGCCTGGACGACGCCGGCCTGAAGCTGGAATGGGCCATGGCCGACATGCCGGCGCTGCCCTGGCTGGAGCCGGCACAGGCGCTGCAGGTGCTGCGCCTGATCCAGGAGGCGATGACCAACGTCATCAAACATGCGAACGCGCGCACGTTGGGCGTGTGGGCACATGCAGTGGGTGATGCCCTGGAGGTGCGCATCCAGGACGACGGCTGTGGCTTCGACATCGCCACCGCGCAAGCGGGGCAGGGCTTGCCCAGCATGCGCCAGCGCGCCCAGGCGCTGGGCGCCAGCTTGCATTGGCACAGCGAAGCCGGGCGGGGCACCCGGATCAGCCTGCGGCTGCCGGTGCGGCGTGACTAACGTCCTTCAGCAAGGCTTGCCGGTTCTCGCCGCAGCGTCAGGCTGCGCAATTCGTCGTCGCCACGCTTCAACCTGCGGCCCACCGTCCATGCGACCAGCCACAGTGCCCACGACGAGGGCTCCGGCACGCTGCTGACATTGACGATGTCATAGGTGGTCAAGAAGGCGATGTCGATGCGGCGAAGCGTGGCCGAGGCCCGCTGGCCCACCATGCAGTCCAGGCTGACGCAGGTGGGGTCGGGCGACGAGGTGAGGTGATAGCCGCCCGTCACATGCGCCGACAGCGTCAGGTCCAGGCCGTCCAGCAACGCATGGGGGTCGATGCCGCTCAGCGACGGCGACACGCTCAGGCCGCTCAGCAGCCCGGAAGGCGTTGCGAGCAAGGACCCTGCACTGGCCACCGTGTCGGCGCCTTCCTCGACGCGCGCCGATAGTTCGTTGCGACCCAGCGAGATCGCCAGCTGTGCATGCTCGGGGGACTTGAACACGCTCTCGCTGCGGATGTCGAGCACGACAGGTTCGAACGAGATTCGCAACCTCTCGCCCTCTGACAACCACATGAACAACGGCGAGCCGATGTTGATGTGCATGCCAGTCGGGTCGAGGGTTGCCGTGTCGCCCAGGGTTGTCAGGCTCAAGGTCAGCGGGCCGCCGAACAGGAATGCCCAGCCGTCACCGTTGTTGACCAACGCGGGCAGTTGCATGTCCCAGTCAACCTTCCATCGCGCATCGGGCAATTGCTTGCTGTCCCAGGTGACGCTGGTGCCCGCCATCTCCACATGGCGCGCGTCGGCACGCGCGGCTGTGCTGGCCGTCAGCAGCGCAGACAGCGTGAGAACGCAGGCAACGAGTCTTGAGCGCATGGTGGTTTCCGGTGGTGGTTGATGGGTTCAGCGCGGTCTGAAGATCTCGGCCAGCAGATCGGGCCGACTCTCGACGCGCTGCAGCACCGGGTGGCGCGGGCCGGTGCGCACGTCCAGCGTCACGGTGCGGAACTCGTCGTCGCGGTGGATCAGCAGCTGCAGGGGCTTGTCGCCGTTGCGGTTGTCCTTCAGCGCCGCCTCGGCGCGCGCGGGCGTGAAGGCCATGCTGTTGACGGCCAGCAGCTTGTCGCCCGGTGCCAGGCCGGCCGTGAAGGCGGGCGAGGCCCAGTTGACGGCCGCCACGCCGCCGTCGGCGTCCACGCTCAGCCCGGCCGAGTAGCGCATCGAGAACAGCGGCTTCTTGGCGTCCAGCGAGGCGAGCTGCAGCGGCGTGCGCTGGTCGACGAAGCCGACCGCCCAGCCGCTGCGCGCGAGGCCGTCCAGCGTCGTCGTGGGCAGGCGGTGGTCCAGCCGCGCGCGCAGGAAGCTGCGCCAGTCCAGCGGCTCCAAGGCGTTCAGCGCGGCCACCACGTCGTCGAAGCCGTAGAGGCTGGGCGCGCGGTCGCCGTCCTGGCCGACGAAGAAGCGCCGCGCGAAGTCGTCCAGCGAGCGCTGGCCGCCGCTGCGCTCACGGATCAGCGTGTCGGCGTCCAGCCAGATCAGCAGCGCTGCGTCCTCGCAGTAGTCGTAGCCGCGCGTCCAGTCGCGCCATTTCTGCGTGCCCTGCGAGGCCAGCGCGGGCGTGTTTGTCGTGTCCTGCAGGTCGCGCCACTGGCGGCCTGGCAGCTCGGCCGTGCGGGCTGCGGCCCAGGCCAGCTCCTGGCGCATCTGCTCGGCCGTCACCAGCCCGCTGCGCGCGGCCAGCACCTGGCCCCAGTACATCGTCAGGCCCTCGTAGACCCACAGCAGCGCGTTGTCCGTCGGCGAATTGAGATCGCGCTGCGCCAGCCCGACTGGACGGCGGAACTTGCCGTTCCAGGCGTGGGCCAGCTCATGCGCCACGTCATCGCGGCCGCGGCTGGCGGCAGCCCAGTCGTTGAAGTAGTCGCCGTCGTAGCTGTTCTCGCTCGACTCGTGATGCTCCAGCGCGATGTGGCCGAAGCCCTTGCCATCGGCCAGCAGCAGGTCGTAGTGCCGCCAGGGTCGGAAGCCGAACAGCTTCTCGGCCTGCTGAAGCAGGCGCCGGTGGGCCTCGATCTGTGCGTCGCTCGGCGGCTGCGTGGCTTCGCGGGCGCGGAACACGTGCAGCGCGGCGGGGCGTGCGGTGCCCGGCGAGTCCAGCTCGAAGCGGCGGTAGTTGATGCCGGCGTACAGCGGCGAGTCCAGCAGCGTCTCCAGCGTCTCGGTCTGGAACTCGGTCCAGCCCTCACCCGCCGCCGCCGGCCCGCTGCGCGCCCGCAGTGCGCCACCCCAGGCCCAGCCGGTGGGCAGCTTCACGCGGCTGTCCACCTCGACCTCGGCCAGCGGTCGGCCGGCGGGGTAGAGCACGAGCGAAGGCCAGGTCAGCGCCAGCGCATCGCGCGACAGCAGGCTGTTGGTCTCCACGCCCTTGCTCGGGCCCAGCCATTGGTAGTGCACGTCCACCGCTGTGGCGCCCACGGGCACCTGCACGTCGAAGCCGTGCAGGTCGTCGGGCGCGCGCATCCAAAGCAGCCGCTGGCCGCCCACGCGCACGGTCAGGCCCGCGAGCTGCGCCACATCGCCCGAAGGCCCGTGGTGGCCGGGTATCCAGCGCGGGTAAAGCAGCCGCAGCGGCCCCGGCGCGGCGGGGATGGTGGCGTGCACCTGGAAGATCCACTGCGCGGTGTTGGTGGCGTCTACGCGCACGGTCATAGCCGGCAGTGGCGGGGTGTCGTCGGGCGGGGCGGCAGCGCCGAGGCAGAGCGAAGCGCAGACAGCGCCAAGAAGAGCTGTCAATCGCTTCATGTTCGTTCTCACCTTGAGGCGCCATGGCACCGCCAGGCAGCTTGCCGACGCGAGGGCGCCGCGAATGCCGCAGGGGACGGGACGATGAATGCGGTGCAGCATGGGTTCTCCATGTGGTGGTCGGCGAAGCTCAGCAGCGCGGGCCGTTCGGCGCGGCATGCGCATGCCCCATTCATGACATGACGCCGCTCTTTGAACGACGACCACTCGCTGCGCTCGATGTGCGGCCATGTCCTCCCTGCGGGTGGTGCCGTCGCGCCAAGGCGCCGCCGGCCGCAAGACCGGTCAGCCACAGCCACGCCTGGTTCGGTTCTGGGACGGGCACATAGTTGTGGCCGCTGTCGCTGTAAACGCTGACGCCGGCCGGCAGTGGCGACAGGGTCACCATGCCGGTGTGCGAGTAGTCGGCGGCGCAATGGCCATACGACGCGTGGCAGCGCAGGTCGAGGAAGCTGTCCAGAGGCAGGTCGTCGCCTACCCTCAGCGTCAATGTCCCGCTGGCCCGGCCGGGCTGCTGCAGGTTGAGCACGATGTTGTTGAGCCCCCGGCCTGCCGTAAGGCCCATCTGCACGGCGCAGGAGAAGGGGTAACCCACGCCCGTGCAGTCGCCGTGCAGCTCTATGTTGAGCGTGACCTTGAACTCGCTCATGCCGGCCGGAAGATTGAAGTGCAGGTCGTCCACGAAGGTGGCGGTCGCGCGGGCGTCCTGGCCGCCTGCGTCGTCGGACGTCGCACCGACGGAGGCTTTCAACGCGCCCGATGAAGCCTCGGCCATGGCGCGGAAGGTGCGGCCGTAGGGGCCAGGGCCTGCTTGGCTCGCAAAGGACGATGCCCCGGACTGACTGTCGCAGTCGTAGTTCCAGACGTTGCCGCAGGCGGTGGCAGAGGTCGAAGAAGCGTGGGCCGACGCACCCGTGAAGGCGCATGCCAACGCGGCCGTCCCATGGGTCAGCAGACGGCGGGTGTGTTTCAGTGGCAAGGACATGAGGTTCTCCCGGGTGGCGCGGCGCTCAGTGCGCGGAGGTGGTTGTCCCGTGTGGGAAGACGGCTCATTCTGAAAATCTGGCTGTGCCGCCACTGCACCAGCCGTACCGCAATCACGGCACGTCTCCCTAACTCTGCGGACAGCCGCTCCCTAAACTCGTCCACATGAAGTTGCGCGTCCTCATCGTCGACGACGACCCCTCCGTGCTGCAGCCGTTTGCGGCGGCCGTGGAGGCCGCAGACGACATGCAGGTGGTGGGCCAGGCGGCCACGCTGGCGACGGGGTTGCACCTGCTGCGCAACACCCGGCCCGACGTGCTGTTGGTAGACCTTGGCCTGCCCGACGGCGACGGCACCGCGCTGATCGCCGAGGCCGCACGCGTGCTGCCGGACTGCGAGGCGATGGTGGTCACCGTCTTTGGCGACGAGGCCCACGTGCTGGCCGCCATCGAGGCCGGCGCCACGGGCTACCTGCTCAAGGACGCGTCGCCCAACGAGATCGTCGAGCAGCTGCGTGTGCTCAAGGCCGGCGGCAGCCCGATCAGCGCGGTGATTGCGCGGCAGATGCTGCGCCGCTCGGCCGCATGGGCACAGGCGCAGCGCAGCGCGGCCAGCCCGGCCGAAGGCGATGCGACCTTGTCGCCGCGCGAGCGCGAGGTGCTGGAGCTGTGCGCCAAGGGCTACAGCTACGAGGAGATCGCGCCGCTGCTGGCGGTGTCGCGCCACACGGTCACAACCTTCGTCAAGCGCATCTACCGCAAGCTTCAGGTGCACTCGCGCACCGAGGCGGTCTACGAGGCGCGGCGCATGGGGCTGCTGCGTGATTGACCTGCGCGGGGCGCTGCGGGCCATCGCCTTGGCGCTGATGTTGATCGGCGGCGCCGATGCGCAGACGAGCGGGCCGCCGGCCCAGCGCTTCGAGCAGGCCGACCACCAGGTGCTGCCGCTGGCAGCCGCTGCATCCGGCCCGCCCTCAGCAGACCGCAGCTGGCAGCCGATCAGCCTGCCGCATTTGGAGCGCCGCCGCGTCGAGTTGGCGGGTGATGAGCCGGAACGTGCCCGCACCATGCACTGGTACCGCCTGCACTGGACTGCACCCGCTGGCCTTGCAGCAGACACGCCGCTGGCGGTCTACGTGCCGCGCGTGCTGTCGCAACCCGTGCAGCTGTGGCGTGAAGGCCCTCAGGGTTGGCAGAAGGTCTTCGACAACCAGGCCGGCGCGCAGGAGCAGTGGAACCGGCCCTTGCTCATAAGCCTGCCGCCTCAAGCGTTGGCGCCCGGTGAGACGCTGACCCTTGCGCTGGGCACGCCCAGCCGCCAGGGCCGCTTCCATGCGTTGTCACGCGTGTGGATTGGCCCCGAGGCCGAGCTGCGCGAACGGCACGCGCTGCGCAGCGCGCTGCAGCAGACCGTGCCGGCCGCCGCCAGCCTGGCCCTGGTGGTCATGGGGCTGCTGTCCTTCATCGTCTGGCTGGGCCGGAGGCGCGAGCGCGGTTATCTCTACTTCGCCTTCGCCGCCGTCGGCTGGACGCTGCGCAACCTGCATCTCTTCATCAACCTGCCCCAGGGTGAGCTCGCCTCGGCGTGGTTCTGGTGGATGACGGCAGCGGCGGTCTCATGGCTGATGCTGGCGACCTATCTGTACGCCTTCCGCTTCGATGCGCGCCGCCTGCCGAGGGTTGAGCGCGGCCTCACCGGCTTCGTGCTGGTGGGCACGGGGCTGACCGTGCCGGACCTGCTGCCCTTGACGCTGCTGGTGCAGCACGGCGTCAACCTGGTCGTGGCGTTGACCGTCACCGGCGTGCTGACCGCGCTGGCCGTGCGCGGCGGCAGCCGCGAGCTGCGCGCCATCGTCGTGGCGCTGTGGGCGTGCCTGGGGTTTGCGGTGCATGACTGGCTGCTCGTGGCCGTGCGCATCAGCCCCGAGTCCATCTATCTGTTGCCTTACGGCGCGTTGCTGCTGGTGGTCAGCTTCCTGTACGCGGCCCTGCGCCGCTTCACCACGGCCATCCAGCAAGCCGAATCCGCAGGCCGTGTGCTGGCGGCGCGCCTGGCCGAGCGTGAGCGCGAGCTGGCGGCGCAGCACGAGCAACTGCGTTCCGTGGAGCGCGAGCAGGCGCTGCTGCTGGAGCGCCAGCGGCTGATGCGCGACATGCACGACGGCGTCGGCTCGCACCTGATCGCGCTGCTGCGCCTGGCCGACAGCGGCGTCAGCGGCGAGGCCATGGCCGACCTGCTGCGCAGCGCCATCGAAGACCTGCGCCTGACCATCGACTCGCTGGAACCGCTGGAGCACGACCTCGCCACGCTGCTGGCCACGCTGAGAACGCGCGTTGGCCGCCGGCTGGAGTCGGCCGGGCTGAAGCTGGAATGGCATATGGCCGACATGCCGCCGCTGCCCTGGCTGGAGCCGGCGCTAGCTTTGCAGGTGCTGAGGTTGATTCAGGAGGCGATGACCAATGTCATCAAGCATGCGCAGGCTCGCACGCTGAGCCTGTCTGCCCATCAGGCGGGCGACGCGCCGGAGGTGCGCATCGAGGACGATGGCTGCGGCTTCGACGCCACCACCCCGCACGCCGGCCAGGGCCTGCCCAACATGCGCCTGCGCGCTCAGACGCTGGGCGCGACGCTGCACTGGGTCAGCGCCGCCGGCAAGGGCACGCAGGTCAGCCTGCGGCTGCCGCTGCGGCCTGGGGGGTCAGTGCACGGCCTTGCGTGAGCCCTTCTTGGCGTGCTTCTTGTGCTTGGCCTTGCCGGCCTTCTTGGCGGCCTTGGCCGTCTTTCCAGCCTTGGCCTTGCTGCTGACGTGGTGCGTGTCCTGGTGCTTGGCCACGCGGGCCTCGGCAGCCGGGGTGGCCAGGGCTAGGGTGACGGCCAGAGCGGCGGCGGTGAGCAGTGTCTTCATGGTGGGTTCCTTGAGGGTGATGCGGGCGAGCGTAGCCGACGGAGCCTTCAGCTACCTTTGCGGATGGTGTGGCCGTCGTCGGTGCGCTCGTCGTCCTTGAACACGCCCTCCCAGCGGTCGCCGCTGGGCCAGTGGAAGACGCCCTGGCCATGCTTCAGGCCGCCCGCCCAGGCGCCTTCGTAGCGCTCGCCGCTCTTCCAGGCGTATTTGCCTTCACCGTGCGCCTTGCCGGCTGCGAAGCTGCCCTCGTAGATGTCGCCGCTCGGGAAGATCATGCGCCCCCTGCCGTGGGGCAGGCCGGCATTGAGCTGGCCTTCATACTGGTTGCCGTTGGCAAAGCGCATCTTGCCCGTGCCCTGCGGCTTGTCGTTGACCCAGTCACCCTCGTAGCGCTGCCCGCTCATCCAGACGTAGCTGCCCTTGCCGTGCGGCAGGCCCTGGCGGATCTGGCCGGTGTAGACGTCGTTGGAGGCATAGGTCATCTTGCCCTCGCCCTCGGGCTGGCCGTCCAACAGCGTGCCCTCGAACTGGTTGCCGTTGGCAAACACCATCAGGCCGCGGCCGGTGGCACGGTCGGTCACCCATTCGCCCTTGTAGCGGTGGCCGTTGGCCCAGCGGATCTCGCCCACGCCGTGGCGCTGGCTGCGCACCAGCGGGCCTTCGTAGACATCGCCGTTCTTCCATTCCACGCGGCCCGTGCCGGTGACGGTGTCGTCGTCGTTGCGCACAAACTGGCCAACGTAGCGCGTGTCGCCGGCGGTGCGGTCGAAGAGCTTGGGTTCGGGCGCGGGTGCGGGCGCTGCGGCGGGTGCTGCTGCTGGCGTGGGCGTCGGTGTTGGCGTGACGGCCTTGGCCAGCGGCACGACAGGCGCTGCAGCGGCCTGGCGCATCGGCGCCGTGGTGGCGGCTGCAGCGGCTGCCGCTGCCGGCGCCACGGCCGGCTTGCCCGGCGCGGTGGCGGGCGCCGCCGCAGGCTTGGGGGCGGCGGCCACGGCGGCCGGCGGCGGCGCGCCGGGCAGAGGTGTCGAGACCCAGGGCGTGCCGCGCTCGCGAGCCAGGGCCTGGGCATTGTTCATCGCCAGCTCCTGGGCGCTGCCCTTGCACTGGCCGGCGGTCTCGCGCCACAGCGTCTCGCCGATCTGGCTCTGCGTCTGGCGCTCGGCCAGCGGCAGCGCGGCAGCGCTGTTGCGCAGCTTGCCCGAGAACTCGCGCGCCCGCTCGAAGGGCGGGGCACAGAACTCGGCGTTGTGGCCGTCGATCTCGGCCTGCTCGCGCTTGCGCTGGGCTGTCTGCTGCTGGCTGCCGTTGCACTGCTCGGCGGCCAGCTCCCACATGCCCTCGGACTTGCGGTACAGGCTCGCCGCCTCGGCAAAGCGGCGCTCGCTGAAGGCCCCGCGCGCCAGCTCCTGCAGTGCGCCGGCATCGCGGTGGGCGCTCTCGCACTGGCTGCCGGCTTGCAGCTTCTCGGCCAGTGCGTCATGGGCCTTCTGGCTGTCGGCCAGGTTGCGCTGGGCGCGCTCGCGGGCGCGACCGTCACAGGTGGCGATGGCAGCGCCCCATTGCGCCACGGCCTCGTCGTAGAGCCTGACCTGGACCTGCAGCGGCTGGTTCTGCGACTGCGCCGTGGCCGCCTTCAGGTCGGCCGACAGCGCACGGCTGGTCAGCTGCGGGCAGCTGGGCGGTGGCGGGGCGGGTGCCACCTGGGGCTCGGAGGCGGCGGGTTCGGGGGCGGACGCGGCTGCGTCGGGCGCGGAAGCTGCTGACGTGGGGGCCGAAGCGGCGGGTTCGGGCGGTGTCTGAGCCCGCGCGCCGGTGGCCGTCAGCAGTGCCATGCACAGGAGCACGGCGCAACTGAAAGGTGCGTATTCGGGCCGAGCGCCGGGCCGCTCCCAAGCCGGCCCGGAATGGCGATTTTCTTGCGACTCAATGCCGCAAGCATCTCCGTCCCCTCGGGGGACCGGCTGGGCGCGCCCGCGTTCAGCGAGGCAAGACCGGACGAGGGGCCTCATTTCTTGCGCGCGCCGGACTCGGCTGGCATGTCCAGCATCGCGTCGACGAGGCCGCGCGAGAAGCGTCCGGCACCGGGGTCGTCGGGGTTGTCGAAGGAGAAGCTGGCCTGGGTGGATGCCAGTGGCATGGCGCCGATCTCGGCCACCAGCGTGTCGGGGCGGAAGCCGCCGAGGATGGCCGTGATCTCGCGTTCGAAGCCGCGCGCGGCGGCCACCTTGTTCAGCGCGGCCAGGCGGTCTGCGTCGAACAGCAGCGCGTTGGAGGCCAGGCTGCGCTCCAGCAGCTTCTGGTGCAGCGTGAAGCCGGCCAGCGGCGGCGCGCCCAGGGCGGCCATGCGCGAGAAGGCCCAGGCGTCGGCCTTCTCGAAGGCCGTGGCGGCGATGCGCGAGACGCCCGACAGCGACCCGCGGTTGGCGGCGGCCGCCTGCATGACGTTGAGCACCTGCTGGCGCGTCAGCTGCGTCGCCGCGTCCACCAGGCCTTCGCGGATCTTCTGCGTCGCCAGCGCCCGGCCCTGCTCGATGAGCTGCTGCTTCAGGAAGTCGGTGGCCACGTTGGCGGCCGCGTTCTTGGCTGCCGAGATGGCCGCGTCTGCCGCCAGCGCGGCGGCCTTCACGCCCGAGGCCAGCGTGGCCAGGTTGTAGAGCGTGCCGGCGATCTTGATGGCGTAGTGATACGTCTTCATGCGCGCCCCGCCCTCTTCCGAGATGCCCTGGGTCCACAGCACGGCCCACAGTGCCTCGTCGGGCGTGGGCTCGGCCTGCAGCACTTCCAGCGGGTGCAGGCTGAGCAGCCAGTGGTAGTCCTGCAGCTGCGGCGTGTTGGGCGGCGCAAAGCGCGTGTAGCCGCGGCAGACCTCGAAGGGCTTGATCAGCATGGTCTTGCCCGCCGTGGTGCCGACGTTGAAGGGCTTGCCGGCGTCGCGCACCTCGGCCAGCCATTCCAGCAGCTTCTCGCCGTCGTCGCTGGCCTTGTCGCCGATGCGGTTCAGCCGCGTGCCCACGGGCAGGGGCGAGTCCTGGGTCACGGCGATGAGCGTCAGGCGCTCGTCCACCTGCAGCGCGCGCGCCCAGGCCACGCGGTCGTCGGCGCTCCAGCCCTCGCTGGTGGCCACGGCGAAGGGCAGTTCCCACTGTTTGTCGCACTCCTTGTCCTGCAGCGCGGCGCTGCGGGCAATGGCCGGGCGGATCAGGCGCTCGCCGGCGCCATAGGCGCGCATGCCGGCCAGCAGCGTCTCGTCGACCTTTCTGCCGTCATCCACGGTGAACTTCGGGCCGGAGGCGCAGCCCGTCAGCAGCGCCAAAAGTAGGATCAGTAACAGGCGGTTCATTGATCCCGAGCCTAAGCGGTCAACATGACGAACGTCGCCCGTAGTTGTACGGAGCGGGTGTGGAGCCTGTCTCGCCGACGCCTAAACTTCCAGGCTGCGCCACAAGCGCCATCTGCACGAAGGAGACCGCCATGAACGCTCGAGATCCCAACCTGCCCTTGCAAGCTGACGAAGCCAGCGCGCTGGGAGACTTTGCCGCCCGGGTCTGGGACGAAGAGATCGTCCCCGCGCTGATCGACTACATAGCCATCCCGGCCAAGAGTCCGATGTTCGACGCCGACTGGGCGGCGAACGGCCACATCGAGAAGGTGCTGACCCAGGCCGCCGCCTGGGTCGAGGGCCAGAAGGTCGCCGGGCTCAAGCTGGAAGTCATCCGCATCCCCGGCCGCACGCCGGTCATCTTCTTCGAGGTGCCGGGCACCAAGGTGGGCAGCGAGGACAGCATCGTGCTGTACGGCCACCTGGACAAGCAGCCCGAGTTCAGCGGCTGGCGCAACGACCTGGGTCCCTGGACGCCCAAGTACGAGAACGGCCTGCTCTACGGCCGCGGCGGCGCGGACGACGGCTACGCCATCTACGCGTCGCTCACAGCCATCATGGCGCTGGACAAGCAGGGCATCCCGCGCCCGCGCTGCGTGGGCCTCATCGAGACCTGCGAGGAGAGCGGCTCCTTCGACCTGCCCGCCTATCTGGACGTGCTGCGCCCCCGCCTGGGCAATGTGTCCCTGGTCGTTTGCCTGGACTCCGGTGCCGGCAACTACGACCAGCTCTGGCTGACCACCTCGCTGCGCGGCATGGTGTCGGGCGTGCTGAAGGTCGAGGTGCTGACCGAGGGCATCCACAGCGGCGATGCGTCGGGCTGCGTGCCGTCGAGCTTCCGGATCCTGCGCCATGTGCTGGACCGGCTGGAGGACAGCAAGACCGGCCGCCTGCTGCCCGAGAGCTTCCACTGCGAGATCCCGGGCGCGCGGCTTGAGCAGGCGCAGGCCACGGCGGCCATCCTCAAGGACGAGGTCTACAAGCGCATGCCCTGGGCCTGTGGCGCGGACGGCGGGCCAGTGCTGCCGGTGACCAGAGACCCCGTCGAGGTCCTGCTCAACCGCACCTGGCGGCCGACGCTGTCGGTCGTTGGCGCAGACGGCTTCCCCGAGCTGAAGAACGCCGGCAACGTGCTGCGGCCCTACACCGCCTTCAAGCTGAGCCTGCGCCTGCCGCCGCTGATCGACGGCAACGCCGCCGCGCTGGAACTTAAAACCCTGTTGGAAGACAGCGCACCCTACAACGCCAAGGTCACGTTCACGCCGGACGGACGCGCCGGGGCGTATGGGGCCACCGGCTGGAACACGCCCGAGCTGTCGCCCTGGCTCAGCCAGGCGCTCAACGATGCGAGCCAGGCCCATTTCGGTGCGCCGGTGGGCTATATCGGCCAGGGCGGCACCATCCCGTTGATGAGCATGCTTCAGAAGGGCTTCCCCCAGGCACAGATGATGGTTTGTGGTGTGCTGGGCCCCAAGAGCAATGCCCACGGGCCCAACGAGTTCCTGCACGTGCCCTATGGCAAGCGGCTCACCGCCGCCGTCGCGCAAGTGATGGCCGCTCACCCCTGAAGGAACTCAGCAAAGAATGGACCAGCTCCGCGCCATCAAGGTTTTCGTCCGGGTCATTGACGAGGGCAGCTTTGCCGGCGCGGCGCGGGCGTTGGACCTGGCGCCGGCCGTCGTCACCCGCCTTGTCGCCGAGCTGGAGGAGCACCTTGGCACGCGCCTGCTGAACCGCACGACGCGGCGCCTGGCGCTGACCGAGATCGGCGAGGCCTACCTGGAGCGGGCGCGGCGCATCCTGGCCGACGTGGAAGAGGCGGCCGCGCTGGCGGCATCGGCCACGCAGGAGGTGCGCGGCCTGCTGCGCATCCTGTGCCCGCCGGCCATCGCCGTGCACCAGCTCGCCAAGCACCTGCCCAAGTTCCACCGTGAGTACCCGCAGGTGGCGCTCGAGATCACGTCGCCCGGCCCGGTCGACACGGTGGACGACAGCTACGACCTGACGATCTTCCTGACCCGTGAGGTGCCGGACGGCGAGTTCATCGCCCGGCGGCTGGCGCGCAGCGAATTCATCATGTGCGCGTCGCCGGACTACCTCGACCAGCGCGGCCGGCCCCAGCATCCGCATGACCTGAAAGCGCACGACGCCTTGCTGCCGCCGACGCCGTCGCTGCAGCGCGGGCTGACGCTGCAGCGTGGCGATGGCACCGAGGAGATCACCCTGCCCATCGTGCCCTCGCGCGCCGCGCTGTCGACGACGCACATGGACACCAACTACGCCGCCGCGCTGCACGGCCTGGGCGTAGCCGGGCTGCCCAGCTTCATGGTGGAGGACGCGTTGATGGAGCAGGCGCTGGAACGCGTCATGCCGCAATGGCGGCTGTTCGGCACCACGCTGTGGGCCGGCATGCCGACGCGCAAGTACGTGCCGGCGCGCACGCGGGCGTTTCTCGACTTTCTGCTGGAAATCTTCGGCGGTGAGGACAAGGACCCGTGGCTGGTGGCCGCCGGCTGCGCGACCTGCCCTTGAGTCACCTCAAGC
>Ga0187844_10000729_pt1 | contig 25642 bp, 23 predicted proteins | sample SpaLakP09_SKY_50_FD_134517 | JGI IMG/M metagenome (GOLD analysis project Ga0187844, IMG submission 134517) | Oligotrophic lake water microbial communities from Sparkling Lake, Wisconsin, USA - SP09_SKY_50 | ecosystem: Environmental > Aquatic > Freshwater > Lake | place: USA: Sparkling Lake... | reverse complement strand
GGCCAACTTGCTGGGCCCTTTCAACGATGGATACGTCCGGCACGTATTCAGCCGTGCCATTCGCATCAACAACGTTTCAGGACGGAGAGAAACACCGTGAGTCACGCTCCGCAACGGCAGAAAGGGCTCGCCCTCATCATCGCGCTGATCATGCTCGCGCTCATTACCGGGCTCGTGGTCAGCAGCCTTTCCATGGGCATCAGCAACGTCAAGGCTATCTCCAACACGCAGTTTCGCGACCAAGCGCTCGCAGCAGTCAATGCGGCGATCGAGCAAGTGATTTCTTCATCGTTTACCAGTGCGCCGATCGCCCAGGAAATTCTGGTCGATCTCAACAAGGATTCTGCGGTTGACTACAAGGTCACGGTGGCCAAGCCGACCTGCGTGCAGGCCACCGAGGTGTCGTCGAGCAGCGCCCCGCCGAGCAGCCTGAGCCTGGGCGCGGCGTTCTCGTCCACCACGGCCGGCTACTACATCACCACCTGGGATCTCGATGCGTCCGTTTCCGACGTGAATACCGGAGCGGATGTGCGAATTCACCAGGGCGTGCGCGTCAAGCTGACGCAGTCGCAATTCGCCGCCGTATGTGTGTGAGGGTCCGTCAATGAAAGCCTTGTTAACCCGTATCTCCTTCTCAATCCTCATCGCCCTGTCGGCTGCGGCGCATGCAGAGGACATCGATCTGTTCACCGGGTCGCAGGCATCGAGTGCTGCTCTCCCGAATGTTCTGATCATCCTGGACAACACCGCCAACTGGAATCAGGCGTTCATCAACGAAATGTCGGCGCTGTCCTCGACCTTCAGGAACATCCCAGTGAACGCCGACGAGACGCCGCGCTTCAATCTGGGCGTGATGTTCTCGGCGGAGACCAGCAGCACCGACAACAACGTCAGCGGCGGCTACGTCCGTGCGGCGATCCGCCCGATGACCAAGAGCAACAGCGCCACGTACGCGACCATGATCGCGTCGCTGGACAAGCTCAACGACAAAGGCAACGGCGGTGTGTCGTCACTGACCATGACCGAGGCGTTCCGCTACTTCACCAAGGGCGCGCCCATCTCCGGCAATTACAAGGCCAAGACGGACTACACGGGGAATACGGGAGCGGACTGGTCGCCTTCTGTGACAACGCCGGCCTCGCTGACTGCGATGAAAGCGGTCTACGCACTGCCGGGCAATGCGCTGGCATCGAAGAGCGGCAACAAGTACAACGCTCTTCCGGGCACAGGCTGTTCGAAGAACTACATCATCTACATCAGCAACGGCGCGCCGTCGGACAACTCAACTGCCACCCAGGCCTCCAACACTTACTTGCAGCAGGCCGGTGGCAGCATAACTCCCATCCAGCTCAACCCGGCTGGCTCGATGGACAATCCGTCGGACGAGTGGGCGCGCTTCATGAAGTCGCACCCGATCGGCGTGACCACTTACACCATCGACGTGGACCCGAAAACCAGCGGTCAGGGCCCGGGTTGGACGGAGGTCCTGCAGAGCATGGCGCTGGTTAGTCAGGGCAAGTACGTCGCCGTGACTTCCGCGGCTGACGGCGGCGCGCAGATCAGCGAAGCGATCAACAAGGCGTTGTCGGAGATCCAGTCAGTCAACACGGTATTTGCCTCGGTGTCGCTGCCGGTGAGCGTGAACACTCAGGGCACCTTTCTCAACCAGGTCTACGTCGGCATGTTCCGTCCCGATCCGGCGGCGGCGCCTAGATGGGACGGTAATCTCAAGCAGTACCGTATGGGCCTCAGTGGCACCACGCTGCGCCTGGAGGACTCGACCGGTGCGAGCGCTATCAACAACCAGACCGGCTTCATAGCCGAATGTGCGCGGAGCTACTGGACGCCCGCCTCGGCGGATACGTACTGGTCGTTCCGACCGGCGGGGGGGTGTGCGCCCCCCGTCAATGGGGAAAAAGAGTTGTACCGCCGCTCCAACTCGCCAGACGGCAGCGTGGTGGAGAAAGGCGGTCACGCCTACGTGCTGCGGGCGCAGAGCGCTCGCAATATCAAGACCTGCTCGAAGCCGTTCGCGGACTGTGCTTCGTTGACGACTTTCGGAAAGGCCAACGCCGATATTGACTTCGCCACGCTAGGCGTCGCCAGCGCAGCGCGTGACAGTCTCGTCGACTGGGCCTACGGCTTTGACGTCGACGACGAGAACAACGACAGCGTCATCTCCGATCTGCGGCCGTCCGTCCACGGCGACGTCGTGCACTCGCGGCCGGTGGCGCTCAATGTGGGTACTCAGGCATCCCCTAACGTGGTCGTGTTCTACGGCGGCAATGACGGCGTATTTCGCGCGATCAATGGCAATCGCAGCGCGTCGATTGGCACCGTGCCAGCGGGCGGGGAACTGTGGTCGTTCATGCCGCCGGAGTTTTTCGGGTCGCTCAAGCGCCTCCGCTCCAATGCGCCGCAGATCAAGTTTCCGAACATCACTGCCGCCGACGCCAAACCCAAGGACTATGGCCTGGACGGCTCGGTCGCTGCCTACCAGTCGGGCAACGACAACTGGGTATTCACGACCATGCGCCGCGGCGGACGCGCGATTTATGCGTTCGACGTGGACAAGACCAACCCGTCCAACGTGACGCTCAAATGGAAGCGGGGCTGCCCGTCCACGTTTGCCGCCAATGGAACGGTGAGTGACACCAACTGCTCCGCCGGATTCAGCGATATCGGCCAGACCTGGTCGTCGCCGCAGGTGGTGCGAGCCTCCAACTACAACAGTGGCAATAAGCCATTGCTCATGTTCGGCGGTGGCTACGATCCTTGCGAGGATGCAGATCCCAAAACCTGTACCGCAACCAGCAAGGGCAAGCGTGTGTACGTGCTCGACGCTGAGACGGGCGCGGTACAGACGTCGTTCGCAACGGATGCCGCGGTGATTGCAGACGTCGCCATCGCACCGGATTTGGTGACAGGATTTGCGCAGTACGCTTACGTCGCGGACCTTGGCGGCAACATCTACCGCATTGCCATCTTGGGCCAGGCGCCGGCCCTCTGGACGATGACCAAGATCGCCTCGCTGGGCTGCGGGACGGTGGGTGCCTGCAGCGGCGTACGCAAGTTCATGTTCGCGCCGGACGTAACGCAGAACGGTACGGTCTACAGTCTTCTTCTGGGCTCGGGAGACCGCGAAAAGCCGATGCTCTACAACGGCGGTGCCAGCACCACCAACACGGTCAGAAACTACTTCTTCCGGATCGATGACGCGCCCACTGACGCCAGTGCGTTGAGTGGCGAGACGGCTCGCTGCGGTTCAGCGGTCATGTGCCTGGCGTCGCTTACGCCGATCTTGACCTCGGCCAATCCGGCCCAGGCAGATCTTGCCGGCAAGAAGGGCTGGTACATTGGTCTGACTTCCGCCGAGCAGGTGGTGACGTCGGCGATTACGATCTTCGGCAACGTTACCTTCAGCACGCACCAGCCCAATCCCCCGGACCCGCAGAGTTGCAGCAACGACTTGGGTGTCACGCGCGTGTACAACGTGGCGCTCAACGACGCGGCGCCTCAGAACCCAAATCAGCGCTTCGAGGTCCTGCCGCCAGTGGGCCTGCCGCCGTCGCCGGTAGCCGGCAAGGTGACGCTGGAAGACGGCAAGACCGTGGCGTTCTGCATCGGCTGCTCCAGCCTGTCTCCGCTGGAGGCCAAGGAGCCGCCGATTCCACTCGCGCTCACGCCGAAGATTCCTAAGTCGCGCGTGTACTGGTACGTCGAGGATTGATCGATGCACCGCCGCCTTCTTGGGTTCACCCTCATCGAGCTATGCGTGACGGTCGCAGTGGCGGGCGTTCTGCTCGCTATTGCGGTGCCCGCGTTCACCGGGGTGGCTACCGTCAGCACAATCCGCTCGCTGTCGGCGGAGCTGTCTGCGCATTCATACCTGGCGCGTAGCGAGGCAATCAAGCGGAATCGCGTGGTGCGACTTTGCGCGTCCTCGGATGCGGCCACCTGCGACAATGCTGCATGGTCGTCCGGATGGATTGTGCTCGTGGACGGCGACGTCATCGAACGGCGCGGTGCCCTTCCCACGGGCTTCACCATCGTGGGGGGAGGCAATGTGAAGTCGGTGATGTATCGCGCCACCGGATACGGCGCCAGCGGCGCGACGTTGACCGTATGCCGCAATGCGCCGCAGGCGGGTGCGGAAGAGCGAGTGGTGACGATCGACAGCGGCGGCAAAGCCTACGTCAAGCGGACGCACGCAGGTATCTGCGCCTGAATGCTGCTTGGGTGTTGACGTATTTCAGGTAATGAGACGCGTCATAGGTGCATCGCGTTAAGGCTTTCGGTCCGCTTTCCGCAACCCTTGACACCAGTTCTGTGATGCAGTCGACGCTGCAGCCGCATGCGCGTGACGTATGTCGTGTCCTGTGCACGACGCTGCTCTCTGGTTAGCGCTCAATGCCAAGAGAATACTGAACTCCTGAACGGGGCGGCGTCAGCTTCGTCTAATGGGAGACAGAACGATGAACACGCCACACGCTTGCACTCTCCGTATCCAGCGGCACGCCGAACTCAATTCCGCGAGTTGCTTCAGTCCGTTTCTGAGCCTGCGCAAGGGCGCGCTGATGCTCGCCGCTGCAAGCCTAGGCGCGACATACATGGGCGGGGCGCTGGCCGCTCCGCTGTCCGGTGCGATCTACACGTCCACCAAAGACGGCACGAACGTCAATGCCAATATCTACATGAGCAAGGCAGACGTATATCTCAACGGCGGTCCGCAGAACGCCAATGCGGCCGGTCTTCCGTTCAACGATCCACAAGGCGAGGCGTACTACTTCCAGGTCACGGATCCCAGTGGACAGACCCTGCTGTCGGAAGACGATGCCGTCTGCCGCCAAGTGCTGGTTGCACCTAGCCCGGTCAGCGGGAAGGGCGTGCTGTATGGCAACGCACCGGTTCCCGACACCTGCACCCCGCATGCGCTGGGTGACTTCAGTGCGGCGAATGGCAGCATTCCGGTTCAGTTGCTGCCTTATCAGGACACGCCGAACAACGGCGGCGAATACAAGCTGTGGCTGATTCGAAAGACAGCCTCAACCTCGATTGACCCGAATGATTCAAAGATCCTGCTGTTTTCTAGCAGCGATACCAAAACTGACAACTTCAAGGTGCGCTCAAAGACGCAGCCACCGGAACCGGTCTACTCGATCGAGGGCACCAAGTTCTACGACACCGACGCGGACGGCATGCGTGACGACGGCGAGCCGGGCATCTTCAACTACAAGATAGAGCTATTCGGCGCGGATGCGTCCAACACCACCACCGCGCTCGTTCCACTCGGCATGTACTCCTTCGGCGGACTCAAAGCCGCAGCTTATGGAGTGTGCGAGGTGATCCCCGAAGGCGGACAGAAGTGGTACTCGACGACAGCAGTAGAAATTTCGCCGATCCAGGTGGGTCCGGATTCCTCCGGCAACGACTTCGGCAATGTGTGTATCGCCGGCGGTAACGGCCGCACGCTCGGCTTCTGGTCGAATAAGAATGGTCAGAGCTTGGTGTCCGGCACGTCAACTGCCCTTCCTGGTCTGAAGGGGCTGCATCTGCGCAGCGCCAACGGTAAAGACTACGATCCGGCGAGTGCCGCGGATTTGAGCAAGTGGCTGCTTTCGGCGAACGCCACAAACATGGCGAACATGCTGTCGGCACAGATGGCCGCGATGTGGCTGAACGTGAACGTCGGCGGATCCGACGGCAAGGTGCCTGATACAGCAGCGGTCTATGCAGGCGTGTCGCCTGTGGGCTGCCCAGTGGAAGGCTTGGGAGCAAACGGATTCATCAACGTCGTGAGTCTGATTGCCGCCGCGGACGCCAGTCTGACGGACAATGGCAACACCGTCGCATCCGGTCCGCTACGTAGCTGCCAAGAGTTCATGAAGAACGCCCTCGACAACGGCAACAACAATCGCAACTTCGTTGGTTCGCCACAGCAGTGCGAGGTTGTGTATTCGGGCATGGAGGCATCCTGCTCGCCGCCATCTCCGTAAGACCGCTTGGAGGCTGTTGTGACGACGGTTGTTAAGTTCGTTGGCCCCGTCGCGACCTACTTGGCCGCGGCGGGGCTTGTCGAACTTGTCGGGGCGAGGATGCGTTGCGCTGCATGCCTCGCCTCCAAGGCTTCACAATTACGGCGAATGCCGTGGGTGCAATTCTGGGATCACTTAACTAGGCAGCTGCTCGCAAAAGACATCGAACGTCGTTACCAGAGCTGGACCACTCGCACGAGTTTGCCCCGGCGTCGGATTGGACGCTGCGTGGGAACTGCGGGTTCGCCGTTTGAAGTCGCGACCCGCCATTTGAGGCTTTCTGAGGGATGACCAATGGTAACGATTGACGAGGCCTGCCGCACACGCCAACGGATTGACCAACTTCATCCGGAGACCAAGGCGCTGATCGAAGATCGACGTCAGCTGGCAATCCTCGCGTTGCAGCTCTTGACCAAGGCCATCCGTGATTATTCGGGAACAGGTCAGCGATACCGCCTCACTGCATTTGTTGGCTGCCTCTACAACGGCATGCGCTACCCGTTCGATCTGAGCGATCTGAGAGGTCTTGATTTAGACGTACAGGACGCCTGTATGACCGTGCTGAATTTCGACCGTCTGGGAGTCCAAGAAATCCACAAATTGGGCGTAGTGACAGGGGTGCAGATCCATTCCTGGATGGTCGAAGACGGCTACGCGCGAGAGGCCGATAGACGGCAGATTGGAAGAGATCTGTACTACCATGAGTATGGAGAAAGCGGTCACCCCGCTCACGAGGTGTAAGTCTGCACCACCCCTTCACTTTGCGGTGCGGCGCTCGAATGCTCGTGACAACACTGCTGCTGAATATTGCAGACAGCCAAGGCGACGTCCCCCCCCCGGTTTTGAGTAGCACTTGAGTTTGGAGTCCAATCCCAATTCAACCCAGGGGCTCTAAACACCTCCGCTACCCAACGCGGGGTGACGTCGATTGGAGACCGCGCCAGGGTCAATAGCCTTCGCTTGCACGTCCCATGGCGTCGAATTTGCGGGCTGCAGTCGCTCGAAGATCGTCAGAACATCGAATACGAAGATGACAGTTACGATGCTCAAACAAATTGCGGCGATGAGCGGACGGAGGTCGGATCCGAATGCTCGAACGCTCGACGTTATGGAGAGGGGCGCGGTGAGGCCGAGACATTTCCGCTCAGCGCCATCGGCGGGCTCTTCGACTTCTCCTGTGACGTGGACTTTGTCCGCGTTGATGAGCCATGTCCGACCGGGCGGTAAGCTCACGCCAGCAGTATCGAGATACAGCCATGCCTTCCCGGTGCCATCGCTCAATACCAGGTGACCTCTCGGACGCGGCACCACGGTCGTTTCCATTGTTCCGATACCTTCCGTGACGCGGTCATACCAAATGCACTGAACTCCTTCTCTCGGATGAGTCAGCTGTTCCGAACGCGAGAGATGCCCCTCCAATGTCACGATCTGCCCAGGCTTTGCCTCGAAGATCTTGACGGAAGGTCGACCGTATAAGTGAGCGCGTGACAGCAGCAAGACGCTGACACACAGCAACAGTCCTGCCGGCAGCAATAGCACAAGCATCAATGTGCCGGCATCGTTCCGAGGATCACGGAAGAAACGGCGCCGTTCCTCACGAAACGTGGGAGCCGAAGGAAGTGCCGCCTCTGAATGGCCTTCGCGCGGATATGCATTCCAAAGTCCGTCCGCAGCCGTGGACCATTCTGGCCAACGTTGCAGGAGGTCTGTCGCCGTGTTTTCGACACGGTTACCGATATCTTTCGATCGCGGATCGTCCACAGGAAGGCCGTTGATCTCACCAAGGTCGACCTTCATCAGCAACACCCTGACGATGTCGTCGGTCAAAATTTTCCGACGGCCTTCTTCGATGATTAGCGCGCGAGCCTCGGCGTAGCGGCCCACCCTCGTATAGAGGTTCAATAGTTGAAACGAAAACCGCTCTTCGGCGAGGCACTTGCCTCGTGCAGCGGCCAAATCGTTTGTGAGGGCAGAAAACCGGTCCAGTTCCGTATCGTAGGCTTCTCCCGGACGTATCTCGATTGCTAATGATCGAGCATGAAGGTCGTCGCAGGCGCGAAACGCTGGGCCCGGCGCCGCATAGCGCTCTGCGTATTGATCTTCGTTGACGGCCACCCAAGCAGACGCGCACAGCAAGACGAGGAAGGCAGCCACGCCTAGTATGGAGTGGCGCTTAGTGAAGAAGCGACGTTTTTTACGATTGCGTATTCCACTGCATGAACTTAACAGAATCCGCGCAAATCGCAGCTCTCAACTGCAATCGTCACGGCTGCAATCGTCACGGCCTCACTTCGCCTGCCCGAACAATAGACCCAGTCATCCCGACGGTTCACCTGCCTGCCGGATCTTGGAATGAACGACCGAGCACGTCTGCGTTCGCACGCACCGACTGCCTTCGACTCAACAGCGTGCACATTACGTTCGGCGTTGACAGGTGACGTTCCGCGCGAGCCGTAGCCCGGGTATCACCCGGGAGCCTTTGCTCGCCAGTCGAGCGCAATCAGAGTAAGCAAGGATCAGCGCTACTCGTGTTCGCTCCGCTGCCGATGTAACCGGCATCGATCCGAGTTGGTCCACCGCTCGTGTGGCTAGACATGAACCAGCGGTATGACAGCTTTCACACTCTCCCCGTTCCGCGGCTGCATCACGCTCAGCGACCCGTTCACCGTGCCAACAGCCGGCGGGAGTGGCATTTTGGTGTTTGCGACAATCGAAGCGTCGAATTGCATTTCGGATTCCTGCGAGCCTGATGAGGAATAGGGTCGGACAAGGATGGTCATGCCGCGAAGCACGGCGATGGCAGCGATGCTCAGAGCGAATTTGGTTTGCAAGGAGATGATCCACTCGTCGGTGATTATTTCTTCGTTGATCCGCGAAACCACAACACTTAACGACCCCCGGAGGCAGAAATGGTGGGCCCGTCGGCGATCAAGTTCTCACTCGGCTCGGCTGCATCACGTGGATATGGTCTGATCCACACCTGGGGCGGCGACGGATGACGATGGATAAGCTCGTGCAGAGCATCCCCAGTAGTCAACGAATCCGCGGCGTCCGGCTGAACCGTGTTTTGGCACACATCGTCGAGCCGCTATTTCGCGCCGCATCAAGCACGAGTGAATCCGTGCCGAAATACCGTCCGTACGGACAGGCATCCGTTCGTTCTCGCAACTCCCGACCGAACATCATGGGCCGCCGGTCTTTTTCATAACGCCAACGAGATGAATCAAGATTCGAACCTGCTGCGCCGCCTGAGTCGGCGCGAATTTCTCGCCACCCTCTTCGCCGCCTGGGGCGGCGCCGGCTGTTCGGACTCTTCAGGATCGATCTACGGACTGGAATTGGCGCTGCTTGGCTCCGAGGCGTTCCCGTCCTCCGTGCCGCAACGGCGCGACGCCTTCCTCAACTGGTCGCATGAACTGGATTTCCCCAGCCTTCGCGCCTGCGCGCCGCGCACGCAGGACGAGCTGGTGGAGGTGGCGAACTGGTGCGCACGCAACGGCTTTGCCCTGCGTCCGCGCGGCGCGATGCACAACTGGTCGCCGCTGGCTTTGTCGGAGACCACCACGACGGATACGCGGCTGGTGCTGGCGGACATGCTCACCCACCTGAACCATATCGAACTGACCAGCGTGTCCGGCATGCCGGCGGTGCGCGTGCAGGCGGGCGCGACCTTGGAAGCGGTGATGACGTTTCTGGGTGGACAAGGACTTGGCTTCACCTCCACGCCGGTGCTCGGCAACATCTCCATCGGCGGTGCGCTGGCGGTGGGTGGGCACGGCTGCGCACTGCCGGCGCTGGGCGAGGCGCGCGTGCCGGGCCAGACCTTCGGCTCGCTGTCCAACCGCGTGCTGGAGCTGACCGCCATCGTCTGGGACACCACGCAGCAGCGTTACCTGCCGCGCACGTTCCCGCGCACCGACCCGCAGATCGGCGCCCTGCTGGTGTCCCTCGGCCGAGCGCTGATTACCGAGGTGGTGCTCATCGCGGAGCCGGATCACAACTTGCGCTGCGTCAGCTACGTGGATATTCCGGCCACCGAGATGTTCGCGCCGCCCGGCAGCGGCGGCCGCGACTTGGCCAGTTTCATGGACAGCACAGGCCGGCTCGAAGCGATCTTCTACGCCTTCAGCGACAACCCTTGGCTGAAGGTATGGGGCGTCAGCCCGACGCAGCCGCCGACCTCGCGCGTGGTGACACAGCCGTACAACTACCCCTTCACCGACAGCTTCCCCGAACTGGTGGTGGACCTCGCTGAGCAGGCGGTGACCAGCACTCCGTCCGCGGCGGTCGCGCTAGGGCTGGCTTCCTACACCGTGACCGCGACGGGCTTGGCGGCCACCTTCGCGCTCGACCTATGGGGCGCGTCGAAGGACCTGCTGCTGTGGCTGCGCCCGGAAACGCTGCGCGTGCATCACGGCAGCCTCGTTGCGATTACGCGGCGCGACCAGGCACAGCGCGTGGTCAGCGAGTACATCGCGAAGTACCTGGAGCTGCGCGACGCGGCGCAGGCGCGTGGCGAGTTCCCGATGAACATGCCCATCGAGATCCGCATCACCGGCCTCGACGATCCCGCTGACTGCGGCCTGAGCGGCGCGCAGCCGGCGCTGCTGTCGGCAATCGCGCCGGTCCCGGGACGGCCGGACTGGGACACCGCAGTGTGGCTGACGGCCGCGACATTGCCCGGCACGCCGGGGCACCAGGTCTTCAAACGCGAACTCGAGCAATGGGCCTTCGAACACTTCAGCGGCGACTACGCGCGCCTGCGACCGGAATGGTCCAAAGGCTGGGCCTACACCGCCGATGCGGCGTGGGCCGACGCCGACGTACTGGGCCGACAGATCCCGCAGGCCTTCGGCCCGTCGTGGAACCTCGCGATGCAGCAGCTCGATGCGTTCGATCCGAAGCGCATCTACCGGCATGAGTTCAGCACGCGATTCCTGAAGCCGGTGTGATACGTCGCGGCTTGGCGCGACCGGTGAACGGGAGCAATTGGGCCCACGAACTAGAAAAGCGTCGAAAAATCCGGACTGAGCGAAGCGAAGGATGGAAGAATGCGGGACCGCCGAGAGCCGCTGTCCAGCTCGACTGCGGATCCGTCAGCGAGATGCGCTTGGGCATGGCCTCGGCCAGTGCCTCACCATCGAGACCTTCCAGGTATTCGCGCACGGCCCGAGTGCTCAGCGCTGGTCTGGACCAATCGACGGGGTCGGTGCCGGGAACGCTGCGCTGCTTTGGCGTCCGCGGCGATGATGCTGGCGTCGACTGCAAATCCCTCGGCTTTGACCAGGCCCGCGGCCATGCAGCGCCGGACCACCTCATCGAAAACCCAGCGGAAGATTCCGCTTTCACGAAACCGACCGTGGCGATTCTTCGAGAAGGTCGAGTGATCCGGCACCTTGTCTTCCAAACCCGGACGGCAGAACCAGCGGTAGCCTAGATTGAGATGGACCTCTTCGCAGAGGCGGCGCTCCGACCGGATGCAGTAGCTGTATCCGACCAGCAGCATCCGGATCATCAGCTCCGGATCAATCGAGGGCCGTCCAGTCTGGCTGTAGTGATCGGCCAGCTGCGTGCGCAGATCGCTCAGGTCGAGACACCGGTCAATGCCGCGTAGAAGATGGTTATCGGGAACGTGGGCGTCGAGATCGAACGAATAAAACAGCCGGCCTTGACCACTCAATCTCTGACCCATCATCGCCGCGTTCTCCCAGAACAACCTCGATGCCGATCAGACATCAGCATCGCAGGCCCAGTTCTGAAATCAGGAGGAGTTTTTCAACAGAATTGGCACCAACGGGACGGTGACCGATCAGCCGGAACCGGTCCTTCAGCGCTGATGTTCGATGGCTCCAGTGCGGACGTTCGACTGCGCTGCTCCAGCTTTCGGATTTGGGACCTGAGAAAATACCTGCATGAAAACCGGACGAGCATCCACGAGTCTTTTTGCGCCGCCTGTGCGGGTGCCGTAGCGCGTTTCATCGTCACCGGCATCAATGAAGACGTGTCGTTTGATTCGAAGGCGCAGCGCTTCGTCTCGAAGCAGGTCGATGACGATATCCGTCCGTCCGACTGCGAATGGTGGGTGGGTGATGACTGGAAGTCGTTTGTCGGGCCGCTGGCATGTGTGCCCGACTTGGCGCACCCGAGGTTCTCAGAGGACGCGCTAAGCAAAGCAATTATTTTCGCCTTGACGAAATCCGCGACCGGCAAGCGGATGGGCCAGATTCTGGCCGGGATCGACTAACGGTTTGTTGAGGATGGTTGGTTTTCGGTAGCGTCTGCCATGGCATATCCGTATGGTTGAAATCGTGAATCTCGATAATCGACGTGACCAGCCGATCAGCCCCTTGCTCCGGTGGTCTCATGACGAGTTGACGGCTGAGCATCCCTCTTCCTACCGGACATCTCCTGAGTGTGTGGACTTCCCACGGAGCAGTAGGCATTCCGGTCTTATGATTGCATTTTCCCTCCTCACCGGAGTTCATCATGGAAAGTGCATCTATCCTAAGCGTGTCTCATGCCCCTAGACGCGGAGCCGCTTCTTCGTCGCTTACGGTGCTGGAGGCGCCGCCACCGTGAAGTCCACGACGTTCGGACCCGCCTCGGTTACCGTGATGGACTGCGGCTGCACGAACAGCATCGGGTTGTCGGACTCGACCACCTCGTCCACCGGCGGCGGGACCGTTTCGGGCGCCACGTCGTTGCCGGCCTGGCAGCTGAAGGCCACGGTGTACGGACGGTCCGCCAGCAGGAAGCCCACGGTGTAGTCGAAGCGTTCCAGCGGGCCCACGGCCGGCACGCGCACGAGCAGGGCGGTGGTGAGCGGATCGGGGCCCACGTCGTTGACGTTGCCCACGGTGGCGCCCGGCAGGCCGTCGTAATCGTCCGGAATCACGCCGGCGCCTTCGTAGACGTACACCGCAGCACCTGCGCCGGTGTCGGTATTGCCTTCGGCCACGCCCGCGCAGCTGGCATCGGCTAGCAGGGCGGCGTCGATGGAGCCGGTCAGCGTGCCCACTACGGCGTTGTCCACCACGCGCATTACGGGCTTGAGGTTGTAGCAGCCGGTGGCGCCGCGCTCGGCGATGGACTTGCGAACGTCGAAGTCCACCGTGTAATCGCCGGTCTGGCCGGCCGCGATGGTGATTCCGCCATTTACCTTGAACCCGCTGGTTCCGCCGCTCGGGACGATCAGCGGCTTGTCGACGCCGTCGATGGTGACGAAGGAGTCGAACGGGGGCGCCAAGCCGTTGCAGTTGGCGTTGGTGGGCCCGGCCACGATCAGGCGCACGTCGTCGTACACGCCCACGGGCAGTTCCTCGCCCTGGATCAGGAAGTGGCTGTTGTTCCCCTGCAGGGTCAGCAGGTCCAGGCCCACGGGTGCGTCGAACGGGATGATGATGGGGCTGGCGCCGTCACGTCGCAGCTCGATGCCGGTGAAGGTCACGAACACGGCGTCGGCATTGTCGATGGGGGCATCGGTCACGCTCATGTTTAGGGTGCCGGTGTCGCCGTTGCTGCCACCACCGCCGCCGCCGTTGCAACCTGCGAGTGCAAGGAAGGCCACGAAAGCAGCCAGGAGGGGAAGTCGTTGCATGGTGGGTCTCCAGAGCCGCCGGGGGCGATCAGTCGTTTAGGTGAGGGGCCGATAAGGGGTAGCGCATTCGACTGAATGCGGGCTGAGTGTCAGGTCGTCGCGGATCGACGCTGTGCGGAGTAAACGCCCCCTGTACCGCTTCATGCCGGGTCGGCTCGCCAAGCTGGGGGCGTGATGGGTCACGACCAGGGTCAGTTGGTCTGACGCTGCCAGCGCCTGTCGAAGCCAAGACAGGCTCCGCTCGCACCGCTGGAGTGTTTCAGATGGAATCAGGCCGCAACCGCGCGGACTGCGGATCTCTTCTTAGTCCGCCATGTAGTCGCGCGCCAGGCTCAGCATCTCGCCCTGGCGATCAGCCCCGAACAGTTTGAAGTCCGTCCACAGGGAACATCCCAGCACCCGCAGCCCTTGAATCTCGACTGCATCGCATTCGAGAACCGTGACATTGCTACCGGCGGCAAAAGCCTTCGCGTAATCGACAAGACCCACGAAGTCGTAGCCGTAGAACTCATGATTGCCGAGTACGTAGACGACTTCGCGGTCGGGAAAGGCGTTCTTCGCCCAGCGGATACCCTCGACACCGCTTCCGATGTCTCCCGCAAGAACGACCAAGTCTTCGTCAAGACTCGGAAGCACTTCGGGCAGGTATTGCGTGAACTCCAGGTGCAGGTCGCTCAGATACAGAATCTTTTTCTTCATGGCAGGCGGTCTTCCCAAATGATTGGAAGGAGGTGGTGCTCGGGGCCGGATTCGAACCGGCAACCTGCCGCTAATCTGGCGGAGCCCTCGGTGAAGAGGGTTCGGCTTATAAGGCCGCTGCTCTAACCGTTGAGCTACCCGGGCGCATAACGAATGGGACGCGAGGCGTCCGTCGTATGGGCACGGCTGGAATGGCAATGAGGTAAGGGTGGCGGCACATATAGGGTGAGCAGAACGCCTGTGCCTTGTGTGGAAGATCGCAACAGCTGATGAAACGAAAAAGCCCCCGGGAGCTGACCTCCCGGGGGCTTTAAAAGCAAAGGGAGGTCGGCGACCGACTTCCCGAAAAATGGAACGTCAGTCGCCCAGGCGCGCCACGATCCTGCGTATACGCAGAGCGAAAAGCGGGGCGAAGGCCAGAGGAGATGACATGGCTTCAGCCTACGCCGAGGGCAGTCGACCTGCAATCGTTTCGTTCGGCGGCGAGGCGCTGCCGCAACTCGGTAACCAAAGCGCGCGCGTCCGCGGTTGCCTGTTTTTCCGAAGCTACCGATTCAACAAGCCAGACAATCTTCGAGCGATCGGCGACCGACTCCGCTTCGATGCGCGCCAGGGCTGCGGTGGCCTGCATCGCGGATGCGCGCGCGACACACAGATCGTCACGCATCAGATCGAGCTGTTCTTCGAGGCGGGTCAGCGACATCAACGCGTCATCGCGTTCGTCCTCTGCCTCCGATGCTCGACGACCGCACACGGATTCGATGGCCCGGATCCTTTCCGTCGCCATTCGTTCGGCGAGAGCCCAAGCAGAAGCTCCTGCTGCCTGAAACGCCTTCGCCACCTCCGGCGGCAGGGCCTCAACGACATTGCCCGATTGCGGGCGGGTGTCGCGCCAACGGCGCAATGCGGGGCAGATGTCACGCAGGCTTCCGTGACCGATCTGCCGCCGCACCGCTTCGGCTGTCACCTTGGTGCCTGCGGAGATCATCGTCGCGGCCGTGTGCGATACCACTTGGTCCCAATCGCACTTGCTCATGATCAGCTCGTTCTCTTCGGGTTTGGTAATGGGTAATGCAGGGCTTGGTATTACCGGGTAACGATTACCTGAGCCATCGACGCAGCACACTGCGCGTCAAAGTCCGGATCGTTTGCGGCCTCGTCCTGAAACGGCGCATCCCAGCCCTTTGGTCGCCGTCCCAGCAAAGAGGCGAGATCCCGACGATGGTGCGAAGCCGCACTGCAGCGATCCAGGAAGGACACGATTTCGGCCACAAGGTACGGCGCGATCTTCGGGCGAGCGCTGGCCGGCGTTCCCAGGTATTCGAGGATGTACCGCAGTCCTAGACCCAGTTCGCGATCCTTGGCATCGAGTCGTGCGAGATGCGGCGCAAGGAGCTCAAGTGTCATCGTCTCGTGTCGGAGGACGAAGGGATCGATCGGCCGGCCCGATTCGCCGACCGACTTCAACTTCCCGAGGTCGTGCAACAAGTAGCCGAGCTGAGTCATGGGTACTGCGAGCGGGTCGCGCCCCAAAGACGCTTGAGCCATCGTCGCAGCCGCTTCGAGCATGTCCGTGCTGTGGACGAGCAGGCCGCCGGGATAGGCGTGGTGGTGGGATTCGCTTCCACGGCAACGCAGAAGCGGGGGGCCAATTCGAGGATCGAGCAGGACGCTCTTCAGGAAATCCTGCAACGGAGGCGGCAGCGATGCTTCCAGGGCATGAAGCCGGCCCAGCGCGTCTGATGCTGCCCGAAGGTGGTAGCTACAGGGGAGCAGGGCGGAAACGGACCGGATGTCGGATGGCACTGCCGCCTGCAGCTCGCGGACCTGCAACTGAAACCTTGTCTCGAAATGACGTACACGCGCACGTACTGTCACGGGGACACGCAACGTCAGGGGTCCAACCGACTGCTGATGCTCTGGCCAAACGAATGCCGTTACGGCCATGCTGGAATCCTCCAGTCGCGCCTGCACTAGGGTTTCCTCACCAGGCAGCGCTCGTTCGCGGTAGGCCATCAGCCAGGCCGAAACCGTGATGGTTTCTCCGACGTGGGCAGAGAGCTCCGACAGGGGAGCGCCTTTCAGCACGCGAATGAATCCATGGCGATCTGCAGCCGACGCAGCATGCGCTGAGAGAGCAGGTCGATTTCCGGGGTGTGCAGCGCGTCGGCGATGAAGGTGTCGTCGGACAGTTGCGTGGCAATCCAGCACGCGACCGCCTCCTCATTGGTCCGGACGACCCGGTCCGTGAGCCAGCAGATGAGCTCCACCCCAAAGCGGTTGATGCCAAGCCGCTGAATGACCTGCGGCCCCAGGCGCCGACCGAGACGCTCGCGCGCGGTTTGGGTAGCTTCGAGTTGAAGTTGAACGAGCAACTGTTCGTTCTTCTTGCTGCGAGGGGCGGTTTCACGCTTCACGGGGCACCTCCGGGTGCAGGGCGCCCGTCACGAAGCGATCGAAAGCCGATCCATCGCGACGGGTCAAATTGGGCACGTAACGGGAGTAAGTCTTGAAGAGCATCATCGTGTTCATGTGGCCGAGCTGGCGGGCTACCCATTCCGCGTTTTCGCCGGATCCCAGCCACAACGTCGCGCAGGTGTGCCGGGCCTGGTACGGCCGGCGTTTTTCGAGATTCAAATGACGGAGCAGCGGGTGCCACACCCGATTGGTGAAGTTGTCCACGTCGATTGCCTCCCCGTTCTGGTGGCAGAAAACCAGACCGCGAGGGCCTGTGATTTTGTGCTGCGCCTGAAGGGCGTCGAACACGGGCTGACTCATCTCGATTTCGCGCTGGGAGCCGTCTGTCTTGGTGTATTCGATCTGTCCGCGCACGATCGTTTCGCGCACGAGGATCTGACGGCGCTCGAAATCGACGAATTTCCACTTGAGCCCGTTGATCTCGCCGGTTCGCATGCCGGTAAAGAAACGCACCGCGAGATATGGTCTGTAATCCACTCGGACCGCAGACAGGATTAAGCGCACTTCATCCATGGAAAACGGTTGGATGTCCGTCTTCTGCTGTCGGATGCGCTTGATCTTGTCGATCGGATTGATGAAGTCGTAGCGTTCACCGGCTTCGGCCAAGATCTGTCCCAGGATCTGGACGATGCGATTGATCGTCTTCGCCGACAGCGAGCTATTGCCGTTTCGGCCGGACAGACCCGTCAGCGATGCGCGGAACTGCAGTACGTCGGATTTGCTGATCCGCGCCACCTGCATGTCCGCGAAGCGAGGGATCAGATGGCGATCGAGTGTTGAGCGCACGGTCGCCAGGTGGGAGCGACGCCATCCGGCTTTGAACTCGTCGTGCCAGATTTCGGCAAAAGCCTTGAACAAGGGCGTTGACGGGATCGCGGAAGGGGCAGGGGTGGTCTCGGCTGCCTGCGGAGCGCTAGTCCGCAGCACGTCGAACTTGGCGACCATCTTGCTGCCAGGGAAATACTTCGCGTAATCGAAGATGCCGAGAGAGATCTCTCCTTCGATTTTGTCCATCACAGCCTGAATCTTTCGGCGGTTGGCCGGAGAGTCGGGCAGCTTGGTGTATTCGCGGCAGCGCTGGCCGCGGTAGCGAAAGTCGAAGAACAAATCGCCTCCGTTGGTGCGAATGCTACCCATGGCATGCGCCGCCGTTGGCCATGGGAATCAGCGTCGACGGAGCTGTCGACGACTGCGCCCGCATATCCTCTTCAATGTTTTCCCAGATGAAGAGAATCTTTCGGCCGCCAAAAGGCCGGAAATAGTGTCTTCCCTCGAGGAGAACGGAATCGACGAGGCGCTCGCGGATGGTCCGCACGTCGTATTTGAACCGAGCGGACAGTTCACTAGTCGTGAGGTAGGTGAGGGCCATGGTACTCTCCGTTTAGGACGAGAAAGCTGCAAATGTCGAGTAAACACGACATATGCCGCTCATGATACGCACTAGATGTCGCGTGTCAAGAGCGTTCGTCGTGTTTATGCGACGAACGGAGATTTAAAGTGATTCGTTTTCGATTGAAGGAGCTAATTGCTGATCGCGAATTTCGAGCTGGGCGCGTCATTACGCTCGCCGAAATCTCCGAGGCCACGGGTATCCACCGAGCAACTCTTTCCAAGATTGCGAACGAGAAGGGCTACAACAGCGGCACTGACAATATCGACAGGCTTTGCACGTTCTTCGGATGCTCGGTTGCTGACGTAATGGAGCACGTGCCTTCCGACACGAAATAAGCGATCGGCTATGGCCCCTGTTGTCCCGACGGTCGAAAGTCGTCGTCAGTAGAAGTGCAGGGGCCAGGGTGGGCCACTGATGGGCCGCAGGTGGGCCATGGCACTAATGATTAGAGTGCCAATCCGCAGCTATTCGGCCCATTCAGGAGTGCTGCCGGAATTTCGGCGCTACTGGAAAACGCAATTGGAACAATCTTTTGTTCGCAATGTATTGCTGCTCCTACGGCCAGCCCCTATACTAGTCGTCTGTCTGGTGCGGGGTGGAGCAGTCTGGCAGCTCGTCGGGCTCATAACCCGAAGGTCGTAGGTTCGAATCCTGCCCCCGCTACCAATTTTTCCGGTTGGAACCAGGCCCCTTGCGGGCCTTTTTTCGTTAGTTTTTCAAAAGGTTGATAAGCGAGTGCTGCAGGAGCGTCTGACTAAATTGCTGGAGCCACTGGTCGAGTCTCTCGGCTACGAACTCCTGCTGCTCGAGTTCAGTCCTCAAGGCCGTTCTGCCCTGTTGCGGATCTATCTGGACGCCCCTGGCGGAGTGACGCTGGGCGATTGCGAACAGGTCAGCCGCGAGGCCGCCGCACTGCTCGATGTGGAAGACCCGGTCAAGACGCCGTACCAACTTGAAGTGTCGTCGCCCGGCCTTGATCGGCCGCTGACCAAGCCGTCGCATTTCGAGCGGTTTGCAGGGTGCAAGGCACGCGTTGAGCTCGAGACGCCGATCAATGGGCAGCGCCGCTTCGTCGGCGTGATTGCGGGGATCAACCCGGACGCAGTGCGTCTGGAGTCGGAGAAGGGAGAAGTACAGCTGGCGTTCTCTGCGATTTCGCGGGCGCGACTGGTTCCGGACTATTCATCGAAAACGGCCGAGGGTGAGGCGTGAACAAGAACATTCTGTTGATGGCCGACGTGGTCTCCAACGAAAAGGGCGTGGACAAGGACACGATCTTCAACGCGCTCGAAGCGGCGCTCGCGTCGGCGACCAAGGAGCAGTACGGCGACGAATCCGACGTCCGCGTCGCGATCGATCGCGAAACGGGCGAGTACGAGTCGTTCCGTCGCTGGACCGTTCTCGAGGACGAGAGCGAAGAATTCGAGTTCCCCGAGCGCCAGATCAAGCTGACCTACGCTCAGAAGGATCATCCGGGCATCGAGGCCGGTGCCGTCATCGAGCAGAAGATCGCGTCGGTGGACTTTGGGCGCATCGGTGCGCAGCGTGCCAAGCAGGTCATCGTGCAGAAAGTGCGCGAAGCCGAGCGTGCGCAGATTGTTGAAGCCTACAAGGACCGCGTCGGCGAACTGTTGACCGGTCTGATCAAGCGCCTCGAGCGCGGCGCCGTGATCGTGGACCTGGGCGGCAACGCCGAGGCCATCATCCCGCGTGAGCACCTGATTCCGCGCGAACCGGCGCGTCCGGGCGACCGCATCCGCGGCTATCTCTACGAGGTCAGCCCGCAGATCCGCGGTCCGCAGCTCTTCATGTCGCGCACCTTGCCCAAGTTCCTGATGGAACTGTTCAAGCTCGAAGTGCCGGAAATTGCGCAGGGCCTGATCGAACTCAAAGGCGCGGCCCGTGATCCTGGCCTGCGCGCCAAGATCGCTGTGCAGGCCAAGGACAAGCGCATCGACCCCGTCGGTGCCTGCGTGGGCATGCGCGGGTCGCGTGTGCAGAGCGTGTCCAACGAACTCGCCGGCGAGCGCGTCGACATCGTGCCGTGGGACGAGAATCCCGCGCAGTTCGTCATCAACGCGATGGCGCCGGCGGAAGTCGAGAACGTCGTCATCGACGAGGAAGCGCACGCCATGTCCATCGGCGTGGCCGAGGACAAGCTCGCACAAGCCATTGGCCGCGGCGGCCAGAACGTGCGTCTCGCCTCGGAGTTGACCGCATGGACGCTGAACGTGATGACCACCACGGATCTCGAGTCCAAGAAGGACGAAGAGAACCGCGGCGTCCTTGAAATGTTCATGGCCGAACTCGATGTTGATGCAGAGGTAGCCGGCGTCCTCGTGGACGAAGGCTTCACCACGCTCGACGAGGTCGCCTACGTTCCTGCTGAAGAATTGCTGCACATCGAAGAATTCGACGATGCCATCGTCGAAGAACTCAGGTCGCGCGCGCAGGACGTGCTGCTGACCAAGGCTATCGCCAAGGCGGAGCGTGCCGCTGATGTCGCGCCTGCCGAAGATCTCCTCGCGGTAGAAGGCATGACAGAGGAACTTGCGTACACCTTGGCCGGCGCCGGCATCGTGACCGCAGAGAACCTCGCCGACCTGGCGACCGACGAATTGCTGGAAGTGATCGAGATGGATGAGAACGGTGCGCAGGCGCTGATCATGTCGGCTCGTCAGAAGGTTTACGCCTGATCGAACGCCGCCCTTAAAGAACAGAGCCACTATGTCCACGGTCACAGTCCAGAACTTCGCAGAAGAACTCAAGCGGCCGGTTGCCGAGCTGCTCTCGCAGCTCAAGGAAGCCGGCGTATCCGCTGAAAATGCGTCGTCGCCGCTGTCGTCCGCCGACAAGATGGCATTGCTCGGCTATCTGCGGCAGAAGACGCGCTCTCCGCTCGGGACGGTGACCGCCACTGGTACCAGTACGACGGCGGGCGCGGCGCCAAACCGCATCACGCTCAAGCGCAAGGAGACGTCCGAGATCAAGCTCGGTGGTGGACGCGGCCTGCCGACCAAGACCGTCAGCGTCGAAGTTCGCAAGAAGAAGGTTTTCAAGGCCGAGCCGCCGGTTGGCCAGCCGCATCCGCACTTGCAGCCCCAGCCTCAGCCTGCGGCAGTCGAGGAGCGTCTCGAGACGGCTCTCGTGGCTGCCGATGATCCGGTCGAAACCCCGGAGATCGATACCGCCGGCACCGAGGCCGCTGCCCGTGAGGCCGCCGCCGCTGCGCATTCCGAAGCGGAAGCCGAGGCGCGACGCCTGCAGGAAGAAGCGGCTCTCAAGCTGCGCGAGGAAGAGACCGAGCGCGTGCGAGCGGAAGCCGAGGCGGTCGAACGCACCCGTCGCGAGCACGACGAGAAGCTCAAGAACGATCCGATCTACCGCGCGAAGTACGAAGCGGAGAGCGCACGTCGTCGCGCGTCGGAAAATGTTCGGCGCTCGGCCGAAATGCGCAACGCGACGCCGCCGCCCGTGGTTGCACCGGTTGTCGCTGCGAAGAAGCCGGCCGTCGCCGCCGCACCTGCTACGGACGCCAAGCCGGATCGCGATCGCGATCGCGGTCACCGCCAGGAGCTGCACGTCGCCGAGGGCAAGGGTGGCAAGCGCGACAAGAAGAAGCGCAAGCCGACGGGCCAGGTCCGTGTGGACAACGCGCATCAGTTCGAGAAGCCCGTTGCGCCGATCGTGCGTGAAGTCGAGGTGCCGGAAGGCATCACGGTGGCCGATCTCGCCAATCGCATGGCCGTGAAGGCGACCGAACTCATCAAGGTCATGATGAAGAGCGGCGTCATGGCGACCATCAACCAGATGCTCGACCAGGACACTGCGGTGCTCATGGTCGAGGAACTCGGCCACAAGGCGAAGATCGTCAAGGGCACCGAGTTCGAAGAGGGCCTGATGCAGGCCGTCGAGGGCGAGAAGAAGGACGTGCCTCAGGTTACCCGTCCGCCGGTCGTGACCATCATGGGTCACGTTGATCACGGCAAGACCTCGTTGCTCGACTACATCCGCAAGACGCGTGTCGCCGCGGGCGAGGCCGGTGGCATCACGCAGCACATCGGCGCGTACCACGTTAAGACAGATAAGGGAGTCGTGACCTTCCTCGACACCCCGGGCCACGCGGCCTTCACGCGAATGCGTGCGCGCGGCGCGCAGATCACGGACGTCGTGATCCTCGTGATCGCGGGTGACGACGGCGTGATGCCGCAGACGCGCGAAGCGATCAACCACGCGCGTGCCGCCAAGGCGCCGATGGTCGTGGCCGTCACGAAGATCGACAAGCCGCAGTCGGATCTGATGCGGGTCAAGAACGAATTGCTGAAGGAAGAAGTCGTCGCCGAGGATTTCGGTGGCGACGTGCAGGTCGTCGGCGTGTCGTCCGTGAGCGGGCAGGGCATCGACGAACTGCTCGATGCGATCCTGCTGCAGGCCGAAGTGCTGGAGCTCAAGGCGGCGATCGACGTGCCGGCCCGTGGCCAGGTCGTCGAGTCCTCCCTCGACAAGGGGCGTGGTCCGGTCGCGACGGTGCTGGTGCGCGCCGGCACGCTGCGTCAGGGCGACGTCATCCTCACCGGACCGCATTTCGGCCGTGTGCGTGCGATGTTCGACGAGGCCGGCAAGCCGGTGAAGGAAGCGGGCCCGTCGATCCCGGTGCAGGTGCTCGGTCTGTCCGGCGTGCCCGACGCGGGCGACGACATCGTGGTGGTGGCCGACGAGCGCAAGGCGCGCGAGCTCGGCATCCTGCGCGAGTCCAAGCAGCGCGAAGTGAAGATGGCTCAGTCGCAGACCGTCCGCATGGAGCAGATCTTTGCTCGCATGGGCGAGAACGAAGGCGACATCAAGCAGCTCAACCTGATGATCAAGGCGGACGTGCAGGGTTCGGCGGAAGCCCTGACCGATGCGCTGCGCAAGCTGCCGAGCGCCGAGGTGCGTGTGAACGTGCTGGCTTCGACTATCGGCGGCATCAGCGAGTCCGACGTCGATCTCGCGCTGGCATCGAAGGCGATCATCATCGGCTTCAACGTGCGTGCCGACAGCGTGGCGCGCAAGCGGATCCAGGACAGCGGGATCGACGTTCGCTATTACTCGGTCATCTACCAGGTGATCGACGATGTGACGGCGGCCATCACGGGCCTGCTCGGCACCGAGATGCGCGAGCAGATCGTCGGCATCGCGCAGGTTCGCGATGTGTTCCGCAGCTCCAAGTTCGGCAGCATCGCCGGCTGCTTGGTGATCGACGGCACCGTGCAGCGCAACCTGCCGATTCGCGTGCTGCGAAACCAGACCGTGATCTACGAAGGGGTGCTCGAGTCGCTGCGTCGATTCAAGGACGACGTGCAGAAGGTCGAATCCGGCACGGAATGCGGCATCGGCGTGAAGAACTACAACGACGTGAAGGCCGGCGACCAGATCGAGTGCTTCGATCGCATCGAGGTCAAGCGTACGGTCAAGGCGGAAGCCTGACGATGGGTGCGGCCCGTCGACGACGGGTCGCATGCGTCGCGGAACCGGGAGGACGAAGATGTCGCTGAAACTCTACGGCCACCCGTTTTCGTCGTACTGCCAGAAGGTGCTGATTGCGTTGTACGAGAACGCGACGCCCTTCGAATTTCGAGTGTTGTCGCCGGATCATCCTGAAATTGCGGCCGAGCACGCGAAGCTCTGGCCGCTCAAGCGCTTCCCGGTGTTGGTCGACGGTGATCGAACCGTGGTCGAGGCCAGTCTCATCGTTGAATACCTGGATCAGCGGCATGCAGGATCGGTCCGCCTGATCCCCGACGATCGCGACGCTGCACTGCAGGTGCGCACGCTGGATCGCTTCTTCGACAACTACGTCATGACGCCGATGCAGGCGGTCGTATTCGATGCACTCCGGCCTGCCGATCAGCGCCGCACGTTCGTCGTGACTGAGGCACTCGATCAACTCGATGTCGCCTACCGCTGGCTCGAGGGCGAACTCAAGGGTCGGAAGTGGGCGAGTAGCGACGACTTTGGGCTGGCCGACTGCGCCGCTGCTCCTTCGCTTTTCTACGCGGACTGGGTTCGTCCTATCGGGTCCGAGTTCCCGACGGTGCGCGCGTATCGCGAGCGACTCCTGTCCCGGCCTTCCTTCGCGCGCGCCGTGAGCGAAGCGCGCCCGTATCGGGCGTTCTTCCCGCTCGGCGCGCCAGATCGCGACTAGTACATCGCGACTTTCATATTTCTTCCTGGTCTCCTCCTTCCTCCGGCGCATGAAAGAATTTCCTCGCAAGCTGCGGATCAATACGCAGCTCCAGCGCGAACTGTCGGAGCTGATCGTGTCCCACCTGACAGATCCGCGCCTGGACGGTGTATCCATCACGACCGTCGACGTGGCTCCCGATCTTCGCAACGCGACGATCCGGGTCAGTTCGCTCGGCTCGGATGCGGAGTTGGCGCAGGCCGTGACCGCGCTGCACGGCGCGGTGCCGTTGCTGCGCAAGGCACTTGGCGCGCGCTTGCGCATGCGCTACACGCCACAGCTTCATTTCCGCGCCGATACGCAGATTCGGCAGGCTGACCGACTGTCGCAACTGATCCGCGACGCGGTGCAGTCCGACAAGAAGCATTTGCCCAAGCCGGACGCAGAGCCGGATCAGGACTGAGCCGTCGTGGCTCGCGTTCCGCGCCGGGCACTCGACGGCATCTTGCTGCTCGACAAACCGCTTGGCGTCAGTTCCAACGCGGCTCTTCAACAGGCACGGCGCCTGTTTCATGCCGAGAAGGCGGGCCACACGGGCAGCCTCGACCCCTTGGCCACCGGCATGCTGCCGGTCTGCTTCGGGGAGGCGACCAAACTCTGTGGACTGCTGCTGGATTCCGACAAGGCCTACGTTGCTCGCATGCGTCTCGGGAATTGCACGACGACGGGCGACGCGGAAGGCCAAGTCACCACGACGTCGGATCCGTCGGCCGTGGTCCTCGAAGATTTCGAGAAGATAAAGCCGCATTTCCTGGGGCCGATCCGCCAGATTCCGCCGATGTACTCGGCGCTCAAACATGAGGGTCGCCGCCTGTATGAGTTGGCCCGCGAAGGCGAAGACGTCGAGCGGGCGGCGCGTGAGATCGTCATCCACTCGCTCGAACTCGGACCGATTGTCGACGGCGAACTCGAGATCACGGTCTCTTGCTCAAAGGGCACTTATATCCGCACCTTGGTCGAAGATTTGGCCGCTTCATTGGGTCAGTCCGCCCATCTGTCCGGTCTGCGTCGGACGCGGGTCGACCCGTTCGGACCGCTGCGAGTCTGGACGCTCGAGGAAATGGAGGTATTGGCGACTGGCGGGCTTCCGGAACTGGACGCCGTCCTGCTGCCGCTAGCCGCCGCTGTAAAGAATTGGCCGCAGGTCAGACTGCCACCGGACACGCTTCACCGCTTCTCGCGCGGCCAAGCCGTGGACTGCATTGATTCTGCTGATT
>Ga0187844_10000727_pt1 | contig 25724 bp, 22 predicted proteins | sample SpaLakP09_SKY_50_FD_134517 | JGI IMG/M metagenome (GOLD analysis project Ga0187844, IMG submission 134517) | Oligotrophic lake water microbial communities from Sparkling Lake, Wisconsin, USA - SP09_SKY_50 | ecosystem: Environmental > Aquatic > Freshwater > Lake | place: USA: Sparkling Lake... | reverse complement strand
ACATAAATGGGTTCAAAACTACGAAGGAATAACTACGTCCTCATCTGAAAATATAACTTTGGTACAGGACACGGGAAATCGAGAGGCTGCTTTTGATATTACAGCAAGAGATGTTGACGGAAATATTGCAACGCAATTTTTAGAGGAATTGGATGATTTAATTCAAGAGTTTCTCCAAATAAGAGAGGATCTTTCCAATTATTCAATTTCTATTGACGAAGTTAGTCTAGGCGATACCTGCACAAATACGAACTGTCCTCTTCCAATAATTACTTTTACTGGAGATCCAATGCAACAAACCATAAATTTTGTATTACCTAAAGGTCCGCAGGGCTCAATAGGTCCTACAGGACCCATTGGCCCTACTGGTAAAATCGGTCCTCCTGGGCCTCTTGGTGCCCCTGGACCTGCAGGGTATGTACAGATTGTATAATTTATAGTTTAGGAACAAATGGTGATATCCCCTGCTGTTGTTGCTGAATCTGCGCAGTTCGCTCCTGTTGTAATACATCTACCGTGATCGATTTTGCTACTTTGTCGGGTTGATATGTATCTGGTGGTGTAGAAATCGAAATAACTTCTATATCAGCGGGTACATAATTATACATTTCTCTACGCCCACCCTTTCCTTTAGCACTAAGCTCATCGGCACTCATATTATAATAAGTGTAGGGTTCTGAAACGATATTCATTCCTTGATTCGAAGACATGAGAGATACTCCCATGGGTTCACCTTGGAATTGTGTGGATGTTTGGGTTTGATGCTGTACTGCACCTTGATATCGTTTGATGATATCTTCTCCTAAAATTACGCGATAACTTTCTTTTACTAACAGGAGGGCCGGTACACTCTGTACATTTGGAGGCATAATAACTTGTCTACCATCTTCCATCACGATATAGATCTGATTATTATTTGCATCGCGCTTTCTTTTGTCGATACACAGAAAATTTATAGAATTGGCTAAATTATTTTTGACCAAGAATTGTAAAACCTTCTGGCAATGTTTACAATGATTACTATAATACAAAGTATCCATATTCAAGATATTTTGTATTATCGATAGAGTTTTGATGCAGATTGTTTACGCACAATCATGGTGGGTTTCACTTATGCCGAAGGCAATCCACTTATAGTCGTTCCACTTATAGTCGTTCCACTTATAGTCGTTCCACTTATAGTCGTTCCACTTATGGTCGTTCCACTTATGGTCGTAAACTTATGGTCGTAAACTTATGGTCGTAAACTTATGGTCGTAAACTTATGGTCGTAAACTTATGGTCGTAAACTTATGCCGAGGTTTTGCACATTCCATACAAAAGACGGTTCTGCAAATAGTATACAAAATACAAAACGGCTACTGTGAAAAGGTTCAAGTAAAAGTCAAATCCCTTCTTCTTGGACAAACCAACATAAATTCCCGAGATGAGAATAAATGCTAAAAGAATGAATCCAAGAACGGACAAATAGTAAAAAAGCATGCAATACTTGTGGTCCAAGGGACCGAAGAAGGAGGAGAGAAGCGAATCAGACATTCTAAATAGAATTATATATTATTAAAAGATTTTTAATACTAAATTTTGTTTATTATTAAAATGTTAAAGGCTATCCGTGTTTTTGTAGCCATTTGGCCACAAAAAGGTGAATTACTCTATATGTTTTCAGTCAATAAATACATTTATCGAGTGATAGACATTAAACGTCTTCTTCACTTATTGATCAAATACTGGATCCAGATTATGAGTAGTTAGTTCTGGTATATAAGTAAGAATTTCTGAAATTTTTTGTTTAATTTTTTTCCAGCATTCATCAAATATAGATTCCATACATTCAGTAAATTGATCGCGTTCTGAAATTACACTTCTTCTACCATATGCATATCGTTTTGTTGGATCATAAATACATTTTTTAGATATTTCATCAGTTTTAAATGCAGATCCAGGTTTACTTCCAAAATTAAGATCTTTAGTTAATAATGTTTTGAAGAACATTACAAATGCACGTTGTTGATGAGATTGAGGAGAATATTGCGACGGTTGTATTTCTGTATCGTTTATAGTACTCTCAGCTATAGCGAGTTCATCATGTGCTGATATTTGATAATCTGATATAGTTGAACTATTCAAGCGTTTTTTTGCTATATATGCTCGTTTGAATTTTATTAAAAGAATCATAAAGTCTTCTTTTTCTTTATCAGTAATAAATTGTGTTTCTTTTGGGATTTCTTCTGTTGTAAAAAACGTTTGTGATATTTTAAAAGCCGCATCAATATATTCTTGCATTTTACTATTCAAATCATTTGGACTTAATCCTTTGTAATAAGACGCAGAAGGCTCTTTTGGAGAAAACCCTAATCTTGTAGTTATACCAAAATCATACAGTCCTTTCATACTTCCACGATCTTCCGGAATCCATCCTCCACGTTTAGTCATTTTTCTATTCTTATTTGTTGTTAACTTACCTCCATTCTTTCGATTACGTTTTGATATCTTTCTAATGAGAGATCGTTTTTTTGATTTTGCCATAATTTTGAAAACTGATATATATTATCCAGAAAAAAGTCCAAGGAGAAAAAGGATGTAAAAAAGTATACAGATATTCCAAGAGAACAATGGACAATGCAACTCTTTGGAAAATTATAGACTCTCATTTTCATGATAATCCACAAGCTTTAGTGAGACATCATTTGGACTCATATAATGATTTTTTCAAAACGGGGTTGTACCAAATTTTCAAGGAAAAAAATCCGATCCGACTCTATTCGAGATTAGACCCCGAAACGAATGAATATCGTAGTCAGTGCAATCTTTATATGGGAGGAAAAAATGGCGATAAACTCTATTTCGGAAAACCGGTTATTAATGACGAAGACAATGCGCACTACATGTATCCCAATGAAGCGCGCCTACGTAATATGACCTATGGAATGACCATCCATTATGATATAGATATTGAGTTTATTGAGCATCTAAATCCTGGTGAAGCTCCCAGTGTTATCGGCGAACAATTCGTAAAAGAAGTACAGGGTGGTTCTATTTCAACGTATTCCGATATGGAATATGCCGAGGATGGAGAAGTGGCTAAAAAACTCGGAAATTACAAAACAAGCGGCGGTGATTTCATGGTCCAAGATGCCACTAAACAAGGAGGAGGCGGAAAAGAGGGGTTTGTCCAAGCCGCAGAACTAACCACGTCTTTTACTGGAGGTGCACCTAAAGCAACTACGATTCGTAAACGAAATGTAAAACCGAAAGAATTGGTGGAACTAACTCCCGGAGCCGCAGCTCGACTTCGTGAAGCGACAGAAGAATCCATGGCCAAAGGTGAAGACGGAAGGTCTATCCAACGTCGCTGGCATACGCTAGATAAGATCTATCTAGGCAAATTCCCCGTCATGTTGCAGTCAGATTTCTGTATTTTGCAGGGACTAGATCACGAGGTTCGCCATACCATGGGCGAATGTCGCAATGATCTAGGCGGATATTTTATCATCGATGGGAAAGAGAAAACCGTCGTAGCCCAAGAGAAATTCGCGGACAATATGTTGTACGTTAGAAAGATGGGCCAAGACAATGAATACTTGTTTTCCGCCGATATCCGGTCTGTTTCCGAGAATGTCTCCAAGCCGGTACGCACGCTTTCTGTTAGAATGGTCGCCCCCACGCCTCGCATAACAAATCGCAACATCGTTGTTAACATCCCCAATGTACGAAAACCCGTCCCCCTTTTCATTGTTTTTCGCGCTTTAGGTATCATTTCCGACAAAGATATTATCCGATATTGTCTCTTGGACTTGGATAAATTCGAGTCCATGGTCGATCTTTTTATTCCCTCGATTCATGACGCGGGATCAATTCTTTGTCAACAAACGGCACTCAGATATATCGGACTTTTGACCAAGGGAAAAACGGTGTCTCATGCACTAGAGATCTTGGCAGATTACTTGTTGCCACATGTAGGCGAAATCAATTATATTGCAAAAGCCTATGCTTTAGGAAATATGGTATTTCGCTTGTTGGCCGTTTCCACAGGACAGGAGGTATCCACGGATCGCGACAACTTCAAGTACAAGCGCATCGAATTAGTAGGATCCTTGCTTTACGATCTTTTCCGTGAATATTGGTCTATTCAGCTCCGCCAGGTTCACTTGGAATTCGAAAAACGCCTCTACTATAATGAAGCCAGATACGAAAACAATCTATACGAACTCATTGTAGAGAATTATAAAGAGGTGTTTCGCGAACGATCGTTGGAACAGGGTTTCAAAAAAGCATTCAAGGGAAACTGGGGGGCGCATTCACATACCAAACGTATTGGTGTTATCCAAGACCTGAATCGTCTATCTTTCAATTCCGCGCTCAATCATTTGCGCAAGACCAATCTCCCCTTGGACAGCGGCGTCAAGTTGGTGGGGCCGCGTGTTTTGCACAGTTCTCATTGGGGTTATATGGACCCCATCGATACACCCGATGGTGCGAGTATCGGTCTTCACAAACACTTAGCTATTACCACGTACATAACACGCGGGACCTCACGTGAACCCTTGATTGAGTGGTTGCGTGAGCAATGGGGTATGAAACAGGTGGAGGAATCGAGTCCTACAGTCTTGGGTCAGATAACTAAAGTGGTTGTTAACGGGTTTTGGGCAGGCTCTATAGAACAACCCTTGGAATGTTTGCAAAAGTTTCGTATGTTTCGACGAAATGCGCTGATTCCGGTGTATATAAGTGCTTCTTTTGATATTGCTCATAACACAATCTATATGTATACAGATGCGGGGCGTTTGACGCGACCCATTTTCTATATGGATGAAACCACTGGTCGCGCATCGTATCAGTCTAAAGCGATGCTAAAACGGTTGCAAGATGGCGCTTTTTCTTGGGCAGATCTAGTCTCGGGATTCAATCCAAAACGCGCGTCCGCCAATTTCGATTTGACACAGATGCGTATTTATGCATTGAAGGATTTATATGAGGGTATCCAGACGGAGACGAATCCCGCCGTTTTGGATCGTTTTATTAAAGATAAGGCCATCTTGGACTATATTGATTGTAGTGAGTCTGAAAATGCCATGATTGCCTTTGATCACACAGTCTTTGAACAACAGGGGTCCTCGGCATCTAGTGTTTCTCCTGCTTCAAAGTCAGATAACAAGGACTTGTCCGATAAAGATCTAGTCCCAGGAACAAAACGCAGCACGAAGTATACCCATTGCGAGATTCACAATTCACTCATCTTGGGAATGATGTGCAATATGATTATTTTCCCAGAAAACAACCCGGCATCGCGTAATTCTTTTTCCTGCGGTCAGAGCAAACAGGCCGCATCCATGTACCACACCAATTATCAGGTTCGCATGGACAAGACCGCTGTTGTACTAAACTATGGACAAATGCCCCTAGTCAAATCGCGATTCTTGGACCCCATCATGAAAGAGGAGAATCCCTATGGCGAAAACGCCATTGTTGCCATCATGTGCTATACCGGATACAATGTAGAAGACGCCATCCTGCTCAATGAAGGCGCAGTAAAACGCGGGCTTTTCAGAACCTCTTATTTTAGTACCTACGAAGCACATGAAGAAAGCACCAAAAACGCGGACACTGTAGTCGATAAACGATTCATGGATATTCAACACGAGCCCACGGTCTTAGGAACCAAACCCGGATACGATTACAGTCGCTTGGACAAACACGGTATTATCAAGGAGGGTACGCAGGTGGATGATAGAACCGTATTGATTGGTTTAGCATCAACGGCCGGGACAACAGGATATTTAGATGGATCCAAGACTACGAAAAAGGGGCAATTAGGAATCGTGGATCGCGCGTTTATAACAGAGGGCGAAGAGGGGCATCGTATTGCAAAAGTCCGCATCTTGGAACAACGTATACCGACCCTAGGCGATAAAATGGCCTCGCGTGCAGGTCAGAAAGGTGTTGTAGGTCTCGTTATCCCCGAACGCGATATGCCTTTTACGGCCGAGGGTGTCCGTCCCGACATGATCATCAATCCTCACGCCCTACCCACGCGTATGACCATTGGTCAACTGGTTGAGTGCATCACGGGTAAGGCCTGCGCAGCACTGGGTGGATTCGGAGATTGTACGGCTTTTCAGAATGATGGGTCCAAGATTGGGGTCTTTGGCTCCCTCCTAACCAAGCAGGGATTCCATTCGAGTGGTAATGAACTTTTGTATAACGGCATGACGGGCGAACAATTGGAGATGGAGATCTTCATGGGACCCACCTATTACATGCGTTTGAAACACATGGTAAAAGACAAGATCAATTATCGCGCTCTTGGACCTCGCACAGCACTAACCAAACAGCCGGTTAGTGGACGTGCCAACGATGGCGGTCTGCGCATTGGTGAGATGGAACGCGATTCCGTAATAGGACACGGCATTTCCGAGTTTTTGCGTGAATCCATGATGGAACGCGGAGATAAATCCTATTTAGCGATTTGCAACACTACTGGCCTCATTTCGATTTACAATCCTTCCAAGGGACTCTTTATGAGTCCCATGGCCGATGGTCCTTTGCGATTTACCGGGTCGTTGGAATCCGAAGATGTCAGGTTGACACACATTACTCAATTTGGACGAAGCTTTAGCATTGTTTGTATACCCTACTCTTTCAAACTCTTGGTCCAAGAATTGCAAACGATCAATGTCCAAATGCGTATCATAACGGAGGACAATATCGAACAAATTGCGAATATGTCGTATTCGAATAACTTGGACAAGTTGATGAGACTAAAAGGACGACCCAGACCGGAACACTTGATCGATGCCATCAAGAAAACCATCGCCAAGAAAACTGGATGGAAGGACGAGATCAAAACGCCCGATGGCGCATATACTCCCACACCCAGTATCTCGGATAACGCGGATAGTGTTCCTTTTATAGAGACATCTCCCGCATACGTCCCTAGTCCGGCAACAGTGGATGATTATTTGGCTTTAGGTACCGAGCCAAATAACGGATCTCCAGTCTATAATCCTGTATCACCAGAAGAACTAAGATCCGATGATGATGTATTTGGAGGCGGTGAATATAGGATAGGTGATAATGCCGATAATCCACATTTAGAAAAGGTCTCAGAAACCAATCATGGAATACAACTCGGATCTACAGTATTATTACGAGGACAAAGTGGTGGAGCAGCACGACGTCCTTGGTCGGTGTCGCACATCGGCGATAAATTCATCACAATCAAAGCACTGGATCCACAAGGGTTGTCAGATGATCAACAGATTCGTGTAGTTGGTATGTCGGATATTTATCCTGCAAGCAATGTGATCCAATCACCCATTCATGAACTACACTCACCTTATGATATGCCAATGAATCAGAACCCATATGAATCGATGATGATGCCGATGAGTGGACACATGATGCCCGCACCGACCATTGTGGTTGCGCCCAAGTTTTTCAATGGAAATGGAAACGATCAATCTACCAATACAGGTCAACCATCCCAAGTAATGGAAACACCCCCCGAACAAAATGTGGACCTATTTAACAACGCCACTATATCGGATTTGATAGCTGCTGCGCCTTCCAACCAACAAAATAATATGTCGTCGAATTCATCGATCCAACAGTCTAACGCATCAAGTTCTAACAAAGCAGCTAGCGGAGAGATCGATTTTAGCAAACCTCTCATTATAACAAAAAAATCCTAAAGTGTTGGTATAAAGAAAATTGATTATGAAACGATTTAAATATGCGAATTCATAGTATACAGGTATTCACACAATCGAATCTACATCTACAAAATCATGTCAACGATTAGTACAAGGCTCATTAGTATTTACAAATCCAGAGGAACCCTTTTAGAGCAATTGGAAGAAAAGGGATACGATGTATCCGAGTATCTCCGATTCAATATCAATGAGATCGACGCCATGTTGGCCAACGACCAATTAGATATGTTGATCAAACACCCGGAAAACCAAAGGAAAGTCTATATAAAATATTATTTTACGAACAAACAGACTACCCGTCAAATTCGGCCAGCTACTTTAGACGAAATTATTGAAGACTTGTATACTATTGAAGAAATCATGACAAAGGAAGACACACTTATCGTCGTAATAGACGATGAGCCCAATGATACGATTCTGGCTCGCATGCGATATTTGTATGATCGCGACGGAATTTTCGTTATTATTCACAATATCAAGCGCCTCCAGTTCAATATTTTGAAACACGAACTCGTACCTTCGATGCGCGTATTGACCGAAAAAGAGACACAGGACTTTCAGCGAAAATACAATTTGAAAGACTTGACCAAGGATTTGCCTGAGATTTCGCGATTTGATCCACAAGCCTTGGCAGTGGGAGTTAGACCGGGACAAGTATGTAAAATCGGACGAGATAGCGCTACAGCGTTATATTATGAATATTATCGGGTGTGTGTATAGATAGTAGAGCAAACGGAATTGTATCACAATAGAATATAGCATGTCCTCTATACCACAAGAAGGTCGAATTATTTTAGAATATACTCCCGGTGATTTTTTTTATTTATCTCACGCAGCGAATCTGCCATCGAAAGAAACATGCGCATCCTATCATTCTAAACCCCCCGATTGTAAAAATGTGGAAAAAACTGGACAAAATGCCCAAATATGTTTAGAACATGCACTTTGCAAAAATAAATATTTAGTTGAAAAAGTGCATAATAAACAAAGTGTTCATTCAGGAGAGGACGTAAAATGGCGCGATATCAACATGCAATATTCTGATGAAATGTTGAAGACTTTTAATTTGATAGTAGGTATTATTCTATCCGGAGTCTTTATTTATTATAATCGTCCTTCTTCTACGTGAATCTTCTATGGATACTATAGTTAGAATAGTTATAGTTAGAATCATTAGAAAGATATGACGTTTCAATCAAATTCAACAACAATACAAAATGGATATTACTCATTGCTTGCAGATTTTGCAGAGAATCCTACCAATATCATCGAACCTCTTTCGACCAAGAAGCCAATTAGTTTAACCGATCCGTCCAATGTGTTTCAATTAGACAATATTGTATCGGATCGATTGAATCAATTTCAGACGAAATATTCCCGGTATTTGCAATGTCAGGGTACGTCTCAAACCTCGGTATCGGATCCGCCGTGTGGAGACCAAGACAGTTTCGATAATGTTGAAATGGCGTATAAATCATTATTGGGAGCGATTCGAGATGTTAGCAATTCTTTTGCAACACAAAAATACACCGGCGCAAAAACACCGCAACAATATAACGATGATTACGCAGCTCTCATTCAACAATACGCCGAAGTTCGAGCATTAAGAGCAAAATTGGATCAAGATTTATACGAACTACAAGTCGAAAAAAATAAAGGTCCGAATACCTCCATCGCACGTTTCGAATCTGCAGTTTATATCAATACTTTGTGGATTATTTTAGCAACAATTTTGATTTATTTCATCTTTGTCGGATTTTGATAGAATAGATAGATCTCGATCATACTATGAATCGTTTCGCAGATCTATCTGTGTATATTTCCTAAGTATATAGTAGAAAATATATTAATATAGAAATTATAAACAAGAAATATGTCAAATAATGAGAGTACAATGAAAGATACTACATTTTATACAAACAATCGATTAACTGACTATCTGAAAAACTATACGGAATATGTGACCACTGTGTTAGGTAGTAGCCAAGACGAGTTATATAAATACTATCATTTCGATCATTCACCCGATGGTATTAAGAAGAAAAATCTTGGACGCATCCCTTCGGGATTGTTGACTGGCGTAAATCCTGCTTCAAGTGGAATGATAGATCCAACTTATCCGAACGTGTCAAACCCCAAATCATATCCCGCGCCAATTTCTGCATGGGACTTCAATAACACAACACAAACCGCAAATAATATTACACAGAGTGTTAATACTCCTGATGGATGGTTCATGGAATTATCCAAATCATATAGTAAAATTAAAACGGCAGAATTAGACAATTACAAAAAATACGAAATTTCTGCAGGATTAACTTATAAATTAACCACTGACATTTCATATATTCAACAAAAACCTCAACAAAATTTGAATCCTTATCAAGTGAACAAATCCGCAATGCAATATTTTATTACGCAATTTACGCGAATTCCGAATTCAAGTTCTGTCTCATGCGGCAAATCGATGATGGATTCATTCGATAGAGCATTGAATATCCCTGAGTTATCAAGTAAATATTCAAACCCCCTAGGAATAGAGTGGTTTGGATATTTTAAACCACCGGCTTTAGGTGTATATACACTAACGCTTAATGTAGGACAAGGATTCGCGGCAATATGGGTTGATGATGATGCATTGTACGATTACACATATAAAAATGGTTATTTCACTAGCCCTTCTATTTTACCATTGAATATTCAGATAACCGAACCGAAATATTATCCTATCCGTATCCAATATTATGCAAACTCGATTGAATCTCTAACGAGTGGACAACGTGTATTTGATCTTAAGATAGTGAATACACAAACGTCCAAAACTTTGAATAATAGTGAGGTCTTTTTTACAATCAATAAAAACACGTATTATCCACCTCTCTTGTATTGTGCATTTGTATCATCGAATCTTCAGACATTTAGTTTGGGAGAATTTCAATGTTATGTTTGCAATACACAGAAGGATACGTCTCACCAATTTACGGATATTATTCTAAAATACAAGTTTGATATAGAAAATAATGTCTTTGATGTGGATAGAGGTACGCCAAATCAAACAAACTTTGGCATTTTACCAAATGGAATTACTTATACAGAAGTATTCGATGCCAAGAGCAAATACCCTTCTACATTTTCAGTATATCGGATTGATGTAGATCCTCGCATGGGCAATACATATCAAATCAATACTCAAAAAACGGGAATTTATCCTATGAATCCAATCGCAACTGATATATTGACTCCGGCAAATACGTACGAAGAAATTGATAATTATTATGTAGATACGGCAACATCCTTTCAGGCTAGTCCAGAGGCTTGCAAAACACAATGCAATAAAAACTCAGAAACATGTAATTATTATTTTACTTACACTGCAAATGGTTCGGATAGATGCGTGATCGATACTACTAGCACAAAAACGATGAAATCGATACCGAATTTTAGTCAAATTCGTCCAGCAAGTGGTTCCAATATAAATTTAAATGTAGATGTGGGATCTTCCAACTTATATATGCGAAATAATGAATTGCATCCACCACCATGTGATATAACCGGTCCGATTTCAGTGCAACCTGTTATCAATACATCCAATTATACAAAAGCATTTCCTTATGCATTGTACGATTTGGACCCAACACCTATTAAGGATTTATCTTTTGTTGGTGTTTGCGGCGATGCAAGTTATTTAACGATATCACAAGGGGCATACAATATTTTGTTTGACAATACTGCATATCAAAAAGATGGACAATGGAAGAACTCTTCTGGAGCTTGGACAAATACAGAGGGTTTTGATGAAACACCTATTCCGACCAAATATACCAATGCATTAAGTGATACCCGAGATGTAGTCAATGCGGAATTACAAAACTCAAAAATATATGCCGAAAAACAACAAAAAATCAACGATAACTATGGACTTCTTGGAAAAAAGAATATACCTCAATATCTTGGAATGCGAGACATGATGAATGCGAATGATCGATATGATTACAATGGCAATATTTTACTATACTATAAAAATCAACCTATTCCCAATCTTCAAGAACAAAACATTATCGATTCAAAACAAGGATTCCACATGCAAAACTCTTTGTATGTTTTAGGAAGTTTGACCGCAGCTACATTATTGATATTGGCCATTATATTGGGAAGAGACTAGGTTTAGTAGGAGAAAGTATTATCAAAGGATATATATAATGAACACAACACCAGAATCTACTCCTACACAAACTCTTTCGAGTAGTTCGGCCAACAACAATAATACACAAGATGGTGTAGATAAGAAAACAATACGGAAAATCGTATTAGAAATGGAAAAAGTTATCGAAAAAACGTTGAATCAATCCGTAAAAGTAGACACTATGAAGTCTCCCATTGTAAAAGCGAGCTTTAGCATTTCAGTACCAAGAGATGCTCCTCTTGATAAGTATGGAAATATCGAAGAAGATGCTTTGGAAGAATTTCCAGAAGAGCTGGTTAGTGCACCGACTGAAATCAATCTAGGAGGCACGGATTAGAAGGAATCAAAATGTCTTGATTTTACAAGACATTTTGTTAGACACACAGAATATCTTCTGTATATATAACTATAGATTGTAGTCAAATTAACATAAAATGGCAACAACTCTTGCATTTGATTATCCATCCATGAATATTTCGAATATCATCAATGATACAACGAAAAATTATTGGGTGAATGGTACGTGTAATCCACCATCCACTGCTACAAATATTACATATAGTGTCAATGGAGCTTCTGCCACATTTACCGCTACTCAGATGTGGATCGTTGGTCCCGAAAATAGTAATTTGCATAATGTTCCAGGTGCAAGCTTCAATGGCGAACTTATTATCCAAAATACTTCTGCTAGTGGAATATTTTATATGTGCTTTTTGTTAGCTTCGAGTCCATTAAATGCTCTTTCAGATATCGATAATTTGTTTAATTCATCGAATGCATTCATCGATATTAATTTAGATATTGTGCCAACTTCCGGCACGAATTCTTTCATGATATACACAAATAGTGTTGATAATTCTACTGTAGCTGTTTACACGAGTCCTATTCCGATTTCAGCGAATTTGTTCAAGTATCAAAACAATTTGACCAACCTAGCGATAACCGGATCAGATATGATAACAATTTCAAATGACAATAGTAGCGAATGGATGGAGTGTGATAATGTTCCGATTGGCGCGGATACTGTTGCTACCTATAATTTACCAATATACAGTGGACTCGTAAAAGATATTAATACCTTGGATTCATTCAAAACCATTGTTATGTTTATCATTTTTTTCTTGTCGTGCGTATTTTGCTATTTTTTGATACCGACAACGTATTTAGCATTTATCGATTTTATCATGGGAAATCGATATTACGATCCGAATACGAAAAAACGGTCGGTAAAATGGATTGATTTTGGATTGTCCACCTTTTTTGTTGGAATGGCAGTCATTCTCATTATCACGGGATTGTCTGTTAGTAAGAACTCGGGTGATCTCATTTTAACCGGTATTATTTTCGGTATGATTTACTTGATTGGATATATTATTATTCAGTCCAAGAAGATGGCTGGTCGATTTATCGAGGGCGTTCGTTATGATTATTTGTAAGAGAGGAGAGGGGGCAGGGATTTTACAAGTTTTTACTATTGAAAAACTTGTAAATTACATTGGATCATTATAGCATAGATGCACCTTGGACATTGGTTGCAACAGGTTTGAACGTAGCTGCCGAAAAAGTGATGGGTTCACTCTTTCCAATGGGTGCCATGTTTGCAACAATTACCTCTTCCAATGTGGTATTTTCTATAGGCAGTTCATCCTTCATCTTTTTGAGTTCGGTCTCTTTTTTCACCTCAGGCTGCGTGTACTGAATATAGTTTGATTGAGGAGCGGGGCGAATCGCTTTTGTACTTCTACGCAACAATTCATATGCAACAAACACATACAAAACGGCTAAAATAGGGTTCGAATAGATAAACAAAAACACTGTAATACAGAAAATAACAATCATTCCCAAGGGGGACTCAATATAAGGAGCTAAAAATGCTGGAGTGCCAATGGGAAAAATGATGTAGACAATGAATATGGCGATAACAAACATTTCAAGAATGGACATCTTTTTTAATGTAGACAAAAACTTCATCGCAAAGTATTTTCCTTTACTATATGTTATTACTATATTTTGTCGGAGAATGGATGAATAAAAATTGAGTCGATTTGAATACGGCTAAAGTATTGAAAAGTATCACTAAAGTAAATAGTATCAAAACTGATTCATCGAACCATGAAATCAGTAAAAAAGCCCCGATTTGCAAAAAAGCCTACTCCGGCAATAAATACGATTATCTCTTTGTCGCCTGAATATTGTGCCGCGGTTTGTGCGGCCTCTTATTTGGGGAAAAAGGGATATACTATTCCCAAGGAGGTCTTAACAAAAGAGGACGCGGAATTCTTATACGCCGATCTCTTTCTAAAGCCCCAGCAGATGGGACCGCAATATGGTGCGCCGGGGGACCAAGATTCGACGGCATTTCCTGTCTATCGAGAAAATGATAAAAAAATATATATTCCTAGATTTTACGGAATTGCGCGGTACGGATTGCCTACTCGGAGTGAGCTAGTTTCCGGAGACAACATCGATATTCCTTTTACGAAAGATCTCCGCGATTATCAAGACAAGATTATTGGGATTTATATGGATCATGTGTCCACTTCTGGTAAAATGGGTGCGATCCTAGAAGTGCCCTGTGGTCGCGGTAAATGTTTGGGTAAAAATACACCTGTTATGATGTATGATGGTTCGATCCAGCTGGTTCAACATATTCGTGTTGGTGATGTCTTGATGGGTGACGATTCTAGTCCAAGGCACGTTCTGAGTTTAGCTAGAGGTCGAGAAACCATGTACAAAATTCACATAGAAGATGGGTCCGCCGAACCCGAGTCCTATACTGTAAACGAAAGTCATATTTTGTCGTTGAAATTCGGCGACCACATCTTTGATATTTCGGTCTTGGACTATTTGAGTATGAATGAAGAGGTTCGGACTCAAATGATGGGATATCGCGTGCCGGTTCTCTTCGAACCCTCGGATCCCGAAGGAAGTGCTTCATTTGACTATTATAATGTGGGGAAAGTGGCGTCGTATCAGGGAAATGCAATCCATCGACTATCGTGTTGCAATGATGAGATGAGCCAACTAACCCTACTCGCCGGGGTTATCGATGCCCAAGGTGTTGCAAAAGAAGGCGGTCGTCGATATATTATTAAAACACGGGATGTATACCATGGATTCCGATCGGATATTCAATTTATGGCTAGATCTCTTGGATTTATTGCGAATATACTTTTCGCGAATCCGTACGCATCTCTTAACAATATGGATCTTGATACTGATACCGATACCGATGAATACGACTGGGAGACCAATTCCTTTTCACCTAGACTTCCAGAAAACTATACTTATATGGAAATCTGTAGTACTACACACCGATCCATCAACGAAATACCCAGCCTAAAAACTATACCCTACGTTGACCCCATTAGTACGCATATTCCATCGCTAAAGTATCCTATTCGGGTAGAAGCCTTGGACGAAGACGACTATTACGGATTTGAAATCGACGGAAATCGCAGGTTCTTGTTGGGCGATTTTACGGTTACCCACAATACCGTGATGGCGCTAAAGATCGCCTCCTTAGTGCAAAAGAAAACCCTCATCATTGTCCACAAAGAATTCTTGATGAATCAATGGATTGAGCGCGCCCAAGAATTCGTACCCTCGGCGAAAATCGGCAAAATCCAAGGCCCCGTATTCGATATCGAAGGAAAAGACATTGTCCTGGGAATGTTGCAAACTCTTTATGACCGCAATTTACCCGAAACTGCATTTGATTCCTTCGGTCTAACGATTATCGATGAGGTCCACCGCATTGGTAGCCAGCAATTCTCGAAAGCCCTGTTGCGAATTATGACGCCCTATATGCTGGGTATCTCGGCAACGGTGGATCGCAAGGATGGTTTGTCGAAAGTGCTACACATGTTCATCGGGGACAAGATTTATACTGAAGCTCGCGAAGACGAGGATCCCGTCTGTGTCCGCGGTATCGAATACATATCAGGCGATGCTAAGTTTAATGAAATGGAATACGATTATCGCGGCAATCCCAAGTTCAGTACGATGATTTCCAAGATTTCCGAATTTGGTCCAAGAAGCGACTTTATTGTTCGCGTCTTGCAAGATCTAATCCAAGAATATCCCAGGAGTCAAATCATGGTCCTGTGTCATAATCGATCCCTCTTGACGTATTTCTATACGGCAATCCAGCATCGCGGATTCGCAACGTGTGGCTACTATGTGGGTGGTATGAAACAAGCGGATTTACAAGAGACCGAGGGGAAACAGATCGTCCTGGCTACCTATGCCATGGCCGCGGAAGCCTTGGACATCAAGACGTTGTCGATCTTGGTCATGGCGAGTCCAAAAACGGATATTACCCAATCTGTTGGGCGTATTTTGCGTATAAGGCACGAGAATCCCATTATTGTGGACATTATTGACAAACACGACATCTTCCAAAACCAATGGAAACAGCGCAAAACCTTTTATCGCAAATGCAACTATAAAATCATGTCTACCGATTCTGTTAGATATCGCCCATCCTTGGATCCGGGATCTTGGACAACCGTGTTTGAACCTAGATCCAAGAAGATCGGTGGGAATCGATCGATAGTAGATCTGGACAAAGACGAGGGGGCTAAATGTTTGATTTCATTTGCAACATTAGATTTGGATTCCTAATTGATTATATAGATCAACAGGCATTTTACTACACAAACAATAATGTAGTAAAATACTCGAATCGAAACGAAACAAATTGAATCATCTAATGGTTCTTTTGAGAACCACTTCTAGATACATTCACAAAAGGAGTATATTTCGGGGATGTTTTTTTTGGAGCCACGCGTCTGGTTTGTTTCACGGGATTCGATCTTATATTATATGAACGCGGAATAAATCCACCATATATACCCCGGCGTTTACGTTTGGAAACAGTGCGTCTTTTACGACGCTTTGACCCTCCTCGCATAGTCGGAACAGCACCAGCTGCTGATTCATATTGATATGTAAGCCCGCCAGTTCCTGTCCATGCTGGACAAGGAAGAGTACGAGTATCATAAGAAGAAGAAAACAAACCAGCTTGAGACATATGTTATATTAATAAATGATTGTATACTCTTCACTATACTATCATTAGACATTTATTTACTTGTGATTATTGCAAATAATTCGCTATAGTTTGCTGATATGAACCACTTTTTCGGAAGGATACGCTTTCTTTGTAGGAATCCAACGCTTGAATTTGGGTTGAAAATAACATTCCATGGCGATCGTCTTTTTTAGATCCACATATTTATCTATCCGCATATTCTGAAAATCGTCTTCATCGTCGCTCTCTTCAATCGCATCTAAATTCTGATTTTCCTTGATATTTCGAAACATCGAATTCATGAAACTACTTGTTTTGCAATTGGGGATTGACGCTATTCCGCAATATACGCGTGCGGATCCTTTTCCATATGCATACAAATGATAAATGTCGTTTTGCAAATCCGCTTTCACTTCAAAAACCGTGCGTGTTTTATATTGCACTTTTGCATAATCGAACCTCGGTAAAGAACTACATTCTTGTTCTAGAGACTCGTGGGTTTCCATCTTCTGTAAAGTAGAGACAATGGTCTGAGGAATTTTGTCTGTATATTTTTCGTTCAAATAACTAGACAATCCGGATAGTGCACGATATTGTAGATGGTGAACAGTATATGGGATTTTGTCTTTCCATTCTTTTGAATACGTAGTAGGGTCGATTTCTGAATGAACACTCCACATAGCAGGTAATACGATTCGTAAAAAAGATATGGAAAGCATGGAAGAAGTCGTCAAAAAATCATGGATATACCCTAGTTTTTCGGATACCGGAATTCTTGCTAAAGGAATTCCTTTATAAAAATACATGTCTTCTACTACAAAAAATGTGGCTTCGGTGTCTTCATTGGAAGGACTCCAAAGAGAACCATAAAGGATTGTATTGTATGCAAGCGTGCAAGGTATTGCCGAGGCGACGATTTCAATTTGCACAACTTTTTTATCACGGCCGAGTATCATAAGCAAACATACGTTTTGATCCCTGAAAAAAGTGTACCATAAAAAAGCCTTCTTTCCTTGGGGGATTGCAACACATAAATCATAATGATCGGGAACTTTCTTATGTGATACAGTTTCATAGGAAAGTTCAAATGCGGGGAATCGCTTCATGATATCGGCCATTTGATTGGCTGTAAAATGAGACGTCATGTTATTGAATTATATTGTGATTGATATCTTTGGTACTATAGTCTATGAAAATAGGTTTATATCTTTTACCATATATCTTTTGTCGTAAACTTGTCGTAAACTTGTCGTAAACTTGTCGTAAACTTATCGTAAGATCCCTTGCATAAATTCATCTAAATCCGAATGAACTGTTTGCAAGTCTTCTTGGGATAATTGCGTAGTGGTATTTTTTATACTGTTTGGTGATTCAGCGATCCATTGTTTGCGTTCTTTCTCATAAATTTCGTCGACCATTTGTTTGTACTTTTGCATTTGGATCCCAACAATGTCCTTTGTCTTCTTTACAGTATATGTATTTTTCATATACTCTATCAAATGATGTGCTAAGAACAAGACAACAATAGATAATATAAATATGATAATACATGATGTTATAAATGACCACATACTATTCTATATTTGAATACGAGAATTAGATTCAGATAGATAAACCCATGATAGATCCATTATTTAGTATACATATCTGTATTTTGGTTGTCGTCGTGTTCGTCGATTCATTCTGCGATATCGTTTTGATCGTTTACCTCCTACTTTCACATCAGGATTGGGATTCGGGTTTTGTGCAGACGCTTCTGGTATAGTGTCAGATACGGAATCGGGTAAGGGCTCAGGTATAGTTGTGGAGGGGGTTGGTTCTGGAGGTGTAGATTCTACGAGAGAAGATGGTTGCGAAGCTAAAGACATTGGTGTTTGTTCCAATTTAGAAGGCGTAGTTCCACTGGATTCAGCTCCAGGAGCCATATCAGCTGCAGGAGCCATATCAGCTCCAGAAGAAAATTCAGAACCAAATTCGGTTCCAGCTCCAGAAGCCATATCAGATTTAGAGCTAAATTCAGATCCAGCTCCAGAAGCCATATCAGAACCAAATTCAGTTCCGGCTCCAGATCCAGAACCAGCTCCAGAAGCAATATCAGATTCAGAACCAAATTCAGAAGCCATATTGGATCCAGATCCCATATCCATGATAGATTCGCTTTCCGGAGTAATAACATCTGATGGTGAGGATACAACGGAAGAAGATGGAGATGTAATAGTGGATGTTTGTTTATACACACCCAAAAGCTCATCCTTCAATTGTTTATTTTCTGATTCCAAGGTCTTTATTTTTTCCTTTAATTCTTCACATTCTCCTAAAATAATCGTATTCACTTGATTTTTTAGGTCTTCTAACTCTTTTTGCATAGTATTTGATACTGCGCCTTCTTCTAGAAGAGAAGGTTCTTCTTTTTCTTCAGATGAATCCTTTGATCCAACTAAATTATTATATTCTTCACTGGCCGAATCTACAATCAATGAACCAACATCAGAGACCCCTTGAAGAAACCCAGTTTTTTTCTCACTTTTACCATCCTCTTCAACATTTTCACCATCTTCTTTTATGTCTTTATCCAATGATGCATCTGTATCTACCTCGGTTATCGGTTCTAACTCTTTTCCTGCGACATTACCCTCTCCATCAACACTAGATGGTTCATTTGTTAGCGTTTCATTGGCGGATCCTTCATTGACAGAATTATCGCTAGATAGTTCATTCACGGATGGTTTAACATCACTAGATACTTCATCGGCGGATACTTCATCACCAGGTGCTCCGCCAAAATATCCATACAATTGTTTTCTTGAGTATACCTTTCCATTTTTTGGTGCATATAAAGATCGTCCTTGTTTTTTTGTCATTCTATGTCTCGCCATAATATACGTATAGATACAATACTATGAGAAAATAACATAAAACTTATTTACTATTAATAAACAATCATGAGCACTTCAGTTGTTATTGTCAAAAAAACGGGTGTTTTGCAAGATCGTGTTATTAAATTGTTAGACAAAAGTATTGATGAATCGACCCTGTACAAGGAAGCGGGGTTCAAGAACTCAGAAGGGTTTCAGTTGCAAACAACATGGAATGCGGCGGATATTGCAAAACCCTTCTCGGTATCATTATATGCTAAATCAAAGGGAAAGGCAGGCCAAGAAAACAAATACGATTTTCCACCTCCTGTAGACAATACATTGTATTTTGGCTCGTGTTTGTTAATGGCGAATGGTGCATCTCTAACCACAAAAGAATGGATCAAAATCTATGAACATTTGTTTGGCGGATTCGAAGATCTAGGATCTGAGGACTCTGAAGAATCGGAAGACGAATTGTCTGATCCAGATGTTTCGCGTACAAAGGAAGGATATGTCAAGGATGATTTCATTGTGGACGATGACGATGAATCGGCCGAAGTGGACGGTTCAGATTCCGATTCATCTTTCGAAGTAAAGAAGAAGCCTAAGCCTAAGCCTAAGCGCAAGACTTCCGTTTCGACAATTTCATCAAAGGAAAAGACTCAACAGTCCAAGAAAAAGACGGAAAAAACTGTTAAAAAGGAAAAGGAACCCAAAAATGAGGTTCTTTCAAATTCTCCTAAAGAGAAGGAATCTTCCTCCTCTTCTACCTATTTGGAATGTTCTAGTGAACTCCAGGAAGAGGCGTACTTCGAATAATCGACCATAAAATTGATATAAACATTATTCACTGAATATACTACACAATACTACACATAAATATTATATTACACTATGCAGATCGAAGACCCCGAAAAATTCAGACAAAACGTTTGCATCAAGTTGGCTGTGATTTTGCCTGAGGATGAACATTATCCAGAAAATCTGGAAAAGGGCATTTATAATTATGCAATCAAGGAGGCTACTCAGCGAAAGATTGTCAAGAAATGGGATAATCCTTTGTTTGTCCAATTGTACACGGACAGGTTGCGATCCGTGTATTTCAATTTGAAATCTCCGCAATTGATCGAACAGTTGAAAAACAAGGAAATAACACCCCAATCTATTGCCTTTATGACACATCAAGAATTTAGACCGGATCATTGGTCGGTTCTTTTGGAGAAGAAGATGAAGCGCGATGCTACTAAATATGTTGACAATACCCAGGCATCGACTGATATGTTTACTTGCAAGAAATGTCGATCCAAGCGTTGCACCTATTATGAGCTGCAAACCCGAAGTGCGGATGAACCGGCCACTATCTTTGTTACCTGTTTGGACTGCGGTAAGCACTGGAAGTCGTGAAGCAGCATAAGTCGTGAAGCAGCATAAATCGTAAAACAGTGTTAGTCGTAAAGCAGTGTATCTTGGATTCTGGATTATAATGAGGAAAATTGATTCTGTTCAATAGACTATATTTTTAACCAATCAAACTTTATTCATACATATACATATTCAAAATGACAAGCCTAGATTTACAAAACACCGTTGTCTCTGATTCAGATCGAAAAATCAGAGACAAAGTAGCATTTTATTCAGGAGGTCCCAGATGGTTGATACGACAGCCATATGAACCCTCCTATCCAGCACATCGAAGTTCAAGACTCCCCAATTCCGATCGGCGATCCTTGCATAAAAAGATAAATTCTTATATTTATAGTCGCGAAAATGGAGCAAATGAAGAAGAAATCGATGAATCCGAAGATAAAAATGTCGATCTAGACATACAGCGTTCATTGCTCTCCATGTTGCCCGATATTTCCTACGAACACGAAACATCGACCTTACTTCGTGGTTCGGAAACGAATGATAGAGTCCTCTCTTGGATCCAGACGACAAAACAATACATGGCTCAATTACACAACGATTTCAATACAGCATGTGATTATATCATTCATCGTAATAAGTTGTTTAGTGGTTTGGTCAATAAATCGATCGATCTGGATATGCAGCGTGTTGAAGGTCTACCTGAAGATGTAGTGCGTCATATCGCAAGTTATTTCGGACCGGAGACCCGTCTGAAATTCTATTACGGATTCATACTGAGCTTACCCATGCAGCTTTCGAAACTCTCTGCTGCATGGTTGAAGAAATTCTACAAATACTCTGTTCGCCATCAATATTTTCACAATATTCTTGTTCCCATTTCTCATACTAGAGATTTTAACATATCGAATCAATTTACAAAAGCACAACATGTATCTATGCGCACATACATACATAATATAATTCGTCAGATACCGTTTAATACACCACCCAATAAGACGGTTGCCATTCAACGAATCATGGACATTTTACGAGTATATCAACAGCTGGACACTCGAGCACCCACGAATTATTTGAAACATCGATTTCATCAAGAAGGAGTTCATCTTGTGCATGGACTCTTGTATTTGATTCGACGATTTCGCGAAAAAAAGGCGTCGACTATGAGAAGTCGAAGAACGCGGGCTTAGGAAAAATATAATCTTTCCTTAAAAGGAAGGATCATAAGGAAAACTTGGTTTCCTTAGAAGGAAGGATTGGACGGACACCTGGGTTTCCTTACCCTTACCCTTACTCTAAGATTTCCAAATCCTGGAGCTTCCAATATTCACACCCACCATTGGGCAAAGGTCGCTTTACAATAAATGGTATTTTTTTCTCCTTGAATTCGGCTAAAGCGATCACGTACCCGTCCAATGTGGACACGTCGACCTCAATAAATGGTTTGGCACCCGCATTGAGCTGTTTCGCACGCTCACCAATAATACGCGCACGTTCGTATTTGGAAACAAACGGCATGGTTCGATGCATTGGATCCACAATCACGCCATACTCATTGCGAATAACCCGTGTTAGAACATCGACCTCATCATAATTGTGCGCCTGCAGCTCAGGATGATATTCCGATATAACATTTCGCTTGATATCTTCATCAAACTTTTGCAAATAATGATCATCTTCTTCTTCGTCGTCGTCGTCGTCGGCATCGTCATCTTCCTCACGATTCATTTGAAATATATATTTGGATGTATTCATAGGACCCCCACTGCGATCCCCCGGTTTCTTTTCGCCGTCTTCTGCGTCTTCTTCCGGATCTGCCTCGGAATCTTCATCAGAATCCTCTTGTGATTCGGCAGCGGACTCATTTTCTGATTCCGATTCTGTGTCCTCATCGGAATCTGCTGGTCGACTCTTTTCCGCGCGTTTCTTCTTGGAAGGTCTGACTGCATGTTCTTCTTCGTCATCCTCTTCGTCTTCAGAATCCTCGGGAAAATCGGGGTCAGGCAATTCGTCGTCTTCATCCGCGCGGATTTGCATTTTTGATTTTTGAATCTTGGACATTTTTTAATAATGTCTTTATATACAACTGTAGATATTTCTAAATCCTTTTGTTCAGAGAGAAACAATCAATTTTCTTTTGTCTATTTACTTACGGATCGATAAAAATATAGTAAATATTTATCGATTAATTAAGAATTAGCAACACGATAACACAGTAAGCCTCTAGAAATCATCGGTCTTCCAAGTGGTATCGCATGTAGTGCACATATACAAATACTTCATGTTTGCGTCATCGTATCGAATATACAATACCTCACATGCGGTTGATTCCGTGTTTGTTTTGCAGCCGGCATTGGGACATTTCATATTATAAATGCGCGGAATCGTGGGATCTAACTTGGTATATTCGTTGATGATATGATTGAACTTTTGCTCACCGCGCTTGAGCTGCGTGTTTAGGACACAGATATTTTCGGATGCCAAGGTTTCGTCCTTGTGCCCACAATTTCGGCAATAATATGTCAATTGATTTCCCTCTTTTTCGCTGATTCCGATGTAGTACATATTGTCGCAGACTTCGCAAAACTTCATGATTGTACAAGTATTTTTTGTGATTTTATCGATATATAGAGTGTTGATATTATTTGTTTATGTTGGTTCGGCGGAATCAATTTTTCCGGGGAACCAAAGGTTCCCCCGGACGCCCCCTCCTTTTATAGGGATTTTGAGTATACCCCCCTGGAAAACTAAATAATCTACCTTATAGGTCTTCTTTATAGGTCTTCTTTATAGGTCTTCTTTATAGGTCTGCTTGGAGGGAAGGGGTCGTAGGGGACATAAGCGAAGCTGAATCCGTAGGTTTCCCTACAAAATTGATCAGCTTTTTTATCCAGGAATCAAGAATATATTCCTATCTTTTGTTAGATTATTGTCTTGTGTTTACTGTGTTTACTGTGTTGTATTATTGAGGTTTTGTAGTGTTTATAAAAGATGTCTAGACTACATCCTGGACAAAGAGATTTCTTAGAAAAGGGTTTGGCGATCCTTCGTAAACAGGATGCGCTCGAAGAAGAAAATAAGCTGGCTGCACTAAATTATAACAAACAAAAATATATTTTGTCCAAGATCATGAATGGTGGGATGATCATAACAGGGCGATATGGTGCCAAACGTGTTCTACAAATGGCATGGACCGAGTTTTCCGACGAAGATATTATCGGAAATCTTTTGAACAAGGTCGAAACCGACGTTCTCGATGACACACAAGTGATCAATGAATTGGTTGCGGCCTTGGACAACTTCGCCAAAGTATACCCCGAAAAAGTGGTAGATATGTGGGCAACCTATACCAAACTAGGTGCAAGTCTTTCGCCGAGCGAAGAGGACTATTACGCACTTTTGTCCAAGAATTTCGATGAATAGACCAATAAAAATAATACCCCTAATCCCCGGATAACTACACATTTATCCCTTTGTCATATTACCACCAACGTATAATTCATATTAGTATATATTTATTATATATTTAAATTTCATATGCGAATATTTTTACTGTGAATAATAGAGTGTAAAGTTTGTATTGTCTAAAAATTGATTCAAAAACTTTACACTATCTACAATCTTCATATTTATTCATCATAAATGGAGAAAAAAAGTTACGGTATTATCTATCGGTTATCTTTTCCAAATGGTAATTATATTGGTCAAACTAAACAAGGTTTTACTACTCGTTGGAAACAACATTTGAAAGACACAAAAAATGGTTCTAAATTACCAGTTCACAATGCAATTAGAAAGTATTATTATGAAACCGAGGAAAAAAATAAGATTAAATATCAAGTTATAGAGACAGCATATTCATTAGAAGAATTAAATAATCTTGAAATTAAATATATCAATGAATATAATACTTTCAATAATAATGGCAATAATCCAAATGGTTATAACATGACAATAGGTGGTGATGGATCTGGTGGATACAAATTTACAGAAGAACAGAGAGAACATTGCAGAAAAAGAGAAGAAAAAAGAAAACAAGAACGTCCCGAACTTTCAATTAATCACTCAAATTTTATGAAACAACGTGCAAATGATAATCCTAATATCGGAATGCAACATTCGATTATTATGAAAGAGATGTATGTTAATGATCCATCAAAAAGAGTATATATGTCAAACTTAAAGAAACAACAATACAAAGATAATCCAGATATGGTAAACCAACAATCTGAACTAAAATTAATGCGTTATGAAGATAAAGATGGTGTTGAGCTAATTAGTGCAATTAGCGAAAAAACCCAAATGCAATGGAAATGTCCAGAAAAAAGAAAGAAAATAATAGATGAAAAGCGCGATAGATTTTCCAAGCCGTTTCATGTTTACAAAGATGGCATATTTATCAAATCTTTTGATTATGTACCGGATTGTGCATTAGAATTATTCGGAGACGCAAGAAATAGTAATATTTCAGCAGTATTGAAGGGTAAGAAAAAAACTCATAAAGGATATACTTTTATTTATAAATGATCGTTTTTTCAAATATACAGATCTGTCAATGAAATAAATATTTT
>Ga0187844_10000726_pt1 | contig 25728 bp, 15 predicted proteins | sample SpaLakP09_SKY_50_FD_134517 | JGI IMG/M metagenome (GOLD analysis project Ga0187844, IMG submission 134517) | Oligotrophic lake water microbial communities from Sparkling Lake, Wisconsin, USA - SP09_SKY_50 | ecosystem: Environmental > Aquatic > Freshwater > Lake | place: USA: Sparkling Lake... | reverse complement strand
GTCGGCCATCGAGGCGGGCAGGGGGAAGGTTTACAGCGCCACCCTCTGGCGTCTTTGCCGCGCCCTCCACGCCGACCTGGAAGACGTCCTTCCGCCCCGCGACCTCACGGTCAGCGGTCGCGCCTGAAGGCGTCGGACAAGTCCTGATGGAGCAGGGCGACGATGGTGGGTGATCACAGGTTCGAACTGTGCACCCGCTGATTAGGAGATGCCGATGTGGGGCTCTCCAAAACCCGCAAAATCAGCGAAATTGCTCGATTTAAAATATTGATATAATTGATTATTGTCTGGCGGCGGCGTGGGCTGAAGCGAACCCAGCGAGAGCTGTCGTCCCAAGCCGCGGCGGCGCCATTCTCCTGCTCGTAAACCTGAAGCGTGAGATGCGGCGTCCGAACGGGGGCGGACCAGGAGCGACGAAGTCGGCCTTTCAGGACCGGCCGCCACCGACGTCACAGACGGCCCCCGGCTCCCCTGTCGTTCCGGAGCCCTGAGCTGACCCGCCGTCATGAAGAGGCTAGTGGGCCTTCCGTTCGCATCGGCGACGGCGTGAAGCTTGGTGTTCATGCCGCCTTGCGTGCGTCCGATCAGTCGCCCGAGCCCGACTTTTTTGCCCGCAGGCTCGAAGCCGTGCCGTGCCCTTGAGATAGGTCGCGTCGATCATGACCGTGCGGCGTTCGGTCTGAGCCCCGGACAGGCCGGCCATCATCCGGATGAAGACCTAGCCCATTGCAGTGTCGGGTTTAGAACGGCGTTTCGGGGGTTAATCGTGCCGATTGTGTGGCCTCGATGTTTCATCTCGCATGTATTTTCCATTGTGACGTCGGCAAAGCGACGCCGCTTGCAGAGCGGCGCTCCGCAGCCAGATTGGTGCAAGCTTCACGACGTAACGGTGACGGTGTCGCGACAAATCGTGGCTACGGCCGTCCTCGGCTGCAGTCCTCAGGGTTTGTCGCTCGGAGGTGAAGCTGCGCCGGTACGACCGGCAGGGGGATGACATGACTGCAAGACCGATGAGTACTTCGATGCTGGCCCTGATGATTTGCGCATCGGCGGGCGGCGCCTGGGCCCAGAGCTCGACCGAGGCCACGCTTGAACAGGCGGCGCGCGCTGCCGCTGCTCAGAAGGCGACATCCGCCGAGGCGTCGAGCGAACCCGCCGTCATCGAGGCCGTGGAGGTGACCGGCAGCCGCCTGCAGAACGGCGACGTTACGGCCGATGTCCAGGTGATCACCGCCGAAGAAATACGAGCGAGAGGGGTCACCTCGGTTGAGGAACTGATCCGCACGCTTCCTCAGAACGTCGCCAATGTCGGCGCCCTCACCAACGATCGGGCGAAGGGGCCGCTGAAGAATCGCACAGCGCCGGTGTCGCGTCTGGGCGCCCTAGGGGTTTCGGCCGCAAACCTGGGCGGCATGGGAGCGGGCAACACGCTTGTGCTGATCAACGGTCGCCGCGTCGCCGGCGCTGCGGGGATCGAGGACGGGTTCGTCAATCTGAACGGCATTCCGCTCAGCGCGGTCGAACGTGTGGAGATTCTGACGGGCGGCGCTTCGGCCGTCTATGGGGCGGATGCAACGGCGGGGGTCATTAACTTCATCCTGAGGCGAGACTTCGTCGGCGCCACCCTGACCGGCCAGGTCGAAAACTCCAACAACGGGGCGGACAACAGCAGCGTCAGCCTGTTCGCGGGCTACAGCTGGCGGGGCGGGAACCTGTCCGGCACCCTGAGCCATTCACGTCGTGATCCGATCCTCAATCGCGACGTCGGCTACGTCACCAACGACTACTCCAGCTATTACGGCGGGAACCCCAACTATGATCGTCGCTCGTTCGCACAGGGCTTGCAGCCCGGGGTGATCGACCGAAGCACGATGGCCTATGACCCCTCCACGGGGGGGCTGGTCAATAACGCGCAGGGATTGACGGTTCGTCCCGGCTTCACCGGTCGTCCTACAATGTCGGACATGGTGACCGTCGGAAGAGAGGCTCTTCCCGATTTTGTGCCGAAGTACGCCGGCAATGAGACCGAAAACACGAGCCTGTCGCTGAGCTTCGAGCAGAATCTGACCAGCCGCCTCAGCATCTTCGCCAACGGCCTATATTCTCGCGCCAAGAATACGCAGGAGATCGAGTTCTCCAGGCTGTCGATCAACCTCGCGCCCGGACAGTACTACAATCCATTCCCGGCCTATTACTTCAGCAGCTTCCAGCCGGGAGTCACGGTCTATTACAATCCGAAGGCCGAGGTCGAGGCTGGGATCCTGCCCAGCGGCAACATATCCAACACCTACGATTCCTGGAACTTCAATACGGGCCTGCGTTATCGACTGGGCGAGAACAGCCGGATCGAGTTGAACTACACGACGTCGCAGTCCGAATCGGACGGACAGCAAATGGTTTTCGGCAACCTGGTTGATCTGCGCCGCAACTCAGCGTCTCCCACCGGCGTGTCATGCTACAACTTCATGCTCGCCAACAATCGCTATGCGGCGGACGTTCGTCCCGGCATTCAAGACGCCTTCGACCGCCAGTGCAGGGCCTTGACCAGCGCGGATCCGACTCTCGCCTTCAATCCCTGGAAATCCACGGTCGATGGGGGCGGCTCCAGCGTGGTGGACTTCTATTACCGCGACGCTCGCGAGGACCGCAGCTCTCGTCTGGAGAATTACGACATCCAGATGAACGGGGTGCTCAAGACCCTGCCTGCCGGCAAGGTCTATTACGCAATCGGCGCGGAATACGCGAGCGACGGCGTCGACAGCAGCGAGGTCAAGGTCAAGACGGGCGAAGCGGTTGATCGGGATCGTTACGCCTATTTCGGCGAGTTGTCGGTGCCAATCTTCGGTCCGGACTACAACCGCTTCTTGGCGCGGTCGCTGACGCTCACCTTGGCGGCCCGCAACGACACCTATGAGACCTATGGCGCGGTCGGTACGGTCAACAAGGTTCCCATCGATCAGGGCGGGGAGCTGATCTTCGGAGAGAACACCTTCTCGCGCACGACGCCGTCCTACGGTCTGCGTTGGGAGCCTTTTGAAGGGCTGGCCTTCCGCGCCAAGTGGAGCGAGGCCTTCCAGGCCCCACCGTTCACGCAGCTGTTCGACGTGCAGGGTTCTTCGACGTTCAACACTACCATCTTCGACGACCCTCTGTTCAGCTGCATCGGCTGCATATCCCTCTATCCGACCCGCAACGCCTATACGGCCCAGGTCGTGCGTGCGCCCAACCCCGACCTACGTCCTCAGACGTCCGAACAGGAGGCCTTCGGGCTGACTTGGCGGCCAAAGGGGCGGCTGGAAGGGCTGGCGGTAGACGTCGCCTACAATCACACGGTGATCCACGACGAGTTCGCGACTCTTCAGAAACTGCTGACCCTGATGCCGATCGCCGAGGTCCTGAAAATCGAACAATTCTATCCGCGCGATGCGACGGGACGGATCATTCGCCAACAGAACCAGATCTTCAACATCCTCGGCTCCGAGTTCGCCTCCATCAACTATGAGATCAGCTATCTGTGGCAGACGGAATGGGGCACGTTCGAACCGCGTCTGAACGTCCTCGACAACCTGATGTCAGAACAGCAGGCGTTTGAAAACACCGCCAAGATTTCCACCCTGGGGTCGATCCTAGGGCCAGACGAGTACAAGGTGGTCGGCTCTCTGGGGTGGTACTACCACGATCTCAGCGCTAATATTTGGGCCTATTACACGCCCAGCTATCAAAACGACTACGCCATAACTACCGCTGCGGGGATCATCTCCAATCCCAAGGACCAGCAGGAGGTCGACGACTTCCTCACGTTCGACATGACGTTCGCCTGGCGGGTCGCGAACAATACGCGGCTAAACGTGGCCGGGCGCAACATCTTCGACGCCCAGCCGCCGTTCGTGGTCGTGTACAACCTTCCCTACGATGCGGCACGTTACAATGCGGCTGGACGGACTCTGTCGCTTGAACTCCAGTATACATTCTGACTGGATGAAGAGGGGGCGGCGGCTCAGGCGGGCGCCCCCTTGTCGGGTCGGTTACGCCGGAGCCGACGTTCCATCGCCGTCGAGGGGCTCATGAGACTGCTGCTTGTCGAGGATGACGCCGACGTCGCCGAGACCCTTGTGCTTTATCTGGAGAAGCAGGGCTTCGTCGTCGATGTGGCGACCAGCCTGGCCATGGCGCGTGACGCCCTGGATGACGGCGGGTTCGATCTGGTCGTGCTGGATCGCGGCCTGCCGGACGGGGACGGGGTCTCCCTGATCGCCTGGTCCGAACAGAGAAACCGGCGCCAGAGGTTCATCGTCCTGACGGCTCTCAGCTCGATCGATCATCGGGTCGAGGGGCTGGAATCGGGGGCCGAGGATTATATCGCCAAGCCGTTCGAGCCGCGCGAATTGCTGGCGCGGATCCGCACGGCGCTGAGGCGGCCGATCGAGACGCGACGGGAGACGCGCCGGTTCGGACCTTTGATGCACGACCTGGAAAGCGGCGTCTTTTTCGTGGACGAGACGCCCCTGACCCTGCGACGCACCGAAGCCCTGGTGCTGGAGGCGCTGATGGCGCGACCCGGCGCCGTCATCCAACGTGAAACGCTTGAAGCAAGGGTCTACGGCTATGACAAGGTGGTCAACGCCAACTCGCTCGAGTCGCAAATCTCGCGTCTGCGCACCAATCTGGCGCGGCGGACCGACAAGGTGCGCATCCAGGCCGTTCGCGGCCTGGGCTATTGCCTGACCGAAGACGGCTGACTCCGCCGCTCCATCTCAAATCGCGTCAGCCTGGTGCAAGCCAAGCATGAGACACCCACTCCTATGGCTTACGAATCCGGATATTCCATGACGTCTCAGGACGATGTCGAACGCGCCCGACAGGAGGCCGCCGCGTTCAAGGAGACCTTCATCAACATCCGCGCCGAAGTCGGTCGGATGATCGTCGGCCAGGCGGATGTCGTCGACGGCGTCCTGACCGCCCTTATGGCCGGTGGCCATGTGCTGCTGGAGGGCGTGCCGGGCCTCGGCAAGACCATGTTGGTCGCCTCTTTGAGCCGTGCGGTCGATCTGCCCTTCTCGCGCATCCAGTTCACGCCGGACATGATGCCGGCCGACATCGTCGGCACCACGGTCCTGACCGAAACCGACGGCGGGGGCCATGAGCTGACGTTTCAGCAGGGGCCGATCGTCTCAAACCTGGTGCTGGCGGACGAAATAAACCGCGCGACGCCCAAGACCCAGTCCGCCCTGCTGGAGGTGATGCAGGAACGCCAGGTCACGGTCGGACGCCGCACCATCAAGATGCCGGAACCCTTCTGCGTCATGGCGACCCAGAACCCCGTGGATCAAGAGGGCACCTATCCTCTGCCCGAGGCGCAGCTGGACCGGTTCCTGTTCAAGCTGGTCGTCGGCTACCCGTCCGAGTCCGACTATCACGCCATCATTGATCGCACGACGGCGGGGCACGACGTCGTGCTGAATCCCGTCGCCGACGCCGCGACGGTGCAACGGATGCGGGCTGTCGTGCGTCAGGTGCCCGTGACGGAGGCGGCCAAGACCTATGCCATTCGCCTGGTCATGGGCACCCAGCCGGGCAGCGACTATGCGCCCGACAGCGTCAATCGCAGTGTGGCCCTGGGCGCCTCTCCGCGTGGGGTTCAGAGCCTGATGCTGGCCGCCAAGGTCCAGGCCCTGCTGGATGATCGTTTCGCCGTCAGCACCCACGATGTCGCGGCTGTGGTCATGCCCGTCCTGCGGCACCGGCTGGTGGTCAACTATCACGCCCAGGCGAACAATCTCACGGCCGACGCCCTGCTGGAGGATGTCCTGGCCCACGTCAAACGTCCGTACGCCACCGACTGACGGTCCCCATAAAGGTCAGTCGGCACGGATGTCCGAGGCGCCGCAGGGTCCTGCTTTCCCTGCGGCGCCTTTCTTTTGGGGCTCAGAAGCGCTTGGCGAACTGGATGCGAAATTGACGTCCGATGGGATCGTGATCGTCTCGGCCATAGCCGGGCGCCGGGCGGCCGTCGCCCAGGCGGGCCTCCGGACGGGTGTCGAATGCGTTCTGAACCTCGACCGTGATCTGGCCGCCGCCGGCCAAGCGACCTGATCGCGGAGCCGCCGTTGACCCTTGAGCGCGTAACTCGGAGGGTAGGAGGATGACGCCGAGCCGGAAATCCACAGCCGCGAAGCCGTCGACCACAAGGTCGTCCGGTCCCGTCGCGTCCCCTCGCAGAGATCGGTAGCCCGCCTGCCATCGAGCGCTCGTGCTCAGGCTCCAACGGCCCCGCCGGGTTTCGGCGTTCAGGAAGAGGGTCTGGCGAGGCAGGCCGCCGCCGACGCCCGCGATCCGGTCCAGAACCGGGGCGCCGGGTCCAAAACGGGAGCGATCCGTCAGGCGGTAGGCGTAATTCAGGTTGATCTGAAGGCTCTGCGGCTCCTCATCTTCCGCGGCAAGGGCAAGGCGAGACCGACCGAAGTGGATAGGTCCTCCGATGTCGCTGAAGCCAGGTTCAGCGGCCTGCGGTCGATGAAGGTGAGCCGACCCTCGGCGTCGCGGATGAAGCGTTCCGGAAAGGCGGCCTCAAGCGCGGGGGTCGGTTCGCTCAGTTGTCCGACACCGTCCTGCGTCTCGTTTCGACCGTAGCTGAGGTTCAGGAAAAGCCCCGTTTTTGTAAGGGGCCCCGCGCTGACGCTCGCCGACAAGCGATCCGATCGCTGCGCCCTCAGGTCCGGAATGCCGCCGAGCAGCGGGATGACCTGTACGGCTTGGCCGGTCACCAGATCGAACACCGAGACAGGATCGCCGTAGACGAGAGGCGCATAGAGTTGGTCGGTCGTCGGAGCGGCGTTCGCGGTCGCATATCCCGCATTGAGCCTCAACGCCTCGATCGGGGTCCAGTTGAGATCGAGATCCAACCCGCTGCCTTCGCCTATGGAGCTGTTTAGCAGATTGCCGCCGAGGCTGAGTGAAACCTCGCCAGGACCGAACTGACGCTCCCCATCCTCGTCGATCCGGCGCCACAGTGGAACGACGATGGCGCCGCGCAGACTGGTGGTCCGGGGGGGCGATCCTCTTCAACCGTGTCGGCTTCGACCGTCGCTCGTTCCGTATCGGACCAGCTCAGCCGATGGTCCACGGACAGATTCGCTATCAGATTTCCCGTGGGCAGGGTCTTCAGCTTGCGGTTCGCGTTCAGATTCGCCTCGATGGATCATGACGCAGAGAGGACACAAAGCCATTCGGGCGAGAACCGTGGGGGAGGGGAGATCTGGACCGGGTGCGCAAGACCCGGCCGAGCGTGTCGCTGCCGTCTAGCGTATCTTGGCCCCGTAGATGTTCCAAACCTCGACCGGCCCGAAGTTCAAGGCGCGAACAGAGGTCTCAATCTTCGAAAGGTCGCCGACAACAACCCAGGTCAGCTGTTCGGGGCGGTAGGTCCGGCGTGACCAGGCTTGGACCTGATCCAGGGTGACCGCCGACAGCCGGTCGCCGGACGAGGCGGCGCGATCATAGGGCAGGCCGTAGGCGGCCGAGCTGACGATCGATCCGAGGAAGGCGGCGTTGCCTGAGAAGGCCGACGGAAGGGCCAAGATGCGGGCGTTCCGCTCGCGGTCGATCTCGTCCTGCGTGGCGGGGCGTGCGTCGACGAAGTCGGCGATCTCCTTTCGGATCTCCGCCATGGCCTCGGCCGCGTGCTCCGCCTCGATGGCGCCGCTGACGGTGAAGAGGCGCTGGCCGACCGGGGCGTCCGACACGCCCCCAGTAAAGCCGTAGGTCCAGCCCTTGTCTTCGCGCAGGTTCATGTTCAGGCGGCTGTTGAAACCCGAACCCAGGACGGAATCGGCCAGAGCCTCGGCTGCGGACTGGTCCGGGTCGAAGGCGTCGACGACGTGGCCGGCCATTACATTTGTCTGGGTTGCTCCGGGCGCATCGACCAGAATGACGCGACCCGGTGTTCCAGCGGCGTCGGCGAGGGGCGCCAGCGGCGTCGGCGCGGTCGCGCGCCAGTCGCCGAAATATTTGCCGGCCACCGCGCGCGCCTGGTCGAGAGTAATGTCGCCGATCAGATAGAGGGTGGCGTTGTTCGGGCCCAGTTCGCGGTCGTGGAAAGCCTGGACGGCGTCGCGCGACACCTCGGCGGCGTCGGCTCGCGTGCCGATCCGGCCGTTGCGATGTCCTTCGCCCCAGACCGCACGCGCGTAGACAGGGCCTGCGGCGTTTATCGGATTGCGTTCATAGGCGTCGAACTGCGGACCGACCCCTTCCAGGGCCCGGTCGATCTCGCGCTGTGGATAGGTGGGGCGGCGAACGACTTCGGCGGCCAGGGCGAAGCCTTCGTCCAGTCGGGCGCTCAGCATTGACCAACTGACGCCGCTCTGGCGAGCCTGCGCGCCCGCCTCGATGTTAACCCCTATTCGCGAGGCTTCGCGCGCGAGACGCTCGGCGTCGTAACGTCTTGTCCCGGCGGTCATCAGGCTGAAGGCCCGGGCGGCGGCGCCACGGCCGTAGGCGTCTTCCGCCATCGAGCCGGTGGCGAACTGAAGCCGGGCGTCGACGACGGGAAGATTGGGACGGTTCGCCACCACCAGCCTCAAACCGTTCGGCAAGACCGTCTCTTCGATCCGGGGAAACTGGATCCGCGTATCGGCAGGGCCGGGTTCGGGCATCCGCGTAGGATCCGCCAGGCCGGCGACGTCGGGCGCGCGCGCCGGCTTCGGCGCCGGCCGTTGCACCAGTTCGTAATAGGGGCGCGACAGGGTCCGCGCGGTCAGGGCGCGGATCTCGTCGCGGCTCGGGCTCTGAATCCAGTCGCGTTGCTTGAGGAAGTAGGTCGGGTCGCCGCGGGTGGTTTCCCCCTCCGCCAACCACGCCCCGATGGCGGCGCTGTCCTCGAGCATCCGCAGCAGCGACAGATCCGTCGCCGAAGCGACTGTTTCCAATCGCTCGACCGACGGACCCTTTTCGTAAAAGTCTGTCAGGACCTGGTCTATGGCGGCTTCCGCAGCCTCGGGCTCTATGCCGGGCTTCAACTCCACGGACAGGCTGAAGGCGCCGGCCAGCTGACCTTCGTTGACCGAGGCGGAAACGCTGGAAGCGAGATCCATATCCTCCACCAAGGCGTCATGCAGGGGCGTGCCCTTGCCGCCCGCCAGGCTGCGTGCCGCCAGTTGAAGCAGGGTGTTGTCGCGAGAGGCGGCGGTCGAAAGAGGCCATGTGCGGGTCAGGACGGCGACAGGGATGTTCTCGTAGACCACGTCGCGCCGGATGTCGGTCATCGGGGGCGTCCAAAGCGCCGGCCGGCTGATCGGTTCGCCTTGGCGCACCCCGCCGAAATAGCGGGCCGCCTTCTCTCGGGCCGTTGCGACGTCGATGTCGCCGGCCAGAACCAAAACCGCGTTCGAGGCGCCGTAGTTGGCGGCGAACCAGGCCTTGACGTCCTCAACGGTGGCGCGATCCAGATCCTCCATCGAACCGATCGTCGTGTGGGCATAGGGATGGCCGGGGGGATAATAGCCCCGGAGGAACTGGGCTTCGGCGGCCTGTCCTGGGCCGAGCTCGCCCTGACGCTTCTCGTTCTTGACCACGGCGCGCTGCTCGTCGAGCAGAGCCTGGGTCATGCCGCTGTCCAGGTCGCCCATCCGGTCGGCCTCCATCCAAAGCGCGCGGTCGAGGGCGTTGGAAGGAACGGTCTGGAAATAGTTGGTGTAGTCGGCCGTGGTGCTGCCGTTGATGCCGGTCGCGCCGACCGCCTCGAGCGGCGGGAAATATTCGGTGGGTCGGTTGCGGGTCGGTTGGAACATCAGATGTTCAAACAGATGGGCGAAGCCGGTGCGGCCTTCCGGCTCGTCCTTCGATCCGATCCGATACCAGACGCCGACAAACACGCTCGGGGCGGTGCGGTCGGTATAGACCAGCACGGTAAGCCCGTTCGGCAGGGTGAAGCGCTCGTAGGGAATCTGCACCCTGCCGAGTTCCGCCCGTCCCGGGGCTCGACTCTGGGCTTCGGCTCGGCCGATCGCCAGAGCCGGGCCGGCAGCGACCACCAGGGCAGCCAGGGCGACGCTCGCCGTCGTCTTGACGAATGGATGCACGGTCGACCCCTTGATCTATGGCGTTCTGCCGGCCCACCAAACATGCGAAGCTTGCCCCAGCCTTGCCGCTGCGGCGGGCGCACGCTTTCGTCTGGGCCCGGACGTCCCGTAAGGTTGGTGCAAGCTGCCCGGCCTAGGCGTTTCAGGGTGTTTCGCGTGTGCGGTTCGAGTTGGAGCGGATGATTCAGGGGGGCGATACAGGGCTGCGGCTGCGTCTGGACGCGCTCGAGGCCAAGGGGCTGCGGCTGATCCTGGATCAGGCGCGTCGCCAGGCCGTGTCGCGCGCGTTCGCCTGGGCCGCTCCCGCCTCGGCCGTCGGGGGGGTGGTCTTTGTGCTCTCCGCCCTGATCCAGCGCCCATCGCCCGTGGTCGGTCTCGCCGCCGTCGTCCTGCCGCCGCTCGTCGTGGGCGGCGTGACCTATCTGGGCGTGCGGCGCGCCCAGTCGATCGAACGTGCTGCTGCGCTCGCCCGCCTGGACCAGAGGTTCGGCATCAAGGACCGGATACAGACGGCCGACGAGTTTTCGCGGATCGCCGACCGCTCCTCCTTTCAGAGCGCCGCCCTCCAGGAGGCGTCGCCGTGGCTTGATCGAGCGGCGAACGCGCCGGTCGTCTCCACGCCGGTATTGACGGTTCGCCCGTCGCGGCTGTGGCTCTGGCTTCTTCTGGCCTTCGTGCTATTCGCCTCGGCCTTTTTCATTCCGGGCTTCGGGGCCGGGGCGAACCCGATCCAGAGCCCGGCCGACGAAACCGCAGCCCCGGCGGTCGCCTCTGTCGCCACGGCTGCGTCTAAGGCGTCGCCGGCCGTTCGGGATTTCGACGCGAACAGCGCCGTCGCCGTCCCCCGCAGCGGCGGTCAGGCAGGGCAGGCCGGCGAGGGGGAGGGCGTATCGTCGATCCTGCGCCGCCTGGCGGCCCTGTTGAGCCCGGACCGCAGCTCGGCCGGCGGTCCGCGTGCGCCGGGCAAGCCGGGGTCGGGCGGCGAAGCGGCGGCGGGCGGCGGCGAGAGCGTCGGACGCGGCGCGCTGGGCATGTCCGGGCACGGCTCTTCTCGCGGCGCCATGGCGGCCGAGCCGGAGGCCGCACGCACAACCCCGGACGACCAGGCCCCGGTCGGCGAGGCGGGCAATCAGGACCAGTCCGACATGGCTGACGCGCCGGCCAGCAGCGGACAGTCGGCGGGCGGGCGTCAGGACGCGCCCTCGGCCCGTCAGGCCGAGCCCGAGCGATCGGGGGAGGGGCGCCGGCAGAGCGGAGAGGGCAAACAGCCGGGCGGCCGCAGCCGTCGCGGCGACCAAGATCAACAGGGCGGCGAACAGAGCGGCGGCCAAGGCGAGTCCGGCCAGCGCAGCGGCGCCGACGCCGGCGCCAAGAAGGGGCGGGGCGTGTCCAGCCTGCTGCTCGCCACTCCGATGCAGGATCGTCTGGCCGGCATGGCCAGTCCCGGCCGCACCAGCACCACGACCCGGGACGGCGCGCCTCAGGCCTTTCCTGTCATTGCGGGTCAGGCCGGCGACCGCGGCGCGGCCCGGGGCGAGGCGTCACGCACGGCGCCCCGTGCGACCTCGCCGCAGGACCAGCGTCTGACGCGCGACTATTTCACCCGGCGAAATGCGAGCAGCGACTGAGATGCTGTTCCGCAAGCGCGCTCCAGTCGCCGCCTCACCTGTCGAAGACCTGGCCAAACCGCTGAGCTTCGAGACCCTGTTCGATCCCGGCTTCCTGGCGGGGCTCAAGGCCTTCTCCCTGCGGATCGCGCGGGCGCAGAAGGGCGGGCGTCTGGCCGAACAGCGCACCAATGCGCGCGGTCAGGGCGCGGAGTTCGCGGACTTCAAACCCTATGTCGCCGGCGACGATCTGCGCGCCATCGACTGGAACGTCTATCGGCGCCTGGGCAAGGTCTTCGTCCGTGTGTTCGAAGAGAGCCAGGACATGCCCGTCTATGTACTGGTCGACCGCTCGCGCAGCCTCTATGTCGAACAGCCCCCGCGCATTCACGCGGCCCAGCGCGCTGCCCTGGCCTTGTCGGCCGTGGCGCTGGATCAGCACGATTCCGTCGGCCTCTTTCCCTTCTCCGACACGATGGAGATCGAGTTCCGCGCCGTGTCCGGCAAGGCCGGTCTGGCGCGCGTGGCGCACAGCCTCGCGGCCTACGAAGCCAAGGGCGGCACCGGTCTGGCGGCGGCCCTGATGCATCTCGCCGGCATGGGCGTCCGCCAGGGGCTTGTGATCGTGATCTCCGACTTCTTCGACGAAGCAGGCATTGAGGCTGTGGTGAAGGGGCTCGAGCGTTTGCCGCACAGGCTGCTGCTTGTGCAGATCGTCAAGGCGCATGATGCTGAGCCCGAACGCCATCCGGATCTGAACGGCGACGTGCTGATGGACGATGGAGAGACCCCCGCGCCGGCGTCCCTGACCATCACCCCCGAGCTGATCGCGCGCTACAAGGCGGCCTATGGCGTGTTCGACCGCGGCCTGGTCGATTTCGCCCGCGCGCGCGGCGCCGGCCTGGCGCGGATCGACGCCGATGCACCCGTGACGGAGCAACTGGCGACCCTGTTCGAAGGCGGAGCGGTCCGGCTGTGAGCTTCTTGTCGCTCCCTCTCTGGGCGGTCCTGATCGGCGCCGGCGCTCTGGCGGGCCTGTTGTTCGTGCTGCAGATTCTGAAGGCGCGCCAAAAGCAGGTGCGGATCGCCGCCGCCGGCCTGTGGGCCCAGGCCGCGCGGGTCGCGCCTTTGCGGGTGTTTCGCCAGAGGTTCCAGCGCTGGCTCGCCTATCTTTTGGTGCTGGCCATTGCTTTGCTGCTCTGGACGGCAGGGGCGCGACCGGAGCTTTCGCCCCGTCGCGACACGGCGCGCCATGTCTTCTATCTGGACGCCACTGCGGGTCTGACCGGTCCTGACCAGTTCGACCGCGCCCGCCGCGCCCTCATCGCCGATGTCCGGGCGACCGAGCCGTCGCGACGGACAGTCTATCTAGGGGACGCGACAGGCACGCGGTTGTTGCGACCCGGCGAGAACATCGCTCTGTTGAACCGGCGCCTCGAAGGCGTGAAGCCTGAGGCCCGCCCGTCCGACTTCTCCCGCTTTGTCGCTTTGGGGCCCGTCGATCCGATGGCTGCGGCCTCGGAAGGCGAGCGGACGATCCTCCATTACTACGGCGCATGGACCTCGGGCGCGGCTGCGCGTCCGGCTGCAGGCGTCGAAAGGGTCTGGGGCTATCTGGCCGAGCCCGTCCCCGGCAATCGCGGCGTCGTCGTCCTGGGTGCGCGTCCGGCCGTGTCCGGAGCTGCGGATCGCGCCGACATCCTGGTCCAGGCGGTGGATGCGCGCGGAGCGACCCTGCCGCCGGAAGAGTTGCGGTTCAGCCGCGACGGCCGCGACGTCTCAATGACACCGTCGGTCCTTGCGGGAGGCGCCTTGATCCTTCGGGACGTGGCGGCCGACGGAAGCCTCTTCGGCGTGCGTCTGGCGCGCGGCGACGCCTTTCCGGCCGATGATCGGGCGGCGCTGAGGCTCCCGGCGCGAGGCGGGCTGAAGGTGGCTCTTTCAGCCGGAACGCCGGCCGCCCTGCGGCAGGTGGTGGGTCTGGACGCAGGGCTGTCCGAGGTCGCAGTCGATCAGGCCGATGTGGTAGTTCGGCGCGCCGACGAGGTCTTCGGCGCCGACCGGCCCGCGTTCGTCCTGAGCGGAACCGACGCGCCGGCCTTCCGCCTGACCTATGCGGCGGACGAAGCCGCGCCCGATCTGGCCTCCGAGTCCGAGACCCTGGGGCTGGCGGATCTGGACGCCGCAGCCTTGGCGAGAAGGACCAACCGCCCCGTCGGCGTGGAATCCGACGCCGGCGCGCGGCGGGGCCTTTCGGTCTGGTCAGCGCTGTTCGATCAGGGGGGCGGTTTCACCACCTCGGCCGATTTCCCGGTCTTCGTCTCACGCTCGCTTCGATGGCTGTCCGACCCTGAACCCTGGATCGCCTACGCGGCCGCCGGGACGACCTTGGTCGATCAGTCGGATCTCTACGGACTCGCGGCGGATCGGCGCCTTGCGGCGCGGGCGTTGAACGGCGACCTTTATCTGGGCGGGGCCGGACAGATCCGGATCGGCGACCTGCCGGTCAGCGTGTCTCTGCTGGACTGGGCGACGACCCTGGATGCGGCGCGTCCTCGACCGGCGGACATGGTCGTCGCGCCGGTGCGCGGGGCGGCCGTCGATCTCCTCTTCACCCTGTTGGTGCTGCTGGCCGGTCTGTTGCTGACGCTGGAATGGCGGTTGCACCAGCGCGGTGTCCTGGCCTGAGATTCTGATCGTGTCCTTGACCTTTCTTCATCCCGAGGCCGGTTGGCTTCTGCTTCTGCTGCCCGTCTTCGCCTGGTGGGCGCGCAAGGCCGCCCCCTTGCGCCTGGCTCTGCGTCTCTCCGTCTTTGCAGCCCTGATCGCCGCCTTGGCCCAACCAAGTCTGATCTATCCCAGGCGCGGCGCGCCGCAGGTCTTCGTCGTGGATCAGGGCGACCGCCTGTCTCCGGCGGTGCGCGAGCATGTGCGCGAGGCGGTGACCGCCGCCGTCGCCCGTCGCCGGGCCGACGGCCCGGTCACCGTGATCCAACGCGGCGGGGCGCCGTTGAAGCTGCGCGCCGATCGCTTCGTTCTTCTGGGCGCCAAACCGAGCGACGACTCTCTGACCAAGGCGCTGGCCCTGGCCTTGAACGTCCTTCCTCAGGGCGCAAAAGGGCGCATCACCCTGGTCAGCGACGGTCTGAGCACGGACCGTGACTGGGGGCGCGCCGTCGACGGGCTGCTGTCGCGGGGCGTGGCGGTCGATACGGTGACCCTGGCGGCCGGCCGACAAGACGCCTTCATCGCCCGGGTCGCGACCCCGGTCGTCGGAGCCGGTGAACACATTCCCTTGCACGTCGGATTGGAAGGCGCGGGGCAGGGCCTGTCTGTCGCGGTCTTTAACGGAGCGCGTCGGGTCGCGGCGATCGGTCCATTCGATCTGGACGGCGCCTTGACCGTCCCCCTGTCTCTGCCGGGGGAGCCTTCCGGCTATCACGCCTTGCGGCTTGAGCTGTCGCGCGACGGCCAGGTGGTCAGTCGCTATCAGACCGACTTGGCCGTTCAGGATCCACTGCCCCTTCTCTACGCCAACGGACGTCAGGCCGGCGCGGGCGCAGCCCTGCAACGGTTGCTTGGCGACGGGGTACGGGTCGAAACCCGAGCCCCTGCGACCCTGGGAAGGATGAATCTGGCCGCCTATCGGGCCGTCATGCTGGACGACGTTCCGGCCTCGGCTTTGTCGGCTTCCAGTCAGGCTCGCCTTGTCGCCGCCGTGCGCGAGGGCGGCCTGGGCCTTGTGGTTTCGGGCGGCGAGGCGGCCTTTGCGCCGGGCGGCTATGCCGACACGCCCCTGGCGGCGGCCCTGCCGGTCGAGATCAGACAGGATGAGCTGACCGAGGATCCCAGCGTGGCCCTGGCGGTGGTCATCGACACCTCGGGGTCCATGTTGGGGGCGCCTCTGGATCTGGGCAAACAGGTTGCCCGCCTGGCCGTGCGCAAACTGACCCCGGCCGACAGCGTCGGCGTGGTCGAATTCTACGGCGGACGCCAGTGGGTCGCCCCTATGCAGCCCGCGCGAGACATTCCCGAGGTCGAGCGCGCCATCGGCCGCGTCCAGGCCCAGGGCGGCAGCGAACACCTGTTCGGCGCCCTGCAGGAAGCCTATTACGGTCTGCAGAACACCCAGGCCCGATATCGCCATATCCTGGTCATTTCCGACGCCGGTGTGAACGCTGATCGCTATCCGCAGCTGATCCGCCATATCGCCGAGGATCAGGTGAGCGTCTCCACCGTCCTGGTGGGAGGCAGCGCTGAGGGCGAGGCTCGCATGGCCCAGTGGGCCCGTCTGGGGCGCGGTCGCTTCTATGTGGTCAATGACGAGTTCAGCCTGGTCGAGATCAACCTGAAACAGCCGCAGCAGAAGCCCGAGCCCGGCGTAAAGCGCGGTGGTTTCGTCCTTGCCGCATCGGCCCCGGCTTACGGATGGAGCGGTCTGACCGCCCCGCCGCCGGCGCTCGACGGCTACGCCCGCGTCGGGGGGCGGCCCCTGGCCGACACCCTGCTGCGGACGGGGACCGGCGATCCTGTCTTGGCCAGCTGGCAGTGGGGCGCGGGGCGGGTGACGGCCTTGATGACCGAGCCGGTGGGCGAGGGCGCGGCCGGTTGGCGCAATTGGGACGGCTATGGCGACTGGCTGAGACGGTTGATCGCGCGAACGGCGGATAGGCGCCCTGACTGGGACGTGCGTCTCGGCCGTGTCGGCGGACAGGTGTCGATCGTCGCGCAGCGGGTGCGCGGCGGTGGAGACGGCGTCCCAAGCTTGCGTCTCCTCGGCGACGGGGGCGTGGAGCAGTTTCTGACGCCGGTCGCACGCGCCCCCGGACTTTTCACGGCGACCGTTCAGGTCGCGTCTGACCGGCCGGTGCGTGTGGAGGTCCGTGAAGCCGAAAGCGTGACCCGGGCCGCCCTGCCGGCCTTTGCTGGCGGCGACCCGGACCGTCCCCTGTCCGAAGCCGACGCCATGCCGCTCGATCAACTGTCGCGCCTGACCGGGGGCGAGGCGTTCGACACGGTTGCGGCGCTTGCCGCCAAGCCAGGCGCCCACGGTGAGGAGGCGGCCGCCCTGGATCTTTGGGGCTGGCTGTGCTGGCTGGCCCTGGCCCTGTATCTGGCCGACATTCTGTATCGCCGTTGGCCGCCTCGGCGGACCGCCGCGGGAGCCTGACTATGATCCTCCGCTCCCCAACCCTCTTCCTGGCCCTGGGCGCGAGCCTTTGCGGCGTGGCGCCGACGACGGTTCTGGCGGCGCCCCAGGTGGAGATGACCGCCTCCCCTATCGAGCCAGGCCTTTTGAACGCCGAGCGTCTCGACTTCGCCGCGGCGGACCGACTGTATGCGCGCGCTGTTCTGGCCGACGACCTGGCAGGCGTCATGGCGCGTCTCGATAGCCTGGCCGTGTCTCCCGACCGGGGCATCGCCTGTCGGGCCGCCGTGCTGAAGGCGGTGCTGCTATGGCGCGGCGGTCAGGCTGAGGCGGCGGGCGACACCGTCTCAGCCGTCTTGACCCAATGCGAAACGACCGACGCCCTTCTGCTGCGGGCGCGTCTGCTGGACATTCAGGGCCAGGCCGGGGCCGCGACCGGCTTCTACGAACGCGCCCGCGCCCTGTCCGGCGATGCGGCCGAACGGATCATGATCGACCGCAGGTTGGCGGTGATCGGGGTGACAGGCCGTCGGCCGCTCGCCCTGGCCGAACTGGCTCAGGCCGGACCCGAGGCGGCCAATCGAGCGGCGGCTGTTTTGGGGTTGCTGGGACGCGCCGGAGACGCCCTCAGCCTGTATCGTCCCTCGGTCCAGGGTTACGCCGCAGCCGTGAGGCAGGCGGACTGGGCGGTCACGGCAGGCGACCGAACCGCCGCCGCCGCCGCCGCCTGGCGCGCTTTCGAGGTGGGGGCGACGTCGGAAGATCGATTGTACGCCTTGGCTCTTTTGGTCGAGGCCTATCGGACGGTGGACGATCTCGCTGGGGCCGAGAGGGATTTGGCTGGGCGGCCGCGTGGACCTGAGGTCGATCAGAGTCGCCTCGACGTCCTCTTGGAACTGGGGCGCTACGACGAGGCAGTCGCCTTTGTTCAGGCCAGCGGAGACGCAGCCCTGCGCGAGCGGCTTCTCGGCGTGTTGCGCGCCGCCGGCCGCACCGACGAGGTGAAGGCGGAATACGCCCGACTGATCCGCGCCCAGCCCGCAGAGGCGCGCTGGTCGAACGACCTTGCCGCCCTCCATCTGCAACAAGGCGACGTGGACGGCGCGGTCGCCGTCTACAAGCTCTTCTTCGCCGCAAACCGGGATCGAGCCGAGGCCCAGATCGAGGCGGCGCGCCGTATGATCGCCATGGGGCTTGGCGATCAGGCTCGCAGTCTGCTGGGCGAGGCCGGCGCTCGTCCGGACCTGGCTGTTGCGGTGCGGCGCTTCGAGATCGAGGTCGCGATCGACCAGGGCAGGGACGCCGAGGCCGACGCCGGGCTGAAGGCCCTGCGCGCGCTTCGGCCGAACGATGTGGCGACACAGCTCGCAGTGGCCGAGGACTATGAACGTCTGGGCCGTCAGGATCAGGCGCTCGACACCCTGCTGTCGATCGAACGGGCGGGCGGCGTCCTGGACGACGACCAGCAGGCCCACATCGCCGAACTGGCGTATGCGGCCGGACGCCCCCAAGAGGCGCTGGATCGGTGGCGCAGCCTCTGGGCCCGGACCCAGCTTCCGGCCCGCAAGACCTATCTGCAGCGACTGATTATCCGGGCGGCCCAGAGGCTCGACCGCCTGGACGTCATCGGCGCGGAATTGGAGCAGCGGATCGCCAGCGGCGCCGCCGACGCGGGCGAGGTCAATCTCCTGGTCGAAATCCGCATCGCCCAGGCAGACGGCGCGGGCGCTGAACGCGCCATCCGGACCTACGCCGAACGCTCGGCTGCGGGCGAGGTACGCACCCTGGAGCAACTGGCCTCGGTTCAGGCGCGAATGCGCAACTACGCGGCGCTGAACCAGACCTTGGCGCGCCTTGCCGACAGAGATCCCCAAAATGCGGAAGCCTATCTTCGCCGGCTGATCATCAACGTCCTGCGGTTCCCCGACCCCGCCGAGAACGAGGCCGCGCGCAACGCCCGGATCGACGCCCTCTTGACCCGTATCCAGGGGACCGGTCGGCTGGACGGAGCCGATGCTGCGCGGTTCGCAGCCTCGATCTACACCTCCGGCTATCGGCTGGACGCCGCTCTGGTTCAGCACCGCCGCGCCCTGGCCCTGGCGCCGAACGACATCGACGCCTTGCTGGAATACACGGCCGCCCTCAAGGCGCGGGGCGATGTGGTCCAGGCCGCCGCCCTCTTGCAATACAAGGCCGAGACGGCCACCGACGAGGCGGGCTTTGTGGCCGCGGTCAACGGGCTGCTCGACGTCCTGGCGCCTGGCGGCCAGGGGAGTCCGCCCGTGCCGGCGGATCTGACGCAGGCGCGGCTCGGCTGGGCCAGACGCGCGGTTCTCGAACGCATTCTGACCTATGGCGACGATGTGCGCCTTTCGTCCCTGGTCGGGGACGTCAGCCAGGAACGGGGCGACTTCGACACCCAGAGACGGGCGCTTCAATCCTCTCTCGCGGTCGCGGGAGATCAGAAGCCCGCCGTCCTGCGTCAGCTGATCGCCCTGACTTCGCCCAGCGAGACCGGTGCTGGAGACCCGGCTCGCAAGGTCGTCTATGGGCGACGCCTGGTCGCCATGCACAAACCCTATCCGCCGGAATTCTACGCCGACTTGGCCAAGGCCTTCCTCGAACAGGGCGACGTCGCCGGCGCCGAGCGCGCCTTCGCCCTGATGGGCGATATGGGGGGGCTGGTGAATGTTGAGGCGCTGCGAGGCGAGGCCTATGCGGCCGTGGGGCGCCCCCAGGACGCCTTGGCCAGCTACCGCCTGGCTCTATTGCAGGATCAGGACAATCTCGATCTGTTGTCGCGGACGGCCGAGCTGATGGAGGCGCAAGGGCTGACGAACGAGGCGAGCGGCCTCTACTGGAAGGCGGTGAACCTGCTGATCCGTCGCCAACCGTCACGTCTGGTCGGAGACGCGCCCCCCAACCTGGACGCCGTTCAATACGGGCCGACCCTGATCGAAGGCCTGCTGCTGACCTGGCCCAGGGAGGACGACGCCGACCGGCTTGCGAGTTGGCGAGCGACCTTTGATGCGGCCATGGCGTCGTCAGAGGCGGATGGCGCTGAGCCCAAGCTGGCGGACGCTCCGCGCCTGGCCTTGGTCGTGGCGGTCAATCGTCGCTTGGCCGCCGCTCTGGACAAGCCGGTCTTGATCGAGGCCGAGGCGCCGTTGCAGGCCCTATATGGCGGCGACACGGCGTACCAGAGGGCGCTTGCCGCCTATCGAACCGATCCGACGGCCCATGCCGAGCAGAACCCGCTCGACGACCTCCGCCGTCAGGTCGCGCGTGACGGCGAGTTTGAACTGGACCTCGTTTTGGCCTTCGAGACAGGCGACCGTGCGCATATTCAGGGTTTGACGGCCCAGGCCATTGCAGAAGAGGCGCCTTGGCGTGCGGCGCGCGAGCTGGGCGCCGCAGGACCTCAGCCCAACGGCCTGATCATCTTGCTGATGAAGGCGGCGGAGTTCGCGTCGCCGTCCATGCTCCGCCAGGACATCCTGCCGCCGTTGCTGGCATCGGGTTTCAGCGACGACGTCTTCTTCGACCTCTATCGGATCGATCCCGAACGTCTGGCGCGTTTCGAATCGGCGGCCGGACGTCGGCTGATCGACGACGAAACCCTGATCAATCTCCTCGTCACCCGCGGGGGAGATCCCCTGCCGACGGCCTCAGCGGCGGGGCGTCGACGCGGCGGTCCCGATCCGCTGGATCAGATGGCGGCGCGGTTCGACGAAGATCGGCTGATCGGCTTCTATGAGACCCTGGTCGAGCGGATGATCCAGACCGGCGCGGTGTCCGGCTTACAGGAGGCGATCGCCGGCCGTCTCCTGGACCACCCTTTGTCCGCCGCCCAGAGAGAGCGCCTTCAGGCCGCGCTGATCCGGGATATCGGCGCCGATCGACCCAACTCGGACAATAGCGTGACCAACTTCACCGGCCTGCTTCTGCGGTTGGATGCGCCGGAGGGCAATCGAGGCGTGCTGCTGCAGGCGGCGCGGGCCGCGGCCTTGCGCTACCCGGACGGGACGCATCTGCCAGAGGTGCTGAGCGCCTGGTTCGAGGGAGAACGGAGCGCGAGCTTCGAAGCCTTGACCGCGCTGATCGAACAGGCGGACTCCGCCAATGATATCGGCCTGCAAACCCTGTTGCGCACCCGCTTCGCCGCCGAGCGGAAGGCGGCCTTCGACGCCTTCCTGGCGCGGTCTTCGGCGACCCGCGAAGAGACGGCGCGTTTTCAACGCCGTTTTCTTCGTGACGCCCTGAGGCAGGCCTCGCTCGATCCGGACGTGTTGGCGGCCTATCGTCGACTGGTGGTCTTCGAGCCTGGCAACACGGCCTATGTGGCCGCTCTGATGACCTTGCAGGCGCAGTCCGGCGACGTCGCGGCCCTGGTCGATACAGCCCGTCCCTATGTCGCGGCCCATGTCGAGGACCAGGAGGCCGCCACGGTCTTGGGCTTGGCGCTCCGTCTCATCGGGGCCGACCCAGAGGCCGCCCACACGGCGGAAGCCTCCAGCGTCGATCTGGACGACGCCGACTGGATCAGCCAGCTGTCGACGCGGGCGAGCCAGCCCCGCTCGACCGCAGGCGAGATGCTGGGCGCATTCAGTCCCGTGTGGGAGGCCTATCAGCAGAAGTTCCCTGACGCTCCAGCCGTGCGGGCGCTCAAGACCGCAGAGCCCGAGTGGTCTCCGCTCGACGTTCGGCAAGATCGGCCGCTTGATCGCCTCGTCGCGGCGGACGGCGCGGCGGGTCAGGTTCTCCGTGGGCTCTGGAGAGAGACGACGCTGCGCGGTCGGGAAGATGGGGATACGGTCGCGCGCCAGTCGCTGATCGACGCCTTGGCGGATCCATCGGCGGCCCAATATGCGCCGCAAGTCGCGGACGCCCTGGCTCGTCGCGCCGAGATCACGGAAGAACTGGGGGCGGAACTGTCCGTCTTGCCGCCGGCGAGTCAGGCGGTGCAGATGCGCCTCTACAGACAGGTCGCCCGGGGTCTCGTGGCGCAGGGCGCGGACATGTCTCGGCGAATGGACTTGGAGACGAGGCTCGGCGAAGGCGCCCTGTCGGTGCATAATTTGTCGCTCTATCTGGCCCTGGTCGAGGAGACGGCTTCGTCTCTCGATCCAACACGGCTCCGGGAGCTCCAAACCCGGCTCAGCGCGATACCCTCGCCCTCGGCGCAGATGCGGTTGGCTATGGCGCGGGCGACCGCGCGCTCGGGCGATCTGGAGGCGACCCAGGGGCTGCTCGAGGCGGCTCTGCTCCAGACCTTGTATCCGGCCGCTTCCGCCGCCCTGGAGCCCGGCGACCCGCCGCTGACGCCAACCGACCTGGTCGACGCCCTCTCGCTGTTGCCGGATCGCGTCGAAAGACGCCGCGCCCATGACGCCCTGGCCCAGCTTCTGGCTCGTCATGCGGACCGCGTCGCCGTCACTCGTTTTGGTGCGCTTCCGCCCTTGGCCGAGGTAATACAGTCCTAGGGCGAGATCAGATCGGTTTCGCGCAACGTCGGGGCAGGCTAGGCTGCGACTGCGCCGATGGGCGAGGAGGACGGTTTGGGCTTTAATCCGCGGACCCTGCACAGGTCGATGTTTGGCCAGTTGGCGCTCATCACCGTGCTGTTCGTCGGGTTCGGCGTCTACTTCTTCACCATCCGGCCCCTGTTGTCCGTTGAACCCAGCGGGGTGGCGGATCCTCTGGCGCGCACGGCCACGCGCGCCTCAGACGTCTTGAGCCGTTTCGCCTTCGCCGAACGGGAGAAGCCTGGGTCAGGAGACGACCTGAGCCAGGATCCAGTTCTGCGGGAGATCGAAGCTCATAATCCCAACTTTCGCTATTTCGTTCGGGTCAACGGCCAGAACTACAGGCGCGGGGAGGGTACGCCCTTCTTCATCAGCTTGGCCTTTGATCGGCTGGAGCGACAGAATCTTTCGGCGGCTTATGACGGTCTGTGTCTGAACACCGCCCGCGACGAGGTGGGCGGTCGGGGCAAGAGTTTCCTGGCCTACGCTGACTGCGGCGGGCAGCGAAGCTATTACGAATATGCGGGGATCGAGCACCCGACTACCACTGCAGCCGCCAGTTCGGCTCAGCTCTACGGCAAGTTCATCTGGAGCTACGGCGGGCTTTTTCTGTTCACTGTCGGGGCCGCCTTTGTCGTCTTCGCCGTCATCCTGCTGATCAATATGCTGAGAATCCGGCGCGTGGCGGCCATGGCGCGCGACCTGGATCCAGACGCCTTGCCGGGCTTGTTTCCCGAACGCGGGCTGCCGCTTGAGGTGACGCCGCTCGTCTCGGCGCTCAATCAGATGATTGTGAGCGTCGATGAGGCCCAGCGCCGCCAGCGGTTCTTTCTGTCCGCTGCTGCGCACGAGATGCGAACCCCGCTGACGGTTTTGCGCACCCGATTGGAAATCCTGGATGAGGGGCCGTTGAAGGATAAGCTGGTTTCGGATGTGCGTCGTTTGACCGATCTGGCCAACAAGCTTTTGACCCTGATGACCATCGGCGAGGCCGAGGACGCGATGCGGGAGACCGATCTGGTCACGGTCACGGGGCGAGTGGTCGGGGAGCGCGAGACGGTGGCGCGCAAGCGCGGCCTCGACCTGAGGTTCGAGCGCGAAGTCACAAGCTATCGCATCCGGGCGGACCCGGGTCTGGTCGAAACCGCCATCGGCAATGTGATCGACAACGCCCTGTCGTTTTCAGCAGAGGGGCAGGTCGTCACAGTACGCCTCGACAAGGCCGGCTGGGTGCGGGTTCGCGATCAGGGACCGGGAATTCCGGCGGATCAGGTCAAGGCCCTGTTCGAACCGTTCACGCGGATATCGACACGGGGCCGGAGCGGCTTTGGCCTGGGTCTGGCGATCGTGAAATCCGTGATCGACCGTCACAAGGGGGCTGTGGAGGTCAGTGCGCCGCCCGGAGGCGGAGCCGAGGTCGCGCTGAGATTCTCCCCGCTGCAGACCGAAGGGGATTTCTGACGAGCGGGTCGGGGCCAGCTTCCGACAAGCTGGCGGGTCTAAGCCTGACGGGACCATCAGGAGTCCGTCATGTCGCTTTCAGCCGTTATCGCCAGCTTGGCCCTGGCCGCCCAGTCGCCGGCTCAAACGCCTGGCTTGATCCTTTCCGTCGACGGTTCGTCGGGCGACGTTGCGGCGACGCCTGCGGCTCCTTCGACGGTATTGGGGCGAGACACCCGCGGGCGTCCTACCCTGACGGCCCGATTCAACGGCCAAGGCCCCTTCGCCATGGTGCTGGACACCGGCGCCCAGACCAGCCTCGTCTCGACCGGCCTGGCGGATGAGCTCGACTTGCCCGAACTCGACGGCGGACTGGGCGTCAACGGGGTGTCCGGGGCGGAACAGGCTCGTCTCTTTGCCGTGGATCGGTTCCAGACCGATCTGTTCGACGCGGACTCGGTCGCCGTTCCTGCTCTGCCGAACCAAGGCGTGACCGAGGCCCGGGGGATCGTAGGCATGGAAATGCTCGCTTCCGGGCGTCTGGTTTTCGACCAGATCGCCTATCGGATCCGCCTGGAGCCGTCCGGCGGCCCTCACGACGGGTACGCGGTGATTCAAGGCCGGCTGAACGACGCCGGCCTCCTGGTGGTTCCGGTGGAGATCGACGGGGTGAAACTGGATGCGCTTGTCGACACGGGCGCGGCGATTTCGGTGGTTTCGGGCGCCGCCGCCCAAGTTCTGGGCTGGGCTGAGGACGACCCGCGAATCAAGGCCGCAGGGGTCATGCGGGGCGCCGCGGGTCAGGGCGCTGCTGTTCAATCCGCCGTGGTCGGACATCTCGCGGTCGGTCCTGTGACCTTCCGGGACTTAAACCTCTTCTTCTCAGCCCAAGGCGGCCCCTCTACCGCCGACTTATCTCCCCCGACCTTTATTCTGGGGTCGGATTTGCTGAACAATCTTGAGGCCTTCGCGGTCGATTTTCCCAAGGCTCAACTGCTCATCCGGATCCCGAGCCGCGACTAGGGCGTCGCCACAGCGGGGGCGCTACAGTTGCGGATCAGGATGAAACGGACTCTCACTCGAATCGGGGGATCAGGAAGGTTATCTTCCCCCGAGAAAGTTGTCGGGGTTAAGCCGCTCTTCGTTCGGCCTCGGCGGCATACTGGATTCCCCGGTCGGAGTGATGGATCAGTCCAGGCGCGGGCCGTTGGCGTTCGACGGCCATGTTGAGGGCGTCCAGGGCGATCTCGGTGTGCAGGGTCTGGCGCATGGACCAGCCGACGATCTTGCGGGTGTGCATGTCGAGGATGGCGGCGAGATAGAGCCAGCCTTCACCGGTCGGGATGTAGAGCCTGCCCTCGGGCTTGACCCGAGGGTCAGGTCGGCGAGCCAAACCTGGTTGGGCGCCGCCGCCGAGAAGTCCCGGGCAGCCGGTTGGGCGCGATGGGATAGCCGTGGCGGCTGTTCGTCGTCCGGACGCGACGCGGCAGGGCAGCCAGTCCCCGCAGGCCGGCGCGGCGCATCAGCCGCTCCACCCGGGATCGACCGATCCGTCGTCCATGCCGCCGCAGGGTGGCGTGGACGCGGGGCGAGCCGTAACAGCCGCTGCTCTCGGCATGGATCAGCCGGATATCCTCGGTCAGCTCGCGATTGGCGACAGACTGCCGGCTCTCCGGGCGACCGCGCCAGGCGTAATAGCCGCTGGCAGACAGCCCCAGGACCGCGCACATCACGCGAATGGCGGGCTTCATTCGCCATCTGTTCCGCAAGGGCGGAAACGAAAACCACTCAAATTTCAACAGCAAGACGATGGTGGGTGATCACAGGTTCGAACTGTGGACCCGCTGATTAAGAGTCAGCTGCTCTACCGACTGAGCTAATCACCCACACCGATCGTCGCGACTTCGGCGAAGACGAGCGCCTCGCCG
>Ga0187844_10000725_pt1 | contig 25754 bp, 22 predicted proteins | sample SpaLakP09_SKY_50_FD_134517 | JGI IMG/M metagenome (GOLD analysis project Ga0187844, IMG submission 134517) | Oligotrophic lake water microbial communities from Sparkling Lake, Wisconsin, USA - SP09_SKY_50 | ecosystem: Environmental > Aquatic > Freshwater > Lake | place: USA: Sparkling Lake... | reverse complement strand
CTTGTGCAGTGCGGGTTTGTTGCAAATGCCAAAACAGCGAACGTAACGCCTTGCCGGTATAAATCGGTTCCAGATACAAACTTAATTCGGCCATTTCGAGGCAGAAATCTAGGGTTTTCCGGTCAAAGTGGCCGTATTTTTTGCCTGAAATATCTGGGAACAACTGCCAAATTTTATTATGCAATGGGCAAAGTTCTTCAATTTTAGCAGGTAATGACAGATCCTTGACTACCTCAATGCCAAGTACCTTGCATGGTTTTGTTTGCCGACTTTGCTGTTGCACAATCCCTGCAACAGTACCACCGCTAGCCGTGGCGCAAACAATCAGATCCGCCGGACCATTCGGTGTGGTGGCAAAATTTACCTCTAAGAATCCACCCAAGGCTAATTCATTGCTCCCACCTTCAGGGACAATCAGATAATGAGGAAATTGCTTTGATAATTCATCAAGATAAATTGGGTCATGCCGAAGGCGATAGGTTGCGGCATCAACAAATATTAGTTCCATTCCGTCTGCAGTACATTGTTGCAGCGTTGGATTGTTGAGGTCAGGACAGTGCGAACGAATAATCGCCTTAGTTTTAAAGCCAAATGCTTTGCCTGCAGCAGCGACGGCAGCAAGATGATTTGAAAATGCGCCACCAAAGGTAACAATTCCAATTTGATCATGTTGTTGTATTTGTTGGATGTGGTACTTTAGTTTCAACCACTTATTTCCGGCAGCGGCTTGAACTTGGCAATCTAGGTGACAGATCCAAAGTTCGGTGTTGGTTTCAATCAGCACCGGATGGTGTAGTTGCTGCCAACGCAGTTGAAAAAATGGAGTGTTCATCCGAACCTTCTGATCTAAAGTGAATAGAATTCCAATCGCAGAGCGGGTTTATGATACGAGATTTCGCAAAATTTTTCAGTCGCAAACCAGATCAAGTCCAAGCAGCGCCATTGGTCGCTGGATTATATTTGCATTCTGAACATTTAAAACTGGTTGTGTTGAAAACCACACCGTTACAAGTGGTGAAGGTGGAGACATTGCTCCTGCAAAGCAATACCAGTTTTATTGAGCAATGTTTAGAGTTAGTTGCGGAATTACCTGCAAAAACAGAAGTCTGTTTAATCTTAAGTTCGGAACGCTACCAGATAGTCCAAGTGGACAAGCCGCCAGTGCCCGCGGCTGATATGCTTTTGGCATTACAATTTAGTATTCGAGAATTAGTCAATACACCACTTGAAGACTTGCTGCTCGATTACATGGATTTGCCCGAGCAAACACAACAAGGTGCAGCGAAGGTGCAAGTGGTCGCAACTTCGCTCAGCAGCTTAAAATTGCTGTGTGAAGAGTTTGCCGCCCAAAAGATAAAATTAACGAACATTCAGCCTGAAGAGTGGTTAGCGCGTAATTTGTTGCCGCCCACTGATGGTTCCTTGATGCTGTTGACACATCAGCCCTCGCAAGAACTCAATCTGCAGATTATTCGTGATCAACAAATCCAATTCTCGCGAAAATTGCGCGGCTTCAACCGAATCAATCAATATGATTTGGCTGAGTTGCAGCAGGGGATGCTTGATAACCTGCTGCTCGAAGTTCAACGTTCTTTGGACTATTATGAAGGGCAGTTAAAGCAAAGCCCAGTTCGAGAAATTTATATTCAAATCAATAACAATGCCCTGAATGGGATCATTAGTTATTTTTCGGCAAATGGCTTTAGCCAAGTGAAACCTTTGGATTTGCAGACAATAATGCCGAAATTAAGTCAGGCAGAACGCGAGGATTATTGGTTAACGCTCGCTGGTGCGCTTGAACTCGTAACAGTGCGGAGTGATGTGCCATGAAGCATTCAGTAAATCTCTATCAGGAGAGTTTAAGGCCAACACCACAGTCTGTAACATTAGGGCATTTTGCTATCACCACGGGTATTGTGTTGTTCATGGCAATAGCGCTCAGCGGGTTTATTGTTTTGCAATCTAGTCGGCTTAGCGATCATCAGCAACTATTAGCGCTTGAATTACAAACGGCAACAGATGAATTAACGGTATTTCAGAACACCTTGGCTGAGCGTAAGCCTGACCAACAACTCGAGGCTCGGCTCGTGCAAATTCAACAAAGCAATGGTCAAAAACAGAGCTTATTGCAGTATTTACAAGCCGAAAGTCAGAAACCTGCACCAGATTATGTGCGAGCTTTCCAGCACCTCCAACAAGTTGATCAGCAAGGACTTTGGCTAACGGAATTCGGTTTTGCGGCTGAGCAGTTACAGTTCTTCGGCATGACCCAAGATGCAAAATTAGTCGCTCACTGGCTCAAGCAACTTGGGCAAGATGAGTTTTTCCGTGGGCAATCATTTCAAACGATTTCAGTTAAACCAGCAGAACGCGGCGCCTTAAAATTTGAAGTGTTGGCAAAACCGCTGCAGAAGGAGCCACAATCATGAAATGGTGGCGGCAATATTCGAAACGGTTTTTAACGCTGCAGATCCGTGAACGTAAATTAATCTTTTATGCCACACAAGTCGTGATAATTTGGTTGGCAGCAGTGTTATTCATTGAACCCTTACTCCAGCAGACCAGCCAACTAAACCAACAAAATGTCGACACCGAACAGCAAATTCTGCGCTTACAGCAGCAAACGGCCATTATTCAGCGCGCTCTTAATGTCGATTTAAATGAGCAAGTTCGGGCGCAAATTGGCGCACAACAACAGGTTGAACAAGAATTAACGCAGAAAATTCAGCAGATGACTGGCAGTTACATTAGTGCCAATCAAATGCTGACATTGTTAGAAGACTTGTTGGTCAAAATGCCTGAGGTGCAATTGGCTGCTTTAGAGAATTTTCCGGCAACGCCGGTGTTAATTGGCACCGATGCTAAGGCTGCGCCATTACTTTTTCAGCATCGGACCCAGTTAGTATTTCTCGGGAATTATGCTTCGCTCCAACAATTGCTCAGCCAATTGCAGCAATTGTCGTGGCAATTGCATTGGGTCAAGCTCAATTATAAAGTGATCAAACACCCTGAGGCACAATTGCAACTTGAGTTGGAAACCGTCAGTGAGAGTGCTAATTATGTACAAATTTAAGCAGTTAGTTGTGCTATTTGGCTTAACCCTGCTGTTCGCCGTCAACGCATTTGCCGACCCAACAAAGCCGGAATATTTGCTATCAGCGGCAATCACTGAAGCAACCCCGGCAGGCGAGATTATTGCCGCTAAAGTTCCTGTCCTTAGTTATATTCAGATCGGCCAGCGACGAAGTGCGGTCATCAATGGGCAACTGGTTAAGGTCGGCGACCGAGTAGCAAACTATCGGGTACAGCAAATTGATGCTCGCCAAGTGGTATTGCAGCAAGGCGACCAACGGTTGGTTTTGAAATTATTTCAGACGATGAAGAAGTAGCAGACAGCATGCAAAAAAAATTCCCATTGTTCGCAGCGTTAATAGTTCCGATGTTAAGTGCTTGTAGCGCCACCAATGCGCCTAGTCCAGCAGAAAGAGCTGCGGCGGATTTGAAAGCCAACCAGCTTGAACAGCGGCAACCACTGCAAGTACCAGCGGCAGTGTCTGCTGATTTATTTTCACCTCAGGCCATTCCCATGCGTGAACAGCCGATCGAAAGTTCGCCGCGTTTTAATGTCTCAGCACTCAATGTGCCGATGACCGATTTTTTGGCGTCATTGGTGGCAGACTCAGCGTATAGCGTGATGGTGCATCCTGATGTGGGCGGTCAAATAAGCTTACAACTCAAGCAAGTGACTGTCGGCGAAGTGATGCAGCAATTACAGCAAATGTACGGTTTTGATATTCGGCTGCAAGGCACTATTTACTCGGTCTATCCTGCGGGTTTGCGCAGTGAAACCATTGCCGTGAATTATTTGATGATGCAACGCTCCGGATTGTCGTCTATTGCGGTCAATTCGGGCGGAGTATCACAAGACAGTCAGAACAATAGCGGCAATAGTCAAAATCAAGGTAATCGAAGTAATAACAGCAACCAAAACAATGGTTTGGTTGGCGGTCAAAACCAAAATGGTCAGCAGCAATTTAATGGCAGTATGATCCAAAGTTCGAGCACAACAGACTTTTGGAAAGATTTAGAAAAAGCGGTTAGCGGAATTTTAGGCAATGGCGAACAGCGCTCGGTTGTCGTCTCGCCGCAGGCGGGCTTAGTCACGGTGCGCGGAATGCCGGCCGAAATTGCGGCAGTAAAAGCATTTTTGCAACAGTCTGAGCAGCATTTGCAGCGTCAGGTGATTTTAGAAGCAAAAATTATCGAAGTGACGCTGAATGATGAATTTCAGCAAGGGATCAATTGGCAAAATGCCTTAGCGAATGTCGGTTCTACCAATTTTACCTTTAACAGTACCGCAGGAAACTTTGGTAATGGCACAACCAACGATATTGGTGGTATCAATACGCTGTCCTTTCAAAATGCCGATTTTAATGGCGTGTTGAAGTTATTAGACACCCAAGGTGATGCTCAGGTGCTGTCTAGCCCACGAGTGACCGCTATTAACAATCAAAAGGCGGTTATTAAAGTGGGGCAAGATGAATATTTCGTAACGGATGTTTCCAGTAATACCTCGACTACGAGCAACGGTACAACCAACACCACGCCATCGATTTCGCTGCGGCCATTTTTTTCTGGCATTGCGTTGGATGTGACGCCACAAATTGATGCCAATGGCCAAATTATTTTGCATGTTCATCCGTCGGTGACTGAAACTGCGGAGCAAACTAAAACCATCCAATTAAGTGATGAAAACGTGATTTTGCCGCTTGCCCAAAGTAATATTCGCGAATCAGACACCATTATCCGCGCAGGTAACGGCGAAATTGTCGTCATTGGTGGCTTAATGCAAACCGTAGTCTCCGAGCAAGAAAGCGGAGTGCCAGGCCTGCGAAGCATTCCTTTATTGGGGAATTTATTTAAATCGAAGAGTAAAGTCGAAAAGAAAAAAGAATTGGTTATTTTGCTGAAACCAACAGTGGTGGATGCAGGGGTGTGGCAGCAACAAATTGGACAAAGCCAATCCTTGGTTCAGGACTGGGCTCAGCAACGCTAATATGTACTTGGCTTATTATGCATTCCAAACCATGCCATTTGCGCTCACACCCAATACGGCATTTTATGTAGATTTGGCGACGCATCAACAAGCAATGGAAGTGTTGCAAACCGCGATTGCTCTGGGTGAGGGGTTTATTAAAGTGACCGGCGAAGTCGGCACTGGTAAAACGTTGCTTTGTCGCAAGTTAATGCAAGAAGCGCCTGCGGATTGGACGGTGGCTTATGTGCCAGATCCGCAGCTTACCCCCAATCAACTGCGCTGGGCTTTGGCATTAGAGCTTGGTTTAAAACAATCTGCAAATGTTGATGAGTTGCAGCTTGCGCATTTATTACAACGCTGGTTACTGCATTTAGCACAGCAGGGGCAACGGGTCGTATTGTTGATTGATGAGGCGCAAGCCCTGCCGGATGACACGCTCGAAGCGCTACGTTTGCTGAGCAACCTCGAAACCGAGCAGCATAAGTTGGTGCAAGTCGTTTTATTTGCTCAGCCCGAACTTGATAGGCGCTTGGCTCGCTATCAATTTCGCCAATTGCGTCAGCGGATCAGTTTCTCGTGTCAGCTCGGGGTGTTAAGCGCAGGGCAGGTCAAAAGTTATGTCAACGAGCGGCTGCTGCGTGCTGGGCGAGCGGAGCCATTATTCGGTGCAGTCGCGCTTCAGATGTTGGCGATTTTTAGTCGCGGCATCCCTAGACTTATCAATATTTTGGCCCATAAGACGCTGTTACTCGGTTATGGTGCAAGCCTTTCGCAAATTGGCGTCAGGCAAGTGGTGCTCGCGGCCATCGATACCGAAGATGTGATTATGCCTTGGCGTTCAAGCCCCTTCGCTTGGTTGCTGCTGGCTGTGATCGGCCTTGCCGTCATCGCATTTGGCGCCAATCTGTTTGATGTGCAATGGTTGACAAGTGTCGGCGGGGTCAGTTGATGAGCGTCATTAATCAGATGTTGCGCGATCTGGATCAACAAAAGCAGGGTGTGGCAACAGCAAAGCCAGCGAGGATCCAGCAGGCGGTGCGGGTAACATCGAAACGATGGTTATGGCTGCTCATCATCGCCTTGGTGTTAATTATTATCCTGCAGCAATATTTGCTGCCATCGGCGATGTTGCCTGAAACGTCTCTGCAACTGACGCCAAAGGTGATTACTGAAGGCCCAAGGGCCATGGCGGGTGCAGAAACACCACCACTTGCCGACCAACAAGTCGGCGCTGAACAATCTGGGCAAACGCCGGCCTCGCTGACACCGGTAACTACTTTGCCCGCAGCGCCCGGCGCGGCAGAGCCCTTAGTCGCAGCAAAGAATGCATCCTTAGCGAAGTCGCAAAGTTTGGCGAATGAGCCTGCGGCAACCCTAGCTTCACCTTTGCCAACCGCTGAGCCAACCGGCGAGCCAGTCGTTCAGCCAGTAAAAACGCCAATACAGAACACTGACATCCAGCGCGAAAGTGATTCGCTCGATGAGCCGACACAGGCGGTATCAGCGATAGTGCAGGCCGACGCGGTGGATAACCGCTTGGCGGATGTCGTCAACGCGACCAGCACATTCACCGAAAATGTGGAAGCTGTGATGCCGGCGAGTAATGTCCAAGTACAAAGGCTGTCGCGTGAGCAACAGCAGCAGCTATGGCAACAACAGGCAGAACAGGCGATGAGCGAAGGGCGTTATGCCCAAGCGGAATTGCTGTTGCGGCAGTGGCGACAAGTCGACCCACAACAAGCGTTGCCGAAATTGGCAGAGCTTTATTGGCAACGTCAACAAAGTCTGCAGCTTGATGCGGTGTTGGCCGAATCGAGGGACTTGGCAATTGTCGATGCGCGCTTGGAACGTTTGGCACTTTATCGATTACAGCAGCAGCAACGCTGGCCCGAATTATTAAACGCAATCACTGACGATCTGGTGACTCGATATGGCGCGGAAGTGCTTGCACTGAAAGCGCAGGGACTTTGGCAAACCGCGCAATATCAAGCGGCGTTGCTGGCGTATCAACAATGGACGGCACTTGCGCCCAATGAAGCGCGGGCTTGGCTTGGTCAGGCGTTAGTACTTGAGCAGTTGGCGCAACCTAAAGCAGCGCGGGCGGCGTATCAACAAGCATTACAACGCGGCGGTTTGTCGCCAGCCAGCCTACAATTTATTCAACAACGATTAGTGGCACTGCCAGAGTAAAACAATGCAAAGACCTCGGTTAAAAATGCGACTTGGCGACTTATTGGTGCACGAAGGGATCATCAGTGAAACGCAGCTAGAACAAGCGCTGCGCCAACAGCGTGACAGCGGCCGTAAGTTGGGTGCCAGTTTAATTGATATGGCGTTTTTGTCAGAAGATCAATTACTGCAATTTTTAGCACAGCAATTGAATGTGCAATTTTTAGATATAGCTCAGCGTTGGATTGACCCCAAAGCCGCGCAGTTATTACCTGAAGTGCATGCGCGGCGACTAAGAGCGCTAGTGCTCGAAGATCGCGGTGAGTCGGTGTTGCTGGGTATGAGCGACCCGGCGGATTTGTCGATATTAGATCAAATAGCACCTTTGCTTGAGCCCAAAATTATTGAAATTGCGGTCGTGCGCGAGAGTCAACTCATTGATGCATTTAATAATTTGTATCGGCGCACCAAAGAAATTCAAAGCATCGCGCACCAACTGCAAGAAGAATATGTCGACCCAGACGCCATTGATTTCAGCGTACTGAGTGTTGAGAACGATAAAGACAATACGATTGTTCGGTTATTACAGTCGTTGTTTGAAGACGCAGTGCAGGTTCGAGCTTCCGATATTCACATAGAACCCGATGAAAACGTCTTACGCATTCGTCAGCGAGTTGATGGTGTGTTACAAGAAAGCATTTTAAAAGAAACCGGCATAGCACCGGCGATGGTGCTACGGCTTAAATTGATGGCAAGCCTGGATATTTCGGAGAAGCGGCTGCCGCAAGACGGTCGTTTCCAAATAAAAGTGAAAGGCCACACCATCGATGTGCGGATGTCGACGATGCCGGTGCAACACGGTGAGTCGGTGGTTATGCGCTTGTTAGACCAATCTGCCGGTTTATTAAGTTTGGAAGAAACTGGCATGCCGGATGATTTGTTGCGCCGGATGCGCCGGATCATGCAATCTCCGCACGGGATGGTGTTAGTGACCGGACCTACAGGCTCTGGCAAAACGACGACCTTGTATGGCGTCCTTTCTGAGCTGAATAAGCCGGGCAGCAAAATTATTACGGTCGAAGATCCGGTGGAGTATCGGTTGCCGCGGATTAACCAAGTGCAAGTCAACCCAAAAATTGGCCTCGAGTTTAGCAATGTGCTGCGTACTTGTTTGCGACAAGATCCTGATATTTTGATGGTTGGTGAAATGCGTGACCAAGAGACCGCCGAAATGGGTCTGCGTGGCGCACTTACGGGTCACTTGGTGTTATCAACATTGCATACGAATGATGCGGTCACTAGTACGCTGCGGCTCATTGATATGGGCGCTGCACCCTATTTAGTGGCGAGTGCTTTGCGGGCAATTCTTGCCCAGCGCTTGGTACGACGTGTGTGCCAACACTGCAAAAAGCACTATCAACCGGACGAACTAGAGCAAACTTGGCTCAGGCATTTCAAAGCGCCTGCCAATTTAACTTTTTGGCGGGGCAGTGGCTGCCAAGCCTGTAATTACAGTGGTTATAAAGGCAGAGTCGGTGTGTTTGAGCTACTGGTTTTAAATAAGCCGCTTGCAGATGCGTTAAGACGCAACGACACCGAAGAGTTCGCGCGGATTGCGTATCAAAGTGAAGATTTCCGCACGCTTGGCAGTATGGCATTGGAATACGCAACCCAAGGAATCACCTCGTTAGATGAAGTGATCCGAGTGTCTGAATACGTCGACTTAGACGAGTTAAGCACTGGAGAGTCGCAGTAATGGCAATGTTTAAGTTCGAGGCGCGTGATAGTGCAGGTGAGCGTATTGAAGGTGAGCTCGAAGCGGCAAACCTAGAGTTGGCTGCTGAGCAATTGATCCGCCGACAGCTTATTCCTATTCGACTTACACTGCAGCCGGTCGTTCGTAGCCTGAGTTGGAAGATGGAACTGTGGCCGCGCAAAGTCAGTTTAATGGAACTGATCATTTTTTCGCGGCAAATGTACTCATTGATGAAGGCGGGCATTCCGATTATCCGCGCTATTCGGGGTTTAGCCGAAAGTACTAGTTCAGCATCGTTACAGCTGGTTTTGCTCGATTTAGCCAAACAATTAGAAAGTGGCCGTAGCCTTTCCACAGCGATGGCTATTTATCCTAAAGTATTCAGTAAGTTAGTTGTAAGCATTGTTCATGTTGGTGAAAACACCGGTCGACTTGATGATGCTTTTGATCAGCTGTCTTATTACTTTGAACAAGAGCTGGAAACCCGCAAGCAAATTAAGCAAGCGACACGTTACCCCATCATTGTGTTGATTGTGCTTACTGTTGCGATGGTGATCATGAATTTGTTGGTGATCCCACAATTTGCCAACATGTTTGCGCGTTACCATGCAGAATTGCCTTGGTCGACTAAGCTGTTGTTAGCGACCTCAAATTTTTTCCAGCAGTTTTGGCCGTTGATAGTAATAGCGATAATCGGTAGCAGTGTTGCTCTCCATCGTTTTTTGCAAACAGCAAAAGGGCAACTTTGGTGGGGAGAGCGTAAGCTGCGCTTGCCGATTGTCGGCGATATTATCAATCGGGCGACCCTGGGTCGTTATGCCCGTAGTTTTTCGTTGATGTTGCGCTCCGGCGTGCCACTAACCACGGCACTGAGCTTGGTTGCTGATGCTGTAGATAATGAATTTATGGGCGAAAAAATTCGCGAGATGCGGCGTAATATTGAACGAGGCGAAAGCTTAGTTCGTGTCTCTGCACAGTCGACGCTTTTTACACCGTTGGTCATGCAAATGCTGGCGGTTGGGGAAGAAACGGGCAAGATGGACGATATGCTCAGAGAAGTTGCGGTGTTTTACGAACGAGAAGTTGAGTTTGATTTAAAAAATCTTACCGCCAAAATTGAGCCGATTTTAATCTCAGTCGTGGCTGGTATGGTACTTATTTTAGCCTTAGGTATTTTTACCCCGATGTGGGATTTATTAAGCGCCTACAAAAACGGTAAGTAAACAGCACTTGGCATTTGCCAGAAAAGCTGTCATAAATTAATGATATACCCAAACAACTTGAAGATGCCGTTTCAGCGGGAGAGACAAGGCCTGGAGGCAAGGCTGGGTTTGGCAGCTTTGGTGGTTCCAAAGCAACAAAGCCGAACGCGGCATCAAGGGCTTTTAGCCCCGCCTGCATTGAAGCGTCGGCCCCTGCTGATTCACTGTGTAACGAGTATCTTTAGGTTGATTGGGTATATACCCAGAATAAATCCTGTAACGAGTTCCGGAGTTTGACTATGAGAACATTTGCGAAACGGCAACAAGGCTTTACCATCATCGAAATGATCATTGTGATTATTATCATCGGTTTATTGGCAGCAACTGCATTGCCGCGCTTTTTAGCGGTAACAGATGACGCCGAAAAAGCTTCAGTGGAAGGTGTGGCCGGAGCTTTTGCCTCTGGCGTTGGTTTAGCCCGTGCAGCTTGGGAAGTCGCAGGGCGGCCGCTTGGCACCGCCAACGTGGCGTCAGTGCCTTACGATACCTCTGTCAACGTGCAGGTTGATAGCCGCGTCGGTTATCCGGCAGGTGGCGGTACTTATGATGCGATGACGGCTGCACAGTGCAAGAACTCACTGAATCAAGTCATGCAAAACCCGCCAACTGCAGAGGTTAGTTTTGATAGTACTTTATCGTTGTTTATTCGAGTTGATGCAAATAATGACTGTGTGTTCCATTCCACTGCAGGACTGTCAGCTGCGCCGACGAGTACAGCAGGCAACAATAGTTTCACTTACGATCCACAAGCCGGTTCAGTGATTCTAAACCTGAATAAACCGTAATACCGCTGTCGCGGCTGATAAAAGAGAGCAGTTATGAAGAAAAATCAAGGTTTTACCTTAGTCGAGTTGGTGATTGTTATTGTCATTCTGGGTATTTTGGCCATTACTGCCGCCCCGAAGTTCTTGAATTTGGCGGGTGATGCTAAAGGCGGCACTCTGAATGCGGTAAAAGCATCATTACAATCAGCAAACGCCGTTGTTTATAGCAAAGCGGTGTTGGCTGGCAATCAAAAGGCAGCGACTGGCACTGTCAACGAGTCGGGTTCCACCCTTAATGTGGTTTATGGTTATGTGGATGCAACTGCAACTGATGTTGGCGCAGTTTTAGATCTTGATGGTAATTTTGTCGTAGCAACTGCTGTTGCCAATTCCGCCTTGGGGATGACCACCGCAGACGTAATGATTTATCCAACAGGCACTACCGCGCCGACAGCGTCAACTACCGCAGTGCAAGGTTGTGTGCTGGTTTATAAAGAAGCGACTGCAAGCGATAAACCAACTTACACAGCAACAATCGCAGGCTGTTAATGGTTTCGCCCCGATCCCGCCACCAACTTGGCTTTACCTTAGTCGAGTTGGTGTTGGTGTTGGTGGTTGCCAGTATTGTCGCAATTAGCGCGAGCTCCCGATTTTTCCGAGCTGACGATGCCAATCTGTTTAGCGCCAGCGATAAAACGCTGGCGTTGTTACGTCAAGTCCAGCTCACCAGTATGCAAGATACGGTAAATCTGGCGACACGATGCCCAACGTTAGTGTTTTCTGCCGCCGTGATTGGTGTCGCGACCAATTCGCCCTGTACTGCTGCCGCAAGTTTGGTGGTGGATGCAGCGAATCCAGAGCAAACCGTGCTCAACGATATTCAACTGCAGGTCTTGCAACAATCGACGGCACTGACCTTACCCGTGCTTATTCGCTTTGACAGTTGGGGCAGGCCGCAAGGAGCCTGTGCCAATGGCTGCACAATCGCCTTGAATCACAGTGCCGGTCAGCGGCAAATTTGCCTATCTAGCCAAGGGTATGCCGCACTATGTTAAAACGCAGTCATTATTTCTATCAAAATCGAGGCTTTACCTTAGTGGAGCTAGTGATTGGTATGGTGGTGCTTGCGGTGGCGTTAACCCTGATTACCAGTGTGCTTGGACCAATGTTACGAACTAGCAGCGAAGCTTGGCATCAAGTGCGTGCAGCAGAGCTTGGCCATAGTTTAATGAACGAAATTACTAGCCGTGCCTTTGATGAACAGAGTCCGCGGGGGACAAATGCGTTACGTTGTAATCAAGCGGGTGCCTCTGCCTGTATTGCAAGTTTGCCGGCCTGCCCAGTGAGTGGTATGTCAGCTGCGACAGAAGAGGCTAGTCGCGAGCTTTACGATGATATTGATGATTTCCATTGTTTACGCGTCAGCGGCGCACAATTAACTAATATCTTGAATGAAAGCCTCGCCGCTAGTTATGCCCAGTATCAGCTTAGCGTGGTCATCAGCTATGCTGGCAGTGATCTGGCCGTTGCTAATTCGTTGATGAAACGCATCGATCTTCAAGTCACCACCCCAGCGGGTGACGTATTGGCGTTTCGCAGCTACAAAGGAAATTGGTAATGCGTTGGCGTGCGCAGTTTGGCTTCACCTTGGTTGAACTCATGCTAGTGATAGTGTTGCTGGGGATTATGGCACTGAGTGTGACGCGATATCTGGAGTTTGGTGTTGGTATGTACAACCAATCTACCGAAATGCAGCATGCTTTGCAGCAGGGGCGATTTGCTTTGGAGCGAATTTCACGCGAATTGCGACAATCGACTCCTAGCAGTATCCGAATTGCTGAGGATACGGCGACAGGCTTGAGCTGTGTGGAGTTTGTGCCGGTGCGCCAAAGCGGGGTATATCAAAATATCCCTTTGTTTCCGCTGCGTCGCGACTGGCTATCGATCCTAAGTTTAGATACACAGTGGCGCGGGCAGGTCGGTGATCGCATCACTATTTATCCCACAGATCCGTCGCATATCTATCAAATCACCCAACTGCGTACTGCAACTCTGGGGACGCAAAATTTAGATGATGGGGATAACAACGTGCATACCCAGCAGGTGCGATTGGCGATGCAGGCAGGCCTCAATCCAACTTTTGCGACCGAATCACCGCAAAAACGCTTTTATCTATTGGGACAACCCGTCAGTTACTGCAGAGTTGGCGGCGAGTTATATCGCTACACTGATTACGGCTTTCAAGCTTCACAGCCATTACCGCCGGTAGCCACTGCAGAGTTAATGGCTGAAGGCTTCAGCAATTTGCCCGCAGAGCCAGTTTTTCGCTACGATAACCCAGTCCTCACCCGAAACGCGGTGGTGCATTTGTTCTGGCGCTTTAGTTTGACGCAAGAGCAACCTGATTTATTTTTTAACCATGAGGTTCATCTACCGAATGTACCTTAATTTAGTCTGCCGACCATCACGTTATAAACTGCAGCAGGGGTCAACTTTGGTGTTGGCGTTATTTGTCATTGTGCTAATTAGCGCTTTGGTGCTTGGTATGTTGTCACAGCAGCTCAGCAGCAGTGAGGCGATTAGTTATGAAGTACAAGGCAACCGCGCATTTAATGCCGCGCAATCAGGTTTACAGCGTGCCTTGGTGCAACTTTATCCGCTGGCGGGTACCGCGACTTGTACGACAGTGGCGCCGAATATCAGTTTTTCCGGGGACGGCTTAGCGGGCTGCAGCGCGGTGATTAGCTGTCGAGCTGTCGTCAATCCGCAAAATGTTGCTCGGCCGCTTTACCGGTTACAGAGTCAGGGGACTTGTGCGGCGGATGCGATTATCACCAGCCGAGTGGTTACTATGGATGCTTATTAATGAAAAAGTGGCTGTTGTATTGTTGCTATTTATTCAGCCTGCCACTCTTGGCAGAAACCTGTCCGCAAATTTGGACCAGCGCGGTGCAAGGCTCGTCAGCTGTGCCCGCGGCAGTCAGTTATACCCCAGCAAGCCCGACTAGCATTAATAGTCTAAATACCACCCTGGCTGCTGGCGACTTCCAGTTAACTACTGGCAGTGTCGCTAACAACACGGTGCTCATTGCGAGTGGGTCCACAGTTCGAATTTTTGTTAACGGTAGTTTGTCGATCGGCAACAATGCCAGCTTGAATACTGGCGGCGGTGCAGAACGATTATTAATTGTCGCAACCGGTTCTATTACTATTGGTAATAATGCCGTCGTCAAAGGCTTTCTTTTGGCCGGAGGGGCGGTGCAAATTGGCTCCGGCACGCAAATCACCGGCGCTGTCACTGCCAAAGGTTCAACGGCAAATTTTGGCACCGTGAGTTATGACACTACGGCATTGTCTTTGTTACAAGGTGGCGTGGTTTGTGGTGCGTCGTTAGAGTGTTTTAATGATACTTTCCAAGATGCGACATTATCTGGCTCTTGGGTGACCAGCCGCAGTAGTGGCTCTTTTACCCCATCGCCAGTGAATGGTCGGTTACGGTTAACCCAAAGCGTGACCAATCAAGCCACAGCCGCTTCGTTTCAACGCTTGTTCCCCGGCGCACAGAATTTAGTCACTGTTGAATTTGATCATTTGGCTTACGGCGGCTCAGGTGCAGATGGTATTGCCGTGGTTTTTTCTGATGCAACTATTACCCCGCAACCAGGATCTTATGGTGGCCCATTAGGTTATGGCACCCGCGCAAACCTAAGCATTCCTGGCTTTGCTGGCGGTTGGATCGGTGTCGGTTTGGATGAATTTGGTAACTATTCTTGGGAAGGTGGCACTGGTGGTCCAGGCGGTCAGCGCCGTCAATCTGTGGTGGTGCGTGGTTCTGGTGTGGGTACTGCGGGTTATCGTTATTTGGCGGGGACTTGTAGCAACGGCACTACCAATACTGGCGGTAGCTGTTTATCGCCGACCGTGGATAACAATCAAAATACGCCGCACCGTTATCGGCTGACCATTGATTCGCGGGTGACGAATCAATCATTAGTGCAAATTGAACGCAATACCGGCAGCGGTTTTCAAACCTTAATCAATAGCTTTAATGCGATTGGTGCAACCGGGCAAGCGGCAGTGCCAACCAATTTTTTATTATCATTGACGGGGTCAACGGGCGGTTCGACCAATATCCATGAGCTTGATAATCTGCAAATTTGCGCGCTACGCTCATCGCCAGTGGGTGAGCAAATTGATCATTTTGAATTTGTTCATTCTGGCAATGCACTCACATGTAATCCGGAAACTGTGACAATCAAAGCCTGCGCGAATGCCAGCTGCAGCAGTCTCGTCACCAGCCAAGTCACCGCGACGTTGCAACCGAGCAGTGGCTGGTTAGCTGGATCTAACATTTCTGGCAATATCATTACTTTTAGTGGTGGTTCCACGATCGCCCGACTCAGTCAAACTACCGCAGGCAACATAGTGCTTGGGGTGTCGGCATCCACGCCAAGTACTAAACCATTTGCTACCACTTTGTGTAATAACGGCAGCTCATTGTCAGCTGCAAATTGCACAGTGAATTTCGCCGATGCCGGTTTTATTTTGGATGTGCCGAATAAGCTTGCGAATAAGATTGCAACTGGCCTCCAGCTAAGAGCGGTGAAAACAGATGATAGCAATCAGTGTGTCCCTGGTTTTGCGAGTGTCACTCGGCCAATAAAGTTTTGGTATGACCGTGTGAGTCCAAACAGTTTTCCGGCGGGGCCGACGGTGCCTGCGGTTCAGGTCAATGGCAATGCGATTAGCGCTACCATAACTAGCCCTTCCACCCAAAATCTCAGCTTTAATGCACAAGGGATCGCCACCATTAGCAGCAATTACGCCGATGCGGGAATGCTGAGGTTAAATGCTCGGTATGACGGTAGCAGTGGCACCAGCGATGCCGGATTGGTGATGACTGGCGCAGATTTGTTTGTCAGTTACCCGGCAGGACTTTGTGTGCAAACAGCGCAAACCTGTCCAATCAGTGCTTCGGATGCGGCTTATGCCAGTTGCGCTTTAGCGTATAAAGCGGGTCAGGCGATGCCGCTGACGGTCAGTGCCAAAGCTTGGCAGGTGGATGGCGACACTGACTTTTGTGCAGGGAATGGTTCTATCTATAACTTTGTGCATGCCAATCTGCCGTTGAGTGCTCAGTTACTGGCGCCTATTGGTGGCGCAGCACCAGCACTGACGCCCAATTCAGTGAATTACCTAGCCAGTGCGCAAGGGAATTTAACTAGCAATATCAATATCAACAATGTGGGCGTGTATCGCATTAGTGCGGGAAGTACGAATTTAAATTACGAAGGTCTCACGGTGAATTTGCAAAATAGCCAGCAGCAGGCGCTTGGACGAATTGGGCCAGCAAGTTTTACTCTAGACAGTGCCGCAGTGACGGCAGCTTGTAGTAATTTCAGTTATTTAGATCAACCGCTGGCTTTGCAGTATCAATTATCTGCCCGCAACTTGGCAGGCCAAGTGACCAGTAATTATTTCGGCGCTTTTGCCAAAGCGAGACTTACTTTGCAGGCTGAAAATCAAAACAATGGTGTGGCGCTGACCAGCCGTATTAACAGCCTTGGCGGTGCGCTTGATGTTTGGCCGACTTTCGCCAGTGGTGGCTCCGGGATAGTTAGTAAAACCGGACATGCGCTCGCATTAACGCGAGGCGTCAGCCCGGAAGCGCCATTTGCCGATCTGAGATTTGGCATGCAGGTTGATGATCAAGAAACTACAGCGACCATTGCGCTTAGAGCCAATCTGTCAGGGTTAGATCAACAAGTCACGACCAACACCAATTGCCAAACGCTTGGCACTTGCACCAGCAAACAGCTAGGGGTGGCGCAACAAATGCGTTATGGTCGTTTAGTTGTGTTAAATGCGCTCGGCTCGGAAAAATCGGTGTTACCGGTGCAAATTAAAACTGAGTATTTCGACGGCGCCCAGTTTGTTGCGAACGCGTTGGATCAATGCACAGTCGTCGACCCCACACGGTTATTCGTTGCAGGGACGCCAACGCTTGCGGTGACTGGCAACAATACGCTACTACAAAATGGAATTAGTGGGCCATTTGATTTGTTGATAGCCGCGCCAGAACAAGAAACAAGGCGTACACTGAGCTACGATGTAACCACAGCGCCGTGGTTACAGTACGATTGGACCCCAGGCGACGCTAACTTGTTAGAAAACCCCCAAGCTGAGGCCCTCTTTGGCGGCTTCCGAGGTAATAATCGACAGATTTATTGGACAGAAAACTAGAGGCTTTTGACCTTTGTGCCAAGCTTTCGCTACCCCAAGGTGATGTTGCTTGGTTTAATTTCGGAAAAGTGTAAGATATAGCTATTTTCTAGGCGTGTAATTCCTTAAAATACGCGCAAAATTTGTCGCGCAAAATAGTCCCAGTCGTCATAGAACAGTATCGAGTTGCTTCATCGCGAAAATCGATACGCGGTATCCGATACGCGGTATCCGATACTGTGTTATGTCGATTGGACAATGCCCCCTGCCAAACGGGTTGGGCTCTTTTGTGGTTGTTGGCGTCCATTCAGAAGGATTAGCACTTTTCATGTTTAAAAAATTACGCGGTTTATTTTCCAACGATTTGTCCATTGACTTGGGCACGGCCAACACATTGATTTACGTTCGTGATCAAGGCATTGTGTTGAATGAACCTTCAGTGGTTGCCATTCGCCAAGAACGCGCTGGCGGACCAAAAAGTGTGGCCGCTGTCGGTCATGCGGCGAAGCGCATGTTAGGCCGTACGCCAGGGAACATCAAAGCAATCCGTCCAATGAAAGACGGCGTTATCGCCGATTTCTATGTAACGGAAAAAATGTTGCAGCATTTTATCAAACAAGCGCACAGCAACAGCTTCCTGCGTCCAAGCCCGCGCGTGCTAGTTTGCGTGCCTTGTGGCTCGACACAAGTGGAACGCCGTGCCATTCGTGAATCAGCGCAAGGTGCTGGTGCTCGTGATGTTTACTTGATTGATGAGCCAATGGCTGCAGCAATTGGGGCTGGCTTACCGGTCTCTGAAGCGACAGGCTCCATGGTTGTTGATATCGGTGGTGGTACCACAGAAGTTGCGCTGATTTCCTTAAACGGCGTGGTGTACTCATCATCAGTGCGTATTGGCGGCGACAAATTTGACGATGCCATCATCAACTATATTCGCCGTAACTACGGTATTTTAATTGGTGAAGCGACAGCTGAGCGCATCAAAATGGAAATCGGTTCTGCTTACCCAAGCGACGAGATTTTAGAAATTGAAGTGCGCGGCCGTAACTTAGCGGAAGGCGTGCCACGTAGCTTTACCATGACGAGCAACGAAATCCTTGAAGCTCTGCAAGAGCCTTTAGCGGGTATCGTCAGTGCCGTGATGGTTGCACTAGAGCAATCACCACCAGAGCTGGCGTCAGATATCTCTGAACGCGGCATGGTATTAACTGGCGGTGGTGCGTTGTTACGTGACTTAGACCGTCTGTTAATGGAAGAAACTGGTATTCCTGTGGTCGTTGCCGAAGATCCGCTGACGTGCGTTGCGCGCGGAGGTGGTAAAGCGTTAGAAATGATCGATGTGCACGGTGGCGATGTTTTTAGTTACGAAAACTAATAATTCGCAGCTCGCGTCGTTATGAAACCAATCTTTGATCGCGGACCTTCACTCACTTTACGGCTTTTTATGGCGTTACTGGCGAGTGTAGGTCTGATTACCGTAGATCATTACACCGATACTTCTGTGCAGTTGCGCAGCTACCTGACCGCTTCGGTCGGGCCTTTATTCTATTTGGCAAATTTACCGCAAGATATGCTGTTCGGTGCCTCAGAACAGTTCAAATCCCATCAAAAAGTACTCGAAGAAAATCAGGTGCTCAAAGATACCTTGCTGTTGCAAAACGGTCAGTTACAACGTTTGCAGTTCCTGCAACAAGAGAACGACAAGTTGCGAGCTTTATTGGGTGCAAATCCGGTTTCTGAAGGCAAGCGTTTGATTGCAGAAGTATTAGCGGTATATAGCCATCCATTTAGTCACCAAATTGTCCTCAATAAAGGCAGCACCGATGGCGTGACTGTTGGTCAACCCTTATTAGACGATTTGGGCGTGCTTGGGCAAGTTGTGAGTGTTGGTCCTGCCAGCAGCCGTGCGCTGTTGATTGTTGACAATACCCACGCCATCTCCGGTCGTATTGAACGCACCGGTTTAAGCGTGGTCGCCGAGGGGATTGGTCAAGCCGATACGTTGCGGCTTATTCATCTTCCACATAGCACCGATATTCAAGAAGGCGATCGTTTACTCACCTCGGGTTTGGATGGAGTTTTTCCTGAAGGTTATCCAATCGGCCGTATTTCTAGAGTACAACGCGATGCACGTCAGCCGTTCTTGCAAGTCAATGCCGAACCATACGCGAAATTAGATCGCATCCGTTATGTGTTATTGGTGTGGCCACATCAAGGAACCTCAGTGGCTGATCCGCAGATTATTGCGCCAGAGCCGGAACAATCCAGCAAGGAGCAACACTAATGACCAACAACTGGCGGTTTTTATGGGTTCATGTGACGGTAGTTTTAGCGTTGTTACTTTTGGTAATGCCGTTGCCGGCCGCGGTGAACTTGTTTAGGCCCGATTGGCCTTTGTTAGTCCTGACCTATTGGGTGCTGGCGTTGCCGCATCGGATTAGTATCGGCACGGCTTTTGTGTTTGGTTTTCTCGTTGATGTGATGGTGGGGACTATCCTTGGCGTGAATGCGTTAGGGTACTCGGTAGTTGCTTTTATTGTTGCCGCCAATTACGCGAAAATCCGCAACTTTTCGATATTGCAGCAAAGTTTGTTGATTGGCCTCATTTTTGCTTTTTATCACCTACTCATTTTTTGGCTCAGTCATTTTTTGACCGGCGTGAGCTTTCGCATGGCCTATTTGTGGCCCGTGTTAACCAGCATGGCGTTATGGCCTTATATCTTCTTGTTTTTACGCCGTTTTCGGCGCAAATTGAAAATTCAATGATATGACTACTATTGCGCTTGCCTCAGCGTCACCACGACGCCGTGAATTGTTGACCCAATTGGGCGTCAATTACCAACTGGTAAAAATTGATGTTGATGAAACACAACTTCCGGGCGAATTCGCAGCCGACTATGTACTACGCTTAGCCAAAGCCAAAGCGTCCGCTGGTTTAATCGCGATGCAAGGTGCTATGCCGGCTCTTGGTGCCGATACAATTGTCGTGGTAGATGGCCAAGTGTTGGGTAAGCCGAAAGATCAGGCTGATTTCGTGCGCATGATGAAGTTACTCAGTGGTCGCAGTCATCAAGTTATGACCGCCGTGGCAATTGCGCAACCTGATGTGGTTGATGCCATCACCGTCAGTACCGATGTTTGGTTTGGCCTGTTAGCTGATACAGAAATTGAGCAATACTGGCACAGTGGCGAGCCGCAAGACAAAGCTGGCGGTTATGGCATTCAAGGGATCGCCGGTCGGTATATTGAAAAAATTCAGGGCAGCTACACTGCGGTGGTCGGGCTGCCATTATTTGAAACAGCGCAGCTACTCGGGCGTTTGACCAAGGCCGGACAAGGAGCTTTATGAGTGCCGAACTGTTATTAAATGTCACACCCAGTGAAACACGCGTCGCTTTAATCGAAAACGGTGTGCTGCAAGAATTACATATTGAACGCCAAGCCAAACATGGCTTAGTCGGCAATATTTACATCGGCAAAATCAGTCGAGTGTTACCTGGCATGCAAGCGGCTTTTGTTGATATTGGCCTCGATAAAGCCGCCTTTTTACACGCATCAGATATTGTGCAGCGCGATGCCAACGACATTGAAGTGAAAGTTTCCGCAGTCAAAGATATCCGTTTATTGGTGCATGAAGGCCAATATTTACTGGTGCAAGTGGTGAAAGATCCGCTTGGCACCAAAGGTGCGCGGCTCACCACGGATATCACTCTGCCATCGCGATATTTGGTGTTTATGCCAGGTTCGCCGCATGTTGGCGTTTCGCAGCGCATCGAATCAGATGTGGAACGGCAACGGTTAAAAGATATTGTCTCCACTTGTCTTGACGATGAAAGTGGTGGTTTTATTGTGCGAACTGCCGCTGAAGGTGCCTGTGAAGAGGAATTGCTGCAAGATGCGAGATTTTTGAAGAAGCTCTGGGCAAAAATCCAAAAACGTAAACAAAAACATCGCAAAGAAGCGATGTTATATGAAGATTTAACGCTGGCGTTTCGTATTCTGCGTGACTTTGTCGGCAGCGATTTGGAGCGAGTGCGGATTGATTCCAAGTTGACCTTTGATGCGCTTGTCACTTTTACCGAAGAATTTATTCCGCAGATGAGCGCCAAGCTCGAGTATTACCCTGGCGAGCGACCGGTATTTGATTTATTTGATGTTGAAAATGAAATTCAGCGTGCCCTTGATCGCAAAGTCCCGCTAAAAAGCGGTGGCTATTTGATCATCGACCAAACCGAAGCGATGACCACCATCGATGTCAACACTGGCGCTTTTGTCGGGCATCGCAATTTAGAAGAAACCATTTTTAATACCAATATTGAAGCGACGCAAGCAATCGCGCGTCAGCTTCGGCTGCGCAACCTCGGTGGTATCATCATTATTGACTTTATCGATATGCAAAGCGAAGAGCATCAAAAACGGGTGCTGCATAGCTTGGATGTGGCACTCGCTCGCGATAAAACTAAGACTAATATTCATGGCTTCTCGGCGCTTGGTCTGGTTGAAATGACCCGCAAGCGTACTCGCGAGAGTCTGGAACATGTGTTGTGTACTGAGTGTCCAGTTTGTGATGGTCGCGGTACGCTGAAGACTGTTGAAACTGTGTGTTTTGAGCTCATGCGTGAAATTGTTCGGGTCAACCGAGCTTACGCCGCTGATAAATTTGTGGTTTATGCTTCACCGGCAGTTAAGGATGCGTTAATTAACGACGAATACCATATCCTCGCTGAATTAGAAGTGTTTATTGGCAAACAAATTAGTGTGGTGATTGAGCCGCAATATACTCAGGAACAGTTTGACGTGGTGATGATGTAGTGACGAAGCTCAAGCGAGCATGGTATTTCTGTTTACACAAATTATGGTTGCTGGCAGCCGTAACTATTGTGCTATTGGCAACGACAGTCTCCATTCTGCGGTTCGGCCTCCCTTATGCCGAAGGCTACAAAAGTAACATCGAACAACTTATCAAAGAACGTTATGGTGCCGATGTGCGTATTGGCTCCTTAAGCGCCGATTGGCAAAGCACAGGCCCGACCCTATTATTGCAACAGCTGGTGGTGAAAGATAATAACCAGCAACCACTGATTAAAATTATTGAAACCAGAGTCGGCATTGATTTTTGGGGCAGTTTAACCAGCTTGCAACTGAAAGCTGAGCATTTTGAATTAAGTGGGTTGAGTTATCAGTTGGACAGTCAAGTCCTGCTGTCGCAAAGTAGTCAGAACACTAAAACTGAGGCGCAGCCACTGCTAGGTGCGGTGGAAAAGTTGCTGTTCCAGCAGTTGAAAAATTTCACTCTGGTTGACAGTCGCATCACGTTGACATCGCAATATACGCCCCCAATCCGTTTTGATATCAAACGCTTGGCTTGGCATAACGCCGAGGATCGTCACCAAGGCTCAGGGGAAGTCGCGATTGCGGGAGTGACCAATAATACGCTGTCATTTATTCTGGATTTACGAGGCGAAAGTTTAGCAAGCGCCAATGGCCAGCTTTATCTTGCAAGCAACGATTTGGACGTATTACCTTGGCTTGAAAATGCAGTACCACAAAGTAAAAAGCTTGAACGCGCCGAAATTAATCTCCAAGCTTGGGGCGATATCAGCAACGGCGCTTTAACCCAATTACAAATTGCCTTGGCAGAAAACCGTTTGGTGTGGAGTCATGAGCAAGCCCCGCAGCAATTAACTCTTGGTCAAGGCCAACTGATTTGGAAACCGCTCTCCGATGGTTGGCAGTTGCTCTCTTCGCCATTAACACTTACCTCCGGCAGCGCAAGCTGGCCAGACTTGCAAATGCAGATAACCCGTCAAGCCGGCGCTTACACTGGCACTATTCAGCAATTGCGACTTGCGGCTGCAGTGCCGTTGGCGCAGCTCTTTGCTGAGGATATTTCTGGCCTGCAAGAATTTCTAGCCTATGAAGCGGAAGCAAAATTTACTCAGCTTGCAGTGAAAGTGAATGAGCAGCGTTGGTTTGCCAGTGCTGATTTTATCGACTTAACGACATCGCCAGTCGGCGATGTCCCTGGGTTAGATCATCTCACCGGGCATGTTAGTGCCTCCAGCGATTACATCCATCTAAATATTAATGGTCGTGATGGCAAGCTGGCATGGGGTGAGGCGTTTAGCCGTGATACCGCGTACCAAAGTTTTTTTGCCGATGTTGAAGTGTTCAAGCTAAGTGAGCAGTGGCGCTTACAGATCAGTGAATTAAAGTTACGACATCCAAAATTGGCATTAGACGGTGAGTTGCAAATCGACTTTGCCGAGAAACCCGCTATGACCTTGTTAGCAGAGCTACGCGGTGTGCCAGTCGCCGATGCGCGGCATTATTTTCCAAAGCGGCATATGGGCAAAGATATTATTGATTATCTAACGCCGGCACTGGTCTCAGGTGAAATCCCAGTGGCACGGGTGTTATGGCAGGGCGAGTTCTCCAGCTATCCGTTTAAAGCGCATGACGGCATCTTCCAAGCGATCGCGACAGTGCAGAATACTGAGTTTAGCTTTGCACCAGATTGGCCTTCGGTGACCAAACTCAATGCCGATCTTATTTTCGAAAATGCCAATATGCTAATCCAAAGCCAGCAAGGGGAATTATTTGATTTAACGCTGGCGGATGGTGTGACTGCTGAAATTCCTGATTTATATCATGCAGATAACCTATATATCGACATTAAAGCACAAACGGACGCGGCTAAGGTTAGCGCATTAATGCTGGCCTCGCCGCTGAGTGGCTCTTTAGGCAACACCCTCGATCATCTGGGCGTGTCTGGGCCTGTCACTGCGCAAATCCGTTTAGATATTGGCTTAAACAATACCACTGTGTTGGCCACAGGTGATGTCGATTTTATGAATAGCCAAATGGCCATTCGCGCGCCGGCACTCGCCGTAAGTCAACTCCAAGGTCGCCTGCATTTTGAAAATGAACGCATCAGTAGCGAGCAGCTGCAGTTTGTGTCCAGTGGTATCCCAATGACCGCCTCATTGCACGGACGACAGGAGCAAGCACATTATGCGGTGAGTCTGCAAGCCAAAGGGGAACATGACTTAGGGCAGATCCTTGGTTTGGTATCGCCGGCGTGGCAAACACTGGGTGCTGGCCAAGCCATGTTTGAATGGGATTTTGCACTGAATTTACCGGAAGATGGTTTTTCTTATACGTCAAAAACCTTAGTAGATTTAGCGGCAACTCAATTGCAGCTACCCGCACCTTTTGGCAAAGAAAGTGCAGACAGTGCCACCTTGTTAATCGAAGCGAACGGCAGCCAATTGGGTTCGGCCTTTGATCTGAGTTATGGCGATCAACTTCGTTTTCAGGCCCATCTTGACCAAGTCAGCGGCAAGGTCGATGAGGCGTTGTTAACGTTGGGGGCGAAAAGCTCGTTATTAAGACCTGGCTTTTTTATTGAGGCGAATCTTGCCGCGGCGGATTTCTCAGAGTGGATCAGCTTTATCAATACCCAAATCAGCAATGAGACGGCAAGCGACAATAGCGTGATGCCAAGCTTAACCCAAGTAAACGCGAAAATTGACAAGCTGCATTTGTTTGACGATGTGGATTTTCAACAAGTTGATTTGGTCGTAACACCGCAAGCCGAACATTGGCAATTACAATTACGCGCAGAAGAAGCACAAGGTGAGTTGTTAATAGCAAACGATTTAGCCGCAGGCGGTATCGATGCTCACTTTACACGTTTGCAATTGATTTTCGCTGATGCGGTGGCGGCAAAAGCGCAGGCTGCGGCTGAAAAACTGGCCCTTGGTGATAAACCGGCGGTCAAACCGGAAAAGTTACCAGATTACAAAGCCATCGAGCAAAGCGCCTTCCAAAGATTTACGCCGATGAATTGGCTGGCGGATCTGCCGGCGATTCGTTTGTCATGCGATGATTGTGTAATTGGAGATTTCCAACTGGGCCAAGTGGAAGCTAAAGCCGAAGGCGATGGCGGACAATGGCAATTACAACAGTTTAATAGTCGTTTTGCTGGGCATCATTGGCAAGCCAGTGGCAACTGGCAACGTGATGATGGCTTAGGTCAAACAAATTTAACGGCCAGCTTAAAGACGAAATCGCTGGGTGCGTTATTAACGGGGTATGACATTAGCTCAAGCATGCAAGACAGCCCAGCTGATGTGCAGTTACAACAATTTAGTTGGCAAGGTGCGCCGTTTCAATTCAATAGATTGACCCTTGATGGTGACTTGTCTTGGCAAATCAGTGAAGGCTCGTTGACCGATTTTAGCGATGGTGGCACTCGGGTGTTTTCGTTACTGAGCTTGGATTCTTTGGTGCGTAAGCTGCGGTTAGATTTTAGTGACGTGTTTGCCAAAGGCTTTTTCTTTAACAAAATGACCGGTTCGATGCGCATTGAGCAAGGCATGTCCCATACTGAAGATACCTTTATCGATGGTGTAGCCGGAACATTTCATCCAAGGCATAAGCAGCAACACCAGACACAGGGTTCACCATCCACGCCAAAATCACCGGTAAACTTGAGGTCACTTTCGGCGAAAAACTAATTTTATAATCTAATTGATGTG
>Ga0187844_10000724_pt1 | contig 25758 bp, 28 predicted proteins | sample SpaLakP09_SKY_50_FD_134517 | JGI IMG/M metagenome (GOLD analysis project Ga0187844, IMG submission 134517) | Oligotrophic lake water microbial communities from Sparkling Lake, Wisconsin, USA - SP09_SKY_50 | ecosystem: Environmental > Aquatic > Freshwater > Lake | place: USA: Sparkling Lake... | reverse complement strand
GGCTTATTTTTTGCGAGCCAAGGCCGACAACGTGGTGCATGCCGAAATCTTCTTCGACCCGCAAACCCATACCGCGCGCAATGTGTCTATGCGCAGCGTCATCAGCGGTTTGCACCGCGCTTGTGTGGATGCGCAGGCCCAGTTGGGCATCAGTTCTTCGCTGATTTTGTGTTTTTTGCGCCATTTGTCGGAGGACGAAGCCTTTGACACCTTCGAGGAGGCTTTCCCTTTCAGAGACAAGTTCATCGGTGTGGGCTTGGACTCCAGTGAACGCGGTCATCCGCCCGAGAAGTTTGAGCGGGTGTTCAAGCGTGCGGCCCATTTCGGCTTCAAACTGGTGGCGCATGCCGGTGAAGAAGGACCACCAGCTTATATATGGAGCGCCTTGGATGTGCTTCACGCCCAGCGCATAGACCACGGCGTGCAAGCCATTCACGACCAAGCGCTGATGGCGCGTTTGGCCAAGGAACGTGTGCCGCTGACGGTCTGCCCTTTGTCCAACCAAAAGCTGTGTGTGTTTCCCAGTTTGGCCGACCACAATGTGCGCCAAATGCTCGACTTGGGGTTGTGCGTAATGTTGAACTCGGATGACCCCGCCTACTTCGGCGGCTATTTGAACGACAACTACTTACAAACTTTTGCCGCCTTGAATTTGGATGCTTCCCACGCCCACCAGTTGGCGCTCAACAGCTTTGAAGCCAGCTTTGTTTCGCAGGATCAAAAGAATATATGGCGGCAACAACTGGACGACTGCTTTGAGCAGTTTGGGGCTCATAAAGCCAATTAACTTATCCAGTTTTCTACAGACAGCTGAGGCACGCGTTCAAAGTCGCGGGTGTTATTTGTCACTACAGTGGCGCCCACGCTGCGCGCATGGGCGGCAATCATCAAATCGTTGCTGCCGATCAAAGTGCCCTTTGTTTTCAAAGCATGTCGAATGTGGGCATAGTGCATGGCAGCTTCATGGTTCCAATCGAGTGATTTGATATGTTGTCCCAGCAAGCCCACTGCCGACCGGTTTTCCTCAACTCGGTTGGAAGTTTGCACACCGTACTGAAGCTCAGCCCATGTCACCATAGACATCGCCAAATGGCTTGGGTTGGTACTTTGCAATCGATGCAGCAAGCTGGGTGAAGCACGTCTAAGCAGCGCCACGCATGTGTCAGTATCCAGCAAATACAAGGCGCTCAAAGGTTTTCTCGCTCTTGAACCGCTTGGTCCTCAGTTGTGGGCATGAAGTCTTCACCAACCTGAGGGCCTAGGCTTAAAAAATCTGCCCAATTGTCAGGCCGTGGCGACAACACCAGGTCATCGCCAATTTTGCGTATGTAGACAGTTTTTATATGGTCTGGAAAGCGAAATGCCAAGGGGATGGTCACGATTTGACTCCGGTTATTGGTGCCCACTCGGGCGGTGGTGAGGGTCATATAAGTTACTCCATTTGCCAGCTACAAAAGTATGTGGCACTTACCAAATTTTGTCAATCCACTTACAAATCGCGCCATGCAATTGCTAGGATGGGACGATGGACGACATCTTTTTGGTAGGCGGGGGCATAGGTGGCTTGGCGACGGCTTTGGCCTTGGGTCAAGCGGGGGTGGCTACGCAGTTGTTTGAGCAAGGCCCCGCGTTCACTGAGGTGGGCGCAGGCATAGGCTTGGGGCCCAACGCGGTGCGGCGACTGCAAGCATGGGGGCTGCGCCAAGCGCTGCAAGCCAAAGCTTTTGTACCTTTAAAGCTTCAGGTGATGGACGCGCAAAACGGGCGACAGCTGGGTTGTTTGGCCCTGGCACAAGACTTTGTGCAGCGCTACGGCGCGCCCTACCTCACCATACACCGCGCAGATTTGCACCAGGTCTTGCTAGAGGCGGTGAATGCACAGGGCATAACCGAACTGCATATGTCTCACCAACTGATAAATGGGCAAGCCCTTACCCAGACTGTGCAAACCCAATGGCTGGACGCTGACGGCCAAACCGTGTCGCTTGAAAGCCAAGCTTTGCTGGGGGCAGACGGCATCAATAGCCGGGTGCGTGAATTGGCTTGGGAAGCGCAAAATTTGCAAGCCAGCGGTCACTGGGCTTACCGCAGCTTGCTGCCCATGCAGGCCTTGCCGCTGGCTTGGCGAAGTGACGAGATGGGCTTGTGGCTGGGCCCGCGTTTGCATGTGGTGTGTTACCCCGTGCGTGGCGGCGAATGGCTGAATGTGGTGGTCTTGGTTGAAGCGGGCCAAGACGTGCAAACACCGGGATGGGACACACAGCGAAGCGCACAGCAAACTGCCGACGATTTAAACCAAGCGCTTAAAGGCTCATGCACCCGTTTGCAAGACTTGGTGCGCATGAGCGAGCACTGGCGTGCATGGGCTTTGTTTGACCGCAGCCCCTTGCAAACTGCCAAGGACATGGCAAGGGGCAGGGTGGCTTTGCTGGGCGACGCAGCCCACCCCATGCTGCCTTATTTGGCGCAGGGCGCGGGCATGGCGATAGAAGATGCCCAAGTCTTGGCGCTTAAGTGGCAGCGTACAGAGCTGTCAGCAGAGCAGCGCCTGCATGCCTATGCCCAAGCGCGTTGGCAACGCGTGGCCAAGGTGCAGGCCAGAGCACGACGCAATGCGCAGGTGTTTCATGCCAGTGGTGCGGTGGCTTGGGGGCGAAACGCAGCCATGCGTTGGGGTGGTGCTGCCGTGATGGACATGCCTTGGCTCTACGGCGGCTGAAGTCAGAGTCGACCTAGCAGCAACCATTCCATCAAAGCTTTTTGCACATGCAGGCGGTTTTCCGCTTCTTCCCAGACCACCGATTGCGGACCGTCTATCACCTCGGCTTGCACTTCTTCGCCTCGGTGGGCGGGCAGGCAATGCATAAACAGCGCCTCGGGTTTGGCTTGGGCCATCATGCGGCCATCGACACACCAAGCACCAAAGGCTTTCAAGCGCGCTTCGTTTTCTGCTTCAAAGCCCATGCTTGTCCAAACATCGGTGGTGACCAAATCCGCACCTTGGCAGGCTTGTAGCGGGTCTTTGAACAACTGATAGCAATGGGGGTTTTTAACCCCCGCCACCGCTTGGTTCACCTCGTAGCCGCTGGGGGTGCTGACATGCACTGTGAAGCCCAGCAAGTCGGCGGCTTGCAGCCAGGTGTTGGCCATGTTGTTGCCGTCGCCCACCCAAGCCACCACTTTGCCCTTGAGGCAATCCAAGGGGTGGTTCACGTCTCCTCGGTGCTCAATGAAGGTGAATAAATCGGCCAAAATTTGGCAGGGGTGAAACTCGTTGGTCAGGCCGTTGATGACCGGCACCCGCGAGTGAGCAGCAAAGCGCTCTATCTTGGTTTGCTCGTAGGTACGAATCATCACCAAGTCCACCATGCGGCTGATGACTTTGGCGCTGTCTTCAATCGGCTCGGCGCGTCCCAGTTGTGTGTCGCCGGTGGTCAGGTGCACCACTGCGCCGCCCATTTGGTACATGCCAGCTTCAAAGCTGATGCGCGTGCGCGTAGAGGCCTTCTCGAAAATCATGGCCAAGCTGCGGTCGGCCAAAGGCTGGTGCTTTTCATAGGCTTTGAATTTGGCCTTGATCAGCGCGGTGCGGCTGAAAAGATAAGCGTAGTCTTGGGCGCTGAAGTCGCTGAATTTCAAATAATGCTGCAGGGGCTGGGGCATCTCAGTCCTTGGGGGTGTTCAAAAAGTTTTTCACCAAGGGCACCAAGATGGCCACGACCTCATCCGCCTCGGATTCGGTCATGGTGAGCGCGGGCAGCAAGCGAATCACGCTGTCGGCGGTGACGCTTAAAAGCAAGCCCGCTTCCAAGGCTTGGGCCATCAAGGGGCCGCAAGGGCGGTCCAATTCAATGCCGATCATCAAGCCTAGGCCGCGGATATCTTTCACGCCCGCCATACCTTTGAATTCGCGCGCGAAGGCCTCTTTGAAATGCAGGCCCAAGCGGTGTGCGTTTTCCAGCAAACCGTCTTCTTCCATGATGCGCAGGGTTTCCACACCCGCGCGCATGGCCAGCGGGTTGCCACCAAACGTGGTGCCGTGGTTGCCAGGCTGGAAGATACCCGCCGCTTTGGGGCCGGCCACCACCGCGCCTATGGGCACGCCCGAGCCCAAGCCCTTGGCCAGTGGCATCACATCTGCTTGTATACCCGCCAATTGGTGGGCAAACCATTTGCCGCTGCGCCCTATGCCGCACTGCACCTCATCAATCATGAGCAACCAGTCTTGGGCGTCACACAAGGCGCGCACATCTTGCAAATAGTCGGTGCGCATGGGGTTGACGCCGCCTTCGCCTTGGATGGCCTCGAAAAACACCGCCACCATATTGGGGTTGCCTTGGGTGGCTTGTTTCAATGCCTGAATGTCATTGACAGGCACCCGAATAAAACCCTCCACCAAAGGGCCAAAGCCTTTTTGGATTTTCTCGTTGCCCGTGGCGCTGAGGGTGGCAATGCTGCGACCATGAAAAGCCTTTTCACAGACCACAACCTCAGGAAACTCAATGCCTTTGTCATGACCAAACTTGCGCGCCATTTTCAACGCCGCCTCGTTGGCCTCTAAACCTGAATTGCAAAAAAACACATTGCTCATGCCCGACAACGCCACCAGCTTGTCGGCCAACTGTTGTTGCAAAGGGATGTGGTAATAGTTGCAGCTGTGGATGATTTTGCCCAGCTGGTCTTGCAGGGCGGGCACCAACTTGGGATGGGCGTGGCCCAAGGTATTGACCGCGATACCGGCCAAAGCATCAAGATAGCATTTGCCAGCCGTGTCCCACACACGCACGCCAAGGCCATGCGAGATGGTCATAGGCAAGCGGCCATAGGTGTTCATCAAATGGGCAGCGGGATCGAGGGCGGCGGACATGGGCTGAAGGTTCCTTGACGTCAAATGAAATCGGCTCTGCAGCCTTGCAGGCCGGAGCCGAGAGTTGCAGATTCTAGGGCGCAATGCTTGTCAGCCCACTGAAAAATACGGCGCATAGAATGAAATTGCTGCAAAGCAACAACCGCCACGTCGGCGTCTTCCGCTTTCTGCGCCCAAGCCATGGTCAGCCCCTTACCTCACGAAGTCTTTATTCTTGGCGTGACCCCCAGCGGTCAGACCTTCCGCCCCAGCGACTGGGCCGAGCGTTTGGCCGGTGTGATGAGCAGCTTCAGACCCGGGGGTGCTCCACCTGGCGACCGTTTCAGTTACTCGCCTTGGTGTGTGCCCAATACTGTGGAGGGCATCAAATGCGTCATCGTCCATATTGATATGCGCCAAGACCATGTGATGGCTTGGGACTTTGTCATTGGTTTTGCCAAAGACAACAACTTGCAAGTGATAACCGCCACGCCATGAAAAAACCGCCCCCTTGGGGCGGTTTCTTACTTTTTTCTTTGCCAACAGCGCACCGGTTTCAAACGGCGGCCTGCTTGCGACAGGCCGGGCTGGATGCCTGAATCGTCAGGCGGCGAGGGCCAAGGTTTTCACCTTGGCGGCTAAGCGGCTCTTATCGCGAGCAGCTTTGTTTTTGTGGAAGATGTGCTTGTCGGCAATGATGTCCACCACGGATTGCATCTTGCCAAACAGCTCAGTGGCTTTGGTTTTGTCACCAGCCAACACAGCTTTTTCTACGTTCTTGACCGCAGTGCGGTACTGTGAACGAAGCGAGGTGTTGGCGGCGTTGAGTTTCACGTCCTGACGGGCGCGTTTACGGCCCGACGCTAGGCGCGGGTTCTTTTTCTTGGGTTTGGCTGCGGCCATAAAGTTTCCTTTGAGGGTTTGAAGATGTTGCTGGCAAAGCCCGACATTATATCAAGCCTTATGCTCGGTGATATGCACCCGCCCGCTACACTCATCCGGTGAGCCTTTTCAAGTCCGCCTCTACCGTGTCCTTGTGGACCTTGGCCTCGCGCATCACCGGTTTTGCGCGGGAGACCTTGATCGCCAGCGTGTTTGGCGCGAATGCCTTAACCGACGCCTTTAATGTGGCGTTTCGCATCCCCAATTTATTTCGTCGCCTGTTTGCCGAAGGCGCTTTTGCGCAAGCTTTTGTGCCGGTGCTGGCCGCCACCCGAGCCGAGCAGGGGGATGCCGCCACCCGCTTATTGATTGACAAAGTCGCCAGCGTGCTGCTGGTGGCGGTGGTGCTGCTCAGCTTGGCGGGCGTGCTGGCGGCTCCCTTGCTGGTATGGGCCATGGCCAGCGGTTTGCAGCAGTCCGCACAAGGCATGGATACCGCTGTGGGCCTCACGCGCTGGATGTTTCCCTATATTGGCTTTATGTCTATGGTGGCTTTGTCAGCGGGCATTCTCAACACATGGCGGCACTTTGCCGTGCCTGCGGCCACGCCGGTGTTGCTGAATGTTTGCATGATTGGCGCTGCCCTGTGGGGCGCGCCTTGGCTAGCTACGCAAGGCGTTCAACCCATTTATGCCATGGCAGGTGGGGTGATGCTGGGGGGTGTTTTGCAGTTGTCTGTGCAAATTCCCGCCCTGATGGGTTTGGGTGTGTTTCCGCGCTTGGGTTTGTCTCCCAAAGGTATTCAAGCCGCTTGGCAAGACGCGGGGACGCGGCGCATCTTGTCCTTGATGGCACCCGCCTTGCTGGGTGTGGGGGTGGCGCAGTTGTCGCTGATCATCAACACCCAAATCGCCTCGCATTTGACGCCGGGCAGTGTGAGTTGGATCAGCTACGCCGACCGTTTGATGGAGTTCCCTATCGCTTTGCTGGGCGTGGCTTTGGGCGTGGTGCTGATGCCTCAATTGGCCAGCGCACAGGCCAAGGGCGACGCGGATGCTTATTCAGCCATGCTCGACTGGGGCTTGCGACTGGTGATGGTTCTGGCTTGGCCTTGCGCCGTGGCACTGTTGGTGTTTTCACAACCCCTGGTGGCGGTGCTCTACCACTACGGCGCATTCACCGCCAACGATGTGAGCCAAACCACGCTGGCGCTGACGGGCTATGGGGTGGGCGTGCTGGGCTTGGTCGCCATCAAGGTGCTGGCCCCTGGTTTTTTTGCCAAACAAGACACCCGCACACCGGTGCGCATTGCAGTGGCGGTTCTGATATTCACGCAGGTCATGAATTTTGTGCTGGTGCCGTATTTGGCGCATGCAGCACTCACGCTGTCGATTGGTTTGGGCGCATTGCTCAATGCTTTGTGGTTGTTGCAAGGCTTGCGCCGCAACCGCAGTTGGCAGGCCCGTCCGGGCTGGGGTTTGCTGGTGTTGCGGGTGGTGTTGGCTTCAAGCGCCATGGGGGCCTGCTTGTTTTACAGCGCAAGCCATTGGGATTGGACGGCCCTGCGCGCCACGCCATGGCAGCGCATTGGTTTGATGACAGGTGTATTAACAGCCAGTGCTGTGGTGTATTTCGCCACATTGCGGGGTCTTGGCATGGATCTGCGTGCACTTTTGCGTCGCTAAAGGCATGATGTTGCTATGGATTACAAACTGAAGCTGCCCACCGCACTGGATTACTTCACCACCTTGGTGCAAAGCGATGACGATTTCCCCTTGCTAGAGACCGCCATCAGCTTGGCGCAAGATGAATTTCCCGCCCTAGACATACAACAAGTGCTGAGCGATGTGGATAACTGGGCCGCACGCTTAAAGCGCTGCATCCTGCCTGGCGCGGACGCTTTGGACAAACTGCGCGAGCTCAACCATTTCTTTTACGCCAATTTGCGTTTTGCCGGTAATGTGAACCACTATGACGACCCGCACAACAGCTACCTGAATGTGGTCATGTCAACTCGCTTGGGCATTCCCATCAGCTTGGCCGTGCTGTGGTTGGAGTTGGGGCAGAGCATTGGTTTGCAGGTGTTTGGGGTGGGTTTTCCAGGCCATTTTTTGGTCAAGCTGGATTTGCCGGCACCCCAAGAGGGCCATGTGGTGATTGATCCTTTCAGCGGCGAATCTTTGAGCCGAGAAGAGCTGAGCGAGCGTCTTATCCCATGGCTGCCCGGCAGCAAACTCAGCCCCCCCTATGCCATTTCCGATGACACCCTGGGCTTTCACCTAGAGGCCGCCTCTCCCCGCGAAATCATCGCGCGCATGCTGCGCAATTTGCATGAAATTTACCGCCGCCAAGGCGATGAAGAGCGGCTGCTGAAGGTGCAGGCACGCTTGGCAGTGTTGTTGCCGCAATAATTTCAGGTTACTAAAGTGCGAAGCGACCCGATCTAGCTGATCACCACCGCCGCACCATCGCCTTTGTTTGCAATAACGCCTATTTCAAACACCTGTTCGCCCAAGTCGGTCAAGGTTTTGGCGCACGCTTGGGCGGCGGAAGCTTCCAACACCAGCACCATGCCAATACCGTTGTTGAAAGTACGGCACATCTCGGCCTCGTCAATGCCGGCCGTGGTTTGCAGCCAAGTGAACAGTTCGGTGCGCGGCCAGCTGGCGCGCACAAGGTGTGCCGCGCAGTCGTCTGGCAGCACACGGGGGATGTTTTCTGTCAAACCGCCACCGGTGATGTGCGCCAAAGCCTTGATGGGATGCGCTTTCAAAGCCGCTAAAACAGACTTCACATAAAGCCGCGTGGGTGCCATCAGCGCTTGCTTGAAGGGCTGACCATCCAAACTGGCGGGCAGATGCGCTGCCGCTCGGTCAATGCATTTGCGCACCAAGCTAAAGCCATTGGAATGCACGCCGCTAGAGGCCAAGCCAAGCACCACGTCGCCGGCTTTCACGTCTTTGCCTGTAAGGATCAGCGACTTCTCCACCACGCCCACCGCAAAACCCGCCAAGTCGTATTCGCCGGCGGGATACATGCCGGGCATCTCGGCGGTTTCGCCGCCAATCAGCGCGCAGCCCGACAGCTCGCAGCCTTTGGCGATACCACCGACCACCGCCGCGGCGGTGTCTACATCGAGCTTGCCGCAGGCAAAGTAGTCAAGGAAAAACAGTGGCTCGGCACCTTGTACCAACACATCGTTGACGCTCATGGCAACCAAATCGATGCCGACCGTGTCGTGCATTTGCCACTCAAACGCCAGCTTGAGTTTGGTGCCCACGCCATCGGTGCCGCTGACCAATACCGGTTCCTTGTAATTTTTAGGCACTTCAAACAAAGCGCCAAAGCCGCCAATGCCGGCCAACACGCCCTCGCGCATGGTTTTTTTGGCCAGTGGTTTGATGCGTTCAACCAAGGCGTCGCCGGCGTCAATGTCAACGCCAGCGTCTTTGTAGGAAAGGGGAGTGTTCATATATCAGGGGCGCAAATGCGCTAAAGGGTCGGGTCGATAGAATGGCGCATTCTAAATGCCGGGTCTCACACCAGCTGATGTCTACTTCCCCTGATTACCGACTGTATGCCGCATGGTTGGCCATAGCGGCATTGCTCGCATGTGTGCTGTGGTGGCTGCTGCCTGTTTTGACCCCGTTTTTAATTGCTGCGGTCATGGCCTATGTGTTGTCGCCCGTGGTGCAGTTTTTACAGCAATGGCTGGGCAAGGGCTTCCCCAAAAGCTTGTTGGTGCTCGTATGCGAGACCGCTTTCATAGGAATTTTGCTGGCGGTCGTGGCCTTGGTGGTGCCGGTGCTGTTCAAAGAAGCCGCACGTATACAAATGCAATTGCCGCAATTGTTAGATGCGATCAAGGCGCACCTAGAGCCTGTCTTGCTCAGCTGGGGCTTTCCCATTGAATTAGATGCCCAAGCCCTCAAAGCGTGGTTAGCAAAAAATGCGGATGGTCTGTCTGACAGCGCCCTAAGTTCTTTAATGGCGTCATTGCGCATAGGCGGCAGTGTGGCATTGGCGGTGGTGGGTAATTTGGTGCTGATTCCGGTGGTCTTGTATTACCTGTTGATGGATGGTCATGTAGCCGTCGCGCAGCTGCGCGAATGGGTGCCCCTAAAAGCCAAGGATTCGGTGGATGGTTTTGTGCAAGAGGCCGACGCGGTGCTGGGTGAGTATTTGCGTGGGCAGTTGGTCGTGATGCTGATTTTGGCGGTGTATTACGTTGTCGGCCTGTCTTTGTTTGGGTTGTCGGTGGCTTGGCCCATCGGCATCTTCACCGGCTTGGCAGTGTTTGTGCCATATGTAGGCTTTGGCCTTGGCTTGCTGTTAGCGGCTTTGTCTGGGTTTTTAGAAATGGCGCCCATGCAAGCCAGCGTCATGCTGGTTGTGGTCTTTGGTCTGGGTCAGTTGATTGAAAGCTTTGTGCTGACGCCTCGCTTGGTGGGTGAGCGTATTGGCTTGCACCACTTGGCAGTGATTTTTGCTTTGCTGGCCTTTGGTCAGTTGCTGGGCTTTGTTGGTGTGCTGATGGCTTTGCCCGCCAGTGCGGTGTTGTTGGTTGCCTTGCGTCGCTTGCGCGAGCGTTATTTGGGCAGCCGTTTGTATGCAGGCTAGACCCGCATGAGGCAAATTGCTTTGGATATCGGGGTTGATGTGGGCCCCACGCTTTCAAATTTTGAGCCCGGTCACAACGCAGCAGCGCTGGAACATTTGCAATTATGGTTGGCTGGCAATACCCGTTCGCCGGTGCCCACTTACCTATGGGGCGAGCAAGCTTGTGGCAAAAGCCATCTGCTGAGCGCTGTGGCACAGGCCATCACTTCGCAAGGCCACCGCGTGGGATGGATGGACGCCAGTCTTGCCGAGCCTCCCGAATTCGACGCTAACTGGGATGTTGTGTTGATGGACGATGTCGATGCCTATAGCGCGGTGCAGCAACATGCGGCTTTTAGTTGGTTTGTGCATGCGGCAACCCCGGGCTCTTTGCGCCAGCCTTGGGTGCTGGCGGCCGGACTGTTACCACCTAAGGATCTGCCTTTGCGCGAGGACCTGCGTACCCGCTTGGGCTGGGGTCTTGTGTTTCACCTGCAGGTGCTGGGCGAAAACGAGCGTCGTGCGGTTTTGGTGCGACATGCGCAAATGCTGGGTATGACGTTGAACACCGATTTATTGGATTACATGCTCACACGGTTCAGCCGAGATTTGGGCCACTTGATCGATTTGCTGCACCGCTTGGACGCGTTTGCTTTGCAAACTCAGCGCCCTTTGACCATCCCTTTGCTTCGAGCCATGCTCGATGAAAGTTAAGCGCATGAAACTGGCCTTGTTCGATTTAGACCAAACCTTGTTGCCACTGGACTCTGACCAATCATGGGGCGAGTTCACCTTGAATTTGGGTTGGGTTGACCGACAGCGTTTCAAACAACGCAATGACGCTTTTTATGCTGACAACAACGCGGGGTGCTTGGACATCCATGCGTATGTTCGGTTTGCCACCGAAGCGATGCGACAGCGCGGCTTGGTTCAGGCCCAAGAGGCGCACCAAGCTTTTATGCGTGAAGTGATTCAACCCGCCATCACACCGCAAGCACTTGAGCTTGTAGAGCAGCACCGTGCGCAGGGCGAGACTTTGGTGATGGTCACCGCCACCAATGAATTTGTTACTGGCCCGATTGCCCAAGCCTTTGGCATGGATGTGTTGTTAGCGGTTCAACTCGTGCGTGACGAACAAGGCAATTTCACCGGCGACATCGATGGCACGCCCAGCTTGCGCGAGGGCAAAGTTACCCGAGTGAATCAGTGGTTGGCCGAGCAAGGTTTGAGCTTGTCCGAGGTTCATGCCACTTTTTACAGCGACTCCATGAACGACTTGCCCTTGCTTGAAAAAGTCGATGTTCCGGTGGTCACCAACGCGGGCCCCGAGCTCAAACAAATCGCCCAAGAGCGCGGGTGGCGTATCCTCGACCTTTTCGAGACTTCATGATCAGCAAAATCATTCACCGTTTGATGGGCCGCGCTGGCCCCAAGCCTTCCTCCAAGTTCGGCCAGCGGCGTGTCATCAGTGAAACAGTTCACGGCATAGACCACAGCTTGGTTGATGAGCGCGCCATGAATGTGGTTCGTACCCTTCAAGAGCGGGGTTTTGAGGCCTATATCGTTGGCGGCGCGGTGCGCGATTTGTTGGTGGGTTTAAAGCCCAAAGATTTTGATGTCGCCACCAACGCCACGCCCGAAGAAGTGAAAGCCTGTTTTCGCCGCGCCTTCATCATTGGACGGCGTTTTCGTATCGTGCATGTGGTCTATGGGCGCGGACGTGAACACGAGGTGATAGAGGTGTCGACTTTTCGCGCCCACCTCGACAGCAACGACGCCGAGCAAGTCAGCGGCAATGAGCGCACCAGCAAAAAAGCCCTCTCCAACATGACCCATGCGGTGGACGCCAGCGGCCGGGTTTTGCGAGACAACGTGTGGGGCCCCCAAGAAGAAGATGCAGCGCGGCGCGACTTCACCGTGAATGCCATGTACTACGACCCCCTCACGGGCGACGTCATCGACTACCACCATGGCTTGGAAGACGCCAAGAAACGTGTGCTGCGCATGATTGGCGAGCCTGCCACTCGCTACCGCGAAGACCCGGTTCGCATCATTCGCGCCGTGCGTTTTGCCGCTAAATTGAACCATCTGGGCTTCAAGCTCGAGCCCAGAACCGCCAAGCCCTTGAAAGCGTCAGTGGCGTTGTTGGCCGATGTGCCGCAAAGCCGTTTGTTCGATGAAATGCTCAAACTCTTGCAAACCGGCCACGCTTTGGCCAGCATCGAGCAATTAAAGACCTTGGGCATGGCCAAAGGTATTTATCCCTTGCTGGATGTGGTGGTCGAGCGGGTAGATTCCGATTTTGTGAACGCCGCCTTACAAGACACCGACCGGCGCGTGGGCGAGGGCAAGCCGGTTGCGCCCAGTTTTTTGCTCAGCTGTGTGTTGTGGGCCGATGTGCGCGAGGGCTGGCAAGTGCGTAGCAGTGATATGCCCACCTTCCCCGCTTTGCAAGAAGCGATTGAAGATGTGTTCAATGCCCGCATTGGCGACGTTTCAGGACGCGGCAAGTTGGCGGGCGATATGCGAGAAATTTGGACCATGCAACCACGCTTTGACAAGCGCAGTGGCAGCGCCCCTTTTGGTTTGATCGATCAGGCGCGTTTTCGTGCGGGTTTCGATTTCATGCGACTGCGCGCTGAAGTGGGTGAGGTCGAGGAAGAACTGGCCGATTGGTGGGAAACCTTCAGCACCGCCAATGAAGACACCCGCACGGACATGTTGCAAGCGGTCAAACCTGCGGCACGCGCTGTGCGGGCTGACGGCACGCCTGTCGCTCGTAAACGCCCGCGTCGCCGCCGCAAGCCCGCAGGCAACCCCTCTGCCGCTGGTGACAACAACGAAGCGTGAACCGGTCAGTGCCTATGTGGCATTGGGTGCCAATTTAGGCGACGCAGTTTTGGCTGTGCGACACGCTTTGCTGGCCATCGCCGCATTGCCGCATACCCACATGCAACAGGCGTCCCCCTTGCTCAGCAGCGCTCCCCTAGACGCCGCTGGACCTGTGTATGTGAACGCTGTGGCGCATGTTCGAACGGGTTTGAATGCAGTTGAGTTGTTGCAGGCTTTGCAACATCTGGAGAATGACGCGGGGCGCACTCGCCAGTACCACCATGCGCCACGCACCCTGGATTTGGATGTGCTTTTTTATGGAGATGCACAGATGCAAAGCGCCTATTTGATGCTGCCGCATCCGCGCTGGCAGGAACGCGCTTTTGTGTTGCTGCCTCTGCAAGTGGTTTGCCCACACAAAGTCACGCCACAGATGCTGCAAGCGGTTGCGGACCAGCCCGCCACATGGCTTTCTTGCTAGCGCTTTACTGAGAAATTTTTCGCGCTTCTTCGATTTGTGTCTCGAAATAGCGCTGAAAACCATAGGCCAAGGTCGACAGCAAGGCAGTGGTCCCCACCAGCAGCGACAACACCAAAGCGCCCACGGTCAGCCAATTGGTGGCACCTGCGGGCGACTCGGTATCCGCCTCGGGGTTGTAGATGCTGTTCCATCTTTCAGTCGACATCAAGCCCCAGTAAATGGCATTGAGGGCAGTACCAGCAATCGTCATGCCTAAAAGTGGCAACAACCACCAGCTCAATGGATCATCCACACCAAAATCTTGGGCGCGGGAAAAACCGTACCAGCCCAGCAAGCTGGGCCATGGCAAGAGCCAACCCAAGCCATCGCCTTTGCCAAACATATAAAAACGGTGCAAGCCCAAAGGCCCACCGATTAAGCTCAGCCAAGTGGCCAGTGTTTTATTTTTCATACAGTTGATTATCGGTTTGGCGGCGTGAGCTCGCTGGCGGGGCTGGAATCTCCCGCCCCCAAGGCTTTTTGCATGAACACCGTGTCCAGCCACCGACCGTGCTTCCAGCCGCTGGCTTTCAAGATGCCGGTGTGCGTAAAGCCTAAGCTGCGGTGCAACCCCATTGAGCCAGCATTGGCTGAGTCGCCAATAACCGCCAGCATTTGACGAATGCCCAGCGCCTCGCAATGGCGCATGAGTTCAGTTAACAAAGCTCGGCCCAAGCCTTGGCCCGCATGCTCGGCATGTATGTAAACCGAGTCTTCCGCCATGAACCTAAAGGCAGGGCGGGGCCTGAAGTTGCCCGCATAGGCAAAGCCCAGCACCTCGGCACCTCGGCTGGCCACCAAAAAAGGCAAGCCTTTGGCCAGCACATCCGTGCGTCTGCGGGTCATCTCTGCAAGGTCTGGGGCCTCCACTTCAAAGCTGCCTGTTCCGTGCATGACATGGTGGGCGTATATACCGGTGATGCTGGCTAAATCAGCGTCTGAGCTTGGGCGAATGAGCAGGGCAGGAAGGTGCATGGCTTGTCAGTCTATAATGGCAGGCTTTTCAACGAGCGCTGGCCGGGTGGCCATGTTGCGTGTCTCATCGTTGAATCAAAGTCTGCACCCAAGGATAAACCATGGTCGTCATCCGACTTTCACGCGGCGGCGCAAAAGCCCGCCCTTTTTTCAATATTGTTGTGGCTGACAAGCGCGTTCGCCGCGATGGTCGTTTCATCGAGCGCATTGGGTTTTACAACCCCATCGCTGCCGGCGGTGAGGAAGGCTTGCGCATTGCCCAAGACCGACTGAGCTACTGGGTTGGCGTGGGCGCACAAACCTCGCCCACTGTGGACCGCCTGATCAAGCAAGCCGGCAAAGTCGCCGCTTAAAGCCAGTTACAAGCCCATGCAACCCGCTTGGGAGCCTGCTGAATTACCAGCGGATGCTGTTGAAGTGGGGCGCATATTGGATGCTTGGGGCCTCAAAGGGTGGCTGAAAATCCTCCCCCACAGCGCCTCTCCCGAGGCGCTGTTTTCATCTAAACGTTGGTTTTTGCAGCCCAATGAACGTGGCGCATCACCCTTTAGCGGCACGGTTTTGGTGAAAGTGCGCGAGGCCAAAGAGCACTCTGACAGCGTTGTAGCTTTTTTACATGAGTTGGACGACCGCGACATCGCCCAAAGCCTCAAAGGTGCGCGCATATTTGTGCCGCGCTCGAGTTTCCCCACCCCCGCCAGCGATGAATACTATTGGGTAGACCTCATCGGTTTACAGGTACGCAACCGTGAAGGCATCGACTTGGGCGAAGTCACCGAGTTGCTGTCAACAGGGCCGCAAACGGTTTTGGTATTGCGCGACGCCGTGACTGACGCCGAAGGAAAACCTGTCGAGCGCATGATTCCTTTTGTTGCCGCCTACATCGATCAGGTCGATACCCAAGCCCGCCTGATCTTGGTGGACTGGCAAGCCGATTACTAGGGCTGGCACTTACCGCATACTGCAACCCATGCGCGTAGACATCATCACTTTGTTTCCCGAACTGTTCCCCGCTTTTTTACAAGCGGGCGTGACGCGTCGCGCATTTGAAAGCGGTCAATTAGAGGTGAAGACTTGGAACCCACGCGAGTATGCCGTGGGCAATTACAAACGCGTTGACGACCGATGCTTTGGCGGCGGCCCTGGCATGGTCATGCTGGCCGAACCGCTGGCTGCTTGCTTGCAAGCCGTTCGCGCCGAAAGCGGCTTAGACAGAGCCCAAGCGCCGCTGGTGTATTTCTCGCCGGTGGGTCAGGTGTTGACCCAAAGCTTGGTCCAGAGCAGCGGGCAAACGCTGGGCGTGGTACTGCTGTGTGGGCGCTACGAGGGAATCGATCAGCGCTTTATTGACACCTGTGTGGACCAGCAAATCAGTTTGGGCGATTTTGTGCTCTCGGGTGGTGAGATCGCTGCCATGGCTTGGCTGGACGCGTTAGCTAGGCTGCAGCCGGGTGTGTTGCATGATGAGCAAAGCCATTTGCAAGACAGCTTTACCCCCGCATTGAGTGGTTTGTTGGACTGCCCGCATTACACCCGTCCCGAGGTGTGGCAAGACCTCGTCGTGCCGGCGGCCTTGCTGTCGGGTCACCATGCGCAGATTGCCACTTGGCGTCGCCAGCAAAGCTTGGCGCTGACAGACCAAGCTCGCCCCGAATTGCTTGAAAAAGCCCGCCAATCTGGACTTTTGACCCCAGCAGACGAGCAACTGTTGGCAAAATCCGGCAAGCCCTAGTTAGCCAGCTATAATGTCAGGCTTTCGATCCTCTGGATGGCCGCCTCGTGTTTCAAACACCATAGGCCTTTTGTGTAGCGCATCCATGATCATTGTGAGGACAGCATGAATCTCATCCAAACTCTGGAACAAGAAGAAATCGCCCGCATGGGTAAGAAAATCCCGGTTTTCGCCCCAGGCGACACCGTGGTGGTCAGTGTCAACGTGGTCGAGGGAACTCGCAAGCGTGTACAGGCCTTCGAAGGCGTGGTGATTGCCAAGCGCAACCGCGGCATCAACTCCAACTTCATCGTTCGCAAAATGTCCAGCGGCGAAGGCGTTGAGCGTACCTTCCAAACTTACAGCCCTTTGATTGCCGCCGTTGAAGTCAAACGCCGTGGCGATGTTCGCCGCGCCAAGTTGTACTATTTGCGCGACCGCAGCGGAAAATCTGCGCGTATCAAAGAAAAACTCACAGCCAAAGCCACACCAGCGGCAGCAGCCAAGTAAGACCCGGTCTCAAGTCTTTCCATCAAACCGCCCCAGTCAACGCTGCGGCGGTTTTTTTCTGACCCACCTTCATCCAGCTTTGTTCACTTTTTCCCAAATTCCCAATTTCTCCGCTGAGACTTCAGAAGTTTTGGGCCGAGACGGGCATTTGCCAAAGGTTGCTGCCCACCGGCTGGACCCCACGGGTTTGCGCCAACATTTTGCCCACCCACCTGTATGGCAGCCTGAGGTCTCGCGAGAACCGCCTTTGACCCCTAAGCCACCGGTGGCGGCATCGGTATTGATTGGTGTGGTGATGCGACCCATACCCACCATCTTGTTGACGCTCAGGACCGCACACTTGTCAACACATTCCGGTCAAATTGCTTTGCCCGGAGGAAGACAAGACCCGGAAGATGCAAACGCGGTGGCGGCTGCTTTACGCGAATCCCACGAAGAGGTGGGACTTGACCCCGCGCATGCAGAAGTCTTGGGGGAGTTGCCCATTTATGTCACGGGTACAGGTTTCAAGGTAACACCTGTGGTGGCACTGCTGGACCCGGCCATGCGTTTGAGCGCCAACCCCCACGAGGTTGCTCAGGTGTTTGAAGTGCCTCTGGCCCATGTCATGGACCCTGCCAACCACTGCCGTCATGCGGTGCTTTGGTCTGGGCAAAGGCGCGAATGGTTTTCCATGCCCTACCAAGATGGCGAGCAAAAACGCTTTATCTGGGGTGTCACCGCAGGCATTTTGCGAAATCTTTACTGTTTTTTAAGCACAGACCCTCATTAGCTTGGGCTTAAGCACTGCGGCTTGACTATCATGTAGGCATGAGTTTTTTCGCACTTTTATTTGCTTTCTTGCTTGAGCAAGCACGCCCTTTGAGTTTTGGCGAGGGTTTAGAGCGAGCTTGCCAAACTTGGTGTGACAAGGTTCGCAACGCACTCGATACAGGGGATTCGCGCCATGCTTGGACGGCTTGGGCAGTGGCCATAGGCGTGCCTTGTGTTTTGGTGGTGGCGGTTCATTTACTGTTGGCGTGGTATTTGGGCTGGATTTTTGCCATGTTGTGGAGCGTGGCGGTTTTGTATGCCACCTTGGGGTTTCGCCATTTCAGCCACCACTTCACCTCCATTCGCCAAGCCTTGTCGGTAGGTGATGATGTCTTGGCCAACAGCTTGCTTTCGCATTGGTCGGGCGCCAAAGGGGAAAACCTCTCGCGCGCAGAAATCATTCGCCATGTCATCGAGTATTCGGCTATTGCTGCTCACCGCCATGTGTTTGGTGTAGTGGTTTGGTTTGTGGTTTTGGCCGGTCTGGGTTTGGGGCCTGTGGGTGCGGTGATTTACCGACTGAGTGAATTTTTGTCCCGTTCTTGGGGAGCGAAAGATGATCTTGCAGCATCTATGCTGGGTCACAACAGCCCCGCCTTAGAGACATGTGCTGCCAAGGCTTGGCGCAAGACCGATTGGCTACCCGCCCGATTTACCGCATTGAGTTTTGCGGTGGTTGGCAACTTTGAAGACGCGGTGCAAGCTTGGCGCAATGATGCTTTGCATTTCCCCGACTCCAATGACGGGGTGGTGTTGGCGGCCACCTCAGGCGCTATCAATGTGCGTTTGGGCGGCAAGAGCTTGGTCCAAGCAGACGAAGAGCAACTGCTCAACCCTCAAGCGGTGGAGACAACCGCTGGCCGCGAGCCTGATTTATCGCATTTACGCAGCATGGTGGGCTTGGTTTGGCGTGCCGTGGTGATGTGGATGCTGTTGCTCGCGCTCTTGACATTGGCACGGCTGTTGGGCTGAGCCTTGGCCATGGGTTCAGTAATTGATGGGCGCTGAAAGCTCTGCAAACAACTCGGTATAAATTTTGTAGCGACCGGGGTCTATTTCTTTCAGCGCCAAAGCATCCCGCACACCGCAATCGGGTTCATGCACATGGCTGCAATTGTGAAACTTGCAATGATCGGCATGCGCATCGATATCTGGCATGCAAGACGCCAAACTGCTCGCAGCGATATGGTGCAAGCCGAAAGCCTGGAACCCAGGCGAGTCCATTAAAGCGGTTTTTTTAGCCGCATCCATCCAGTACCAAGTGGTGGATGTGGTGGTGTGTTTGCCCGACTGCAAGGCTTGCGAGATGATGTTGGTTGCGGCATTGGCGTTGGGTACCAATCGATTGATGAGCGTACTTTTGCCCGCACCCGAAGGGCCGAGCACCAAGGTAACGCGCTGATCAAGTTCGCTACGCAAATCCGTCAAATCAAACGCATCATTTTTCAGGCTCAAGGGCAAAACCTTGCAACCCAATTGCTGGTAGGGGAGCAGCTTATGCCAAGCCCGCTCGAATGCTTCTGTGAGGTCTTGCTTGTTCAGGCCAATCAAGGTGCGTATGCCTTCATGGCGCGCAGCGATCAAAGCGCGGGCTAACTGGCTTTGTGAAAAATCGGGCTCGGCGGCCACCAACACCAACACTTGATCGATATTGGCTGCAAAGGATTTGGTGCGAATTTCATCTTGTCGATAGAAAAGATTTTTTCGCGTGTCAACCGACTCTATGCTGCCGCCGTCTTCACTGGCCGTCCATTGCACATGGTCACCCACAACCGCTTGGTTTTTTTTGCCTCTGGGGTGGCAAATTCTGCGCTCACCTTGGGCATCTTCAACCCAAACATGGCGGCCGTGACTGGCAACCACCAAGCCCCCATTGGTCATGCCGTGAGCCGGGCCAAGCGTTGCGCGGCCGGTGGGTGGGAATGGTAAAAAGCCACGTACAAGGGGTCAGGGGTCAGCGTAGACGCGTTGTCTTGGTAGAGCTTGAGCAGTGCTTGGCGCAAATCGGCGCCGTTGGCATATTGGCAGGCAAAAGCATCTGCTTCAAACTCATGTTGCCGTGAACGCGCAGAGTGCCATGGCGTGGTCACAAAGGTGACCAAAGGCACAAACATCATGAACAACAACAAAGCAATCGCATCATTGGCGCTGGCTAAGTGGGGTTGAATGCCTAAGCCTTGATAAAACCAGCTTTGCGAGCTGAGCCAGCCCAGTCCCGCTAGGCCCAACAGTGTGAACAGAAAACTGTTGAACAAGGATTTGGGAATGTGCTTGAGTTTGGCATGCCCCAACTCATGTGCGAGCACTGCTTCCATTTCATCGGCGTTCAACTGCTTAAGGAGGGTGTCAAAAAAGACCACGCGTTTTTGCTTACCCAAGCCTGTGAAAAAAGCATTGGAGTGTGCCGAGCGACGGTTTCCATCCATGACAAAAAAACCATCCGCCTGAAAACCGGTGCGCTGCATCAATGCCAGAACACGGGTTTTAAGTGCAGCATCTTCCAAGGGTTGAAATTTATTGAAAAGCGGCATGATGACGCTAGGGGCCAACCACATCACAAACAACTGGTAAACCACCAGCACACCCCAAGCAATCATCCACCACCACGCGCCACCCGATTGCATCAGGTACAGCACCAACCACAGCAGGGGCAGACCCAACACGGCACCCAGCAAACTGGCTTTAAGCATATCTGTCAGCCAAAGGCCCAAAGTCATTCGGTTAAATCCAAACGCTTGTTCAATTTTAAAAGTTTGTATGTAGGACAAAGGCAAGCTAACCACGGCGCTGATCAGGATGAAGCTCACCACCAAGCTTATTTGTTGCCACATCCCGGGGCCCATCAGATCTAACAACCCCTGATCGAGCAAGCCCAAACCGCCCAGCAAGGTCCACATCACCAGCATGGCCGTGTCTAGCGTCATGTCCCAATGACCTAAGCGCAGTTTGGCGATGGTGTAGTCAGCCGCTTTGTGGTGAGCCGCGGTGTCGATGGTGGCTGCAAATGCTTCGGGCACAGCCGCTCGGTGTTGCGCCACATGGCGCATTTGCCGACTGGACAACCAAAATTTGAGGAGCAAGTTGAGCACCAGCAGACTGGTGAAAACCAAGGTGAATGTGTAAGCGGTAGTCATGCAACTAGTTTAGGTGACAATGCCCCATATGAATTTAACCGCTACAAATAATACCGAGCCGCCAGAGAGTATTTTGTTGGCCAAGTCGGATGACAACCTGATTTGGCTTGACTGCGAGATGTCGGGGCTCGACCCCGAAAAAGAACGATTGCTGGAAATTGCTTTGGTTGTGACCGGCCCACATTTGACGCCACGAAAAGAAAGCCCTGTGTGGGTTGTTCACCAATCTGATGCTTTGCTCAATGGCATGGACGCTTGGAACAAAGGCACACACGGCAAAAGTGGATTGATCGACAAAGTCAAAGCCTCCACCTTGGATGAAGACCAAGTGCAAGAGCAACTCATCGCTTTCATCAAGCCATTTATCTCTAAAGGTATTTCGCCTATGTGCGGCAACACCATCAGCCAAGACAGGCGTTTTTTGGTTAAGTACATGCCCAAGTTCGAAGCCTGGTTTCACTACCGCAATTTAGACGTCAGCACACTCAAAGAACTTTCCAAGCGATGGAAACCCGAGGTGTATGCGGCTTTTAAAAAACGCCAAAGCCATACCGCTTTGGCTGATGTTCATGAATCTATCGATGAGTTAATTCATTACAGAGAGCACTTTTTAAAGCTTTAAAAAATATTTCTCAGGGTAGACCCTAATCCGTGCGAGAATACAAGTAGTTGGGTTGATAACCCATTTGCTACATCTGCCTCTCACCTTGGGTTCATAGAATTGAACCACGCCAACATTCATTGCTGGCTTGCTTGTTTGAAGGTTGATGTTTTTCCAACCTTTGAACGGAGCGCCCGCCGCTTAGGCAGGGCTTTATCTATGACTGAATTGAATTCCCATATTTTGGCTGATGTTGTTGAAGCGTCCAACGATTTACAACAAGCCACATCTGCTGTAACACCCAAAGAAACCGCCAAAGTTGACGGCTCTGGTTTTGTGGAGATGGGTCTGGCCCCAGAGTTGTTGGCGGCACTTCGCGACTTGTCTTTTACACAACCCACCACGGTTCAAGTCCGCGCTATTCCCTTGGCTTTGCAAGACAACGCAGACAAACCCGCCAATGATTTATTGGTCTCTAGCCAAACGGGCAGTGGCAAGACCGCAGCGTTTTTGTTGCCTGTGTTGCACACCTTGCTGCAACAACAGCAGCAACAAGAAAAAGACGAAAACAAAGCTTGGGCCGACAAGGTCGCACAAGCTGCAGCGCGTGGTGAAGAAGCGCCCAAAAAACAGCGCCGCAAAAACCCCACCGACACACGTCATGTCAAACCCGCCAACCCCGGCGCTTTGATTCTTTGCCCCACCCGCGAACTCGCGCAGCAAGTCGCCAAAGACGCCATCGATTTGGTGCGTCATTGCAAAGGATTGCGTATCGCTTGTGTGGTGGGCGGCATGCCTTACCCCTTGCAAATCGCACGTTTGCATAACGCCGACTTGGTGGTGGCTACACCGGGACGTTTGTTAGACCTGCAGCGCTCCAAACAATTGCACCTCGATAAGGTTCAGTTTTTGGTGGTTGATGAGGCAGACCGCATGCTTGATTTGGGTTTTGCCGAAGACTTGGCCGAGGTGCACAAACTCACCCAGACCCGTCGCCAGACCATGATGTTCAGCGCCACGTTTGCACCCCGTATTCAGCAGTTGGCTGCCCGCATCATGCGCGCCCCACAGCGCTTGCAAGTCGACTCGCCCCAAGAGGCGCATGCCAATATCAAGCAAGTTCTTTTTTGGGCTGACAGTCAACAGCACAAGCGCAAACTGCTAGACCATTGGTTGCGCGACACCACCATCGACCAAGCCATTGTTTTTGCTTCAACCCAAATTGAATGCGATGCTTTGGCCGAAGATCTCCAGCAAGTGGGTTTCTCTGCAGTTGCTTTGCATGGTGCGCTCAGCCAAGGCTTGCGCAATCGCCGTTTGCAAGCGTTGCGCGATGGACGTGTCCAAATTTTGGTGGCCACCGATGTGGCTGCGCGCGGCATCGATGTGCCCAGTATCAGCCATGTCTTTAATTTCGGCTTGCCTATGAAGCAAGAGGACTACACCCACCGAATTGGCCGCACAGGACGCGCAGGTCGTGATGGCTTGGCTGTGACGTTTGCTGAGTGGCGTGATCGTCGCAAAATTTTGGACATCGAGCATTTCACCCAGCAGCCTTTGCGCGTGGACATGATTCCTGGCTTGGAACCCACCCAACGCGCTCCACGTGCACCCAGTGGCGCAGAACCCAAGCGATTTGGTAAACCGTCAGGTGGCAGGTCTTATGCCGGCCCCAAACGCACTCCTGGTTTTAAGCCACGCGGAACCGGCCGAGCTTAAGCAAAGACTTGGGGGCTATCGCTCGTTGAGCGAATTCCCCAAGGTTTTGATCACCGGCTTCATCAAATAATTGAGCAGATTGCGGGTGCCGGTACGGATATCGATGCTGGCAGTCATGCCAGGTTTGATTTCAATCAATTGAGCCTTGGGGTTGGATTGCTCCTTGGCTAAACGGATATTGACCTTGTAATACACACTTGGCTGACCGTTGGGGGTATTGACCAAAGAGCCCTGCGCATTGGTATCTGAAAGCGTGTCAGGGCTGATGTCAATCAATTCGCCAGTGAGGTTGCCGTAAAGGCTGTAATCGTAGGCATCCAAAGAAATTTGTACTGTTTGCCCCACCACCAATTGACCCATATCAACAGGCAATACTCTGGCTTCGACAAGCAAGTTGTCTCCCACAGGGGCGATGTGCATGAGTTCGTCGCCGGGTCTGAGTACGCCACCCAAGGTGTGAATTTTTAAAGTTTTCACCACCCCATCCATAGGGGCTGTGAGGTCAGTATGGTCCAACAGGTTTTCAGCGCCACTGAGTTTTTGCAACTGGACCGAGAGTTCGTCTTCAATGCGCGTTAATTCTGTTCGGGTTTCTTGCAGGTATTTGTTTTTACTGGCGGTCATTCGACCCTCAATTTCGCTTACCTGCCGCTTGGCTCTGAGCACATCAAGTTCGCTCACATCCCCGTTTTTAAACAAGTTATCGTTCATGCGTTTTTCTTGTAAAGCCATGTTTAAAGCATCTTGAAGTGAACGTAATTCTTCGTCTAGCGAAAGCTTTCTCTGTGTAAACAAACCCATCTGAGCCGATACAAATTCAGGGTAATTTTTGAATTCAGAGCCAAACTGTGGTGCTGACAAAGCCACCTCTGCTTTTGCGCGTAAAAGCGCTGCTTTGAGCGACATGATTTTGGAACGTGTTTCAGCTAAATTGGCTTGCACCCGTTCCTTTTCTAATACCGCTAACAGTTGCCCACTCTTGACTTTGTCTCCCTCTTTGACTTTCAATTCTTTTAAGACACCGCCGTCTGCAGCTTGAACCAATTGGGTACGCGCACTCAGAATCACTTGCCCTGTGGTGTGTATGGTTTGGTCAATTTCAAAATAGGCGGCCCATGCAATGAACACAGTGACGCAAGCAGCAAGAAGCAGAATTAATCTGCCGCTGCCTTGGGCCTCATCTTGGTCAACGTTGCTCATGCTGTTTTTATGGTTCTGTGAATAGGCGTGACCGCTTGTGGGTTTTGCAAGTGTTGCAATACTTTGTCCCTTGGACCGTCGAGCACGATTTCATGGTTATTCACCACAATCAGCCTGTCTACCAAGGAGAGCAGCTCAAACTTATGCGTCGTCATCACCAAGGTGTCGCTTTCACGCAGATGGCTCGATAGCCCCTGAATAATCTTCACCTCAGTTTGCTTGTCGATGGATGCGGTAGGTTCATCAAGCAGCCAAATTTTGGGTCTTCGCAAAAACATACGCGTCAATTGCACCAACTGACGTTGGCCCGCTGATAGGCCCAAACCGCCTTCAGAGATAAGCAATTGCAAACCTTTGGGGTGGGCCTTGATCACCAGTTGCAGCAGTCCGGTTGTATCTGCTGCTGCCAAGAGTTTGTCGTCACCTGGGTCCAGCATGCCCAGGATGAGGTTTTCTCGCAGCGTGCCTGCAAACAAACGACCTTCTTGTGCAAGAAACCCCATGTTTTCAGCCAGCAAAGGCTTGCTGATATGGGCAATGTCCATGTGATCGAGCAACACGCGCCCTTCTTGGGGCTTGTACATGCCCGAGAGCAAGCGAAGCAAGGTGGTCTTGCCAGAACCAATGGGGCCAAGAACCCCAATTTTTTCGCCCGGCTGAATTGTCAGATTGCCAATCTGCAGAGCTTTTTGGTTGCTGCCGCGGTAACTGGTGCTGACCTTCTCCACTTGGTACAGCCCATGGATGGTCTCTGGGGTCAGCGGATGGTCTTGGCCGTGGTGATCGTCCTCCAGCACCCACAAGCCATCAAGACCCTTTAACGCTGCTTTCACATGGCCCCATTGCAGCAGCAGTGAGGGCAACATCGCAACTGGCCCTAAAACGCGACCAGACAAAATGGAACAAGCCACCAGCCCACCTTGGGTTGTCATGCCATCGGAAACCAGAACAGCACCAATGGCCACCATCAGCACATAAGAGACTTGTTGCAAAGATGCGGTGGTGTGTTGGTTTCGTTCGGTGATTTGCCGCATGGCCTTTTCATAGCTGCGTGACTCGTCCGATGCATTCATCCAGCGGCTGAGCATGCGCCAACCACCATGCCCCGATTTAATGACTTCAGCGCCTTCGATGCTTTCTACCAAAATGCCCGTTTTAAAGTTGCTCAAGGCTGAGGCTTTGTTGGTCAAGTTCTCTATTTTTTTTCGATTCCAAATACCAAGAAGTAAAGCAATCACGAAAAACACCAGCGGCACGGCACACAGAATGGGGTGACCCACTAAAGCAATCAGCACCAAAAATATGATGACAAAAGGCGCATCAACCAACAAATTGGTGGTTGCGGTGGTTAAAAAGCTTCTTACAGTTTGGTAAGCATTCATTTGAGCAGCCAAGCTGCCAACGCTTGAAGGCATT